>Ga0255132_1000228_pt1 | contig 22517 bp, 19 predicted proteins | sample Law_Law_RepA_8d_FD_188551 | JGI IMG/M metagenome (GOLD analysis project Ga0255132, IMG submission 188551) | Freshwater microbial communities from St. Lawrence River, New York, United States - Law_Law_RepA_8d | ecosystem: Environmental > Aquatic > Freshwater > River | place: USA: New York...
CACAAGGGACATGCCCAAAACCTGTTCGCCCCAGCGGCACAGCAGGCTCCGGCTGCCCCCAAGCCGACCGCACCAGTGGTTCAGCCGCAAGCCCCCGCACAAAACCAACCGCAAATCATTCAGCAACCCATCAGCCAGCCACAGGCTTCAGCCCAGCAAGCGACGATCAATCCAAACGACCCCGCATCACTCCTTCAGGCGGCCCGTGAAGCTGCTGCGCGTGGAGATCAGAACCGGGCCGCGGCCTATCTGGAAGCTGCAAAAAATGCTGACAGGCGTATGCAGGAGGCTGCGGCAGCGGCATCCGGTGTGCGCATGCCGGCCTGAGCGCCGGTTCAGCAATAACATCGATATGTTTCGAACCCGTGGTTGTTTGCGGTAAGTTGAGAGGAGAAGCTTGGTCTGGAGATTAACATGAGCCGTGTCGCAGACGAGGAAACACTGGGCAAAGCCCTGCAGGATCCAGCCTTCAAGCAAACCCTGCGACAACTGCTGGCTACAGACAACGTGACAAATCTTGGTTATTTAGTGCGGACTTGGCTTTATCTGGCCTCCGTTCTCGCGGTTTCCATCACGTTTCTGGAAATGCGCGCCGACCTTGGCATCCATTGGGCCTTTACGATCCCGGTCGTTCTGATCGCCGTCTTCATGGTGGGCGCCGGGCAGCATCAGCTGACAGGCTTGGCGCACGAAGGATCACATTTTATCCTGATGAAAAACCGAACACTTAATGAATTTGTTTCCGACTTGTTCTGCCTCTTCCCACTCTACAGTTCAACGCACCTCTACCGCCTTCAGCACTTGGCGCACCATCAGTTTGTCAACGATCACGAACGGGACCCGGATGTTTCCCAGTTGAAGGCGAGCGGACACTGGCTAGCCTTCCCTATCACCCGGCAGCAGTTTGTTAACTTCCTGTTCAGGCAGGCTTGGTTTCCCAGCTTGGTGCGTTTCATGCTCGTGCGTGCCCAGTACAGCACAACCGGATCGGGCAACAGCCCGTACCACGACCCCAACCGCAAACCATCGTTGACTGCCATTCACATCGGTATGGTGCTGGTGTTCAGCAACATCGGATGCATGTTTGGTGCAGCCATTTACAACATGCCTTGGCTGCTACTATCAAGCCCAATTGCCATATCTTTAGTCTGGATCATCTACGCATGTCTTCCTGACCGACTTTTCCTGGGTTCGCGTCTTCATCCTCCCATCAGCCCGCGTCTTACCAATTCGCTCCGCGTGAGCTTTATTTGCGGCCTGTGGGGGTTGCTGGGCAGCGCTGCTGTGGCATTTTCAAACCCGTGGGTTCCATTTTATTATTTGGCGCTTTGGGTGGTTCCGCTCTTCACCACCTTCAGCTTGTTCATGATCCTGCGTCAGGTGGTTCAGCACGGTAATGGCGGATTCGGCTGGATTAGCAATACTCGTGTTTTCGAAGTCAATCCATTGTTCAGATTTGCTGTATTTCCCATGGGGCAAGATTACCATCTCCCCCACCACCTGTTTGCCTCGGTACCCCACTACAGGCTGCGGGCGCTCCACGCGTTTCTGATGAACTACCCGGAGTACCGCCGGAATGCCGTTGAAGTTCACGGTTATTTTGAATCGCCAGAAAGCCCTAAGGTTCACCCCACAGTCGTGGAAGTGTTGGGCTCACAATGGGAACCAGGTTGGCAAAAACGCCATATCGACGATAGTGTACTCGAAAACGTTGAAATGGACGACATCGACACGGTTCTTGCCGAAAGCAATCGCCTGCGGCATGAAGGGGCGCCGCAGGCTTGAGAGCCTATTGGGTCAGGACAATTCAACCGACCAATAAGCATTATCCAAAAACGATGTCCAAGATTGATATTTCAGGTTGGACATCTTTTGGCGTAGTAGCGGACTCCTCTTCGGCTTCTCAGGTTTGCGGATAAGGGCCATGTTGGCTTGGCGTGGTGTGCGGCCTCCCTTCTTCACATTGCACGAAACACACGCGCAAACAATGTTTTCCCAAGTGGTCGCCCCGCCTTGGCTCCTTGGAACAACGTGATCGAGGCTGAGCTCGCCTGAAGGAAAACGTTTCCCACAGAATTGGCAAAGATTGTTATCGCGGGCAAAGATATTCCGGCGATTAAACTTAACCACCTGACGGGGCAAACGCTCATAATTCAGTAGCCGTATCACACGGGGTACCTGAATCTCGCAGGATACCGTGCGGATCCAGTCGTCCTCAGCGCGACGAAAATGCTGGGCGCGGTATTCGGAAACTTCGCGCCACGATTTGAAATCGTATGAGGCGAATTGCCCATCTTCCTCAGATACAACTTCTGCCACCTCTTTGGTGAGCAGTGTGAATGCGCGCCTGACACAAATCACATGAATCGCCATGAACATCCTGTTCAGGACAAGGACACTGTTATCGAGAGGACTGGATACCGTCGTCATGGAGGATCCCCGTTCGACCCGGTTTCAAAAACCGTTAGACGAGGCGCATCCGGCGCCTCAGTCGATCGGGATGGTTGCTGGACCACCACAGGGTTCCAACAACCTGATTGTCAGGATTCACAAGGCTGTCCCGACCGATCTTGTAGTGTATTCTACCCTCAACGATCCTTGCTCTGCAAGCACTCCGAAACTATTCCTGTATGAAGGTTTGGCAAATGTCGAGTTCCCGACACTCACGCGTTACCGATACCAGCGATACTTATTTCGCAACCCAGATGACTCCCCGTCAGGTCGAGGAGCGCGTAGCGGCACACCTGATCGACAGGAAATTCCTAGAACCCGATGACCTCAAAATCGCTTTGGGACAAAAGGGGGAACCAGCGGGGGCAGAACCATTTTTGGCCCGCTGCGCTTCCAACCGACTGATCACAGCAGGCCAATCGCGAAGAATTCGAGAAGAGCTTCCGGAACTGATGCGCACAGTCGTTCCGGGATATGTGCTCGAAAAAAAATCGGACGCGGCAGCACTTCTGTTGTTTATCTCGCCACACAGACGTGTCTCAACAGGCATGTCGCCTTGAAGATCCTTGATGGCAATGCCTCCGCTCGAGAAGGCGCATCTGCCGCATTTCTTGAGTCCAATAGCCGGGCCGCAGGCCTGTCCCACCCAACACTTGTCGCGATTTACCATGCTGGTATCGCGGCTGGCAGGCCATTCTGCGCCATGGACCTTGTACTGGTTCCCACTCTGGATCAGATTCTTGGATCTCAAGGACCGTTGGAAACAGTCATTCTCAAGCGGGTAGCCACCCAAGCCCTGGAGTTTCTCACCTACCTTGAATCGAAAGGGGTTGTGCACCGCGATATCAAGCCGGGCAACCTGTTCCTCGACGCCATGGGCAACCTGCGCGTGGGAGACCTAGGGCTCGCGCTATGGTCTTCTGATTCCCGGGAACAGCGCATTCAGGAACGCGGACTGGCCATGGGCACACCGCACTACATGTCGCCAGAACAGATTCAGGGCGACAAAATAATCGACAGCCGCTCCGACCTTTATTCGCTTGGTGCGACGCTTTTCCATTTAGCCACTGGCAGTACACCCTTTTCGGGATCCACCCCTTCAGAGGTTCAAGACCGCCACCTTTCAAGCCCGATACCCGATATCCGTCAGTTGAGACCTGATTTACCGCAGGATCTGGTAGACCTTTTCAAGCGACTGATGGCTAAGGACCCAACGCGGCGTGGAAAGTGCATTGAGAACCTCGAACGATGGCGGACCGCCTCCACCCGTCCACTACCCCCACTGCCAACGCCAGCAATTCCAACAACCGCAGAACCGGTCATTGTGGCTACTGCCGTGGAGCCGCCGAGTGGATTGTCTGCCTGGTTACCTTGGCTTGCATGCTGGGCTATGGGCGCGCTGCTGCTGGCGTCGTTGGTGGCGCACGCTCTCAGGAAATAACCTCAGGTAGCGACCAGTCGATTTCCGGCACACGGTTCGACCGCAAAAAAGTGTTGACCCGTGAAAAAGGCCTGCTGCCCAAAAAACCACGATATGCCGATAAAGGCGATGGGTGCGCCGAAACCACTGCCAAGTGCCTGCCCGGATCCAAACAGGCAGCATGTTGCGCCGCGCCCGCTCCCCAGAGCAAGAAAGCACGGGGACCGGGCAACTCCGCTACATATCTGAGTGCATGGGCGGTGATCGACTCCCAGCCGAGCCCTTTGTGGGACAACGGGCTCCCCGGCTCCACCGTGAAGATGGTATTCAGCAAGAGCACGCCACGGTCGGCCCAAGCGACCAGATTACCGTGCGCCGGAACGGGCACCCCCAAATCCGCCGCTAGCTCTTTAAATATATTGCGAAGCGACGGGGGAGTCTTGATACCGACTGGAACAGAGAATGAGAGCCCTTCTGCCTGCCCCGGACCGTGGTACGGATCCTGCCCAAGCACTACAACTTTGACGGCATTGGGTGGTGTCAGCTGCATTGCGCGGAATACAAATCGTTCCGGAGGCAAAAATCCTTCCAGCTTTCGGCCTGCCGCAAGCGATTCCTCCAAATTGTGCCAGACCTTGTCTAGTTCTGGCACCAGAAGCGCGGAAGACCACGCCTTGGGAACAGCAGCCCTGAGCCAACCATGAGTCACGGCTGGCGTGCCCCTGCTGGTACATCGGTCGTGCCCACAACAACAGCACCATCAGGGAGCACTGGTTTCCAAGTCCAGGCTTCTTCAAGCACACCTGAGAGATCAAACTTCCGATCATCGACAATATCAAGCGGATAAGTAACAGTACCTTTCACAATAGCCGGGTCAAAAATCCCCATGATTGTGGCGCCTGTCACCACGATTTCCGCGCAAAGCCAGCGCTTCCGGTCCATATACGTTGTTGCCAGATACTGTTCTTTCCAGCCCCCCCGGTGACGCACTGGAGTTCCCTGAAGTAACAGACGCCACACCGCGTATTTTTTCCCCACCTGCTTGTAAGCAAAATCCGTGAGTTCCTGCGATTTTTCCGGCGTAACAGCAACCTTGTTCTGACGCACCTGAATCACGCCTTTGAAGTCATTCAAACGAGACTTCAATTCTAAAATATAAACGTGCAGTGTGTCGTCAGGCCCGGATTCCAAGGCTGCTAAAGAACCATCCCGACGAGTCATCACAATGCCTGCATGAAATGGCGGTCCGGTACCGGCAATCGCGTAGAGTTTCACCCAGAGCGGGCTTAAATCATCGAAAAAAAGAATGTCACCCACGATGGGCTCGTAAGGTCGGGCAACTGTTCCGCGTGATCCGTCTTTCGATGCCTCAACCTTCACCAGCCAACCGTATGGGGCTTCAGATTTGCCCGTCTGGGCAGGTGCGGCAACAGCAACCAGCCACGCCAATACCAACGCTTCCATGCCATTGCTCCCGCAGGTTACAGGCCTCCTGCCTGCCAACTCAACCTTTGGAATCGTCGCTTGTCCGTGGCAATGGCCAGTAGAGGGGCCGCCTTAAAAGCACCAACAGCCAAAACGTGCCGGCACGGATATCACAACCCGCGAAATCGGGATTTCAGAAACCGGTCACCCAATCCACCCCCGGTCACATCGTCGAACGCGTTCAGATAGCGCATAAAACCCGGAAGGTAGATTAACCTCTTGCGCCTTTCGAGACTTTGAACCACCAGATCCGCGCACCGATCTAATGGCCAAAGCCTGAAGGGCAACGATGGAGGCGGGTCGATCACCTCGCCTTTGCCGTTTAGAACCTGTCTTCGCAAGGGCGATTCGAAAAAGCCCGGGCTAAATATACCCACGTGCACCCCAGCATCGGATACCTCCAGCCGAAGACTTTCGTAGAGTCCAATCACGGCACGCTTAGCTGCTCCGTAAACACCGTAGCCTGGCACTCCTCTGTGACCAGCCAGACTAGCCACAGCTACCAGCGAACCTTTGCGAGCCAGCACTGACGGAAGTGCCGCCTGAGTTGCGTGAAAAACCGTCCAGAAATTCGCGCGCATCACATTTTCGGCAATTTGAAATTCGGTCGATTCCACAGAAGCGCGCATAGACATACCCGCGCAGCAAACCAGTCCGTTCAGTCCGCCAAAGGCGTCTGTCATCATCTTGACCGCCCGAGAGCACGCTTCCGGCTCTGCCGCATCTCCAACGCACGCGACAACTCTGGAAGCCTCAACATTCAGCCGTGATACCGCTTCATTCAGTCGCTTTTCATTACGTGCCATCAACCCGACTGAATAACCACGATCCAGGAGTCTGCGAGCCACTTCCCAACCCAATCCAGACGATCCTCCGGTGATCAGAAATGCGCATCCTTTTTCAGGATTCATGTGCATTACTCCCGTTTTCGCGGTCATCGCTAGCCGATCCATGCAGATCCTGCTATTTTACTGTTTCGTTTCCTTCAAGGTATCGGCGGTAGGTTTTTCACGAGGTCGTCATGAAAGAAATCAGCATCGGTTCGAGCACGGAACAGGTCTACGAGCGTTCGGATTATCCTGCTGACAAGATCCGTTCGATTCTTGGCAAGGAAACCATCGCGGTATTGGGTTATGGCGTTCAAGGCCGTGGCCAGTCACTCAATATGCGTGACAACGGCCTCAATGTCATCATCGGTCTGCGCGACAAGGGCCGTTCTTGGGATCTCGCCGTTCAAGACGGCTGGAAGCCCGGCGTGACCCTCTTCTCCATCGAAGAAGCGGCAGCCAAGGGCACCGTGGTGCAGTACCTGCTTTCGGATGCGGGGCAAAAGGAAAACTGGCCCCTCATCAAGCCACACCTTACTCCGGGCAAGGCGCTTTATTTCTCACACGGTTTCAGCATCGTCTACGCCGACCAAACACTTGTTGTTCCCGGCAAGGACATCGATGTCATCCTCGTGGCCCCCAAGGGTTCGGGCACCTCGGTTCGCCGCCTGTTCCTCGAAGGTAAGGGCATCAACTCGAGCTTTGCCGTTTATCAGGATGCCACTGGCAATGCGTCCGAACGCGCTCGCGCCCTCGGCTTCGCAGTAGGTTCTGGATATCTGTTTGAAACGACTTTCCAAAAAGAAGTTTACAGCGACCTCACTGGCGAACGTGGCGTTCTGATGGGAGCCATCTACGGCATGTGGCAGGCCCAGTACGACACCCTGCGCGCTCATGGCCACAGTCCTTCCGAAGCTTTCAACGAAACCGTTGAAGAAGCTACCCAGAGCCTTTATCCACTCATCGCCGAAAATGGCATGGACTGGATGTATGCCAACTGCTCGACCACCGCGCAACGCGGCGCGCTCGACTGGTTCCCCAAGTTCAAGGATGCGACACGCCCCGTTTTCGAAGCGCTCTACGCCAGCGTCATCCGCGGCGATGAAACCCGCCGGGTGCTCGACGTGAACAGCCGCCCAGATTACCGTGAGCTTCTTGAAAAGGAACTCAAGGAAATCCACGAAAGCGAAATGTGGCGCGCTGGCGCGGCAGTACGTGGCCTTCGTCCAGAACGTCAAGCCCGCTGATACACCGACCGGTAAAATAACAAAGAGAGGCGCGGGCCAAACCCGCGCCTCTTTACTATTGATGCCACTACAAGCAGAAATTTAAACTATCAAATGCCCTAGCTGTTCAACGACCAAGCGCGAATAGAACCATCCATGCCGGCTGTCCAGGCTACTGATTCATCACGCCCAACGGCAACATCGTGAATCGCGCCCTGATGGCCAGGCCATTCTCGATGGAGATTGTAGCTTGCCAATGAGTAGGCGCGCAGCACACCATCCGCGCAACCCGCCAACAGCCGCTGGCTTTTTGGTAGCATCACCAACGAACGAACCACCACACGGTTTCCTGCCAGATTGTGCATTTCCTTGGTGGATCCTTCAAACACCTGCAAACCTGCCCCGCCCGCTGCAATCAATTGGCGAGATTTGTCGTAGGCAAGTCCAAGAATGGGACCCACCTGAAAAGAGATGCCACCCTTGGCTTCGCGCTTGGCTGAATCCCATTGGCGAACAGTACCATCGTCGCCGGAAGTCAGAAAGATCCGCCCGGTGCCAATGAACATGACACGGTTTACCCGACCCTGATGTTTACCCAAATCGACGTGCGCCAACCGGTCTCCGAGCGTCCACAGGCGAACGCGTCCTTTCTCGGTACCCGTCGATTCGCATCCGGTCGCAAGTAATGTTCCCTCAGGGTTAAATGCCAAGCAAGTGACGTTGCGGTTGTACCCGGTCAGACGGCTGACTTCCCGGCCCGTTCGCGGATCCCACAAGTGCACGCCCATATCGTCGTTGAACAAGCGCATGGCAGAGCTGGCAATTGATTGACCATTCGGCGAGAAAGCCACCGCTGTATTGGACCCTTCATTGGGCGAAAATTGGCGAATTTCTCGACCGCTTTGTGCGTCCCACAGCCGGATTGTTTCATCGTGACCGCCAGAAACCAGCAACCGGCCATCGGGGGATAAGCCAATGCTGGCAACCTCTCCTCCATGCCCAAGAAGCAGCTTGGCCACCATGCTGCTGCCTGAATCAGGGGGCGCTGGCTGAGCCGCTCCCGCACCAACGGGCAGGCCAGCGCCCATTACAATTCCCGGATTGGCTAGATAACCACGCAGCGCATCGACAAGATCACCCGGGGTCTGAAACCGGTGGGCCGGATCTTTGGCCATGACCCGTTGCATGATCACGGACAACGCTTCTGGAACCTCAGGGCGAACAGTGCGTATGGCAGGAACAGGGCCTGATTGGTGTTTTTTGATTTTCTGGACCATGGTGCCACCCGCATAGGGGACCTGTCCGGAAAGCATGAAGAAGAGGGTGCAGCCTAAGCTGTAAAGGTCGGACCGGGAATCGGCGTTGCGGGGATCATCGGCCTGTTCTGGGGCGATGTAGTCTGGTGTGCCCAGAAAAGAACCCACCTGAGTCAACTCAGCCTGTGCCTCGTCCTCTTTCTGAACGCGCGCCAACCCCATGTCGAGAATTTTCAGCCGACCGGGTTTCTGCCCCGCAATCCATACACCTGACGCATCGAGTGGTGAAGGGCTAACCATCAGGTTACTTGGCTTGATGTCGCGGTGCACCATTCCCTTTTCACAGGCATGCTGCAACGCTTCCGCCGCCTGAATGGTGTAGTTGACTGCGACATCGATTGGCAGACCTCCCACTTTCGCCACAATGCGGCTGAGGTCCTGACCGGGAACAAACTCCATCGACAGGTAGGCTATCGGGGCGTTCAAGTCCGTGTGAAACACCATCACAAAGTTGGGATGATTCAACAGCGCGGCAGACTGGACCTCCTGCTCAAACCGCTTGCGAACATCGGGATTGGCCAACAGAGTGGGCTTGATTAGTTTGAGGGCAACAATTCGGTTCAGTCCCAACTGCCTGGCTTTGAAGACAACTCCCATGCCGCCCCGAGCCAACTCTTCGATCAACTCGTGTCCTTCAATTTTGGGCAACGCTTTGGTTGCTTTCATGGGAGCACGCACAACCGTGGCCGAATGTTTGGCTGAACTAGGACCGCTAGGTAACTGCGAACTCCCACTACCATCGGCAGGCATCCCCGACACGCTACCTGAACCATCTAGAAGTGTATTTTCGTCCGGATTTGAGCCCATTATTTCAACTCGCAGGTGCCGTCAGTTGGGACTTGGCAAGGCTGGACTAGTCCCTGCTCTGAGCCACCACCAAAGGCATGCCTAATCTTCTATTATACCAGACGCAGGTACCAAGCCACAGGATTTTCACGTATGCCCGATAGTAGCAACCCCTCATCACCGCTTCATCTTTCCCCACCAGATATCATCCGGTGGCTTTCAGACCACTGGCATACCAGCTTGTGCACCACGCAAAGCATTTACCGGTTCCCACAATTGGCAACCATTGGCCACAATGCACCTGTCCGAACAATCGTTTTGCGCGCTTTCCACGCGTCGCCTCTTTCGATTCAATTCCATACCGACATCCGTTCCGCAAAAGTGCCTCAGTTACGTGAAAACCAGCAAGCCACTATCCACTGGTACGATCCGATTGAACGTCTGCAAACCATTGCGCGTACCACTACCGAATTGCACCATGGCACCAATCCTGCCCGCACAGCGTGGGAGGGACTGCCCGTCCATGGCAAACGACAATACAGCCAAACCGATACGCCAGGTGCTGAAATGCAAGCACCTTCGCCCCGCTTCGCAGAAGACCCCGAATATGGCTGGAATCACTTCTGCTTAATCGTTGCAACCATTACACAAATCGACATGCTCCACCTGCGAAAGGAAGGCAACATCCGCTGCAAGCTGACTCCGGAAAAAACAGGCTGGCGACGAATGTGGTTGGCACCATGAAGACAGATATGGGCGCATTAATGCGAGGGCATGGCCAGCCATGGCGGTACATTAGCACCGGATTTCCAGCCGTTAGCCAGCCTTACCGCAGCATCAGATTTGCTTGGATCTTTCAGATAGATGTAGTAACTATCCTGACGTTCAAATAACGCGCCACTCCCGTCCGAATGTTCGCCAATTACCAACACATTACTGACACGCATGTGGGCATAACAACCGAGGAGCTGATCGTATTGTTCCGGAGGAAAAGAAAATCGGAACACTCGCTGTCCCTTTTCACCAGTAACTTCCACAATACCACCTTGGCCGAGTTCTACTGGCACAACAGGCAGTGCCTTCCATGAGCGGCCCGACTGGTAAAATAGCCGGGGCATTGGGGCCAGCACATATATTGAGCGCTCCGGCCTATAGTTTTGCATAAAAAGTTTTAATTCAAATTCACCCGACGCCAACTGCGTGACATCCTGAATATCGGAACGCAGGTCCTGCATAGCCATTTCTTCAGCTACCTGCATACGAAACTTGCCATCCTCAATGACTGCCTTTTCCTGCTTGCCCAGAAACAAGTCCAATGTGAACAAGCAGCATGCAGCCAACGTTATCCAAGACAGATACCACCCCACGGCAGGGAGCAGACCAAATGACGCTTCAACTGCTCCATCGGCACTCATCCCGGCAGGAGCGGGCTCAAAGGCTTTTTCGTTTGTTACAATCTGCTTCCGATAGAGCGTTTCGCTGGGGAATGCGCCTCCAGCAACAAGCTTGCCGGCGCTCATATGCACAATCCTGTCAGCGCAAGCAGCCAAATTCATGTCATGGGTAACAATCACAATAGTTACCGTGCCAGATTCCTTAAGTGTTTGCAAAATGGAGGCAATCGCATCCGCGGCTTCGGGGTCCAGATCAGCCGTTGGTTCATCGGCAAGCAGCAATCCCGGTTGTGTGATCAAGGCGCGGGCCAGACCAACACGCCTTTGTTGGCCACCTGATAATTCTGTTGGCCTGGCATCCCACCGCTCGGCCATTCCCACCCGGGCCAGCCAGTCGCGGGCTTGGCTATAGGCGCTAGCACGTGGCGTTCCTGCTATTAGCAAAGGCAAGGCTACATTATCGATCACGCGCAAGCCCGATAACAAGGAGTCGAACTGAAACAAAAAACCAATGCCATCGCCGCGAGACCATGGCTTAGAAGCCAAACCGCCTGATACCACTTTGCCTCCCACAATAACCGTTCCCGCCGTGGGAGCCAGCAAACCACCGATCAGCCCCAGAACAGTGGATTTTCCAGATCCAGATTTTCCGCAAATCGCTAAAAATTCACCCGCCCGAACATCCATGTCCACCGAATCTACAGCATTAATGGCGACATTTCTGGGGCCGGGGTATTCACGCTTCAGGCCAGCAACGGAAACCGCCAATGGCATGTTCATTCTTCCGTTCCCCGCATCAGCAACCATGGTTCTCCATATTTGCATCGTGTCAGTGGAAGCAAAACTCCGGCGCTTGCTGTTATCAGGCACACCACGAAACAGATGGTAGCCACCATCAATAAAATGACTGAATCAGGCATGGCAAACGGAACGCCATCCATCTCCCAAAAAAAGACAAGCGTTCGTTGAAAAAACTTGATGGCCGCAAAACCAAGAACCATTCCGGAAAGACTTCCAATGATTGCGCACACCAGCGCCTCTGCCAACTGGACAAACGTCACCCAAAATGGTCGTAGGCCCAATGCCAGCAGCACACCCATTTCGCGACGGCGCACCAAGGCCATTCCGGAATAAACCATGGCAATCATCCAAGCGACACCAATAAGCGCCACCACAGCCAAGGCCAAAGAGCCCAGTTTAAACGCTAAGGTCGCCCTTCTTACTGAAAGATGAATACTATTGCCGGGAAACAACTGAACTCCAGCCACTCCTGAAATAGCAAACAATGCCTGCTGCATGCCATAACCAGATTTAAGCCGAATCATTAATCCACTAGCACTGCCAGAAATTGGCCCCGGTACCAAGCCACCATCGGGGTTGCGAACACCTGCATTTACAACTGCGTCGGCGGTGGCAAACGAAACAACAATCGCTCGATCCATGGGGCCAACACCTGTTTCAGACAACTTCCCCACAATATTCAATGTGGTGCCACCGATTACCAGAAGAGATCCTGTTTTTTCAGGTCTCCGGCTTCCGGCATAAGCCTGCAGAAGGCCTAGTGGACCAGACGGTGACTGGGTCAACGCCTGCTGAATTGTGAAATCTGTATCGGGATCGATCGCAACAAGGTCGAGCACCCCGTGGGCACCCGAATCAAGCACCGGCACGTGTCGCTGAACGGAAACCTTGCCAATAGGCCCAAGGCCCCTCACCAAGCCAATAACATGTGCATCGAGCACTGGCCCGCCGGGTTCTACAGTCAGCAAGGCAGTTGCCAGATTGGGAACCATGGATGCCGGGTAGACCACAGCATCGGCCCCAAGGGCATCAAGCGCTCCGTCCATCGAGCGATTGAGAGACAACCCCAAGGATGTTGCCGAAAAGAGTAAGGCGACGCCAACCGATGTTGCAAAACAAATCTGTACGGTTGCAGAAGCATGGCGGGCCAGATCCATCAAGATCAGGCCCGCCACCATAGACAAACGCCCCATGCCGCGGTAATCCTGCTGGTTCAAACCGTGCAACTACGGCTATATTTGAGCTGATCAACAGTGGCTGGAACAATCACGCAGTCGTGATGTCCGCCAAAATTGGGCATGTAACCAACCTGCTCCAGTGTGTCTTGGCGGAACACAAAGGCACCAGCTTCCATTCTCTGAAACCCGGAAAAAATCACGATAGCGTATTTGCCGTCATAGGTGGTGCATGTGGTTTGACAATCAACACCGACATTACGGAATTTCTTGATAATCTTCCAGGTTTTGGTATCCACAACAACAACATCAGACTTCATCGGCTTGGGACGAAGCACCGTAAAGAAGCACTTGGTGCCATCGATGGAATAATTGAGATGAAAAGGCGATGGGTACTCTCCCTTCCACTCGTCGTCTTTCACAAATGTGATCCGCTTCCATTGGCGCGGATCAGCAGCCGACGTATCGAACACCGCGACATTATTGGCGCGCAGGTTGTTCATCATGCAGAGGCGCGCTCCATCCGGATGGAAGCCGGTTTCGTGGATGGGGTTACCAACCGCCGGGAGAACCACTTCCCACGTGTCGGGGTTGCCCGAGATCTTGCGAACAGCAAAATTGTCATTGCTACCTTCATTGGCCTGAATGAAGCAGACTGGCTCCATGTTTTGGCGATCGAGCACAAACGCTCCGCCACACATGCGGGTGCCCATCAGCGAATAACGTCCACGTGGATCGTGGAGACAAAAGTCGAGCCCGGTCAGCGTTGACGGGCTATCACCTGGAATCTGGCCCCGCTCCACCAGCAGTTCGGCCATGGGAGCCATTTCATAGTTGATTTTGTTGCCTTTTGTCCCCATCAGGTCGAATCGCCCAAGGTCCAGGCTGGCCGTCAATCGGGTGAGGATGATTTTTCCACCCTTGATCCAGTTATCTCCCAGATTTTTCGCATTCGGAACCCAGTCAGCCCGGAACGCCGTTTGCACTTTGGTTTTTTCATGGCCACGCGCCCGGGTAAATAGCGCCGCGATGTCTTTCTGGCCGTCACCAACCGCGAAACCCGTTCCGTCGGGAAACGGCACAGTGTGAACACCCAACCCTAGTCCGGTGGTCTCGGCGACATCTTCAAGAAGTTCCATCTGCCCGATCTTGCCATCGTAACCAACGCGATAGATATGGTTTCCTTGGCCAAATTGACCAAGCATACCGTTTTCACGAATGCGGGTATTCAGGCCATACATCAGGATATTGTCGCCACCCTGAGTGGAATTGATAAATTCAAAACCTTTATAAGGATCACCACTATCAGAATTGAATGCAGCCAAATGGTGAGATATCGGGCAGCTATCACCATAATTCCAGTAGGAAATCCAAGCCAGTGTCTTCTGTTTCGACAGGTCAACCGCATGGGTGCCACCACCCAATTTCTGGGGAGAAAGCAGAATATACTTCCCAAGGTCTTCGTAAATCCCGCGGTATATGGCTTCTTCGACTGGTTTGCCGGAAGGAACAGCGGCACCGCCCAGAGAACGATAAGCTGCCGCACCAGAAATAGCACCAAGGCCGGCAATGCCGCCCTTGAAAAGTGCGCGGCGGGAAAGTTTGAACTGAAAAGGATTCATGATCTATTCCTTATACACCTGATTTATCGAACTTCACCCATACCACGCGCAACAATTGGACAACCCGCCTTCGGGGCACCGGTAAGGTCTGGAAAACGAACCTTCAGATCCAGTGCCAAAGATGGGTCAGTAGCCTCCGCGAGTTCCCGAATCATGGGTAGCGAAACACCCGGCCACAGGTGGGTTACCATACCGGACCTGTCCGTAAGTACCGTGAAACCCGCGCGTGGAATTCCGAGTCTTCGCGCCACAGCATGCGATGAATCACATAATAATGGGACTCGGCTTTTCGACAATTCTGATAACGCAGTATCACCGGAGCCGGGCTCATCCACCACAGCACAGACCAACGCCTTGCCTTCAAGCAAAAGGGCGATCTGCTCCAAAACGTGCGCCAGTTCTTCACCGCAAGCACAATCGTGGCGAAGAAACATGATCACCCGAGGCAGGCTAGAGCCCACCATTTGATGGTGCGAACCAACTGGAGTAAGTGACTGGAGGTCAATTGTCTGGCCTAGAGTCCGATGGCCTGCAAGAACATCCTCAACGGGAGGTGAATGAGGCCCCGATCGGGATTTACTCTTCGAAGCAATGGAGTATTGGGAATTGTTGTTTTGTCCAAACAAAAACCAGCCGTTAATGCCCACCAAACAGGCTAGCACACCACCGAGAAATAACCTTGGGGTTTGCGCCATGGAGCAAGCTCAATCTACCGCAGGTCAAAATAAAATCTCCAATTATATTAACTCACTGAAGGCCACCTAACAAGGCCCGGTACACTTAGCGTGGCACAGCCGATGTTGATATACCCAGATTGATGTAGAAGTTGGCCCTGCCACCTAACTATTCCCCTTGCTCATGTTGAGGAATCATGGAATTGGCAGTTGGGTTTTGACTTATTCCCAGATGGCGATAATGTTGCCCCATGCAACGCCTAGACCTTACCCTACCCGACCTGACCGACAACCTCGCCACAGACGAGGCCTTGTTGATGGAACGGGAAGAACTTCCCGAATTAGGCGAGATTCTGCGCTTTTGGGAAGTACCCGCATATGCCGTTGTCTTGGGATCGGGCGGTATTGTTGCGGACGATGTGAATATCGAGTCCTGTAACCGCGATGGAGTGCCGATTGCGCGCCGTTCCAGCGGCGGTGGAACGGTTTTATTGGGCCGCGGGTGCCTACTTTACAGCCTGGTCTTGGATATGGAATCCAACTCAGCGCTGGCCGGTATCAGCACCTCCTACGAGTTCATCATGCGGCGCATGGCGGCAGCCCTCGCTGTTGGAGCAACCGTTGAAGGGGCATGCGATCTGGCCATAGCCGGGCTCAAATTTTCCGGCAATGCTCAGCAACGTAAACGGCGCTTCCTGCTACATCACGGTACCATTCTGCTGGATTTTGATCTGACACAGACAAGCCACTACCTGAAACTTCCGCCCCGGCAGCCCGAATACCGCGCTGGACGTGACCATGGCGCGTTCATTCGCAATCTAAACAATTCTGGAGATGATATTAAAGAGAAAATCGCCCGGGCTTGGGGAGCGCTCACCCCGGGCGCTGCCCCTTCCAATGGAATCTTAGCCCGTTGCCTAAAGGACCGGTTTATGCAACCCGGGTGGGTTTTCCGAAGGTAGCAATCTTAGGCTTTGTCGCCAAATAGAATCTCACTCAGTGTTTTTACAGCCGCGTCGAGCGACTGGGACGCCATCTGGTGGTTGGTATGGTCTGAAACCTCACGGTATCGGGCGAGGTAAAGATCACGCACCGTTTCAACTTTTGGGAATTTACCTCGCAATTTATGCAGGGCCCGAACATAGTCCCCAGCTTCCATCGCGGGTTCCATGGCACGGATGGCATCGAACAGCGTGCGCGGTACTTCCAGAATATCGTCATGGTCCTGCACCTCCTCAGCATGTTTGAGGAAGGTACGTATCATCCACAGGTGGGCCAGTTGGGGCGCGGCACGGTCCAGAATGGCGCGTGCCGCGGCAACCTCATCCGTCATTTTCCTGCTCCTAGCTTGGGCGCTGGCGCGGCTTCGCTTTGTTCCTTGGCAAACAAAACAAGGAACGCACCCGAGGCCACAGATGCTATACCAACCCACAGAAGCGGATCAGGCAGATGCTCAAGACCAAAGTGCAGAAAGTCTCCACCCTTTTTGGGATGCCACAACAAGCTGACCAAGGTGTTGATGACCGGGGCCACACCGAAAATGAGGGGCGCAATGTAGACGCGGAACGATGCTGGCGGCAAACCAGCCGCCTTGGCGGAATCGACCGCAGACTTCGAAGCAAAGATCACGCAGATGGCACCAACAGCACCCGCGACACCGGCCATTCCCGAGAAGAACAGGCCGCTTCCCGTGATGGAAGCAGGCCAAGGGGTAATACCGCTCGACATAAGACCTGAAGGCACGAGAACAGCCAGCAGAAAGTATGCCATTCCCACGCACAGGATCGACATCAGCCTGCCGCCCAATTCGCCCGGTTTACCGGTCAATTCCTGGCCACCATAAAACACGATTGGCACATAGGTACCCCATGCAAGCCCGGCGACCAGCACATAGGCAAGCCAATCGAACCGGCCCGAATACTCCTCTGTTACTGCGGGAGATTCAGGTGAAGCCACTGACACGGCAACAGGCTTGGCAACAGCAGCGGGAACCTCGGAACGCTCCTTGGAATACAGAACCAAAAAAGCGCCTAACCCGACCAGCACGATCCCCAAAATCAGCTTCCAGCCAGGCAAATGTTCAATTCCAAAATGCCATGGCTTGCCCGGTTTGGGATGCCACACCATGCTGACCAATGTGTTGATGACAGGAGCCAATCCAAAAATCAGCGGCGCGATATAAGCGCGGTACGCGCCGTCGGGCTGCCCCGCAGCCCGGGCCGCGTCGACAGCCGCTTTTGAGGCAAAGATCACTGCAATGGCACCAACAGCGCCCATCACACCGGCAAGGCCGGAAAAAAGCAGACCGGTTGCTTTAAAAGCAGGCCAAGCATGTTTCTTCGACAAAAAGAGAACCAGCGGAATAAGCACTGCCAGAACAAAATAGGCCACGCCGACACACAGAATCGAAGTCAACCGACCACCGATTTTGGATGGGTCAGAGGTCAGTTCGCGGCCACCATAAAAAACCACAGGCACATAGGTGCCCCAAGAAAGTCCCGCCAAGGCCACGAACAACAGCCATGTCCACCGACCGGACGATGCCGGCTGTGTTGTTTTCAATTCTGTCATTGCAATTCTCTCCCTCGCTCAGGCATCTTGCCTAAGTGCTTCAATTACCCGGGCGCGCTGGGCCATTGCTGCCGACAACACCCCTGCCAGCAGGCCCGTTACCAGACAAACCAACAGAGTGAGTGCCAGTCCCGGCAATGAGGACCGACTTACCCCCCCATGAGGAGTTACCGCCAGCAAGGCAGCAATCGTGCCTGTACCCAGACCCGCAAGCAACAATGCTGCAGACTCCAAAAGCACCAATAGGGTGATACGACCCGGCCTGTACCCCAAGGCAGCCAACAGGGCCAACTCACCACGGCGTTCCCAGACTGCACGCAGTAGTACAATCGCCAGACCCGCAGTTCCCAATATCAGTCCTAGTCCACCAAGCGCCTGAAAAGTTCCAAGGTAACTATTTTCCACAGCCAGATACTTGTTCACCCGATCAACAAGCGGCACCACTTCGGCGCCTTTATCGGCCCACGCCGTTCGTAGCAGGGCCAATACTTCGGGAATATCGGTCGGCGCGGCGCGCACCAGAACCACTCGCCAACCTTCTGTTTGCGGAAACATTCTTAAAAAAGCAGACTCCCCCATCAACAGTTCCGATGGGAACGGACCGTCGTGCAATGCCGCTGCCACACGAACTGTGTCTTCCGACGAATTGATGCAGAGCGAATCGCCGGGGGCTTTTTTCAGAATCCAAGTCAGGGCACTGGCCTCACCGGCCACCATCGCCTCGGCCCCGGGCGCAACTTCATCGAGCAGTGCGGGTAACGGTTTGGTATCGCCCCCCATGCGGGCCGCAACTGGCAGGTCAGCAACCGTAAGAGCCCCGGCAGGAGCAGCAACAACTCGTGGCTGGTCGGGGCGAGTCAGGTTCAGACAACCTGCCTCGCCTTCACCGGCCAGTCTGAGTGGAATCAAAGAAATACGGTCTAGCAATGCACTGGCTGAACTCCGCCGGCGCGATGCCTCAGCGGGATCGTCCCGCCACGTCCGTTCAATAGCGTCCAGCAGCGCCATGCGCCCTTCTGTTGTTCGCGGATCCACCAGAACGGGCACTTCCAGTTCAGCCCATACGGCTAAAGCATCGGCGTCTGTAGGCGGGTGCGCTTCGCGGCGAAACGCTTCCACTGCAACAAGCAAAAAACTGGCAGAAGCCAGCAACCCGGCAGTAACCAAGCTACGGGCCGGCCTGCGTGCAGCGTTGCGGGCGGCAAGGCGAAAAAGCGGCCATGAACTGGAAGCAAGCAGCGGCCATTGCAGCACTTGCTTCAGCAAAGCATTCAACGCCATCAGTCCTGCTGCAAGAAACAGCAAGCCGGCCGTGAAGAAGCCCCCAGATCGAGGTTCACCGGGCGGAAGAAACGGCGAGCCTGCTGCCAATATCGCGCCAGCCGAAGCCGTGAGAATGGCAGCCAACCAACCAAATCGGGAACGCGCAGGGCCTACGGATTCACCAAGCCTGGTCACACCTCGGAGCAGGGCCAGTGGTTGCATCTTCACCAGATCGCGCATCGAAACAATAATGGCAACAACACCGGCAACGAATGCCGATAATCCACCCAATGCCATCGCCAGTGGATCCAATGAAAAACGCAACAAGGCGCCAAGCGATGGATCGGGCCATGTTGCCGACAAATATGCCAACAGCGCGGGTGTGTAAATGGCTGAAGCCAAGGCACCTATAAAGGATCCCACCAAAGCCACAACGGCGCCTTCCGCCAAGTAGAGATTGCGGACATGACTGTCTGTGTAGCCTATCGCTTTCAGAAGTCCGATCTCCGTGGCGCGTCTTTCCAACCCCAACCGGAAAAGCAAGGCCGTCAATGCCAACGCGGCCATAATGATGAATGACGAAAAACCCAGATAAAGCATCCCAAAATCAGAACCATTGGCGACTGCAGCCAAGGCGATGGCCCGTGTATCCCGAAAAACCAAACCACTCTCGGAGGCAACCAGTTCTTGCTTCAACGCGGCTCTCAACTTTTCCAGCGTGGAATCTGCCGATTCGTGTTCTGGAATGCCAATGCGCACGGATGTGGCATCACCAAAGCGCCCTGCCCAAAGCCTCTGGCCAGCTTCCCAACTGATATAGGCCTTAGGCGCGGCACGATAATCACGCCAATACGTTTCATCGTGGGAAGCAACGCGTTTCAGATCGATGGGAAACGGAGCCGACCATTGCCCCATTTCGGCCCGGTCTGTTATCCCCGGAAATTCCGGGGCCATGGCGGGATCAATCGCCATACCTTCCTGTTTGATATGTGCCTTCACTGTGAAACGTGCTGGAGCAGTCTCTCGTGGCGATCCGCCCGATTCAACAGGGTAGTAGCGCACTTCCAAGACACTATTGCTTTTCAGATCGTTTAGAGGCGAATCTTTCCAATCCACAATTGCGATGCCATCGTCGCCAAGGTTGGATATTGGTGGTGTCAACCCCGGGACCGGGCGCGTGGCTGCAACAACTGAATAAGGAATTTGTCGGCCATTGCCACCAGTTTCACCAATGGCATTGGCCAGATGAACCAGCACCGGGGCACTTGGAACGCCCGCCTTGGAAGCAGCGCGTTCGACCGAGGCCACACGCGCCGAGCTCAAGTAAAGGCCCGAGCTTTCAACAAGGATATACCGTCGGTCGCGGGAGTAGTATTCCTCCAACCGCCCCGCCGTGACCGCTCCTTCTCGACCAAAAGCAGCCATGGCTTCAGATCTGGCAAGTCGTCGGAAAAGGTCGGACCTCGCAGTGCCTGACATACGCGTGGAACGGGAAAACAGATCGGCCGCGCGCGACGAAGGCGTGCGCAAGACCAAGCCGTGATCTTCCGCCTGAATTGCTCCGGAAAGTGCTGAATCAAGCCCTGCTGCGCCATCGGCTAGCAAGGCATTGGCCCGACCGGGCTGCGAGAGGCGGTCCTGAAGCTTCGCCAGCGGCACGACAACCAGTCTGGATGGGCCCACTCCCTCTGACATACTGAAATGCGACATTAGCCCATTTAGGCAACCGGCAACCGGAGCTTCCCACGGCGCGGTTGCGTCTTCCGCCTGCCCCAGCAACGATTCACGCGGCGGGCCGTTCCCGGCAGGGCCAACGGTTATCGACAATCGCGCAGCGTTATTTCCTATGGCGTTCTGAAGGTCTTCATTGATCCAATAGCCCTCGCCTGGCCAACCGGTGGGAGGACCGTCCGCTCCGAAATAGCGATCATCCACACCCATCAGGGTGATTTTGCCCAGCACCGAACCACCGGTTACGCGTACCGAAGCCCGAGCTACAAGCACGGGGGCCACTCTGCCGGGCAAACCATCGGCCAATGCCGCGCGAAATGGCCGTTCTGCCACAAGCACGCGATCAACCCAGCCCAAACGGCCAAGTGCCGATGCCTGCAGACTCTGACGCAGCGAAGAGCCCAGCAGCAAGGCGCCAGCAAGTACCATGGCGCCTACAGCCACGCCTATGGCGGCGGCGGCATGCGCCACGCCGTGTCGCGTCAATCCGGCTCGTATAAGGGCAAGGGATGTCATGGCTTAGGCGGGCGCCAGCCTGCCATCCTCCATCCGGTAACGACGGGGAAACAAACCGGCTATTTCCATGCTGTGGGTGACCACTATCAGCATGGCATTCTCAGCGGCAATCATGTCGAGGAGCAAGCGAGCCACGGCAAAGGCCGAAGTACGGTCCAAGTTACCCGTTGGTTCGTCTGCCAGCACAAGGCGTGGCTTCAACAAGAGCGCACGCGCCACGGCTGCGCGTTGGCGTTCTCCACCTGAAAGCGCCGCGGGCAGGTGATCGAGCCGGGAACCCAGTCCTACGCGATGCAGCAGATCCCGCGCCCGCGCTTCGAGTGCTATTGCCTCAGTGTGAGACCGTTTTTTGGCCCAGGCTGGAGAAAGAACGTTTTCCAATACCGTGCACTGGGGCAGAAGGTGATGGTCTTGAAACACAAAACCGATCTTGCTGTTGCGATAATCTGCCAGCGCATCTGAGTTCAGCGCCGACGGGTCGATTCCATCCAAATCAATGGAACCACTGTCCGATTTTTCCAGAGCTCCAAGAACATGCAGCAGCGTGCTTTTACCCGAGCCGGATGGGCCCGTCAAAGCCATGGCATCACCGGGCTCCATGGTTAGGTCGATACCCGCTAAAACAGGTACCGGACCCGACAGGGCTGGAAATGCCTTCACTACGTTTTGAACGCGCAACGCCGTCATGTATCAAGCTTCCGGGGAGTGCGCCAGGGCTGAAAGACCCAGTCCATAGAAAGTGTATTCGACATCACGGCCCGCGTCCCACGCGGCAGCGCCAAATCCACCGGCTTGATCTTCCGCAGATTCAAGAAATCTTTTCAGGGCCGATCGGTCGAGTTTGGCTCCGGCCCCCATGCGCGACAATGTCCAGCCCACGGTAAAGCTGGAAAGCAGGTCTGAAACGGGAATCAGGCTATTGGCACGGTAGCCACCATCAAAACCCGAGAGTCCCGTCAGGAATTCAATCGTGCGGTCTCTTGCTTGTCCCGCCAAGCCACCGCGGAGCATCTGTTCCAACCCGACTCCCGCTGCCGTTGGATTGGCGCCACTGCGGCGCATGGCCTTAACTTCGACATACCCGCCATCCTCGCGACGGCGAGAATCCAAAAATGCCAGTACCGCGGGCAGGTCTTCCGCCGGGCGGTCGATCATTTGGTGGCACAGCAAGGCCAAAAATGTATGGTAGGTGCTTCCCGTGGTAGGGTTCGGGGTTTTCCCATGGCCCCCATCGGGAGCCCGCACCGAACGCAGATAGG
>Ga0255132_1000229_pt1 | contig 22466 bp, 14 predicted proteins | sample Law_Law_RepA_8d_FD_188551 | JGI IMG/M metagenome (GOLD analysis project Ga0255132, IMG submission 188551) | Freshwater microbial communities from St. Lawrence River, New York, United States - Law_Law_RepA_8d | ecosystem: Environmental > Aquatic > Freshwater > River | place: USA: New York...
CCCGAAGTCGCCCCCAAACTGCCCCGCAACGGCAAGGGCGACCAAGGCATGAAGGACGAATGGGCCCGCGCCATCAAGGAGGGCAAGCCAGAAATCGCCATGTCTAATTTCGATTACGCTGGCATGCTCACCGAAGCGATCCTTCTGGGCAATGTCGCCATGCGCGCTGGCAAAAAGCTCGTGTGGGACGGCCCCTCCATGCGCTTCACCAATCTGCCCGAAGCCAATCAATTCCTGCACAAGGAATACCGCAAGGGTTGGACCCTGTGAACCAGGTAACTACCTACTGACTTCCCCAAACGCCCGGCCCTCCAAACTGATTGGGCCGGGCGTTTCTCCTTTGCCCTTCCGCAACCTCATGGCTTTTCGGGTTAACACCATGCGCCGACTCCTTCCCACCCTGGTTTGCTTCCTCCTTTACACCCCCCTTATCACTGCCGATGGCCCTTCAGACAACCAGGCAGATTCTGTCCGCCCCGTACCCCCTCCTGGCATTGCTGTACCCGAAGAAACCAGAAAAGCGCTCGAAGCCGGCTCTAATGCCTTGGCCCAGCGCATCGACAAATTGGCTGGCGATCTCAAAGGAAAAAAAAACACCGATCTTCTGCCCGATGTCAAAATTTTCCACAAGGCAGTTCACGACGCCCTGAGATACAACGAGTTTTACGATGCCAAAGAGTTCGCATTAGCTGAAAAGCTGCTGGCCGAAGGCATGAACCGCGCCAATCAACTGGCCGAAGGAAAACCTTCCTGGATCCACGCCATAGGCTTGGTGGTGCGTGCCTACGAAAGCAAAATCGATGGCAGCATCCAGCCCTATGGTTTGGTCGTTCCACCCAGCTACCGCGAAAACACTCCCTTCCAACATCGGCTCGATCTCTGGGCACACGGCCGCGGCGAAAAGCTTAGTGAACTCAGCTTCCTAGGCCAGCGCATGGCCAGCCCAGGCGAATTCACACCCAAAGACACTTTTGTTCTCCACCTCTACGGTCGCTATTGCTGCGCTAACAAGTTCGCCGGCGAAGTCGATGCCCTCGAGGCAATGGCCGATGTCCGCAAACGCTACCCCATAGACAAAAACCGCGTGGTGGTCCGCGGCTTTAGCATGGGTGGGGCAGCCTGCTGGCAACTCGCCGTCCACTACCCAGGCCTGTTCTGCGCCGCCGCACCAGGTGCTGGTTTTAGCGAAACTCCCGACTTCCTTCGCGTCTTCCAAAACGAGGTGATCAATCCCAATGCTTGGGAAAAAAAACTCCTACACATGTACGACTGCACCGACTGGGTAGATAATCTCGGCATGGTGCCTACAGTCGCCTACTCAGGCTCGAAAGACCGCCAAAAGCAGGCCGCCGACATCATGGCCGCAGCCGCCGAAAAACGCGGCCTCCGCCTCACCCACCTCATCGGGCCCGACACCGACCACCGCTACCACCCCGAAACCCGCGACGAGATCAATCGCCGTGTCGATGCCATCGCAGCCATCGGCCGGCCGGTCGTTCCCCGCTCTGTCTCCTTCACCACTTTCAGCTTGCGTTACCCAGATTGTCGCTGGATCCGCATCACTGGGCTCGAGCAGCATTGGGCCGAGTCCAAGGTTCTGGCCGCCTTCGACGAAGTGCAAAATCTCATCAACATCCAAGTACAAGGCGTCACCGACATGGTGCTCAACTTCAAGCCCGGCGAAGCCCCCATGAGCGTGGTCGGTCAAGGCCGAATCGAAATACGCGACGCCAATGGCGGCACAACCCGTCTGGTCGCCCCAGGCGCCATGAGCGATCGTTCCTGGATCGTTCCCCTTCACAAAATCAACGGTCAATGGGTCCTCGGCCCACGCCCGGCAGTCGCCCTGCGCAAGACCCCCGGCCTGCAGGGGCCCATAGACGATGCCTTCCTAGACAGCTTCCTAGTGGTACGCCCCACTGGCAAACCAATGCATCCTCAGGCGAATGCCTGGGCCGAGACCGAGCGCGAACGCTTCGCCCGAGAATGGCGCAAACAGTTCCGAGGCGAAGTTCGGGTAAAGACAGACACCGAGGTGACCGAGGAGGACATGCGCAAACACAATCTTATCCTCTGGGGCGACCCCGGCTCCAATGCAATTTTGGCCAAAATCGCCGACAAGCTTCCCATCCGCTGGACCACCGAAGGCGTGCAGGTAGGAAACAAATCCTTCCCCGCCGACCACGCCCCAGCCCTCATCCACCCTAACCCGCTTTCCCCTACGCGCTATGTGGTACTTAACAGCGGTTTCACCTTCCGCGAATACGATTACCTCAACAACGCCCGCCAGATTTCACGGCTGCCAGATTGGACAGTTTTCGACCTGAACACCAAACCCAACGCCCGCTACGCCGGTAAAATTGCCGCCGCCGGCTTCTTCGACGAAAACTGGAATCTAGCCAATAAAGGAGAGTAAGCCCGTGCGTGATTTGAATGGCGCCTACCTGCATGCAACAGCCGTGGTGACCGGCGATGTGGCCTTAGCAAAGGGGGTCAGCCTTTGGCCCCATGTGGTGGTAAGGGGCGACATTGCCCCCATTCGTATAGGCGCCGGCACCAATCTGCAAGATGGTGCCATCGCCCATACCGAGTTCGAGATCCCTCTCCTCATCGGTGACAATGTCGTGGTCGGCCACCGGGCGGTGCTCCACGGCCACAAAGTAGGCCGGGGCTGCCTCATTGGCATGGGTGCCATGCTTCTCTCGGGCAGTGAAGTTGGCGACGAATGCATCATCGCCGCTGGCGCCGTGGTCACCGAAGGAAAAAAAATCCCACCACGCTCATTGGTGATGGGTATGCCAGGCAAAATCGTCCGTCAGGTCACCGACGACGAGGTCGCCTACATCGAAAAAATCAGATTGCGCTACCAAGAACTGGCCACCGAATATGCAGCCGGCAAATTCCCCGACTGGTGAACTCCACATGCGTTCATCCACTTGGTTGCCTAAAAAAGCGGCCCGCACCTCACCGACCCCTTTTCTGCCCAAATAGCCATTCCATCATTTCTGGGTCGGCATAACAGCCATTCCACGAATCATGACCCACATCCGGGTACTCGGTGTACTTGGCAGCTCCCCCGGCTTTGTTCACCGCCCCCACCATATTGCGTGAACGCGAAACTGGTACCGCTTCGTCCTTGGCACCGTGAAACGCCCATATCGGCACCTTCACCATTTTCCCGGCCTTCTTTTCATCCCCACCACCGCAAACCGGTACCGCAGCCGCAAATCGTTCAGGCTGCCTACTCAGCAAATCCCATGTCCCGTATCCGCCCATCGAAAGCCCGGTGATATAAACCCGGTCCAAATCCACAGGCAGGTTTTTTTCAAGTTCATCCATCAATCCCACAAGCAGCGCTGCGGGTGCACTCGGCACAGGGGGCATGTCATGTTTTTCTGCGCTCCAAGGGACCTGAACCCACTGCTTGCCTTGGGGGCACTGCGGCGCAACCAAAAAACATGGATACTTTTTCCGCGCCTCGGGCTTAGCGAAATCCTTCACCCCATGCACCAGTTGCACTTCGTTGTCCGTCCCACGCTCCCCAGCACCGTGTAAAAAAATCACCAGCGGGTACTTCTTTCCTGCCTCAACCGTTTCCGGCCGCATCAGGCGGTAGGGCAATGTCCCACCGTCCTTTTCAAACTCCTTTTTTTCCAGCATTTCTTTCCAGAGCATGGGAGATTCCTTCTTTTTCTGGATAGGGCCCTTGGCAGCAGCCTCCGACGGTATCGTCAAATTAGTGGTTGCCACAAACAGTAAAGGACTTAACGCGCTTAACAACTTGAAAATCATGCGATTACTCACACTAGGGTTTTCTGCAAGGTAAAGGCCAGGTTCCAAACCAAGACCCAGTCTAACCCCATGAAAATACCGGTCTAGTCCCCCTCCCAAGCAAACAGTTTGCCCCAAATACCTCTTCTCAGACCAATTTGGGAAAGATGGCTATAATAGGCCTTGGCAGGCTACTCCGACTTTGCGGGTTGTATTGACCCTGCATACGAGCCTTTGGTTCGATGCTCTATTGAGGGCACGGTCCAGCTCGTCGCGTTGCGAATTGAAACGGCCGGCTGGTAAACCAGCGAGGATGGGATGAGTAGTAATCAAATCAAATCCACTTGGACCGACCGCTGGAGCACTTTCTCAGCCAGCGTCATGGATGGGTTCAACCGCTTTTTCTTGGTCATCCTCGGAAACGAGAATGTGCGAAGAGTGCGCAAGATGGGCTACATCCGCGCCAACTCTCCCGGGGCAAAGCACACCGTGGTACCGGGCTCACAGCTCGACCAAATCAACAAGCTGGAACCCACCTACCAAGCCATGTCCGATGCCGACTTGGCTCAAACCACCATCAGGCTCCGCCAAAAATTGGCCGGGGGCGCCCAACTCGATTCACTCTTGCCCGAGGCATTTGCCGCAGTCCGCGAATCCGCCAAACGCTCCAAAGAAATGCGCCACTACGATGTCCAAATGATCGGCGGCATTGTCCTCCACCAAGGTGGCATCGCCGAAATGATGACCGGCGAAGGTAAAACCCTTGTCGCCACCCTGCCCGCTTACCTCAATGGTCTCACCGGCCGTGGCGTCCATGTCATCACCGTCAACGATTACCTTTCACGCCGCGACTGCGAATGGATGCTCCCCATTTTCAGGACTCTCGGAATGGAAGCGGCCTTTATCCAATCCAACATGGACCCAGATGGCCGCCGTCGTGCCTACGACTGCGACATCACCTATGGCACTTCTAGTGAATTCGGCTTCGATTACCTCCGCGACAACATGAAGCAGGCCCGCCGGGGCGACAACCGCTACCCGCCCCACAGCCAGCAAGTCATGCGCATGGAGCGCGATCCCCGCACCGACGAATTCCGCCTTCATTACGCGATCATCGACGAGGTCGACAACATCCTCATCGACGAGGCCCGTACCCCACTCATCATCTCCGGTCAGGCCTTCACCAACAAAGAACGCTACGACCAAGCCAATCAAGTCGCCCTCAAACTTTCCGCTGAAGAGAAAAATTACCGCCACGAAATGCTCATCGACCTCCGCGTCGAAATGGAAAAATCCCCCGCGGAATACGAAGATCCCTCCAAAATCTCACCCGATGGACTCGAAGGGGAAGGCCTCCCCATTCTTCCTCGCAAAAGGCGCAAACCCGGCGATCCAGCACCCGAAACTGGCGTCCTCTTCGAGGTCCGCGAAAAAGAACACTCCGTTTTCCTCACCGAAAAGGGTATCCGCCGTGCAGAGGAACTCGTCGGCGTTGAAAGCTTCTTCACCGCCGGTAACACCGAGTGGCCCCATCTCATGGACAACGCCCTACGGGCGCAGCACCTCTACAGGCGAAACAAACAATACGCCGTCATGCAACACCCCGATTCAGGTGAGCTCTCCGTCATCATCATCGACGAAAACACTGGTCGCCTCATGGTCGGTCGCCAATGGTCAGAGGGCCTCCACCAAGCCGTCGAGGCAAAACACTTGCGCGACGGCGTTCAAATCAAGGAAGAAACCCAAACCCTCGCCACCATCACCCTGCAAAACTTCTTCAAGCTCTATTATAAAGTCGGTGGCATGACCGGAACTGCCAAGACCGAGGAAACAGAATTCCGCAAAATCTATGGCCTAGATGTGGTCACTATCCCCACAAATCGGCCACTCATCCGCAAAGAACACAACGATGTCGTCTACCGCACCGGTCGTGAGAAGTGGGATGCGGTCACCGAAGAGGTGCTCGATGTCAATAAAACTGGCCGCCCCATCCTTATTGGCACCACCGATGTCGAAAAAAGCCTCAGCCTTTCAGCACTCTTGAAAAAGAAGGGCATTCGGCACGAACTTCTGAACGCACTCCCCGAACATGCCGCCCGTGAGGCCGACATCGTCGCCCAAGCTGGACGGGTCGCTGCCGTCACCATTTCCACCAACATGGCCGGCCGCGGCACTGACATCGTCCTGGGCGGTAACCCCGAAACCATGGCCTGGGCCCGGCTCAAGGGAACATACCCAAGTCGTCTCGACATCCCCGAAGATATTTGGAAGCGCACCGTCGACGAAATCGAATCCAAGGAAAAAATGCGGGAAGAAGGCCGAAGGGTAGCCGAACTGGGCGGCCTCCACATCATCGGCACCGAACGACACGACTCCCGCCGTATCGACAACCAACTCCGCGGGCGCGCCGGCCGCCAAGGCGATCCCGGTAGCGGCAAGTTCTTCATTGCACTCGATGACGATCTCATGCGCCGTTACAACGGCGAATTCGTCGCCCGCGTCATGACCAGCATGGGCATGAAAGATGGCGAGGCCGTCGAGGGTCGTTTCCTCTCCAAGCAAATTGAAAAATCACAGCGCCGTGTCGAGCAATTGCACTTCCAAAGCCGCAAAGACCTCCTCGAGTTCGACGAGGTCATGAACGCACAGCGCAAGCGCGTCTACGGGCTCCGCCAACGCCTCCTCAACGACGAAAACCCCCGCCTCATGATCACGGAATTCCTCGAGCGTATGCTCAAGGCAACTGTTGCGCGTTTCCTCAATCCCGAGTTCGGCCCTTCCCGCTTCGCCGAATTTGCCAAGCTACGCTCCGATTGCAATTTCACCGCGAACGACTTCTTCCGGTGCGAGTACCCGGATGCACGGGACCTGGTCCGCCGCCGTGCCATCGCTGAGGCTGGAAATCAGATTCATGATGTGCTCGAAGAGGCACTCCAAGGCGAAGACTCCACCGAGTGGAACTGGCAGGCTCTCAGACAAACCCTGGAACGCAAGTGGGGCCTCGTTTATCGCGAGGACGAACTCCGCAAGTTCGACCGTATCCAACTCTCTGAGCGACTGGTCGAGGCCGTTCGCGACAAGGTCGACAAATTGCCCCTCGATGACGGCCGCGATTTGCTCGATTCAGACTACGGCATCAACTCCTTGATCGATTGGCTCGGCCGCAGCTTCCAGGTCGAGGTGCTGCCCGCTGAACTCAAGGGCCTCGATCCCAACAAGGCAAACCAGCTCATCCTCAGCCGGCTCCTCGAAAAGTACCGCGAAAAGGATGCTCTCTTCCCAGTCATGGTCAGCCTCAGCAGGTTCATGCCTTTAGTTCCCAACCCCTTCACCATGCCCAACGACCGCGAAGGCCTCCTCGCATGGGCCCGCCATCGTTTCCCAGGACAGATTGAAAACCTGCCCGAAAACGATTTCCGCACCGAAAGCCGCGATAGGCTGGGTGAAATCATCCTCGATACTTCCGTCCATGCGCTTCCCTCCATCACCCAGGAGGAATTGCTGGCAAAGGCCGACGAAATACTTGCCCACTCCAGCGTGGTCGAACCCGAAGACGCCCAAGAACTGGCCGACTGGGTCAACCAAAATGTCACCGGGCTCACCCTGACTTCCGCCGATTTCTCCGGGTTATCCCCTGAATTCGCGCGCAACTTGGTTATCGAGTCTTACGACCAGCAAATCCGCCCAGAAATGCATCGCATGGAGCGCAACCTTCTAGTCAACCAGATCGATCAACACTGGAAACAACACCTCCGAACCATGGACCAACTGCGCGCCACAATCCACCTCCGCGGCTACGGTCAGGAAGATCCAAAAACCGTCTACAAGCGTGAGGGTATGCAAGAATTCGAACGCATGATGGAAGTCGCCCGCGACACCATCTGCGAGCTCGCCTTCCGCATGGAAGAGGCAGGCGAAGTCGAAGACTCCATCTGGGTCATCGACGAACTCGTCCACGCCGCTCCGCCAAAGCCCGCCGCCCCTTTGCCTCAACTGCAGGGCAACAATGGCCCAGACGGGGCCCCGCCGGCCAAAATCGAACAGGCCACCAAATCAGGCCTCGGCGTCGGCCGTAACGAGACCTGTCCCTGTGGTAGTGGCAAAAAATACAAAAACTGCTGCATGCGCAGCGTGGCGAACTAACCAGCCCACCAATCCACCCGGGGGAAAGGACTCCCCATGGCTCACCCGCTGGACGCTCTCTACGCACTTGGCCTCACTGCCGCTTCACCGTGGCTGGCTTGGCGTGCCTTCACTCGCAAGCGCGATGGCTACAGCCGGTTGCTCATAGGCCATGCATGCCCATCCCGAAACAAAACTGACAACGCCCCTCTGGCATGGTTTCACGGGGTCAGCCTGGGCGAAATCAACCTCCTCGTGCCTGTCATCAAGGCCTTTCGCGCCCGCCACCCAAATTGGGCTATAGGTATCACCGCCACCACCCCAGCCGGATTCCAAGAGGCAAAAAAACGCTTTGCGGCCGACAGCCTGGTCGCCTGTTTCTGTTGGGATTTTTCCTGGCAAGTCCAGCGTGTTTTCAACGCCTGGAACCCCTCCCTCGTTATCCTGGCCGAAAGCCAGCTCTGGCCAAACTGGCTGCGCATTGCCAAAAAACACGGCGTCCCTGTCGCTGTCATCAATGGCCGCATGAGCCCCAAAAGCGCTGCTGCATGGGAAAAACAATCCTGGCTAGCCCGCAAAATTTTCCCGCTCGTGCACTCGTGGATGGTGCAGGACCAATTCATGGCGGCCCTTCTGGAAAAATTGGGCGTGCCCAAAGAAGCCATCTCCGTCACCGGGTCGGTGAAGTTCGATGGCGCCAAAGGCGATAAAAACCACCCGCTTTTAACCTCACTCCGCCAACTCTTCCCCATGCCACACAACGCCCCGGTCTGGGTGGCCGGCTCAACCCAAGAGGCGGAAGAGCCTTTCATCCTCGAGGCATTCTCAAAGCTTCAGGCCACCTTCCCAGACCTAAGACTCATACTCGTCCCCCGCCAGCCAGACGATTTCGAGGCTTCCGCCCGCCGCCTTCGGGAACGCACCATACCTTTTGTGCGCCGCTCCACAGGCGCAAGCTTTCCGGACAACTCCGGCCCTAAAATCCTGCTCCTCGATACCACTGGCGAACTTTCCGCAGCATGGGGGCTCGCCACCATTGCCTTCGTCGGAGGGAGCCTCGATGGCAAGCGTGGCGGCCAAAACCCCATCGAACCAGCAGCCTTTGGCCTGCCAGTCTGTTTTGGCCCACATGTCTGGAATTTCAAGGACATCACAGCCCAGTTGAAACTGGCTGGCGGGGCACAAACCATCAGCACCACAGGCGATGTTGCCGAAAATCTCGCAAATTGCCTCTCCCACTGGCTTCAAAACCCTGAAATTGCCCAAAATATGGGGCAAGCCGGCAGAAACTTTGTCGCCGCACAGCAAGGTGCCACCAACCACACGCTCGATTTCCTGGACCACCGCAGCCTCACGCAACTTGCCCACTCCAATCGCCAGGCGGGGTAAACCAATGGCCCACCAGCAAAATCCCAATCCCTCACCACTCGTCGCCTGGAAAAACGGGCACTGGCTTCCACTCGACCAAGCCAGCCCCTCGCTGGCCGATACCGGGTGGGTGCAGGGCGTAACGGTTGTGGATGTCCTCCGAACTGTCCAAGGCGAACCTTTCCTGCTTGACCGCCACCTCGACCGCTTTTTTCGCGATTGCAAAAGTCTGGCCATTGAAACGCGCTGGAATCGCGAAACCATGGCCGAGGTTGTCTACCAACTGCTGGTTAAAAATAAAGTTGGGCCCAACCCACACCGCGCTTGGTCCATCATTCTCCTCGCAACCCCCGGCCCCCTGCCCCACTACGCCTCCCGCGAACCTTCGGGGGCAACTCAAATTGTCCACGGATTCCCACTGCCCACTGCTAGGTACAGCCCTTGGTTTTCAGAAGGGGCCCGCCTAGTGGCCTCCCCGGTTCTCGCCTCCACTCCCGGGCCAATCGATCCTCGCATCAAACACCGCAGTCGCCTACACTGGTGGATGGCCCAACAAATGGCTTCGCGTGAAAATCCAGGGGCGCTACCGGTCCTACTCACTTCAAATGGCGAAGTCACCGAAACCGCCTTGGCACACCTGGCATGGGTTACCCAGCGCTCAGGAAGAGACCTGTTGGTTATCCCACCAGAGGAAATTGTTCTCGACGGAATCAGCCTCAATCTGGCATTGGAACTCGCAAAAAAAATCGGCCTGCCCATCGAGCGCGCCCCATTTGGCTGGAAAGATCTCCAGGGCGCCAAAGAGGCCTTTATCACCGGTTCCGGCTTCGGCCTTTGTGGCGTTAGCCGCGTAGGCCACACATCCCTGCCCTTCCCCGGCCCCTACACCCAACAACTCCAACAGGCTTGGTCCACTTTCGCGGGCGAACCAATCGACGCTTCTTTCACTTAGGCCACTCAGATTACAAACCATTGCTATCCAAACCAATATAATGCACACCAAAAATACCAATACCCTACTCGACAGTAAAAAATCAGCTAAGCTTCAGGCATAAAACTTGATCGCTCACCCGGCTCAAGGTATTCTACTTCCGACAGCACCCTAGCTGAAACTTAAGATTCTTCTCCTTTCCAAAACTGGATTTCCCCATGCTCTCCCGTGTCTTACCCCGATTGGGTCTTTTTTCCGTTGCTTTGGTTCTGCTTTTTGCAGCGCTTCAACAAGTCTCCTTTGCCCAAGTTCCTTCTCCCACCGCACCGGTAGCTGATGGCAAAGCTGAACCCAAAATTCCCATAGGCCAGCCATCTCGTGCTCCTTTTTCCGCTGAAGCAATGGCTTTGGGCAAAGTCGCACCTCACCCAGAAGCTCGAAAGCATGTCAGCGAAGCGGACCTGGTGCTTCCAGATCTCAATAACTCCACTTTCCTCGGTCTCCCCGGTAAAACACTCCTCTACAGCGGACTGCTGGTTTGCGCTGCCGGCCTCTATTTCGGCATCATGATCTACAAAGAACTCAAAGCCATGCCAGTTCACCCCAGCATGCTGGAAGTCTCCGAACTCATTTACGAAACCTGCAAAACCTACCTCATCAACCAAGGCAAATTTATCGCCATACTTTGGGCCATCATCGCTGCTGTCATTGTCATGTATTTCGGCTGGCTCCTCCAAAAGTCCACCACTCAAGTTGCCATCATTGTTCTTTTCAGCGTCATAGGCATTCTGGGCAGCTATGGTGTCGCTTGGTTCGGCATTCGTGTCAACACCTTCGCCAACTCCCGCACTGCTTTCGCAAGCCTCAAGGGTTTGCCCTATCCTGTCTACGCCATCCCCCTCAAGGCCGGCATGAGCATCGGCATGATGCTCATCAGCGTCGAACTCTTCCTCATGCTCTGCATCCTCCTTTTCCTCCCACCCGAATACGCCGGTTCCTGCTTTATCGGGTTCGCCGTGGGTGAAAGCCTCGGCGCCGCCGCCCTGCGTATCGCCGGTGGCATCTTCACCAAGATCGCCGACATCGGCTCCGATCTCATGAAGATCGTTTTCAACATCAAGGAAGACGATGCCCGCAATCCAGGCGTCGTAGCCGACTGCACCGGTGACAACGCCGGCGACTCCGTTGGACCTAGCGCCGACGGCTTCGAAACTTATGGGGTAACAGGCGTTGCCCTCATCACCTTCATCCTCCTCGCGGTCAACGAGAAAACCGCCGGGGCAGGCTACGAAAAAGTCCAAGTCCAACTGCTCGTATGGTTGTTCGCCATGCGCGTCATGATGATCGTCGCCTCCGCAGCCTCCTACTTCATCAACGAGAAGCTCACCAGCGCCAAATACGCTACAGCTCCCAAGATGGACTTTGAAATGCCGCTCACGCGTCTGGTATGGATCACCAGCATCGTTTCAATCGCCATCACTTACCTCGTCTCCTACCTGCTCATCCCCAATTTGGGTAACAGCACCGCGCTTTGGTGGCAGCTCTCAACCATCATCTCTTGCGGAACACTGGCCGGAGCCGTCATTCCCGAACTTGTGAAAGTCTTCACTTCCACCTCCTCCAAGCATGTTCAAGAAGTCGTTTCATCCAGCCGTGAGGGGGGTGCTTCTCTCAACATCCTTTCAGGCCTGGTGGCCGGCAACTTCTCTTGCCTCTGGTTGGGTCTAAGCATCACCGGCCTCATGTCAGTCGCCTACCTCATTTCCACCAATGGGCTCGAGGCGCTCATGGTCGCCCCTGCGGTCTTTGCATTCGGTCTGGTAGCGTTTGGCTTTTTGGGCATGGGTCCCGTTACCATCGCCGTCGATTCTTATGGCCCCGTTACCGATAACGCCCAAAGTGTTTACGAACTTTCCCTCATCGAGCAGATTCCCAATATCCATCAGGATCTGAAAAAAGCTCACGGGCTCGATGTCAACTTCGAGGAGGCCAAGCACCTTCTCGAAGAAAACGATGGTGCTGGTAACACCTTCAAGGCCACCGCCAAACCCGTCCTGATCGGCACCGCAGTTGTCGGTGCCACCACCATGATCTTCTCCATTATCATGGGCCTGACCGATGGCACCTCCGACAAGGAAGCCATTCAAAAGCTCTCCTTGCTCTACGGGCCTTTCGTTCTCGGCCTCATCAGCGGTGGAGCCATTATCTATTGGTTCACCGGAGCATCCATCCAGGCCGTCACCACCGGTGCCTACCGCGCTGTCGAGTTCATCAAGAAGAACATCAAGCTCGACGGCGTCACCAAAGCCTCCGTCGAAGACAGCAAAAAAGTCGTTGAAATCTGCACCAAGTTCGCACAACTGGGAATGTTCAACATATTCATGGCTGTCTTCTTCATAACCTTGGGCTTCGCCTTCATCGAACCCTTCTTCTTCATCGGCTACCTATTCTCCATCGCCATCTTTGGCCTCTACCAGGCCATCTTCATGGCCAACGCCGGCGGAGCATGGGATAACGCCAAAAAGATCGTCGAAGTCGAACTGAAGGACAAGGGCAGCGAACTCCACAAAGCCTGCGTCGTCGGAGACACCGTGGGCGATCCCTTCAAAGACACCTCTAGTGTCGCGCTCAACCCCGTTATCAAGTTCACCACCCTCTTCGGCCTCCTGGCCGTGCAGTTGGCGGTCGAGCTTCGCAGTTCACCCAACGCCGGCATCGCCAACTACTTGGCAATCGCCTTCTGCGCCATCGCGGCGTTCTTCCTCTGGCAATCTTTCTACGGCATGAGGATCCGCAAAGAGTCCTAACAACTCCTAGCCAAAAAAAAACTATTTAAGCAAGGGGATGTTGCCGGCTAGGCAACATCCCCTTGCTCATTGAATCCCTTTTAAAACCGGTTTACGGCTACAATTATATGTGCATCCATTTATCCCGGCACTCAACGGCAATCCCCATGGAAGACATCACCGCCGACCATCAATTCCTCCGCGACCGCATAGTGGAATCCGAGGTGCAAGGCCCCCTCAAAATACTCCAACTCATCACCGCCACCATGCTGCTCGGCTCACTGTCACTCGGATTGGTAATGAGCTTCCTCTTCCTTGACCAACCAGCTGAGCCTGCCCCCAAAAAAAATGACCCAATTCAGGCCTCTGTTGAAAAAGAAGCCGTTTTCCCAGTCTTGGGCATCTGCTCGACGGTCTTGGCAATTGGCGGTATTCTATTTGGAACCACAATGCTTCAAATCTGTTGCAAAAAAAATCAGGCCCTCCTGGCCAGCCAATCGGCTGCCAATCATTTCCCTTCCATGATTCAATCCGCCTTCACTGCCTGGCTCATGGCCGCCGCCACCCGCGAGGGCCCACTCCTAATGGCAATCCTTTTTGCCGTCGTGTCCGATGGCATGGACCGCACCATTTGCTTGTTAGTGGCAACGGCGATCCTCGCATGGTGGTTACTCCACCTTCCCACCCAATCCCGATTCGCCAAAACCTTGGGTCTTGATTAACCACCCTTAGGCTGCCTGTAAGTCTTCATTGCGCAATGGATCATTTCTCTAAGCACTTCAAGGTCCACATCTGCCAGCATCTTCACATAAAGGCAACCTTTTCCTTGCTTATGCTTTCCAAGCCGGGCAAGATGTTCAGCCATACCAGTCAAATCACGGGTCAAATAAATCGAAAAGGCAGCCTTGCGGGGTGAGAATCCCATCTTAAATATTTCTCCCTCCCGGCCCGATGGATAGCAGTAGTGGTCTATTCCAAATCCAACCATACTCCCGCCCCACATTACCGGTGGCTCACCCGTCTCTTTACCCATCATCTCAATCAATGTCAGACAATCCATCCGTCTATCTTCCGGCTGCCCAGCCAAAAACTCCGCAACAACTCCTTGGCCCGGTTGGGTTTTGTTACCATTCTTGCCTCCCATAATGCCCCTTTTGGGTCCTCCCCACCTGATTCAAGCTTTTATTCCAGCGGTTAATAGGTCATGGGCTACAAAAAAAACCCCGCGCCTTTCGGCCCGGGGTTTTCTATTTGGGCCTAGCCCAATTCAAGAAGTGATTTACTTCTTGGCTTCGCCGCCCTTGGCGTCGCCCTTGGCTTCGGTCTTGGCGGGGGTGGTCTTCTTGGGCTCTTCGCCACAACCGGTCACTGAAAAAGTGAAAGCGGCGGCCAGAACCATGAAGCTGATCTTACGCATGAAAAAAACTCCTTTGTCGAATCCGCATAAGGGCAACCCGCCCTTTCGGATTCTCAAATCTTAGGGAAAATAACGACAAAACACAACAAAATGCCCAAAAAGATTTTAATTTAAACATTATTTCTTGATCGTCAGCTCCACCGACACTGCAGAAAAACTGATCTCCTTATCCATAACCTTGCCCTTGCCACTCACCACTAGCGCAGCTTTGCCTTCGGCCGCATTGGCCGCAGCCTTCACAGCAATCCTGGCCTCGGTCTTATCCTTTGCAATGGTTACTGCAGCACCTGTCACATTTGCGGGCAACCCTGCAACGCTCAAAACCACCTCTCCATCAAAACCAGCGGCCCGTTTTACATTCACCACCAAGGTCGCCTCTTTACCCGGGGCAACCGGAGTGGGCGGGTCCAGTTTCGCCGTCAACTGGAAGGGCGCGCGCTCTATCACTGCCAAGGTGGCCTGGTTTTCCCAGCTTTGGGGTGGAAACGGCAAGTTGGCCATTCCCCCCCGAATCACCCCCAATACGCTGGCGGCCTTGGCCAATTTCTTCCCGTTCACATCAGCCGATCCCAGTACTAGCAAAGGGTAGGCCCCCAACTGCACATTGCTGGGGCAGTTCAGTTTCAAAATGCCAGCAGGCTCAGCGGGCTTCGCCGGTTGTCCCTGCGCAATGGTCAAACTTCCCGTTATTCCCGCCGGCCCGCGCGCGCTAATTTCAATCGGGCCAGCATAGTCCTGGCGCGTCACCAGCACAGGAATGTCCAGCGTGCCATCATGGCGCACTTCAAACCGGTCAGCCTGCAATGCCACGGTGAAACCGGCCTCAAAAGGGGTCACTGTCACTCGGTAAGCCTCGTCCGTCCCCCCCCACAAATGCAAATGCTCCACTTGCACTAAATATTCGCCATCCGCCGGCGCTTTCCAATCAAGACGGGCCGCCTGCGCCGGGTTCGTTTCAACCAGCTTGGCCCCCTTGGCATCTTGAATTGTCAACAACACCTCGGCCGGGCTACCCATCGAAGCCGTGTGGCCTTCCACAATAAAACGCTGGTCTTTTGCGGCCTTGAATTTGAAACGGTCAACATCGCCCCGCTTTTCAATCCGCCCGCTCACACCACTGGGAACCTCTATCAATTGCGCTTTTTCCACCGTGTCGTTGGGCTCTACTTCCACCTTCTCCTCAAAATCAGACATATGCACCATCACTGGGGTCCCCACTTGCCCGGCTGCCCCCTTCGGATTTATCTGAATCGCCTCCAAATAAGGGTTCACAGTGCCTTCAACCTCAACAGTTGGTACACCGTCTAGTCGAGGCCCCACAAAACCAACCTGGGTCTTGCTACCCCTCTTCACCGCTAGGGGCATCGCACAGGTCGCTACCGGGCAATCCGCAATCCGTAGCAAATAATGAAAATCCCCACCCCCCGCCCAAGCGGTATCCCTCACCTGAACCAACACCTCGCCAGCCTCGGCAAATCGGTAAATAAGCCGTGGGTCACCCTGCAATCCAGGAGCATCGTTACTATGCCCCTTCTTTAGTTCCCGACCCGAAAGGTCAAACAATGTGACCTGCGGATCCAAAGCACTTCCAAGCCTCCGCCCAATCACCTCAAAGACAAGCGTCTGGCCAGGCGCAACCTTCAGCCGAAACCAATCCGCCTTTTCAGCATCAACTTTCCCCTGAACCAAGGTCGGGGCAGTCACCACCTGGGCCGTTGACCGCTCCTTGGCTGCAGCCACTGCCTGAACAATCGGCAAATCATCCAACCAAACAACCCGGTCCGGCCCTATCCCATAACTAGTCACCAATCGCATCAGCTGCATTCCAGCCGGCGTGTTGGGTCCAAATTGAACTTTGGCAGTCAATTTCGTCGGATCCGCCTTCGCCCCCCCATCCACAAACGCCACCCGCCCAGGAACGCTCAGCCAAAACCCAGTCGGCTTTTGGAAAAGACTCCCCGCCAGATTGAGGTCAAAAGCCTGACTCCGACTATAAGCTAATGGCTGCAAAGGGTTTACAGTCGGCTGAAACGGGTTTTGACCCACCGCCTCACTGGCCATTCCCGCCAAACCCAAGCCCAAAACAGACCCCAACACCCGATAAATCCCTCGATGCACCCAGACGCTTTTGAAAAAAGTAAAACAATTGGCCATGGTTTTGGTTTCCATGCACAATGCCCACAAGGGGCTGGCGGGGTTTGGCAAAATTTCAGCTAATTCAGCAAATCAGGCAGGTTTGGGTTTATTCCCAAATGAATTCGCACTCACCATGCTACCCGGATAAACTGGGCAGTCCAACAAAAATGGTCGATAATCCATGTATTGCCCAAGAATGTCCCCTTCTCTGGTTTTTGATGGATTGGCAAAGTGCCATTAATTGGTATTTTCACCCTCCAACCCATCTGGTCAGAATCTCGGGCCTCTGGTAACATTCAGTTTTGGATAGTTCCGGAACAGTTTTCCCCGTTCCCCTTTGGCCACAAGACGATTTGCGTCCTGCTGAGGTCAACAGGCTGTTTAACGGGTAGGATTTGAAGGCGGGTATCGACATGTACGCGGTTGTGGAAGACGGCTCCAAACAATACACTGTTAAGGCTGGCGATGTGCTTCAAATCGACCTGCGCAACCTTGAACCAGAAACAAAAATCAGCCTCGAACGCGTCCTCCTCCTCAAAAAGGGCGACCAGGTCATTGTTGGCCAGCCCACAGTTGCCGGGGCCAAAGTTGTAGCCACGGTGCTGGGTGAAATCAGCGAAAAAACCAACATCATGAAGTATCGCCGCCGCAAGAACTACGTGCGTCGTAAAGGCCATCGCCAATACTTCACCAAAATCCGTATCGAAGAAGTCGTAGCCTAGTTCACTGCAGGCCCTGTCCTACGCTTTTCAAATAACAAAACCGGCGGAACCCAGCTTGTCATGGCTGGGAACCGCCGGTTAGCTTTTGCGTATGGGTATTAATCCCAACCGATCGAAAACCAATCGGCCAACAGACGGCAGGAAGCTGGCACCATGCGCTCTACACTCATTTCTGGTTTGGTCCTACTTGGTTTTGTCGCTTTGGTTGCCCCGGTGGCCAAATTACGTTTCAACTCCCATGCCCAACCACCCGCTCCGCCTGCATCGGTCATTCCTGCTGCCCAAACCCAGCAAACACCACGCACCTTGCCTCAATTGGGTTCACTTCCATCCCTGCCAGCCACCCCAGTGCCAGCCCCTCAGGCCATTCCCCAACCTCGCATCGAGCCAACCGGCTTCAACACTAATTCAAGCCAAACCGCCCAAACATCAGCCCAAAACTCGCCTCCAGTTGCTATCAATCCCAACATGCCCGGTTGGGCCGGCCGCTTGGAAAAAGACCGGGCCAACCTGGCCCCACTCACCCGCCAAATGCTTCTCACCACCCGCCGCGGGGCCGACTGGCTTGCCCGCATGAATGGCGTCAAGGGCCTGTTTTCTCCCGGAATCGAACCCGCCGTCCGTGAAGAATCAACCGACACAGGCTGGCTGGGGCAAATCTCCGCCGCTTGGTCTCTCAACCGTGCAGCTCAAGCCTTTGGCGATCAAAAATACGAAGCACGCGCCCTCCAAGCCATGCTGTGCTCTCTTGAGGAAACCACCCCAGACCCAACCGACCCCAAGGCCCGCCACACCTCAGTGCCCCAATTCATTCTGCCCCGCATCCAGGGCACCTCCCTTCTAGCCCTGGCCTTGGTCGATCAACCTTCTCCCCCCTCAGACATGCTCAACCGCTCCGAAGAGATGGTCAATTACCTGCGTCGTGAAAGTCAGGAAGAATTGATTTCCAAAACACCAGCAAATCCACCAGCAAATCTGTCCGCTCAGCGTTATTTGGTCGCCTACACCCTGCTCAAAAGTAACAAGCATCGTCCTGCCAACTGGAAGTTGGAGCTCACAGCCTCCCTGCTCGAAAGCGCCAAAGGCCCAACTTCAGCCCTGGCTCAGCCTTGGCAGGGCTTGGCTTTGGCTGAATGGAGCCGCACCCAAGGCGATCGTCAGGCCGCCGCCCGTCTTTTTGCGGCCTGCGATGAACTTGCCCACTGGCAGCAAACCAAAATCGATGCGGCTCACCCCCGTCAATTGGGCGGGTTCCAGCCACCCGTCCCTTCGGGCAACCTGCCCGCCGGAACCCTATTGCCTCCACCCACCACAGCTATTTCCGCACCTATTCTGCTCACTTTGGCCGAAGCAGCCACACTCTCCCGTGAGATGGGGGATGCAACCCTCAATCAGTCCCTCATGGAAACAATCGATCGCGGCACACAATTCCTTGCCCAGCACCAGTACACCGAGTCCACAACCCAGCATTTCGCCGAATGGTACCGGCCCCTCCTTGAAGGAGGCTTCCGCGACACCCAACGCGGCGGCACTTTGTCGCTGGCAACCCAGCAAATGGCCCTCGTCGCCATGTTACAAAGCCTTCGCGCCTCAGCTCCCTAATGCTTCGGTTCGGCCAGCACAGTAAAGGCTGGCCGAATCGTGGTCCCCTTCTTAGAATTAATCCTAATGTTAGGTGAACGAGCACCAGTCTTGCGGGATAAGACAATCTATACACCCCTATCGCGATTCATCTGCCCCCGCGCGGAGAAATCGGTGGCAAGCGCCAGGCGAATATGAGCGAAGAGCGCGCCTCCATTCAAAGGCCCAAGTGTTTCACTCTCGCGGGCATCCAGGTGGTCGCCACAGGCAGCTATGTGCCCGAGTTGGTGATCACCAACGAGCAACTGCATAGTGAACTCGGCTGCGATTCCGAATGGATCGTCAAGCGCACCGGCATCCTCGAGCGCCGTCACGCCCTGCCACACCAGGCAACCACCGATCTTTGCCAAATGGCAGCCCAACGCTGCATCGACAAATCGGGTATCGACAAAAGCCAAATCGATCTACTCGTGCTCGGTACTTTCACCCCCGACATGAGCTTCCCTTCCAGCGCTTGCTTGCTGCAAGATCGCTTGGGCCTCCGCTGCCCAGCAATCGAGGTTCAGGCCGCCTGTGCCGGCTTCGTCTACGCCCTGACCACCGGCGCCAGCTACCTTCTGGCCGGTGCTGCCGAGCGTGTCCTGGTGGTTGGTGGCGATACCAACTCCCGTGTCATCAATCCCAAAGACATCAAAACCTACCCGCTGTTTGGCGATGGCGCCGGTGCCGTTCTTCTCACCCGTGGCACTTCCACCCAAGGGCTATTGGGCGTCAGCCTCGGCTCCGATGGTGGTGGCGGCGATTTGCTCAATCGCCCAGCCTGTGGTAGCCGCCTCCCTCCAACCCCCAGCAACATCGAGCAAGGCCTCCATTTCCTCCACATGGACGGCAGGGCCGTCTTTCGCTGGGCTGTCACCATTTTGTGCGACACCATCCAAGATGTCCTGCGCCATACCGGACTAACTACCGAGGATGTCGATCTCTTTATCCCGCATCAGGCTAACATTCGCATCATCAACGCGGCGGTCGATGTCCTCAAAGTGCCCCGTAACAAAGTCTTCAGCAACCTCGAAAAATATGGCAACACCTCCGCGGGTTCCATACCCATCGCGCTTGACGAGGCACTCGCCCAAGGCCGGGTCAAGCACGGCCAAACCGTGGTGATCAGCGGCTTCGGCGCCGGCCTCACCTGGGGCACTGCCGTCCTCAAGCTCTAATCCGCACTAACCCCCAGCCCTAGGCGTTTTGCCATCCAAATAGCGCCAATCCTTCAAATAGCGAATCAAATCCGCCATCTGCTCAGGGCTAATGGTTTTCTCTAGCCCTTCGGGCATCAGCGATTTCCCGGTCGACACAATCTCCTCAATGTCTCCCCGTGCTAAATTCTCCACCGTGCCGTCTGCTAACACCAGCGTGATCGAACCACAACTAGCCCCCTTGATCACCCCCACGCGCAATCGGCCTGAAGCTGTCGTCACTGTCTGAGCCACATAGGCGCCATCTATCGCCCGGTTGGGATCTAGAATGTCGCCCAACAGCATTTCCTCCGTCTTGGTGCGGGTGTCAGAGATGTCAGGCCCAACATCTTTCCCCAGCCCTTCCACCTTGTGGCAACTTGCACAGTTCCGCGCAAAAACCTCTCGCCCACGTAGTGCGTCGCCCCCAGCCAGCGCCCGCCCCTTATACAGGGCGATCACTCCGTCGCGCGGCGCAGCAATGCAGGCCGCCAGCAGCTTTTTCGCCCTCCCCGCAAGACCCAAGTCTGCAAAGGCCATCCATCGCGCAGCCCGCCTCGCATCCAGATCGGTCGCCGGCACCGCCCCAGCTTCAACCCCGTCCAGCACCGCTCGTGCCAAGTTGGAATTTCCCCCTGCCAAATCCAATATTTCAGAGCGAACTACAGGCAATTGGGCCTTCCAGCCTTCCACCAGGTCACGCTGCCGGTCTTCGGCTAAGCACCCAGCCAAAAGACCAGCCGCACTAACCCTCACTTGCGCCTCCGCATCCTCACGCAATAACCGAAAGAGTTGCCCGCTCATCCCCTCTTCCCGGCCATGCACCGTGCCGCCTATGAAAAGTGCCTCCAACCGCTTCACCAAAGGAACAGCCTGGTCTTGGGCTACAGCCATTTGCTTCATCGCAAACGCTGCCAACTTTTGCTTGGCTGCAGGCGGCAAGCTTGCCAAAAAATCACCAACCGCTGCATTCCCCCGCTGCGTCAATCCAAGAAGTAACCCACCAACCAAAACCTCCGTCCCAGATGTGCTATAAGCCCCTTCCAAAACACCGCCCAATTCCTGCGCAGGCAAAGACCGCCCGCATTGCCGGGCCAGTTCTTTCAGCAGACTAGCGTTCACATCCTTCCCAGCCGGGGGTCTCTCTAGGCTTGCCAAAAGTGCCCGCTGGCAACCCTGCGCGCTCGCCAACACCGACAGCCGAATCCATGCGTCCTCGCCATGCGACAAGGAGATTTTTGTTAGCACCCCAGTTCGCTCCCCAGCCGCAAGCGTTTGGGCCGCCTGTGCCACCTTCCCTGCCAACCGTTCGCTACCCCGCCCCGCCAAGCTCACTAACTGCTCCCCAGTCAGGTCACCCTGTTTCGCAAGGGCCAGTCCCACCTCCGCCACATGGTCATCCCCATCAGTAATCGCCATCCCCACCAGATTTTTACGCTCCACCCCACAAGCGGCCAACAACCAAACAGCATGAAAACGCGCCAAAGGCGGCCCCTTCAGGGCTTTGGCCATAAGCAGCTCGGTTAATCCCCGATGCCCCTGCTTTCCCTCCATCAACAGCCGAAAGGCGGCCGCCCGCACCCAGCCCGAAACATCCCCCAAGCAATCCACCAACTCCTGCACCCCAAGCTGGGTTAAATCTCGAATCGGGCTGCGCGGCACACCGCTCGCCCGCACGCGCCAAATCCTCCCCTGATCGCGCCCCCACAATAAATCCGGCCGGTTCCGCAATTCCGGCGGCATAAATTCCGGATGCTCAATCACCGCCCGCGCCATATCCAAAATCAGCAGCGATCCATCCGGCGCCTCCACCAAGCTCACCGGCCGGAACCACTCGTCCTTCGCTGCGAGAAATTCACGCTCCTGTTGGGGGGATCGGGCTGAAAAAGTCAAACCCTTCGGGCTCAACCGTTCCTCATGCACCAGGTTGCCGGTCGGGTCGCAGGTGAAGACAGATCCCTGATGCTCCTTGCCCAGCCCAGCTCCCTGGAATGCCAACACGCCAGAAGCCGCCGTGAACCGCCCAGCGTGCAGGTTCGAGGTCGTCCAGTTCCGGCTAATAGGGTACACCTTGCCACCAGACGACAACGGCCCGCCTTCTTCACCCGCCACATCCACCAGCAACTCGCCCGGCGCAAGCAACGGGTTACCCTGCACCACCGCCGTTTCCATCACCACATGCCGCAGGTGATGCCGATTGTCGCACACGAAGCGGTTACCCCATGCATCCAGAGTATTACCAAATTGTCCCGGCCCGGTGCTGGCCTCTACTGCCGAGCCGTCTGGCCTAAAACGAAAATCCATGCCAGCCAAACTGATCTGGTTCTTGGCAGTTTCCCCCGCCTTCCACACCTGCCCGCCCCGCAGCCCGCTGGAGACCTGCACCCACCCATCGTG
>Ga0255132_1000234_pt1 | contig 22241 bp, 16 predicted proteins | sample Law_Law_RepA_8d_FD_188551 | JGI IMG/M metagenome (GOLD analysis project Ga0255132, IMG submission 188551) | Freshwater microbial communities from St. Lawrence River, New York, United States - Law_Law_RepA_8d | ecosystem: Environmental > Aquatic > Freshwater > River | place: USA: New York...
CAGTTCAATCTCATCCCCAGTTTCGTTCCACCCACGCACCGACAGATAAGCCTCAGGGTGACAAGCAGGGAATGCCCGCACCAAAAACACCCCCGCACCCACACGCTCCCCGCCCTTCCACAACTCGATGCGATCGTGCTGGCCCAGCCTGAACGAATGGCTCTCGGGGTTTAGCCACAGAATTGCCGCCGGGTTCCCGGCAGGTACCCGGGTGCTCCCGTTCTCCTGAGCCTCCACAGCGACTTCCTTTTTCCCCTCCTCAGCCAACAGCGTGTCCACTGTTGGCTTCTTGGTCACCTGCGTCTGAATTTTCACCAAACGCGCATACAACCCTTCCCTTTCAAGCAACTCAGCATGGCTGCCCGATTCCACCAGTCGCCCTCGATCAAACGCGAAAATCCTGTCCGCATTGCGCAGCGTGGAAAGTCGATGGGCTATCGCAATGGTGGTCCGCCCTTTTACCAGCACCGCCAAGGCCTCCTGAATGCTCTTCTCGGCCTCGGCGTCAATGGAACTCGTCGCCTCGTCCAGCACCAAAATCCGCGGGTCATAAAGTAGCGTGCGCGCAATGGAAAGCCGCTGCTTCTCACCCCCCGAAAGCCCTGCCCCATGCTCGCCCAGAAGAGTCTCATAGGCCAATGGTTGCCGGCAGATAAAATCATGCGCACCAGCCGCCTTGGCCGCCTCCAAGCCCCGCTCCAAACCAGCCTCAGGCCGACCATAGGCCAAATTCTTCCAAATCGTCCCACGAAACAGGAACGAATCCTGAAAAACAATCCCAAGCCGCTCGCGCAGCTCTTTGCTGGAGAGATGCCGCAAATCAATCCCATCAACCGTGATACGCCCCTCCTGGGCCTCATAAAAACGCCCAAGCAGGTTCACCAAAGTCGTCTTGCCCGAACCGCTCCGCCCCACAATCCCAATCATCTCGCCCGGCGCCACCTCAAATGACACTTCCTTCAGAACCGGCTGGTTGCGGTCATAGCCAAAGGTGACACGGTCAAAGCGTATCGCCCCCTTGGGATCGTTCCAGCCAGCCGGATTCTGCGGCTCCATGATGCTCACAGGCGTGTCCAACAGTTCCAGCACCCGCTTGCTGCCCGATAGAAAACTGGTCAGCCAAGTGGTGAAGTTCGATAGCGCCCCCAAAGGCGCGTAAAACATCGCCAAATAGGCTAAAAAGGCGATCAATTGACCCAGCGTCATCTGGTCACCAATCACATCGCGGCCACCCACATACCACACAATCAGGCCACCCAAACCAAACACAAGCTGCATTGCTGCGCCATAGGTCGAGTTGGTCGCGTCCACCCACAAGCGCCAACGGGTCAGATTGCTGCTGGCCTCGTTGAACCGTTCCTTTTCCCGCGTTTCCTGCGCGAAGGCCTTCACCACCCGAATGCCCGAAAGCATGCCAGAAAGCACTGTCATCTGCTTGCTCGAAGCGTCCCACAACCGGTAGTGCCGCGGATACACATAACGCCAGAATATCCACGATCCTAAAATCACCAAAGGCACCGGAATCAGCGTGAACAGGGCCAGCTTGGGGTTGATCCATAACAGCATCGCACCCACGCCAAACAGTTGCACAATCTGCAGCAAAAAACCACCGGTGATCTGGTGCATTAACCCCTGCATCACCTCGCTGTCGTGCGCCACCCTGCTGATCATCGCGCCCACCTGGTGACGGTCGTAATAGGCGACTGAAAGAGTCTGCAGCTTCTCCACCATCTCCTTGCGCAGGGTGTCGGTCAAGCCACTGCCAATCTTGGTGGCCAGCCGCCCCTTCATCCAACCCACAGCGGAAAGCAGCACGCGCGAGAACGCCAGCGCCAGCACCACCACCAGCAAGGCGGTTCTAAAATCGGCAAACGCCACGGCCTCCCCGGGCGTTCCGGCCTGACCCTTCTCCGACAAAATGTCATCCACCATGTACTGCTGCAGCTTGGGCGGCAAAAGCTCCGCCGCCACCCCCATCAGCGTCAGCAGGGTCAAAAGAATCGCCCCACGCCTGTATGATTTCAGCAGGTGGCTCACCCGGTTCAGGATCTGCCCTTTTTGCATGCAGCGCGGGCACGATTCCTCTGCCGTGTTCAGCCGCAGCGAACACCCCTGGCACCTCGGTGGGTCAAGCGGCCCGGCCAAAACTTCCACCAGCGGCGGTTTGTCCCCACTGCCGGCCACTGCCCGTTCACCATCCGCACCATCGGCCTCGCGCTGCCTTTCCAGGGCCCGCGAAACCTTATGAAAACGTGTTGCCAAAGCGTTGGAATAGCGCAATAGGTCAACCCAATCACCGCCAGATTTCACCTGCAAGGTGCCACCACCCACCCCAGCGCTCGCCCGCACTTGGCAAACCGCATCCCAAGCCACCTGCCGAACCCCACTAACACCCTCCACCTCTGCCACCACACTCAGGCTGTCTCCCGTCACCACCAACCACTCGCGTGCAGGCCTGCCTTCAAGCGACACATCCGTATCAATCGACAGCAGTATCTGTCCAGGCTGCCACCCTGCCATTTCCAAATGGTTACGCACAACCTCGGGCAATTGCAAACTGGGTATCACCAATGTTCCATCCCCTCAAACCCCGGCATCTTCTGCCGGCTGTTACCCAAAAGCCAAAGCGGCCCAACCTACTAAATCGGTCCGGCCGCCTTGCATGCTACGCACTATCCAGACGTTTGGTGCACCCTGTCGGTTTTGAGGGCTATTATTAGCCATATCTCATGAACGAAACACCAACTCCCGAGATGGCACCCGCCCCACACCCGTTAGAACAATCCTGTCCGCATACAGATCAGCCAAAGAGTAGGCGGTCGTCTCGGCCGTTTCCACCATCCCCTCCAGCGTCACATAAGCCACACCAGCTTTGGTGCCAAAATTCCCCTGGTGGTTGTGTCCGTTTATCCACGCCACCACATTCCGGTTTGCCTCGGCAAATTCCATCATCTCTTGGTCGTTCCACAGGTTGTGCGTGTTCGCCGGATACACCGGGTGGTGACCAAACAGCACCACCTTCAGCCCCTTACCAGCCGCATCAACACAAGCCGCCCTCAGCCACGCCATCTGCTCCGGCCCAACAGCGCTGTTCCAGGGCTGGGCATTGGGCCGCCCCTGCCCTTCCAGAGCGTTCATCTGCCGTACCGCCTTTAAGGTGCGGTCATCCCGCAGGGCATGGGCGTAGGTGCTCACATCAGTGGTGTCCAAAAACACCAGCCGAAAACCGCCCTTGTCAGTGAACGAATACCGCTTTTCCAGCCCCATCTGCCCGGGCACCTTCTCCTTCTGCTCGTCCAGCACATCGAAATCATGGTTGCCAAAAAGATGGCGGATCGGATGGCGCAAGCCCGCCAGAGGTTTCTTGATTTCGTCAAAGCTTTCCCACTTACGGTCGATCAAATCGCCCAAGTGCACACACAGGTCCAGTTCCCGCTTGTTGAAGTCTTCAACTGCAGCGCCCAACTTGCCAACAGACCGCCGGTAATGCCGGCTGCCTATCGGATCAATACCCGCATATTGGGCATCCGCCACCAGACCCAGGCGTACCAGGGGCTTGGATTGGGCGTAAACCAGTGGGGCAACAGCAACAGCCGTCGATGCGGCCAAGAAAGAACGACGATCATGCATGCAAAAACTCCAGTCAGGGTCACTGACTGGAGTCTAACAGGATCAGACCTGAAAAATCTGCGCCTACCCCAGCACTTCGGTCACGAGTTTGTAACCCTTATCCACCAAACGGATGGGCCTTCCGTTGCCCGATTGGTTCTGTTTGTCAGGATTGATTCCCATGATCTTGCAAACCGTGGCCATGAAATCTGTCACGCCTATCGGCCGCTCCTCAACGGTTCCGCCCTCTTTATCCGTTCGGCCAACCACTCGGCCACCAGATACGCCTCCGCCCGCCATCCACGAGGTCCAAGCCCGCGGGAAGTGGTCCCGCCCCGGCTTCTCACCCCGCGCATTGATCTTCGGCGTCCGCCCAAAATCGCCCATCCAAACCACCAGCGTGTCTTGCAGCATGCCGCGCGCGGCAAGGTCTTCCAGCAACGCTGCCACGGGTTGATCCATCGTTCCAGACAGATTCTTCACCCGGCTGAAGTTGTCTTGGTGCGTGTCCCATCCGCCCAGACTCACCTCCACAAACCTCACACCCGTCTCCACCAACCGCCGGGCCAGCAGACACCCTTGCGCGAAACGGCTGCTGCCATACTTCTCGCGAACAGCCTCTTTCTCTTGCGACAAATCAAAAGCCTTCGCCTCCTTGCATTTCATCATCGAGATGGCGCGCTCGTAGGTGACCTGGTGGTCTTTCCCAGGCCCCACCGGATACTCCTTGCGAAACGCCGATTCCATGTCCGCCAACAGGTCGGTCCGCTTGTCAAAGGCACCATTGCCCACAAAAGCCTTCAGATTTTCCACACCCCTCGCAGGGTCACCCACCACCAATGGCTGGTGCCTTGCGCCTAAAAACGCTGAGCCATAGGTGCGCCCGCCCACGCTCACATAACTCGGTAAAGGAAATTCTTCCCGGCCCAACTCGCTGCTGACTATCGCCCCCAGCGCCGGGTAGGCGATACCCCCCTGCCCCTCGCGATAACCCGTGTGCAGCAAATACTTTGCGCGCGGATGCGCCCCCTCTTGCGTGCTCATGCCCCGCAACAGTGCCACATGGTGCATCTGCTTGGCCAAATTGGGCAAATTCTCGCTAATTTGCACCCCTGTCGCACTGGTGGCAACTGGCTTGAATTCACCCGCGCCCTTGGCGTCTGGCTTCAGATCAAAGGTGTCCATATGGCTGGGGCCGCCATCCATCCACAGCACAATGCAAGATTTCTTGGCACCTTTGCCCAAACCCGCCACCGGCTTGCCTTCAGCATCCGCACGGGCCAACACCGGCACCCAACCACTCAGGCTGCCAGCCCCAACCCCTGCCATCGTCAAACGCAGGGCATCCCTTCTGGACAACCCCTCAATCTCGGCAATTCGCAGTAACGGATTCATCACATCACCCCTTTTGCCCTGCTAATTCACCACTTCCTAGATCAATGGTTCGAGGCAAATGCCGTCGAATTCATCAAGGCCCAAAGCACATCGCCAAAAGCCGTTTTCGGGGCCGGGCTTTCCTTCACCGCCCGTAGCGCCCGCTCCTTTTCCTTGTCGGTCGCCGGGCGCGACAAGGTTGCCAAATACAGCTTGTCAATCGCCTCAGCTTGGCCAAGCCCCTGCGTGATGCGCAACGCGGCGCCAGGCGGGTTCATTCTTGGCGAGTTCATCAGGTTCAGCACTTGCGGAATTCCCGCCAAATACTCTGTCGAATCTGCATCAGCGTCCCCTTCAAACAGCGCCAAAAATTGGTTGCGCAAGGCCTCTGGGTTGGCCGCCTTTGCAGCCGCTGGCTTGTTCGCACCTGCCGCTTTGCGCAATTCGGCCCTGTTTCCCTCCGGGCTACCCAGCACGGTCTTGATCGAGTCGAACAACTGCTCAGGGGTCAACACCTTGATCGGCATCCGGGCATAAGACTCCGACAGTGCCCCCTCATTGCCCGCCACAGGCTTGCTCGAACGCTGGTAGGTCTCACTCAGTGCCATCGCGCGCAGCATGGCCCGCAGATCAAAATTGCTCGCCTGAAACTGGCTGGTCAACTCGTCCAGCAATTCAGGGTGGGTGGCAGGGTTGGTGTCGTTGATATTGTCGACCGGATGCACCAATCCCCGCCCATACATCATCGCCCAAAGCCGATTCACCGTGGCCTTGGCCATATAGGGGTTGTCGCTCGCGCACAACCAGCCTGCCAGCACCGGCCTCAACGCTTGGCTCTCTTTCACCTTCGGCTTGTCACCGCCAAAAAACTTCGCCTCCACAAACTTCGCGCTTTCCGGAAGGTTCTTCCGGTTTTTCACCACCCGGGGTGCCTCTTTCACTTCAGGCGAAGTGGTTTGCTTGCCCCCAGGCGGCCTCGCCACCACCTTCATTACAAAGGCTGCCAAACCCCAATACTCGTCCTGCCTCCACCCGGTGAACGGGTGGTTATGGCACTGCGCACATTGAATCTGCGACCCCATGAACACCTTGCCAATGGTGTCAGTCATGCGGTCCACAGTCACTTGCGACAGCCAAAAGGTGGTTGCTGGGTTCTTGTCCTGAGGCCCCTCGGCGGTCAGGATCTCCCGCACTAATTCGTTGTAAGGGCGGTTCTTGGCAAACTCGCCCGCAATCCAGTCAACAAAAGCCTTGCGGTCAAGCCGTCTGGCATCAGAGTTTTTCGAGATCAACAAAACCTGCCAAATATCCGCCAAATGCCGAGCATGGTCCTTGCCAGCAAGCAACCCATCCACCAGCTTGGCGCGCTTGTCCGAATCGGTCGAATCCAGAAAGTCCTTGGCCTCATCCACTGTCGGAATACGACCTGCCAGGTCTAGATAGACGCGCCGTAAATATTCCGCATCGTTCGCCCGAGGAGATGTCGAAATATTCGATTCCGCCAGACGGTCCAAAACCAGTTTGTCAATCCGCCCCGAAACCTCGGCACCCGTTAGGGCCTTCAGTTTGGTAGAAGCCATCGGCTTGGTGGCAGCCTTTGGCTTGGCCGCTACATCCTCAGGGTCAGCCGCTAACCCCCACACCGGTAAAGCAAACAGCAGTAGACCGCATTGCATCGACTTGAGCATGGCATCACCCCCCGCCCGTCAGTCTTGACCAACTATGCTTAAACCATTCCCGGGCTTCAGTATTCATTTGCCGGCCGCCGGCACTTATTTATACTATTCAATCACACTCTCACACCCATACAGAAGAGTTTTCGGGCGTTATGGTTCATCTAAAAACACTTATGAGGCAATTTTAATGAAAACCAATCGCCCCAAGCCACCAGTTGGCGGCTTGGGGCGATTGGTTGGCCTGATTGCGCCAGTTTAGTCGTCGGTGTTAGCTTTGGCGGTCATAGCCTTTCCAGCTGCCTTTTGACGCAGATAAGCCTGGATAAATGCATTGATATCTCCGTCCAAAACCTCGTTCACCTGCGGCGTTTGCTCGTCGGTACGGTTGTCTTTCACCATCGTGTAAGGCTGCATCACATAGTTGCGAATCTGGTTGCCCCAAGACACCTCGCCCTTGTCGTCGTATGCCTTTTCCACCTCAGCCCGACGCTTGTTTTCCTCAATCTTGTACAACCGCGCCTTCAACATCTTGTAGGCGTTGTCGTCGTTCTTGTGCTGGCTACGCTCGGTCCGGCTTTCAGCAGCCACACCCGTTGGCACATGGATATACCGCACGCCCGACTCGGTCTTGTTCTGGTGCTGCCCACCAGGCCCACCCGAACGGAAGGTCTGGCGCACCAAATCGTCCGGCTTGATATCAATAAAAATCGTGTCATCAATTTCAGGCGTCACATCCACCGCAGCGAAACTCGTCTGCCTACGGGAGTTGCTGTCAAATGGGCTGATACGCACCAAACGGTGCACCCCCGTTTCAGACTGCAAATACCCATACGCATTGTCGCCTTCAATCTTGATGGTGGCGCTGCGCAACCCGGCTTCTTCGCTGCGAACCTCGTCCAAAAGCTCCACCTTGTAGCGCCCGCGCTCAGCCCAACGGGTATACATTCGCAATAGCATCTGAGCCCAGTCGCACGCCTCCGCGCCACCAGCACCAGCCTGAACACGCAAAAATGCGTTGTAGCCGTCAGCTTGACCACTCAGCATGCTGCGCAGTTCAAATGCGTCGAGTTCTGTTTCCTTGCCGGTAAGTTCAGCTTCCAACTCACCACCCATGGAAGGGTCTTCGCCGGCCATCTCGTTCAACACTTCCAGATCGCCAAGACCTTTTTCCAAGTCCTCGTAAATCTTCAGCGTGCTGATGGCAGGCTTGAAAGATGCAATCCGCTTCTGGGCCTTGTCAGGATTATCCCAAAAGCCGGGAGCTGCTTGCTCTTCGTTAAATTTCTCGCGTTCCAAGCGCTTGCCAGCCACATCCAGAGAGTCTCGCAAAAAACGCAAGCGACTTACCAGGTTGTCTACGCGGCGCCGAGTCTCGGCATTCATCGTCCCGGGTCCCAAAACAGTAGGAAATGAAAATAATTGTCTGTGCGGACTGGGCAAAAAGCCAAATATCCCCGGTTACCCGGCGGCATGTTTTACCTCTCCCAGCCTTTACGTTAATCTACCAGTTCGCCTCGTTGGTTACACGCCCAAAGTCAGGAGCCGACCCATGCCCACCAACTACCTCAAAGACCAAGGTGCCCTCATCACCGGGGGTGGCAGCGGTATTGGCCTGGCCACTGCCAGACAATTGCTGGCCCAGGGGGTCCGTGTGGTCATTTCTGGGCGCGACCAGCAAAAACTCTGGTCCGCACTCACCACCCTCGACCATGGTGGCCGCGCCTTCGCGGTGGCTGGCGACGCATCTATCCCAGAAGAGGCAGCCCGAATCGAATCAACCGCCTCCAAACATTTGGGCAAAATCGACCTCCTTGTCGCCAACGCCGGCGCCAACATCAAAGAGCGCACCCTGCCCGAGCTGTCTGCCGAACGCTGGAAAACCATGCTCGACAGCAACCTCAATGCCGCCTTCCACATGCTGCAGGCCGTTCTGCCCGGAATGCGACAGCGCAAAAACGGTCTGGTGGTAGTCATCAACTCCGTAGCCGGCAAGCGTGGCAACCCCTTGGGTGGCCCAGCCTATGTGGCCGCCAAATTCGCCCTGCATGGCCTCATCACCGCCGCCGCGGTCGAAGAAAAACCCAACCAAATCCGCTTCTGCTCCATCTACCCAGGCGAAGTGAATACCCCCATCCTCGACGCCCGCCCCAACCCCGTCACCGAGCAACACAAACTCGGCATCCTGCAACCCGAAGATGTCGCCCAAGCCGTCCTCTTCGTCGCCAGCTTACCGCCCCGCGCCAGCGTCCCAGAGCTAGTCATCACCCCCACCAGCTACGCCTTCATATGAAAAAAAGCCGGCATAAAGCCGGCTTTTTCGCGGAAAGACCCGCGGGCGATTGCTAAGAAACCCCAAACCACTAGCGCACTTCTTGCAGGCCAAACCATGCCGATGGCACGGCCGAGCCATCCTTCTGGCGCAACCACATGCGGCCCAGCCACAGGCCATCATGCACCTGTCTCACCTCATCAAAAGCCACCTCGGCAAATTGCGTGGCCTTCTTTTGCATACCTTTGTAATCAAAAATCACCGCTGGATCGCCATCTGCCAAACTGGGACGAATCTCCACCGCTGCGGGCACCACCTCCAACCCTCCAGGCAATCGGTTGCGCATCACGCCGCATTCCATGTCAATCTGTTTGCCATGCCACAAAGGCCAAAGCGATACCCCAAGAAGCCGGCTCGAAAGACAACCTGGCTTTGTGAAAACCCTCCCTCTGGTTTTCATGCTAGCCAAGCATTCCGGAACGGTCCCCCGGGCGAACAATTCTGCCAACTGGCAGTCGTTCATTTTGGCCAAATCTCGCAAGTGGCTTGGTCCCTCTTGGGCAGGGAGCAACAAACAAAGGGAAACGAGCAGCATAGGGAACAGCCTCAAAAGCGCGGCCACAATCAGCCCCACCGGTAGAATCCTTCCCCATAACGGTACATTGGGCCAAAATTCTCAAAATATTCTCAAGTCTTATGCCCATCAAATGGCAAACCTTGCCGACAGGGGAACCCTGCCGGGCCAAACTCGGACCTAACCAACGCAAAAAATGCTTGAAACCGTCACCCAGCCTGCTAAAATTTTAAAAGAATATGCGGGATTGGTATAACGGTTGTGCCCAGCCTTCCCAAGGCTGTGAAACGGGTTCGACTCCCGTATTCCGCTTTTCCCACCTCTGCCGAATCCCTCCGGCCCGTTTTCAGAAATATTCTTTCAACAGGTTTCCACCCCCTTGTAGACCTTCCGGGAACGTGAAGTGAGACGAAACTGATCCTAACTACTCGTTGGAGGCAGCGAAGCGGGGCGGCTAATCGTGCAAGGGCTGGTTCCGGAGTGCCCCGCAACCAGAATGGAAGTTCACAGCGCCTCGCTCGAAGGAACCAGCTTCACCCTGGTCGAAAGGGCGTGCAGGGCAATCTGGTGAAGGATTTCGCTGACCGTAGTGCAGCAGTCAACCAAGACGCTGACATTGTACTTTTCCGCCGCCTTCGAGATCGCCGTGTGCGTGACGCAGTTTTGCGTCATCATGCCGCAAACCAGCAACTCGGTGACGCCGAGCTTGGTCAGCTTCTCTTCGAGCGTCGTCTTCTCAAAGCTATCGGCGAATTCCTTCACTACGATTGGCGCCGTGGGTGCAGCGACGAGGATGCGAGGGTGTATGTCTGCACCAGGAGTGCCTTCGTTGAAGAATGGGGCAACTCCCTTCGCGACGTGCTGAATGTGAATGACCGGAACACCATGAGCATTGGCCTTCTCGATGGCTTGCTCAATGTTCTGAAGAACGACATCGGTGTTCCAGAGCGGGAACTTGCCTTTTGGGAAGTAATCGTTCTGAAGATCAATAACCAGTAGAGCTTTCTTCACGAGTCTTGTCCTTTTAAGAATCGGTTCCTAACCATAACCCTCTCCACCCTGATCGACTCCACTTCCAGCTTGAACGCCCCCGCCTCCTTGTCGCCCACTATGAAGCTCAAGGCTTTGATCTCTTCCGTGGCTTCAACCTTATGGTGGTATCGGCTTCACATCCAGCAGAAACCTTACAAAGGGCCTAATTGATTGTAAATCATTTTAAAAGTAAAATTCATTGTGAGTGGCTCGGATGAAAGAACACACCATCCGACCACCGAAAGGTTTGGATCACCCTTGATCAAGAAGCGAAACAGATGAACCAACCTTTGCAATGGCTAACGGGAAGCGTTTTTCTTTCCATTTTGGGGTGTGGGACCAATAGCCCTGATCCCCAACAAGTGCTTGAAAAGAGTCGCCAAGTCCAAGCCCAAACAGAAAAAGTCATCAGCGACGTGAAGAAGCCCAATGCGGAAATCATGGAGAAAATGGAAAAGGGGAAGTAGGGGATGCCTCAACAGGTCTGACACAAGTGCATGTCCTTCGCACTCTGGTGGATTTGGACAGTGGGGCTGAGGCGACAGTTGAGATCAGGCCGATTTACTCAATGGCGGATTTTGCGGACATGATTGGGGCCATAACTCAGGCTGGTCACTACTAACTACTGAGGCAACAGCAAGGGATCATCTGATTTCAAGGCTGTCTACCTTAGGCTGGCCATTTTCCAGTGCCACACCAATAGCTATTCTTTTGGAAGATTTTTGGCTCAGGTATTCGTAAACATCCCGACCATCCCCTTGATGGGAATCACCTTCAACTGGTTTTGCTATTTCCTTCAAGGCGGGATTTTTTTTCACCAGTGTGCGCAGGGTGTCCTTGCCCATGTAAGATTTAAAATCGCTAGCCGCCGATTGCCAGGCCTGATCAATCTGGCCTTTGCGAAGCTTTTCCAAAAAGGAATCCGCTTCGGCTTTTCCTGAATCAGCAGATAGCCCTCGGGATGGTAACCGGAAAAACCACAGGCCGGTGATCAAAACCACCAGCCCCAAACCCAAGCCGGTGGCAATCAAGAAGATTGGTTTTTTGCCGCTCTTTTCTGCCTTTAGAACCGCGTTTTTAGCCATTTCAGTCCAACCCCAAGGTTTCACCGCCGGCTCGCGTGCCTGCAGCCCGCCAGATTGCCAGGGTGATTCCTTGCCCCACCGGGCGTACCGCCCCGTCCATCATCAGGGCGTTGACCACTCCACCGCTGTGGTAACTTCTCGCAGTAATGGCGGCGTAAGTTGGAAGGGTGATTGATTCGCCATCCCGCATGCTGGTCAGGTCAATGTCTTTCACCTGCCCACCCACCGTCACCAAAACCTGGAAGTTGGGGGTGAAGGTAGTGGTGATGCCCGTCTCGTGCACATCCCCCTCCACCCATTCAGTATGCCCATTTTCATCGTAGGTCCCTGACCCGATCAAGCTGGACAACTCCGCCGTCGTCGAAGGAATGGGCGCTCCGGTTTTGTCTGGAATTTGGCTGTCCCAGACATTGGGCTGATAAGCCTTGTTTTCAGTTGCCCCAAGGGTGTTCGAGGTGCCATCTGTAATGTCGCCGGGCTTGGCCCTGAAATTCGGTGCGAAGGCTCCGTCACCAATCTGGCCGGAAATAGGGTCATAGATGAACCAAGTCCCCTGCGCGAAAGAGTAATTGTTGGGGTAATAGGTAATGTTGGCAGTTACCCTCTCACGGTCTTTGGTTTCCGAAGGGCACATCCAGGTGGCTATCCGCATCTTGGCTACATCCGGTCGGGAGCGGAAATCGTTGCGTGCGGTTCCCCAATCGATCAACTTGGCAAGGTTGTCCTGTTCCAAGTAAGGCAACAGCCGGGCATGGGCGCTCCATGGTTGGGAAACCTGGTCCCTTGGCATCTCCGCGCACGCTGGAAAATATCCAAGGGTGGCAAGGTGGTTGTGGAGGGCAAGTCCAATCTGCTTCAAGTTGTTCGAGCATTTGGCCCGATTTGCAGACTCACGAACCTTCTGAACCGCCGGTACCAACAACCCAACCAGCACTGCGATGATCGCGATCACCACAAGCAACTCGATTAAAGTGAAACCTTTTCGCCGTGCCATAATGCCCACTCCTTGTTCGTTTCTGGGGTAGGAGTTATTTGCAAAGAAATGTACCAACTAAATCATTACCGAATACATAAACAAAGTCATCATAATTGTATTATTAAAAGTTGTTGCATTGTCATGCGGTTTATGAGGTCCTGATCTCATCAAGGAAGCGAAGCTTGAATCGCAAGAATCCAAGTACTCCTCTGGGGGTTAAAATCGCTGTCGCTGACAAGCCAGAGAAATTGTCCCCCCGGCACCATCTCTCCCCATGCCATTACCTCCCATTTAGGTGGAAAATTATCTCCAGTCAGTCCCAACTTGGGGTTGAGTAGGTCTAAAACCAGTTTCTTTTCCATGGTTTGAAAAGAACCTTTAGCGCTTGCCAAGCTCTCCAGGGATGTGACATCTTTCGCGGTGCCCAACTTGGCTTGGTAAACGCGCTTGATTTTCGCCCCCCCTCCAGCGAAGGAATCGCGTTCCAGGACCAGGAAACTGCCCTTGCTAATCCACAATCAGCGGCCCTTGGACAGCAACCCAAAGCTCCCGGCCTTCGGGATCCAAGGCCAGCCCTTCAAAGCCTTTATTGGGTTGCCTGCCTATCTTATTCTGTGCAAGTTCGGTTACCGCATCTTGATGCGGCTTCTCCACCTTCAATTTTGACGGGGTAGGTAGGTTGAAGACAAGCGCCCCATCCCTTTGAAAAATCGACACTTTAGGTTCATATTCTTCCGAAATGTAAAATGCATCATCAAATCTGCTTGGTCTTTTGGGCATACATGCCGGCCATGCGCCAATTCGCAAACCTTCCGGATCATGCCGTTTTTTATGGTCTGAGAACAAGCCTTGGAATGGTTGCCAGCGTTGGTCAAGTATCAGGGTGGTTTTCTGCAGCTTAAACCGAGGGTTTCCATCCGGCCTCAGTAAAAGTGCCACTTGATGCCAACGACATTGAAAATCCCCTTCCCCCGCTTGCCCGACGGGCTGTTTTATCGTCCAATCAGTACTATTACACTGGGTTACTTCAGAACATCCGCCACCCCAAGCGGCTAATCCTCCCGCACCTTTTCGCGACTCCTTGGGTATGGGCTGAGACTTTTTCCAACCGTCAAACGTCAATCCAGGGTGCCACCTTGAATCCTGTCCCCGACCGCCCCACCTCCATCCGCTACGGCATGATCGCCATCACCACCTTCGTGGCGCTGATGCTCTACCTCGACCGCGTTTGCCTCAGCATTGTCGGCAGTTCCATCCGCAAGGACCTCCAATTTTCCGAGGAGCAATTCGCCTGGCTGCTGTCGGCCTTTTTCTGGGCTTACGCGCTGTGCCAGATCCCCACCGGCTGGATTGGCGACCGCCACGGTCCCCGAGTAGTACTGGCCGTGTATCTTTTCTTCTGGTCGCTGTGCACTGGATTGATGGGGATGGTCAGCGGCTTCACCGCTTTCCTGCTTCTGCGCTTGGGCTGCGGCCTGTTTGAGGCGGGGGCATACCCGATGGCCAACGCCATCGTGCGCAGGTGGGTCCCCCTTTCCGGGCGGGGATTGGCCAGCGGCACCGTTGCCGTGGGCGGCCGGTTGGGTGGCGCCATCGCCCCCATGCTCACCACCTTCCTGGCCGCCGGAGCCACCGATGGGTGGCGCAAGCCGTTCCTCATTTATGGCGTTCTGGGCATGGTGGGCGCGGTGGTGTTCTGGTTCTGGTATCGCAACCGACCGGAACAACATCCCGCCATCAACCAAGCGGAGATCGACCTGATCCAGGGCGACGGGCCCCCGGTGGACAGTTCCAAACCTTCTTTTCCTAATCTGGCCGCACTGGCTGCCAGCCGGAGCCTCTGGTTGGCTTCGGTTGTCCAGTTCCTGTCCAACTTCGCCTGGGTGTTTCTGCTCACCCTGCTGCCTGACTACCTGGAAAAGGTGTTTCAATTGCCCCTGGAAACACGGGCCCAGTACCAATCGCTTCCCCTTTACTTCGGCATCGTCGGCATGTTTTTCGGCGGCTGGGTGACAGACTATTGCTTCAAGAAGCTCGGCCCCAAATGGGGCAGATCCTTGCCGATGGCCGCCTCGCGCGTGGTAGTTGGATTGGCCTACCTGGCCTGCCTGTTCCTGCATGACCCGCTTCCGGTGGTTGCCATGATGTGCGTGGTGGCAATGGCAACCGACATGGGCAACCCGGCATTCTGGGCCTATTGCCAGGATGTGAGCCACAAGCATGTCGGGTCGGTGGTGGGCTGGGGCAACATGTGGGGCAACATCGGCGCGGCCCTCGCCCCGGTTATAATCGTCCGCGTCAAGGGCCTCTACCCCGACGATCCCGCCATGGGTTGGAATGCCGTGTTCCTGATGTGCGCCGTGGTCCAAGTGGTGGGCACCCTGGCTTCGCTGGGCATCGACTCCACCCACCCGATCAATGCGGAGCAGGTGAAGGCGGGGCACTGAAAAAACCTCACCCTCCTAACTTCCCTCTCCATCAATCCTCCTAACTTCCCTCTCCATCAATGTAGAGGGAGGAACTGGTTATTGACCCAATGCGCCAGTCAAAGCCAGACGGACCGTTTCGACATTGACCGCACGATCAGGAACCCGAACCACCCGAATGCCACCTTCCGCCAATAACCTGTCCCGCTCAGCGTCATAATCTTTTTGCTGCAAATGGATCGAGCCATCCAGCTCCAAAGCCAGACGCTTTTCCGCACAATAAAAGTCAACCACAAAACCAAGTACCACTTGCTGCCTGCGAAATTTCAAACCTAAAATCTTTCGTCCGCGCAACATTTCCCAAAGAACCTTTTCGCCTTCCGTCGGTTCCTTGCGCATTTGCTTGGCCAGCAGCAGCTTTTCCTTGGACACTCTCGCCCGCCCCGTCACTTTTATCTGAGCATGTTTAGCGGGTGAAGAACCCGCATCATCATCAAACTGAGACATAGAGCTTCCTATTCTTCTAGCTCCTCCCTCTCCATCAATGGAGAGGGAGGCTGGGAGGGTGAGGTCAGCAGCAAAAAAACCAGCCTGTAAAACTTAACCGGAAAGCCAAAGGTACCAAACATCCCCTAAACCTTCGCAAAGAACCCGCACCATCATCAAGCTGAGATATATAGCCTCCTATTCCTCTTGCTCCTCCCTCTCCATCAATGGAGAGGGAGGCCGGGAGGGTGAGGTCAGCAGCAACAAAACCCGCCTCTAAAACTCAACCGGAAGGCCAATGGTGCCAAACATACCCTAAAACTTCGCAAAGAACCCGCATCATCATCAAGCTGAGACAAAGACCTTCCTATTCTTCTTACTTCTTGCTCCTCCCTCTCCATCAATGGAGAGGGAGGCCGGGAGGGTGAGGTCAGCAGCAACAATCCCCGCCTGTAAAACTCAACCGGAAAGCCAAAGGTGCCAAACATCCCCTAAACCTTCGCAAAGAACCCACATCATCATCAAGCTAAGACAAACGCCTCCTATTCTTCTTGCCCCTCCCTCTCCATCAATGGAGAGGGAGGCCGGGAGGGTGAGGTCAGCAGCAACAATCCCCGCCTCTAAAACTCAACCGGAAGGCCAAAGGTGCCAAACACACTCTGGACCTTCGCAAAGAGCCCGCATCAGATCGGCACAAGCACCCGAAGTGGAAAAGAGGTGAAAAGTTAGATTCGTTAATAAAGTCATCCAACAGGGTAATCCGAATCCTGGTCCTGGGAATCTTCCTCCTCGGGAATGGGGGGAGGCGTGGCTAGGGGGCCCCAGTTTTCCCAGATGTTGCCATGGGTGCGCAGGCCCGTCGGGTTTTTGGCTACAGCGGGTGGCACAAGCCACTCGCGCAGAATTTTGCCAGGAGAAAGTTCTAGCGTTGTGCTTTTCCCCCCCTGACGCACCCTGGGCCGGGGCACCACCCTTTTTGGTTTCTTGGCGGCTTCGGCAGCCTTAGCTTTGGCTTCCTCAATTTTTACGCCGATATCAGCCTTGAGGGTTTTCAACTGGCCCAGCAAGGCATCTTTTTTGGTCGTGGCCTCCCCGTACTTGGCGATGATGCCGGCGTATCGGGCCTCCGCGCTGGCCTTCCATAGGGGAGCTTCCACTTCCAAGCTGGCTTGCTTCGATTCCATCTCACCCAAAAGGCCCGAGAACATGTCCCGTATCGCCGGATCGTTGATCTTCCCAATGGCCTCGGTCAGGTGCCCCTTCACCTGGTTCACCACATCCAGGAAGGGAGCAAAATCAACATTCTTTAAGGGAGGAAAATCCATCGTGATTCCCGCTTTCCTATTGGTCCTGAGCTGGCCGACGGCACGCGCCTGGCAGTTCTATGTTTGCATTGTCGCCAACCTACTCGGCCATGGTGATCGCCGAATCGATGGAAAGCATGGCGTCAACGGCTTGGGTGAGCATGGGGCTGTTCAACTCGGCGGAGCCCTCGAACTCGGCGGTGCTGGTGGGTGCCTCGGCCGTTATCCCGGCCACCCCCACATTCAGTTCCACCTCGCCGGCGGTGAAATTATGCCCCTCGGCGGAGACCTCCCGGCTGACTTCACCCACTTCCTCGGTAATGCCCCCGGAACTAAGCAGCAGATTGGTGTCATCGCAGTTGATTTCCACCGACGGTGCGGTAGTGACGATCCCGTCAGCCGTCATGGCCATAATGGTTTCGCCTACCTGGAAGGTGATGGAATCGGAGGTGATGGTGATGGTGGGCCCAACTTCTGGCACGCCCATGCTGATCACCATCTCGCCCTTGTTGATCTGGATGGCCCCAATCATGCCCGGCATGCCATACGCCATCATCATGCCGGCAGGGGTGACGGTAAGGGCGGAGACCACATCCTCCGCTGTTGCCTGAACTAATATGGCCCCCTCAGCCCCAGTGGTACCCAGGACGATTCCCCCACCATTTGCGCTTTCGTTTAGACTGAGAAATGCAGAGTTCGAATTGAGATCAATTGAGGATGATTGAAGATTTATTGCACCGAGGGCGGCCTCGGTCTGGACCAGGATGTTGCCCTCGGTTGCTGAGACAATCAACTCGCTGACTGTCAGCCTCTTGGGATTAAAATCTAAATTTTGAGGCATAATAAACCCCTGTTAAGACTTTTAAAAAGGTAATTAAAATTTGCGAAGGCAGAAGTCATTCGGCTTCAATAAAAGCATCACGAAAAAGTCCAATCAAAATTCCCGCATCATGTTCGCTCTGTTCAGAGACACTGTTGACCCCTTCGCCTTGTTCGTCGGTATCACTCGCCAGACTGGACAGGGCGAATTGGCAGGCTTGGTATGCGGCGTAGGGTATAAGCAGAGTTACTGCGGCTACCGCAGCGAAAATGAAGGGAATCACCAAGCTTGCGTAATCCAAAAAAGATTTCAAACCGGTGGCAACCGCAATCATTCCCTCAGCCACCCCGTCAATTGTTTCCACTGCATATAAAAGGCTTAGCCACAACCCTTCAAACATGGGGATCAGCACCGAGGCAAGCTGTTCCTGCTCGGTTTGAGGCTTGGAGGAAGAGATACCGTAATAACCCCACCAGTACCGAAGGAGCAGGGAGGTCGCAAGTATTCCCAGGAATCCGAGGGACAATATGGCCTGGATGACCGGAGGGACCTCATTTTTTGCGGAATCTTTTGCTAGGTAGGTTAGCTCAAACTTGGGCCGGTCCCTGTTTATCCCAAGGTCTGCCCCGTAATAATTAAGCTTGTTTGTCGGGCCGAGGACCAGGGTCGTGTCACCACCGCCCATTACTTTTCTCATTCCTGTAGTAACAATAGGGATTCCAGTAAAAGGGATCTCTACCCCATCCATTAATTTAAAAAAAACGCTTTCCCAGTCGAAGACCAGTTTCGTCTCGCCGCCATAAATGGCGGTGACACGACCCTCGCCAATATAAAAAGCCAAAACAGATCCTACATAGCAATTGTAGGAGTTGTTGATCAGGGGAACGCCGTTGAACTCCGGGTTGGTTCCCGTGCCGGCTAATCCCATCGCCACTGCGTCCCATAACGGCATGGTCGGTCACCCCTGAATGTTGATTTCCTGGCTCGGTCGCCGGTTGAATTGGGTGTTCTCCTGGTGGGCGACAAACATGCTCTCCGCATGGATGTGCACCACTTCGGCTCCCTGCTCGTCCGACATCAGGATCTGGTGGAAATTCTTTGTCGGGTCGCCGCCTTCCGTCAGGCTCTTCCACCCGGCGATATACTGGCTGGCCGGCAGCGGGTAGGGGGGCATATTGGTCGAGTTGTAGACGCTGCCGACGATGATCGGCCGGTCCGGATCGCCGTTCTCGAAAGACACCACCACCTCGTGGCCCACCCGCGGCCAGAAGCAGGCACCCCAACCATTGCCAGCCCAGCTTTGCGCCACGCGGATCCAGCAGGAGGTGGTGCTGTTGTTGCGGTCCCACCAAAAACGCACCTGCACCCGGCCGTATTGGTCCACGAAAATCTCGTTGTTTTCCGGCCCGATGACGATGCCTGTCAAAACCCCGCCGATCCTGGGCTTGGGCACCAGCGGCCAAATATGTTGCTGCAGGGAAAGCGGCGCGCACTCGGCACGGACCTCGGTCTTCAGCGCCGATGCCTCCCCGGCCCAATAACGCCCCTCCATCTCCACCGTGTGTTCGACCGACACCACCACCCATTGACCACTCTGGTTCGGGTGCCCGGTCAGCGTGAAGGAATGCCCCGGCGTCAACTGGCAACAATCGCCCACGGCAAAGGCGCGTACGCTCCCACTGGCACCGGCGAAGGCGGCAATCATGGATTGCCTGGATTGGCTGGAGTAAATGTTGGTGATGGCATCGGGGTTGGCCTCTCCCGAAACCGTCACGGAATCGAAGAACCTGGAGGCGGATAGCTCATCTTCCTGCCAGGGTGACGGGAATCCGAACGGCTTGAGAGGCACGCTGCCGGCTGTGATGGCGGCTGGCCCGCTGGTAGTGGATTGCAGTTCCTGGTTGAAAACCTGGTACTGGCTGCCCACCACTTGAGCGGAGGTGACCGATTGGCATTGGTGCAGATGCCAGGAGCGGATACTCGTCTCCTCGAGGGTGCCACCGGCTTGTCGCTGGTAGGGTATGGGGCCGAGATCCGGCGCATTGATGGGGGTGTTGTCGGTCAGCGTAATGCGATGGGTGCCTGGACGGTGGATCCAATAGTAGGTCACCCCGGATTCCGAGCAGAGCCGGCGCAGGAACTGCAGATCGGTTTCCCGGTACTGGGTGCAGTACACCCTGGTGGGCAGCGGTGTAAACAATCCGTTGAGGGCCCAACCGCTTGGTGTGGTCATAGCTCCAAAAAGCTGGTCAAAAATCTGACTGGCCGACTGGTTCTGGAAAACCCTGGACCGTTTCACCAATCCAAGTTGTGCTATAGAAGGTCTGAGCACCATGGCATAGTGGTCGAAAACCTCATCGCAATCATACTGCCTGAACTCCCAGATCAGGCCGTGGTAGACACGGCTTGCGCCACCCGGTAGCGACACAACCGCGTAGGCGAATTGGCCGAGCAACTGGGAAAAATCAATCGGGGTACCCAGTGCCGCGATCAGGCTCACCGTGAACTCGAAAGTATCCCCCATGGCCTCCCGACCCACCAGCCGGGTGGCTAGCAGTGTGTTCTCAGGCAGTGGCGTGAACACCTGGAGGGGGGAGTTGGCTTGGGAAAATTCGGTCACGGGCAGTAACCTCCTCATTCTGTTTCTACAGCTATTATAATTAACTAACTACGGCAACAGGACCGACTGGAAAGGTTTAGCGGAAACCCCGACTATCCCGAACCCGTGGCCCTCCTTATCCATTAATCACGGAAAGTCATCTGACACCCTCCCCAAGATCGAGCTCGCCCACATCATCACCCTCGGTGCCGGTATGCAAGCGGGCATTGGCTTTCGGGGTCTCCCCCTTGAATTTCTCGCGTGTTTGAATCAGTTGATTCAGAAAATCGGTCAGGACATTTTGCTAGTCCAGCCTTAGCTTCTGTATCTGTTTTTTGAAAACGCCGATCGCCTCGTACACCACTTATCGAGAAATGCAAAAACCGCGCCTTCACTCACTTAGGCGGTGAACGGTTATAAAAAACCTAATCTCAAGTGAGCTGAAAGGTTGAAGTCTTGGGATTTTTTTAGCTATTCCGTGTTTTGCGGGTTCCTTTTCCTTGACTCATTGTCCCACTAATCACTTATATCTTCACTCAATGCTTCGGCTGCAATGCTCATGAAAGCACAATGAAACAACGGTTTTGATCAATCCGGGCTGGATTGGCATAACGGTTTTGCCCAGCATTCCCAAGGCTGTGAAATGGGTTCGACTCCCGTATCCCGCTTTCGATAGTCCCGCCTGCACCGCCCAAGCTTGAAATTAAAACAAAATCTGTCCACGAAGCAGCAATAACAGCCGGCTGCCCTCCCTCCCAACTTTAAAATGATCCCAAGGCGGCCTAACGAATCTCCAAAATCCGGGCGTTGCCGCTGTCTGCGATGGTGATGACACCATCCGGGCTGACCGTCACAGCATGGGGGTCTTTCAGGTCGGTTTTGAGCGGGTCGGCACCCGCTGGTCCCTTGCCCGCTTGGCCGGTGCCTGCAACGGTGGTGAGGGTGTTGGTCGAGGGGTCGTAGCGGCGGATCGCATGGTTGGAAGAATCGGCAATAAGCACCTTGCCGTTCCTTTCAATCCAGATGTATTTGGGGCTGTTGAGCGGGCACTCCAGCGCCGGGCCATCCTTCAAGGGGCCGGCCTTGCCGGTTCCGGCCACGGTGCGAATTTTGCCGCCGTTGTCCACCATGCGCAGCGCATTGCCGCCGCGCTCAAGGATATACAGCAAGCCGTGGCCGTCCATCGCGCAGGCCCTTGGGTCCAGCAAAGGCGATTCAGATGCCTTGTCGCCATCTTTGGGCACCGCCCGGGCGCCGTTACCCGCAATAGTGCTCACCCGCACACCCACCCGACGAATGCGACGATTACCCAAATCAACCAGCAAATAATCGGTCCCCTTGGGGGTGGCTGCCAAATGATAGGTCTCAAAAAAGCGCGCGCCCTCAGGGGCCCCGCCATCACCCGCGAAACCCTTGCCCCCTTCGCCTGCCACGGTGGTCAAAGCCCCGGTCTGGGGGTCAACCTGGCAAACACGGTGGTTGAAGGTGTCAGCCACCAAAAACCTGCTATCCGCCAAACGGACCACATCGTGCGGCGAGTTCAACTGGGCCCGGGACCCGGTGCCATCGCTATTACCGGCGGTGCCATTGCCAGCCAAAACCTTCACCCGAGGCGTTTGACCAGGGTCTACCCGCACAATCTGGTGCTTTTTGTAGTCAGAAACGATCAACGCCCGATCCGGCGTGAATGCAAAGCCAAATGGCATAGGCAGTTGCGGGTGGTCGGCAATGACCTCCCGCAACACCGGTGCTGACTGGCCTGGTGCCCTGTTGGACAGAGAAATCAGCGAAAAACCTGCAAAAAACAGCGCCAACCATCCGCCTCGAAGCATGGTCCATTCTCCTCGCAAACACCACCCCTGAAACAAATGGCACAGCCTTGTCAGGTTTGTGCTGCCAACCGTCTCACTCTGGAGTATCCTAACAGTCAGGTTTCAACGCCATATTTGTCGCAAAAGCAATTCGTTTCTCACCTTGTTAATGGATAGCCACTATGTCTACTCCCCTGCCC
>Ga0255132_1000236_pt1 | contig 22209 bp, 16 predicted proteins | sample Law_Law_RepA_8d_FD_188551 | JGI IMG/M metagenome (GOLD analysis project Ga0255132, IMG submission 188551) | Freshwater microbial communities from St. Lawrence River, New York, United States - Law_Law_RepA_8d | ecosystem: Environmental > Aquatic > Freshwater > River | place: USA: New York...
TTACTTTGCTTTGGGTGGTTCTTTTGAATCCTTCGGCGTTTCCCAACGGAAGCGGGTCTTGGTGGCGTCGAAAGGCTTCAGGTAATCTTTTTCGTCTTTCTTGGCCGACCAGATGATGCCGCGTGTGAGCATATCCAAGAAGATCGGGTCAGCCATTTCACTGTTGTAATGACCGATCGTGGTGCCAAAAACGCGTCCTTTGCCGTACTGGTTGGTCCACACGCAGACCTCGTCCTTTTTTGTTTCCTTGCTTTTGGCGGTGGCCAGTGGCACGCAGTTGTCGCCCGTTGCCACGACTTGGTACAGTTCGCCCTGCGGTGTGGTCCAACGTTCGGGGAATTTGCCCAAAATAGGGTGCGCCTTGGCTGAGGCTGGCACCACATCGAACGGGTAGTGCGCGCCATGGCGGTGCGAGGTAACACCACAGAATTTGAACCATTCGCCGGTACCGTCGCGGTAGCAGTGCATGGCGCAATGGATGAGCACAGCGCCCGTGCCTTCGCGGTGTGGTTTGACAATGTTATCAGTCCATGCTGGGTCTTTGACATCGGCAAAGCATTCGTTGTGGATCACCACGTCGAAGCCTTTGGCCCAGTCGGATTTTTCGTGCAGGGCGATACGGCTGTTGGTCTTGGTTCCGCCATCCTGAACGATCACCCATTCGATTCGGGCGCGCGCGGCGGTACCCTCGCTGATGATCAGTTTCTGCACGTTGTAGTCGTGGCAGCAACCACCAGTAATGAGCAACGCCTTAATGGGCGGTGCTTCCGAGGGCACAAGCAAGGCAACAAGCAACAAGGCATTCATGGGAGAGGCTCCAAAGACAAAAAAGAAAACTACCAACCAAGGCAACATCCCGGGCCAGAGGCGCCGGAAAGCAATAGGCCGCGCCGTGCCAGTGGCAACTCCAGAAATTCGGCGCGGTTGTATACCACCCTGCCAGCAATGATGGTGTGCGTGGCGTGGGTCGCATTTTCGAGAGGGTCGCCGTCGAACAGTGCCAAATCCGCCTGTTTGCCAGCAGCAATCGTGCCTCTATCGATTCCCAATACCCGCGCGGCGCGCGAGGTGATGGAGGCCAGCGCTTCCTCCCGTGGCCAACCAGAAGCCGCGGCGGCGCCAGCTTCCGAGCGGATATTGCGGATTTTGGGAACATAACCTTCGAACGAACTGCCCAGCACAATGGGCACGCCACGCGCTCCCAGCATGCGGGCAGAACCAGTGTACACGTTCAGTGTTTCCATGCTGCTACCGGCTCGCAGCAAGGGTGGATGCAGGAATACGGGTATCTTCGACGTGGCAATCACATCTGCCAGCAGGTATCCTTCGCCAGCAAGCCCCAACCGCGCATCGAGTTTGAATTCTTCCGCCAGACGGAGCGCTGTATTGATATCGTCGGCGCGGTGCGCGCAGAAAAGCACCGGCAGTTTGCCTGTGGCGGCTTGAGCCAAGGCATCGAGGCGCGGGTTGGCTGGTGCGGATTTATCGGTTTTTGCCGCGGATTTGGCCGCATGGGCCCGCCCCTGTTCAAATGCTTGGCGCAGGTTCGAGGCCACTGCCATGCGTGTGGTGATTTTCCCCGCATGGGTTTCCTTGGCCGGTTCTCCCAGATTGCACACCAAGACTCCCGGGGAAGGAATCAGCATCGCCTCGGCAGTGCGGCCATGCGACTGAAATACCGCCGACTGTCCGGCAATCAGGGTCTTGCGGCCAGGCAGCACATGCACAGCGGTCACGCCATGGCGGCGGACAAATTCCAAAAGGCCATCGTCGGGATTGAAGGCATCGAGGACACGCAGTTCGGCGCCAACAGAATCGGTTGTTTCATCCTGATCCTGATCGGCTGGTATGTTCAGGCCGCCAGAGATGCCAGCGCAACCGTGACCGTCGATCAGCCCGGGTGTCACTTCGGCGGCGTTGATCACCGGGAGGTTGCCTGGCAGTTTTGTTGTTGCTGTCGGGCTAACACTTTCTATTTTTCCTTCCGAAACAACAACGGTCATGGCTTCGAGAAATTTTGTGCCGTTAAACAATCGGCCAGCACGAATGGCATAGCGGGTCGGTGTGCCTTTGAATGGCGCGCCCGGCCCAGCAGGTATTTTGGCAGCCGGCAACGGTGCAACCGGAGCCACAACGCCGGGATGGCGTAAATCGCCTCCTGGCAGTGCGAAGCCACCTGTCTGGTAGCGGGCATCTTCGGGTTTATTGCGGCGGAAGCGAACCTCGCCATCGATCCACGTTTCCAGCACCTGGGTGTATACGGAAAAAGGCGATCCGGAAAGAACGACAAGGTCCGCGTCGAGGCCCGGTTTGATCGACCCAACACGGTGGTCGAGCTTCAGCATGCGCGCCGGGTTGATGGTAAGTGATTCCAGCGCGCGTTGCTCGCTCATGCCACCACGCACAACAATGGAGCCTGTACGCAGCAGGAATCGTGATTCTGTTACGGGGTCGTCGGTATTGATAGCGACGCGTACGCCCGCTTCTGCCAGTGCCGCCGCGTTTTCTTCAATGAGTCCGGCGACCTCAGCCTTACCGCCCGGGCTGTCTACCACGGTCAAGGAAACCGAAGCGTTGGCGGCTTTGAGTTCGGGCAAAATTTTGTACCCTTCCGAGGCATGTTGCAGCACCAGATCAAAGCCGAATTCCTTGGCCAGCCGGAGGGCAGACATCAGGTCATCGGCGCGGTGGCAGTGGAAGTGGACGGTTCGTTTGCGCTCGAGAACTTCAACGAGCGGTTCCATGCCAATATCGCGGTCGGGTGGAACAGCCTTGGGGTCTTTAGACAGTGCCTCGCGATGGCGTGCCCAAAGAGCTTGGTAATCGCGTGCCTTCAGAAATGTTTCCCGCTGCAGGGCAAAGATTTTCATGCGGGTACCGGGTGCGGCCTTTCGCGATCCAAAATTGAAGTTCTTCGGGTTTTCTCCATTGGCCATTTTCAAACCGCCCAGCACTCCGTTGCCTTCCACACGCATGGCTTCGATGGTGCCCCCGCGCATTTTCACGTACACGGTCTGCCCGCCGATGGCGTTGCCAGAACCGGGCATGATGTTCGCTGTGGTCAAACCACCTGACAGTGCCATGCGGATGCCGGGGTCATCGGGCGAGACGGCATCGAGGGCGCGCAGCGCTGGTTGGATGGGCCCTGAACCTTCGTTGCCGTCGCTGTTGGCGCTTACCCCAGGCCTGCTGAATAGGCCAAGGTGCGAATGGGTGTCCACCAGACCCGGTATCAGCGTCAGGCCGCTGAGGTCGCGGATATCGGCACCTTTGGGAATAGCAACGGTACCCACGGCGCCTACGGACACGATTTTGCCATCGCGTACCACGACCACGCCTTTGGGAATGGTTGGCCCATCCACTGGGTGAACTGTGGCTCCAGTCAACACAATGGGAGGCGCGGCCATGCCCAGCAGGGCCAGCAAGCAAAGCGCGTTCATGGGCGTAAGTCCTTCTTTACAGCAAACGGGGCGGTAATCGCAATCTAGGCGACCCGATGTGGCGGTGCAATGGTGGGGTAGGGTACCCCGATGGATCTGGTCGCCAAACACAGTGTGATTGATTACAGTGGGAGTGGAATGATTCGTTGCAGGGGATTCACGCATGATCGCCACGATTGCTTCACCACGGATAGTTGTTGCCCTGCTTATTTTTGCCCTGTTTCCCTACCAGGTGTGCGCGCAGAGCCTCGATGCCGCACTGCAGCAGGTACCGATTTCCCAATTGGCGGCTGAGGCAAAACAGTCGGGCGATGCCGCGCGTGGCGCGGTCATCTTTTTTCAGCCGTACCTGTCGTGTTCCAAATGTCATTCCATGGGCGATGGCCGCCCCTCACCTCTTGGCCCGGATCTTACCACTTTGGGCCAGCAGGTGACGGATGTGGAGCTGGTGGAATCGGTCCTGATTCCATCCAAGGTCATTCGTAAGGGTTTTGAAGCTGTGAGTGTGGCCACGGAAGATGGCAAGTTGCTGTCGGGCATTCTGGTGGAGCGGACACGCGAAAAAACAGTGCTGCGCGATCTGGCGCGCAACGGCGAAGTCGTGACCATCAAGGCTGCTGATATTGTCGAAATAAAAGAGCAGAAAACATCCCTCATGCCTGCCGGGCAAATGAACCAGTTGGCGAGCCGCCAGCAGTTTTACGACCTTATTCGCTACCTCATGGAGGTGCGTGACGGTGGCGCGGCGCGTGCGCGTGCCCTTCAGCCTGCCGCCAGCCTGATCACCTTGGCCTTGCCGGAGTACGAAAAACGCATCGACCATGCCGCCTTGATACGCGGAATGGATCAGGGATCCTTGAAACGCGGCGAAGCCATTTACCAGCGCGTCTGTGCCAACTGTCATGGCACGCTTGACCGCCAAGGCTCATTACCCACATCGTTGCGTTTTGCCGAGGGAAAATTCAAAAACGGCAGCGATCCGCTGGCCATGTACCAGACCCTGACACGCGGATTCGGCATGATGACTGCCCAGACATGGATGGTTCCATCGCAGAAATACGATGTGATTCACTATGTGCGCGAAACGTATTTGAAGGGGCGAAATGCTTCGCAGTATACCAAAATCGATTCCGGCTACCTCGCGCAACTACCCAAGGGCGACACGCGCGGCCCGGCACCGTCGCTCATCGAACCATGGAGTGCCATGGACTACGGCGCCACGCTCACACACACCTATCAGATCCCCGGGAAATCCCATAATTTCGCCTACAAAGGAATTGCCATCAGACTGGATCCGGGTTCTGGCGGTGTGGCGCGCGGCAAGCATTGGATGGTATTCGATGAAGATACCCTGCGTGTTGCCGCCGCATGGAGCGCGCCCGAACAGCCGATAGCAGCCAATGGTAACCAGCCCGATAATTTCATTAATTGGCAGGGGATACAGTTCAACGGGGCGCACGGAATCCATCCCAGCTTGGTGGGCCGGGTTGATGTTGCCAATGGCACCGGACCGGGCTGGGCGAACCCGGCGGATGGTCAGTGGGCCGATACGGCTCGGGTTCAGGGTCGCGATCAGCGCAGGTACGGGCCGCTCCCCGCTCAATGGGCCCGGTACAAGGGGCTTTACCATTTTGGCCAGCAGGCGGTGGTGGCCTATACGGTGGGTGAAACCCAAGTTCTTGAGTCTCCCCGGCTATTGACTCCTGGCAACCCCAACGAACCGCCCATTTTTGGTCGCTTATTGGAGGTGGGACCACGCGCCAGAGAGTTGGTACTGCAGGTGGCGGAGCACCCTGCAGATGGCGTCAGCATGAGCACCGTGAAGGGTGGTGTGGTCATGGCAGTGCCAGAGCAGCATTCCGGAGAAAAATCAAAATCTGGACCGGTGCGCTTTGATGGTGCTAGCCACATCGAAGTAGCCAACGGAGATGCATTTGATCTCACCAGCAAACCGTTCACCATTATTTCTCGCTTCAAGACAACGCGGGGTGGAACCTTATTCGCCCAGACGATACCCGGGCCTGTGTGGACACCCGATAGCCAAGCACTGTTTGTGCGTGGCGGCAAACTCGTTTTTGATATTGGATGGGTGGGAGCCATCAGCTCCAAGGCGGCGGTGGACGATGGCCAGTGGCATACGGTCGCTGTTGTTGCGGATTCAAAGGATGGCAAAATAAGGCTTTATATCGATGGCAAGGCGGATGCGACTGGTGTTTTAAAAGCCAAGGGCAACCTGACAGGAAGTGTGGCGCGCATTGGACTGGGCTCCCCGAATTTTCCTGCTCCTGTTTCGAACTTCGTGGGTGAAATCAGCGAGGTCCGGTTCTTTCAGCGGGCTCTCGATGTGCAATACCTGAACATGGAATCAATGGTTTCCACGGATCAGCACCTGACGGGCCACTGGGTTATGACCGGAGCCAAGGGAGAGTCTGTCAACGATCTTTCCAGCAACAAGAATCATGCCAAGGTGGTTCGTGGCCCTGCCGCTGGAACCACTGGTTCTGCCGGGCCGTTGCAGGCAGGGGTCTTCCCTGCAGCAGCAGGCGTGACTTGGACCGCAGATGCTGGCCGTCTTCGGCTGAAGATTCCTGTTGGAAACGAGACATTACGGTTTTGCATCTGGATGCGCTCCTTCCCTGAAGCAACAAAAATGGCAGCTATCAGCCCGCCGGCGATAGGTCTTATTGAAACAGATCTGGATCTGTCCCGGCTCACACAGGGTGGGCCTCCACGTTGGCCCCAGAAGCTGGAAACCATGGTGGCGCGAGGTGCCGATACGGGCCCTTTTGCCGTGGATGTTCTTACCGCGCCCGACACCAATCCTTGGTTGGCCCAGACGCGCTTCACCGGGCTCGACTTCATGGCCGATGGGCGGATTGTTGTCTGCTCGTGGGATGGTGATGTTTGGATGGTGGAACCTTTGGGTGAAAAACTGCGTTGGCAACGCATTGCCTCGGGCCTTTTTCAGCCATTGGGACTAAAAATTGTATCTGGTAAAGTCCATGTCACCTGCCGTGACCAGTTGGTGGTGCTGCACGATCTCAACGGCGACGGCGAAACCGATTTCTACCAGTGCCTGAACACCGATCACCAGGTGACCGAACATTTTCATGAGTTCGCCATGGGGCTACAGACCGATGCCGAAGGCAACTTTTACTATGCCAAATCGGCAAGGCATGCGCTCGCGGCTGTGGTTCCCCACCACGGAACTTTGTTAAAGGTAAGCAAAGATGGTGCGCGCACGGATATTGTCGCCAATGGATTCCGTGCCGCCAATGGTGTTTGTCTTAACCCGGATGGTTCGTTTGTGGTGACCGATCAGGAAGGGCACTGGAACCCCAAGAACCGTATCAACTGGGTGAAGCCGCCCGATGCGGCCAGCCAAGGGAAACCGCGTTTCTATGGCAACATGTTTGGTTATCACGCGGTCACAAACCCAGCTGACAGCGCCATGGTTCCGCCCCTGTGCTGGATTACTAACGAATTTGACCGGTCTCCCGCTGAACTACTGTGGGTAAACAGCAAGAAGTGGGGAGCCCTTGATGGATCACTTTTGAATTTATCGTACGGCTACGGCAAGGTTTTTGTGGTGCCACACGAAAAAACGGCTTCTGGCCTCATGCAGGGTGGCATGGTGGAGTTGCCAATTCCAGCGTTTCCCACAGGGGTGATGCGTGGCAGATTCAAGCCCGATGATGGCCAGCTCTACCTGTGCGGCATGTTTGCCTGGGCAGGAAATGCCACTCGGCCTGGGGGATTTTATCGACTGCGTGCCACGGGTCTGTCCACGCACCTTCCCATGCGCTTGCATGCCGTGAAGGGCGGTATGACAATGACGTTCTCCGAACCGATCGATCCACAATCGGTATTGGCAGACAAGGTGCGCGTGAAGGTGTGGGGCCTGACGCGTACGGCCAATTACGGTTCCAAGCATGTGAACGAGCATCCGCTTGCCGTGAAGGGTGCTAACCTTTCTGCCGACCGCAAAACCATAACACTGAATATTGAAGGCATGCAGCCCACATGGTGCATGGAGATTGGTTATTCGTTCCGGGGTGAGGATGGCAAGTCTGTCACCGGAACGGTGCACAATACGGTGCATGCTCTGGCTGAATGATGGGAAAGATGAAGTTCTCTTGGAGCCATGAAAAATGAAGCCGCTGATTAGATCAGCGGCTCCACCAATGTTGACGAATAATGTTACCGTCAGTTCAAATCAAACTTGAACTCGTTGGCGTCGCCTTTCTTGATGGTTTTTTTCAGAGGCGAGGAGGCAGGGCTGCCAAAGCGGCCATTCAGCCTGTCTGGTCCAGCCTTGGCGCCGCCTTCGCCGGTGATCGACATTTTGGGTTCTGGACCTCCGGGTTTGTTCCACACAATGGTAATGGCGTAGTCGCCTTCGGGTGCGCCGTCGTCTTGGCCATAGGTTGAAAGATTGAACTTGCCCTGTTCATTGGTTTTGGCAAACGGCTTCACATCGCGTTCCCGTTCTTTGCCTTGTGGATGGAATACCACGAGGGCGCCATCAACAGGCTTGCCACCAACGGTGACTTCGCCAGATGCTTTCAGAACAGGGGGCCTGTCATTTCCTGCACACCCACACAGGATGAAAGCAGGAATGAAAGCCATCACAAAAAACAATCGCATGAAATCGTTACTCCTGTATGCCAAATTCAATCTGTTAAAAGCTCCGGCATCAGTCGGTGCTTGGGCTTGTTTCTGCTGCGGTCATACCACCTCCACGTGCCGTAATGAGAGCAGCGTAGGTCGTGGGTGATATCGAATCTTTGGCGAATCGGACTGAACCATCGGTAAAGACGTGGTTGGCACCGCCAGAGTGAAAGGAGAAGGTTTCATTATCGTTGTGGCAATTGATCACACAGTTTCCAGGTGATGTGTTGTCTGTCTTGGAAACCGCTCCATCCAAACCATAATCGCTTTCGTGGTTGCCCCATGCACCATCGTTACGATTACTGTTGACAAGAACACCACCACGGAAAAATTGTGGTCGACCAGCAGACTCGCAAATCAAGATGGTATTACTGGTTCCATCTAAAATCGACGCGATTTTGTTCGGTTCAGATGGAGTTACGCCGAAAGCGGCCATCGTTGCTGCATTTCCAGAGCACTTGAATTGCATGGCGCTGGCAAGTGTGGCATTAGTCGCGGAAGAGGGATATCCAAAGAACGTAATGGATCCAGTGTTGATGGACGAACATGTGGCATAGTCCGTGGCGGCCAGACCTAAAAAAGGAATTCCAATCGAGGTTCCACTGCAGGTTCTGTTATTACCTCCCGGCGCGCTTGGGCACAGGAATGTTTTTATTTGGTTTCTTAAAACGGCTTGATTGTCTGGTGTTCCAGGAACGACTGATGGGCTCGATGCCCATGGAAAATTCAAGTTGTAAGCTTTATAAATAGCTTCTTGTTCGAGGTAAGGCAATAAGTTGACCGCCCATGAATGAACAATTCCGGGATAGGGCGTGCCTGCTCCTGTACTCACATTGATTACTATACTTGGAGGAATATGACCGTAGGTCGATTCGAAATTCATGGCGGCCAGACCCATCTGCTTCATGTTGTTGGTGCACTGCATCCGGTTGGCAGCTTCGCGCACCTTTTGTACGGCTGGCACAAGCAAGCCAATAAGAACGGCAATGATCGCAATCACCACTAGCAATTCAATAAGGGTAAACCCACCCCGACGCGTTGACGTCATGACAATGATCTCCACTGAAAAATTTAAGGACATTAATACTGTGGCTCAAATTATCGTTATGAGGTTGAAGCAATGAATAAGATTGGGTGAAGAATTGGTGAGGCGCATTCTTTTCGATGCTGTTCATATCGAAAGATGCATTTGATTTTATGGTGAAGAGAGATCCGTTGTTTTAGATCGCGATCACTTCCCTCCTAATGTGTGAACGTGGAATTCCACGATATAATCGTGATAAGACTTGCGCCCAGAACGCATGAAGAGGCTTCCAATGACCATCAAATACCCATCACGACGGTCTGCCCTGCATCTGGGTGCCTTGCCACTTCTGGGAATCAACCTACCCACGGTTCTGGCAGGCAACGAATCCGGCAAGCCTCGCAAGGCTAAGGCATGCATCTTCATTTTTCTATGGGGAGGCCCGGCTCAGCAGGACACCCTCGACCCCAAGCCCGATGCCCCGGTCGAATACCGTGGTGAATTTTCAACTATCCAGACTGCTTTGCCCGGAGTGCGGGTCTGTGAGCACCTCCCCGGTATTGCCAGTCGCCTCGATAAAGTCTGCATGATACGGTCGATGACCCATTCCGATGTCAACCACACCACGGCGCCACACTTGTTGCTGACAGGTCATCCGATTATCAATGTCAGCCAACCATTGCGCGAAGATTTTCCCGGCATGTCCTCTGTTCTGGCCCGCTTAGGCCGCGGTGCCAGCAGCGCGCTGCCACCCGCCATCAACCTGATGCCACACTCGCCCGACAAAGCCCCGCGATTTGTCGAATCGACCCATGGGCAAGGCTCTGGCTGGCTTGGCCCGGTCTGGCAGCCCATGCGTATCGATGCCGACCCTTCCAGCCCCGGATATTCCATTGGTGAAATCACACCCGCCATCGAATTGGCAGGCGGTCGCATGGCGCAGCGCGCCGGCCTGGTTCACGATCTGGAACGTTCCATTTCAAATATGAGCGCAGATGCGATGGCTCAGGGAAGGCATCATGAGCAAGCCATGCGCCTTCTTTCCAACCGTAAAGCAGCCGAGGCATTCGACCTGAGCCGCGAACCGATGGCTGTGCGTGAACGTTATGGCATGAACATTCATGGTCAGGCGGTGTTGCAGGCAAGGCGGCTTGTCGAAGCGGGCGTGCCACTGATTACCGTTTACTGGCAGAACGATGGCATCACAAATGTCAGTGTCTATTGGGATACGCATCAGCGTAATTTTATCGATTTGAAAAACAGGCTGTGCCCGCCCGCGGACAAGGCTCTTTGTGCCCTACTCGACGATCTGGAAGCCCGGGGCATGCTCGATGAGACGCTGGTGGTCTGGTCTGGGGAGATGGGGCGCACTCCCCGGGTGGGGCAATCGGTACCGGGCGGCGCTGGCGCAGGCCGCGATGGCCGCGACCATTGGGCCAAGGTTTTCAGTTGCATTGTGGCGGGCGGTGGATTCCGCAAGGGACACGTCTATGGTTCATCCGACCGTTATGCCGCTGAGCCCAGCACATCACCTGTCCCGCCGGCAGATTTGGTGGCAACGTTGTACCATCAGATGGGCGTGGATCCCCACACGGTCATTACCGACCGCTTGGGGCGTGAGGTTCCGCTGGTACATGGAGAGATACTGAAGGGTTTGCTGAATTGATTCTGTCCGTTAGGTCCCGTCCGGGCCAAACTGGCATATCACGATTCAAGCGCTTCAGGCTGCATTTCCGCGCAATTCATGCCGGGAAACGCTAGGAAGTTCACGAGGTCCCATTGGATTGCTTGGATGCCCTGTCCAGGCATGTTTTTCCATGGCCTGAAGTATACGCTCGGCCACTTCAATGGCCCGTTGGCCTGCGCGGCCATCCACCCGAGGGGCGCGCTGCTGCCTGATGGCAGCGACGAAGTCGATGAGTTCGCTGGTGAGGGCATCGTGCGGCCCGGGGCATGTGGTTTCGCCGGGAACCAGATGTTTCTGGAAAATAGTTTCTTTGAGATCCTGAATGCCTTCGGGCGACATTTCTGGAGCCCGAAGGCGACCTGCTGTGATATCTTCCGAGGGCATCACATAACGCATTGACTTGTTGCTGAAATCGAGCGTGGCAAATCCGTCCGCGCCCCACAGGTGCATCTGACGCACAGCGGTGGGTTGGCAACGGCAGGCTGAAAGATCGGCAACCAAGCCATCACCCATGACCAGTCTGGCCTGCGCCACATCTTCGTGTCCGCCAAGAATGGAGGCTCCCATGGCTTCAACACGTATGACTTCGGCACCACGAGCCTGATCAAGAACTAAATCGATATCATGAATCATTAAATCCAGCACAACGCCGATATCCAGTGAGCGGCCACTGAATGGGCCGGCCCGATCCGCGCGGATGTAATGCGACCGGATATTGCGCCTGCGAAGGGCTTCGTAGGCCGGATTGAACCGTTCGATATGGCCCACTTGCAGCGGTACACCGCATCTGCGTGCTAAATCCACCAGTTCGGCAGCCTGTTGCGACGTGGAGGCCAGCGGTTTTTCAACGAATACGGGCAGGCCATGCCGCAAGGCATCGGTTGCCACGGCATGGTGATAGCGTGTGGGAGTGACAACAACCATAGCCTCGACGAGGTCGAGCAACGGCTCGTGAGAAGCAAAGGCCCGGCATTGCCGTTCGGACGCTACGGCCTGAGCCTGTTCAACCATCGGATCGGCAACACCGACAAGCTCTACGCCCGGAAGTTGTGACAGGATGCGGGCATGTGCCCTGCCCAGATGCCCTACTCCTGCCAAACCGATTTTCAAACGACCAGTTGCCATCAGACCCGTCTCCCGAATTGCATTTGATTAATATCTGGATCTGTTTTGTTTCAGGCGGAACGCAGGAAACGGCGGTCGATGAATTCACTAGGCCTATCGCCTGTTGCCAAGCTGTTCAGCCGACGTCCCAAGGCGATATTCAGCGGATGACCAGATCGGCAGGCAACTAGATGGCCGGCAATATCGAAACCGGCGAGTGCCAGATCACCAATGACGTCGAGAATCTTGTGCCTGGCTGGCTCATCGCCAAATCTCAGTTTATTGCCCATAACCCCGGAGGGGCCGAAGACCAACAGGTCTTCGAATGAGGTGCGTGAACCGAGTCCTTGGCTACGGAACGATTCCACTTCATCGGACAAAAGGAAGGTGCGGCACGGAGCGATTTGCCTGACAAATTCATGTATCGAGAATGAATGGGTGTGAATTTGCCTATTCACTCCTGAAATATGTCCATAATCCAGAAGGTAACTGATGGTCAGATCGGTACCATCCGTGGGGTGCAGCGTCAGCGACGCATTCCCGGCGGTTACGGTAATCGGCTGATCGGCCACATACACGTAACGCGGGGTTGGGAAGGTGCGGCTACCTGCTTCGGCCAGGGCTTCCGCAAAACCAAGGCACGAACCATCGAGGCCGGGTGGTTCGGGCGCATCCAGTTCCACAACACAATTGTCGATCCGTAATCCTGCTAAGGCAGCCAGAACATGTTCCACCAAACTGACACCACGGTCGGTGCCTAGGGTTGTTCTTCTGCTCGTTCCGGTTACCTGTCCCACATGGGCCTGCACTGTTGGCCGTTCGGGAAGGTCGGTACGAACAAAAACAACGCCATGGTTGGCAGGAGCCGGCAGAAACCGCACATGAATGTCGCGGCCGGTGAGGAATCCGATGCCGGCAATGTCGGCAGAGCGGGCCAGGGTGCGCTGACAGCGCTGGGAGATCCGACGCAACAAGGTGTGGACTCCGGAATGTGGAGGGAGCAGTAAAATGGCCCCCCGGAGTCGCCTCCAGGGGGCTAGGGCTTTTGTCAGGGGCGAGGAGTTGTCGCCGGGATCGTAGCTGCACCGGCTCCGGAAGCACCTGCACCTACTGGAGTAACGGCAGGGGCTGCAGCACCTGGCGCGGGGGCTGTGCGGCCGAACGCTTGATTCAACGCCCCTACCACGTCAGCACTGATGTCCATGCCGCGGGTGAAATAAAGAGGCGTACATCCACCTTGCTGAAGCTTCCGCATGATGTTCATGGGGCTCCAGTATTCCTGAGAAGTGGTGGCATCGTTGTAGCTGAATACCATGTCGAATCCCTGAGACATGGCAACGCGCTGGCAGGCGTCTTGGATTTCCTTGTAGATCAGAACAAGGGCATCGTCCTGACGCTTGGCCATCGCTTGCTGGGTCTCGTTGGAAAGATCTTCCATTTCCCGCTTCAACTGGCGCAATTGCTTTTCGTAAAATTCGCGCTGGTCTGGCTTGGTTTGCGCTTCTTTCACGATGGATTCGTATTGGGTTGCCTTCGACTTGGCGCGTTGCTGAAAAGGATTAGCCAAGTCTTTCAGCTCGTTGTTGAGCACAACGGCTTTCTGGTAATTCTTCAGGACGTGTGACAGGTTTAAAAGGGCAACGCGTGAGCGACCATCGGCGCCTGCAGGCGCTCCCGACTGCGCTGTCAAGCGACCACCCATCCAGGCGAGACCGCCCAGTACTACAGCCACAAGTCCCAAGGCCACGATTCGCTTCACGGGGGATGCCTCCTGTTCGTCAGCGGATTCCTCGGGCCACGCTTGCAGGGTCATCCTGACCACTGCCATTCATTTCGCTTCCGGGCATTTCTGCGTAACCGAATCCACTCGAGGTCAGGCGCTTCTACCCATCACGTTCCAGCCGGTCAAGCCGAACCGTCCAAGGCATCATCTGCATTGCTCCGACAAGGAATTGTTGGCTAATCTAGGCCTTTGAAACAGGATTACCCGTGCGGTGCACCATGCCTCAACTGCCCGACACACAAAAATACGAAGATGCGTCGCCTCCATGGTGGCAAGGGAAATGGCCATGGTTGCTTGTGGGACTTACCTTTGTTGGTGGATTGATGTTGCCACGTTGGCACTCGAGTTCGACAACCACGGAATTGATACCTGTTCATGGCGTCGTTTATTTTCAGGACAGACCCCTGAGCGGGGGCACCATTGTCTTTGCACCCGACACACGTCGCGGTCAAAATGAAAATGGGCCCATTGGCACCAGTGTCATCGACGATCAAGGCTACTTTCGAATCAAATCCGATGGGAACGAAGGCGTTGTTCCGGGCTATTACTTTGTCACTATTGCTGCCAGTTCACTTCCCCCACGCTTCCAAGACCCTGCGGAATCTGGTCAGACTGCTGAAATTCGGGCAGACTTGCGCGCCCCACTGGAGTTTCATCTGAAGTAGGACCACTGCATCACATCTGATATTGCCTTCAATTCGTGACAATGGAGCATTATTGGCAATCTCCGCGCAAGTCGCACGACCCTAATAGCCGATACAAACCTCGAACGCTGCGCCTTCCAGAGCGTCAATTCCGTGTCCCTGGCGGATTACGGGAAAAACCTGGAACGGCAGCGCGCGCTTGAGGGACGTTCCATGCGGATGATTCGAGCCGCTTTTCTGGCCATGGCGGGCCTTTGGCCGGCAACTACGGTCTTTGCACAATCGGCGCACTCGCCGGAGCCAGGTAATCCACCGGCATTAACCACTTTGCCACAGGATAAAAACCGGTTGATTGTGCCCCCACCCATTGCAACTGGTCCACTTCCAGACCAGCCACGTATGAATCTGCCTGGCGAAGCGCCGCTAACAGACGACTTCTGGACGTCTATTGACTACCTGTGGTGGTGGACGAAACCGAGCGACACATCCATTCCGCTGATCAGTACGGGCCCAAGAACTGGACTGACCACGGTTCTGGGTAACGGTGTTATTGGGCAGCCTGGAACCTCGATAGCATTCCCTCAGAAAGACATCACCTACGGAACATTTAGTGGAATGCGCCTCAACGGTGGCTTCTGGTTTGACGATGCCAAAACGGCCGGATTGGAAACGACATTCCTGCTGACAGAAAATCGAACCTACGGCTACAACTTCGATGCCAATGAGGCTTCGTCATTTTTTCCAACTATTCCTTACACTCAGCCAACCGGAACAGCGACTTCATTGCTGAACGACCAGCTCAACAGTGGTCCTGGCGCGCTGATTCCGTTCAGCACGAATATCGTGTTCATGAGTCAGCACCAGATGTTTGGCCAAGATATCAATTATGTTGCCAACATTGGAAGAACACCGAGCCAAACCCTCGACCTGATCGCAGGATTCCGTTGGTTGCAGGTGAACGAATCCAGCATGCTGGCGATGACTTCAAGCAGCGATGTTGACGGCTCCACGGCAGTGGTTAATGGCGTGGACGCCATTGCTTGCAACAACAACTTCTTCGGTGGACAATTTGGCGGACGGATTCGCGAAAAATTTGGCAGATGGAACTTGGAAACCAACGTCAAGATCGGATTGGGTTCAACACGCCAGAGTGTTCATATCAGTGGTTACAGATCGGTTAACGGGCCGGGTGACACCTCCTTCACCCAGCCTGGCTTTGTTTTCACCCAGCCATCCAACATTGGGCTGAATGTGGTGAACCGGTTTGCTGTACTCCCGGAAGTGGGAGCCAAGGTAAGTTATGATTTATTAGATTGGTGCAGCGTAAGCTTGGGATATAATTTCCTATATCTCTCAAGCGTGGCTCGTGCCAACAATCAATTCGATAACGAAACCCAGCCCAACACAGGTTACTCGCCAACAACGTACACGGGTACTCGCCCTGCATTCCTCAAAGAAAGCACAGATTATTGGATGCAAGGCGTTTCAGCTGGTCTTGAACTCCGCTATTGAAAAACGAACAGGCATGCGAAAATAGTGTTAAAAAACGGGAATTCGGCAAGCTTACCGCTAGCCGGATTCCCTTTAAGCTTTTAACCTAATTATATGTCCTGTCAGATCCTCTTGCGGAGATAGTCACCATGTGGAGCGCTGCGGTCATTGCCGGCTGTTGCGTCTGGATCGCATCTGCCCAAAATGCTCTGACGATTGAAAACGTCAGGCCAACGTTTGGGTCGCCTGGTCCAGATCGCGCTGGTGCACTTCAAGTTTATCCAGGCGATACGCTGTTTATCAGCTTCGCCTTGAAAGGCTTGCAGACCAACAACCAGGGTCAAGGCAAGGTTCGGCTTGAAGTTGAAGCCACCGATGCTGCTGGTTCACGTGTCTTCCGTCAAGACAGTGGTGAATCGACGTTCCTCAACGCTTTGGGCGGGGACTCGTTCCATACCAACGTGCGTCTCGATATGGGGCCCAAGACGGCTCCCGGTAAGTACAAAGTCAAGGTCATTGCAACCGACCTGACATCTAAAACGAATGCAACCAGAGAAAGCGATATTGAAATCCTGCCCCCGGGATTTTCCATTGTTAAGGTTACTGCTGGAACAGATCAGAACCTGTCCGCTTCGGCCTCTGTTTTCGGAATTGGTCAAGCCCTTTATGTGGGGTTCGCTGTGGTTGGATTCCAGAACGAAGCGGCAACCAAGCACCCCAATCTTCGCCTTGAAATGAAGGTGAAGGAAGGTGGTGTTGTTCTTGCAGGTGCCAGCCAGACGGGCGAAGTCAACGCGACTCAAGCCGAAAAGGTGCCGCAAGGAAGTTCCATGGTTCCCGGTCGTTTCCTCCTGCCTCTGAATAAGGTTGGAAAATTCACTGTTGAAGTAACCGCCACAGATCTGGTTACCCAGAAAGTGGCAGGTCCCATCAGCTTTACATTCGACGTGGTGAGCCCCAAGTAATAGTCCCCCGGTCATCGGTCTACGGGGAATTCGAGGAGAGCAACCCATGCGTTCATGGTGGCGCGGCTTGGTAATGGCCGCAGTGGCTTGGACAGGGATCGTGGGATGTGGTTCTGAAGCTCCGAAGAGGAACCCTCAGGCTTCAGCGCCTACAAACCCCGCTCCTGCGGTGACTGTGTCGGGAGCACCTGCTCCATCTGCTCCAGCAGTTTCTTCGGAATCTGTGAAGGTATTGAGTTCGCGAGGAACTGTTCTAGTTCGAGACGAAAACAAAGGCGGAACTTACCGGACTATTGATAAGGAATCATCTGTTGGCCCGGATCAAACAATTCTCTCGTTTCATGACGGGGTGATTGCATCCGCTAATGGTAAGGTTCAAGCTACGTTGCGTTCAGATCTGTCGGGAAAAAACCCGTTGCCGGTTCTTGAGTCGGCAGTTGTAACCCGAACGCCTTCCTCTGGAGTAGACCTTGAGCTGAAGCTTAGCCGTGGTCGGGTGGATTTTGTTAATACAGCTAAAGAGGGCAAAGTAACCGTCAGGATCGTAGGCCCATTTACTTCTTCAGATCTCGTTCTAGCAAGTCCGGGAACTCGCGTTGAGGTTGAGATTTACGGCCGATGGTTGCCTGGGTCACGCTTTGCGGCCCTTCCCGAAAATACGAAATATGTTCCTGAGAATTCTCCAGTCCTTCGCTGGATGGTGTTGGTGCTTAAGGGTGAAGTTGAGATCCAACATCCACTTTCTAGCTTCAGCCTTAAAGCGCCTCCAGGAAACGCACTTATTCAGGCTCAAACCATCAATTCGGAACGGCCTGTTCCAGAGCATCTCGATGCTCTTCCCGATTGGGTGAACGAAGATCCCAAGGATCCAGAAGTTGCCAAAACAAAACCAGCTTTGGAAAAATTGGCTGCTGCTTTAGCCAGTCATGGTGATCCCTCAAAGGCATTTGAAGAGTTCAGTCAAAGCAAGGATCCGGTCGAGCGAATTATTGCCGTATACGGATTGGCTGCTATCGACGAACTTGAAAAAATGTTCGTGATTATCCGTTCGTCGAAGCAAGAAGATGTTGTGGATGAAGGCATTATTGCCCTCAGACATTATCTTGGTCGTGGTCCCGGAGTAGACCAAGCATTTTACAAGTTTCTAATGACCCATCAAATCAACAATCAGCCTGTATTTAAGGCATCGCAGGCGGAAGCTTTGATTGATTTGATCTATGGGTTCAATGAAGAACAAAAGGCTCAGCCGACGACCTACAGCTATCTTTTGAAGCAATTGTCAAACAAGCGCCAAGCTTTCAGAGGGTTAGCAATCTGGCATCTAGAGCGTATGGTTCCAGATGGCCAGAAAATCGGATATGATCCTACTGACGATGAGTCCGCCCGTGAGCTTTCCATCAAAAAGTGGAGTGACAAGCTTACGGAATTGAAAAAACTGCCGGAGCCACTTCCAGCAGCCAAGTCTCCTGTTGCCAAACCTGCGGCACTGAAACCTTGATCAAACGGCGGGATTGATTCTTTTCAATCCTGCTCCCAGATACTCGCAAGCCACGGAGCGTTGATCATGTTCTGCACACGCGCTTTTGCCCCTGCTTTGCTCGCCCTGCTTATGTTGACTGGTTCCGCTTCTGCCCAATGGGGTGGTGGATTCCAAAATTCATGGCTCGGGCAGTATGGCTACGGTTATGGCCGAGGTGGAATGGGTGGCGGCTTGGGTATGGGCGGCTATGGCATGGGTGGCTTTATGCCTGGCATGGGGCCAGGCGGCTACATGATGGGTTTGGCATCGATAACCAATGCTAATGGTCAGTACCAGATGCAGATCCAGCAAGCGCGCGTGGAACAGCAGCAAGCTGAACGCGAACGCTACAAGTCTCGTTTGGCTTGGGATCAAACCCGTATCGATGAATTGAAATTGCGCGGTGAAGAGGCGACTGCTAGCCGGCAATACCGTGAAACAGTGCGCGATCAGCAACGGCAGGAAACGCTCAACTGGAGCAGAGATAACCCTCCTACTCACTACATCATGAGCGGTTTGGCATTGAACACCATCATGGATGAAATCCGCAAAATTCAGCTCGCTACCAACATGCGCGGGCCACAAGTCACTGTGGATCAAGATGTGCTCGATCACCTGAATGTCAATAATGGTGGCACGTCTGGTGGCGGTGGTTTCAGCCTTATTAAGAATGATGGCAAGTTGAATTGGCCCATCTCACTGCGTACTTCTGAATTTAACCCTATTCGCCAAGAAGTCGACCAGATCATGGGGCAAGCGGTTCGCATGGTCAAATCTGATAATCTTGATGGTGATACCTACAACAAGCTGCTTGCTGAGCTCGAGAAACTTCAAAAAGCAATGGACGCCATGGTAGGTGATCTTCGTCCAGGTGACTTTATTCTGGCAAATAGGTTTATCAACAGCCTCAACAAGGAAGCCCGTGTGCTTTCCGATCCGGATGCCAAGAAATATTTCTCAGGCGAATTCCGTGCTCAAGGAGGAACTGTTGGTGAAGTACTTGAGAATATGTTTAAAGGCGGTCTGAAGTTCTCTGAAGCCAACGACAACGACCGCACTGCATACAACTCGTTCTACAACTCACTGATGCAGTACGATACTGCCCTTCTGCAAGCTGTTGGCCCATTAGCAGGTGCTGCTGGTCCATCTGCTCCAGCCAACAAGCTTCCGAATAATCCGAATCCTTGATTCGTTTTAGAAAATAATCAAGATTGAATTGAGATGGAGCGCCTTAGGCGCTCCATCTCAATTTGGTATTCTGGTGGATCAATGTCTGCTGCCTGACTCATGATGAGTACGGCTTCATCCCCTGCCCGCAAATATCGAATCTGACAGGTTGTTATCAGATCTAGGCAGCTGAAATTCACGTCGTACCCACGGCAGGTTATACCACCGATGATTTCTTCAGCGGCCTCTTCTTCGAGGTCCTTGTAATCTTCGCGCATGGTTTCAAGGGTTACTTCTGCAGCTTCGTCCAAGTCTTCGATAGGACCGAGTGGTTTGATGAGGATAAATGCCGACTCAGGACTTTGTACAGTTACTTGCCAATCGTCGCCGTCTGTTTCTCGCTCAACCTGCCAGCCTTCTGGATGGATGAATCGCAATCCATGAGTGTCATACCAAGGCATTGGGTTCATTACCTCGCGGTCAAGAACATTAAAAGTGCTGGAGATGGGACTCGAACCCACACGGAGCTTGCGCTCCCACAGATTTTAAGTCTGTTGCGTATGCCATTCCGCCACTCCAGCGCGTGACACCTGACCTGATTCTAGCAACCAAAATGCCTGCCGCTAAGGCCGAACGGAGCCATGGTATCAAGAACCGTCACGTTCTTGCCATTACTTCCATGTTAAATCAATGTTCAGAATGCGAACGTTCTCATGCTTTTCATATTCACCAAGCCACTTGTCAACTTCTGCTTTGTCCCATGGATGTCCCGGATCAGGATAGTCAGCCGGGATTCTTCCACTGTAACCGTTGATAACTCTTACGTTGGCCTTCAGCCCTGCCCACATGGCGCATATGTGGGCTGTTTCCATGTTTGTTTGTGATGTAATTGGTGGCCTGATATAGGCCGTTTGGCAGCCTTCCAATTGCTCAGCCAGTCTGTTGGCTTCACGATAAAATGGTTCTGCAACGAAACTAGGCAGGTTGACGCGCACTTGTTCCACCATTGATATGGCCAAAACAGCCAAGCCTGCGGCCCGACGCCACCATGTAGACGCAATCAGACGATGAATGTAACGGTCGTAGCCAGCGGCTCCGGCGACGACAAAAAAGAAAAACGCAACAGTCCAAATCCGAGCCACGACACGTATGGCCTTTGCCCCGGGAACAATTGAATAAATGATGGCCCAGATTGTGTAGCCTTTCCAGACAAGGCTGATGACTGCCAGAAATACGAACGATCCAAGAGCGCAGATGATGAGGAGTCGGCCAGTTGACGCGCTTTTTTTCAGGCTGAAAACGATGGAGATAATGCTGACAAGAGAAAGGATGTAGGGCATGAATCCAAAAAAGAGCCAGGTTTCCATGCCGTGTTGGAGGTGTGTGAACCTCGACATGGCGGGCCAGGCAATCCACCCGGGGGGTGGTGCCAACCATGACGACCAGCGTGGCGCATAAAGGATACATTCAGACAAAGGTCGCGGTGAGGCTGTATTAGCAATTAAATACATAGCAATAATTGGTATTAGGCAAGTAATTGCTGCGCAAGCAATGAGACTACTGGCGACTGGATTGTTGCGCAGGTGGTCAAGAACCATCGCACGGGAATTTCTGTCAAATATGAGGACCATTATCGAAAATAAGGCCATGGCGAACGCTGTGAACCAACCCAAATAGATACACGCAAGAATTTGCATGGTTGCGCAGCCCGTTAAACCCAGCAGGTTGATGGTTTTTCCGTGTTGAAGGTATGACCACAGGAAGGCGATTGCCGGTGCCGTGAATAGTTGACATAGGAGTTGTTGGTGCCCGACCTGATTGCTGCGGATCATTCCGAAAGAAAACAGAAATGAGGCGGTTGCGGCCGCAAGATGGCTGATTTCCATGCGACGCAAGGCCCAGACGGTGCAAATATAAGTCCCGCCAGCCATGGTGATAATCCATGCCTGATAGGCATGCGTTTCTACAAATATCAGCCTGAAAAACCAGTAAACAGGAGCCACGCCAATCAGAGTTTCCGAATAGGCCAAGACGTTTCTGGCGGGATAAAAAAATGGCGGATTCCAGAAATCGCCGGTGTAATTTGTTCTGGTGATGCAGGTCCAGGTGTGTTCGAGTATGTAATGATTGAGTAATGTGTCGCCTGGATTATCCTGAAGCCGTGTAAAACCGCTGAAAAACATCGGCCAAAACAGAATGGTCAGCCCAGCAGAGCAGACAAGGGAGTGCAGCATGAAATGTCGGCAAGATAACACTGATCTATATATTAGATTTAATAGGATATCGACGATTCGGTTCATTGTTAGAGCCGTTAAGTGCTTTGTGAGTTATCGTTGATTATTGTTGTTGGGTTCTGGTGCTTGATCAGGCCTTGGTAGCGGACTACCAGACCAAGAATGGGCGCCAGTGCGTTCGCTTCAAATTCAATTCCTTCGGTCTTCCCCGTTTCAATTCCAATGCCTGTTGGTGCCGAAAAAGGCGGCAATGGGATACCCGCAAATCGTGTTGAAACAACCTTAAGAGTTAATTGTGGTGGAGTAACTTTAAGTTGGAACACCATGGATAACCAGCCGAACGATTCATAAAGCAGGCCCCGATGAGCCCACTGGAACGATTGCAGTGGGAATTCATCGAATTGCCGCCGCCAGATTTCGCCCCGCACCCCGAAACGTATTCCTGGTTCGATTGCTAATTTGAGTTGGCATGAATCCCGT
>Ga0255132_1000239_pt1 | contig 22068 bp, 8 predicted proteins | sample Law_Law_RepA_8d_FD_188551 | JGI IMG/M metagenome (GOLD analysis project Ga0255132, IMG submission 188551) | Freshwater microbial communities from St. Lawrence River, New York, United States - Law_Law_RepA_8d | ecosystem: Environmental > Aquatic > Freshwater > River | place: USA: New York...
ACCATTGTAGCCCGGGAAAGCCTCAAAGGCCTTTAAGAGAATATTGGTCTCAGAATTGAAGACACTCACCAGGGAACCGTTGTCTGATCCGGTGGCAAAGATGGAAATGGCCGGTAAGGTTTTCACCAGGGCCATCATGCCATCATCCTCATGGGGAAGGCGGTGGCAGTGATCGACATAGCCCCCCAGGCCAGCATCAAACTGGACCCGAATGGTCACACTGCCCGGGAATTTCGGGGTTCCATCCCTGTTTAAGATCATGACCCCGTTTTCATCGCAAAGCGCGGGCGGGATGTCTATAAGATCCTGAAAGAAAGGCAACGGTTCCAAAATGCTGGTTTCTGGATTGTTAGGGGCCACCGTAGACATCACCTGGAACCGTTCATGAAGGTGGAACGGGTGATTATCTGGAGACCAGTTGGAGAGCGTCCATTCTTCAACCGACCCCGCGCGGGGCTGCGACCAGGGCACATTCGGGAACACGCCAAAGTTGATAGAGGGAACAGCACCGAATATCTGCTCGCGGCTGTTATCCACTTCGGCGTTCTGAAGATCGGGGACAGAGTAAACCGGTGACGGATTGTTCCTGGTGAGGCTCACCGGATAAGGAATGCTGGCGCCGAGCGAGGAAAGAGACGGATCGCTTACCAATAGCACCTGCTCCGGGTAGGAATTTTGGTCAACCAAATGGGGAAAACCATTAAAATTCAAAAATGTTCTCAGTCGAAGCACACGGCCGTCGGCGGGACCTGTCACTAGGATTGAAACCCGGCCAGCGCTCGCTAGCAACCGCCCATCACTGTTCTGGAACCGGTTCTGGACTAACGGAGCCGCCAGCGCCTGACCATCGACGGACACAACCACAAAATCGACGGGCTGGCTGCTTGGGGCATCAAACTGGTCAGCCTCGGAAGCAAGGACAGAATCAAGCCCCAACGCGTAGTAATACATGTTGGAAATATTTCCTATATTCCAAATCTGATTTTCACCAGGCTTCAGGCCCACTCTCGCTTCGCTCTCGCCGTTCGTCGTGTTGGTGCAGGCACCCTCGGGGCAAAAATTAGAGCCCGGATCCTTGGAGTTTATCACCAGATTCCCCTCGCTGTCAGGCGTGTTCACATGGGTATTCAACCCAATCAGCCGTTGCTGCAGGGTGTCGAACTCCTTGTAGTTGCCATCGGCACGACCGACAACAAAAAGCCCCCCCAGTCCGCGGTAGGTCTGGTTCGAGCTGTAGACATGGCGGTGGTTGTGGTACCAGAGCAGCCCCTCTGGAGAATCAGAATTGATCGCATACTCATACCGGTTGGCCTGACCCTTGCCGATGCTCAGCAGAACATTATCCGCCATGCCAAGGTGATCACCGTAGTAACCATGCAGGTGCAAGTTGATCGATTGGTCAACCATATTTCCATCTTTATCCTCCACCTGCGGCAATGCGTTTCCATAGTCGATGATCAAGCGGTCACCCGGTTGGACCTGCAAGGTGGGCTGAATGTATCCGGAGTCCGTTGTTCCAGGTGTTTCCTCGCCAGAAATCAGCTCAGCTGCGTATGTGTAAACGTCACCAAAACTGGTTCCATCAATTTCTGTGGTGACACTTTGCGCGGTAAATTTTACATGCAGCAGGCCATCCTGGCTGGCAAATAGCGGCGCATCGGGCAATATACCCCCTGCTGGATTCACCCTCTCCTCCAGCTGGATCAGCGCCAGTTTCACACCGCGCCTGGCTGAAAGAGTTGTCTGCCTATTCTTTTTGCCGATGGAAAAAATAGATGAAAACATCGAAAAACCTCTAAACAGTTACAGCAATCCTTTAGAAACAGCCCTTACATATAGAATACTTGCTCTATTTTCCAGTTTGTCAACTGCATGTACCCCAATTTGTTTGGTTTCTTGCACCCAGCACGACCTCTTGGGTTATTACTTTGTTACTTCGCCGCCTTAAATCGAACCCCAAGGCAAGTGATGAACGCCTTAGGCGCACTGGGCACAGCATAGTTCGGAGGGATGGCCCTTGCCTGACATCTAGGGGGGCCAGGCTCTGAAATTGATCGTGCTCTTCCAGTTGGAGACCTGTGGTAGGCCACCACAGGTTCCATTTTCTCGATGAACTTTAAAGTTCATCGAGAAAATGTGCAGCACGCTCCAGCGCAATAATTCGGCAAGCTGCCGGTTTCCCTTGGAAGGATAATGCTAGCAAGCGGGGAGCCTAGGAGTTCGTTCGGTCAATCGGTGAAAACAGCCAGCGCCTAACCTGTTCTGTCTCCATGAAGGAGTTTTGGCCTAATCAGGGAACGGATGCGGCCTCGCCACCGGACCGGCTGGCCATGGAAGCGAGCAAATCACCAGAAATCGAATCCTTCACCGTCCGGACTGAGCCATCGCCCGCCAATGCCTGGAATTGATCACCAGCCAACCTGGATCTGGGTGCAAGGGCCGAGGCGACGGTGCCTTTCTTGCCAATCCCCACAAAACGGGTGTACCGCCCGACATCCAGGGCGTATGGCCAACTGTAGTGCGAATCGAGCCAGGTAACACCACCATCCAGCGAATACTGGTCGCTTTCGGCAATCATCCAGGTGTTGGAAGATCCATCCTGGATATCACCGATGCGTATTGCGGCAGAATAAAGACTCACGCTGTACCGGCCCTCATCCGGCTGCCAGCCTAAGCCTTCTGGGACCAAAATCCCTGTGAAATCATTCCTGCTGGGGGTTTTTGGAAAAAACCAAAGCTCGAGCTGATTCGCCGCGGGAGCGGCGGGGCCGGGCCCCAGCAAGGCTGAAAAATCCACCGCGCCGGGCACGCCACAGTTTGCGTTATACACCTTGATCTTGGCCGCGACGATTTGCTCTTCCTGGGTTTCCGGCGGGCAAGCCAGGCAATATTGGTTGTACAAGTCGGCAAGTGCCCCTTGCTCAATATGCGGAAGGATGCTGATAGCCCACGATTGCGGCCGTGCAAAATCCCCACCGGGCTTGTCAACATGGGCCACCAATCCCTTGCGCACCCTGCCAGACGCGAAAGGAAAAGAAGAGGTGTTGTCATGATGGCTATGCATGGCCAGGCCAACCTGCCTGAGATTATTCTGGCACTGCATGCGGATGGCAGCCAGACGGACGCGCTGCACGGCAGGGACAAGCAGGCCGATGAGCACTGCCAAAATCGCAATCACCACCAGGAGCTCTATCAGCGTGAAAGCTGCCCGCCGATCATTGCGACTCATAACAAACTCCTGCCTGCTTGTAACCTCGTAAAAACACTATTGCTCAAATGTCAGTTGCCCCCGATGGCGGTGCCGCCCAGAACAGGAAAGAGTTCAACGGTATACGGCTGCAATGAGCTCATATTGAAGGAGAACCGGCGGGCCTTGCCGATTCCGTTGGTCGGCATTGCCAAAATGTCTGCGCCATTGAGGGTACTGACCAAGCCGACATTCACACCCTGAGGGCCATCCTGTTCAAAGGCCGGAAAAGCGGAGAATAGCTGATAATCGGTGGGGGCACCGGGAGGGCTTGGCATCATCATCTCGGAGTGGGACTCGTCCATGGCAGACCAGACGGTGATGAAGGGAATTCCTTGACGGGCCCCGACCACGATCCTGGAATATCCGCCAACTTCCCCGCCATAGATGCCGCAAGCAACGGAAATTGAACCCTCATACGAGGAGCTGAAAGCGTAAAAGCTCGAAACAAGCTGGGCATCCCAGATCTGGTCTGTGTTGTAAGGTTCGCCATCGACAGAACCATAGGGATCGAACCGGTAAACCTGAACATGCGAAGCGCCACCCTGGCCAGCACCGACCACCAGGCTGAAAAGCCCGCCCTCGCTGATGATGCCAGACGCTACCGTTACACCACCCAGGAAATTCTCGTCAAAGGCAAACAGGTTGACGATCATATCGCCTGTTTTGCCGCTGAACGCGGCAACCCTGGGCTGGGCACCAACACTGGCCACACCGACGATGGCATCATCATAACTGTCGGAGTTCAGGTCCCCGCCACCGACGCTAATGCCTCCATTATATCCAGCAAAAGGGAAGAAACTTTGCAGCACGGTGGAAAAATTGTCCGCACCGCTGAAAACTTTCAGGTGAGCCTCGGCTCCCCCTCTGGTGCCAACTATCACATCCATGATGTTGTCATGGTTAGTGTCCGCTACAGCAACAGTGGTGCCACCATTGTAGCCCGGGAAAGCCTCAAAGGCCTTTAAGAGAATATTGGTCTCAGAATTGAAGACACTCACCAGGGAACCGTTGTCTGATCCGGTGGCAAAGATGGAAATGGCCGGTAAGGTTTTCACCTGGGCCATCATGCCATCATCCTCATGGGGCAGGCGGTGGCAGTGATCGACAAAGCCCCCCAGGCCACCATCAAACTGGACCCGAATGGTCACCTTGCCGGGAAATTTCGGGGTTCCATCCCTGTTGGTGATCATGATCCCATTTTCATCGCAAAGCGCGGGCGGGATGTCGATAACATCCTGGAAGAAAGGCAACGGTTCCAAAATGCTAATTTCAGGGATGTTTGGGGCCACCGTTGACATCACCTGAAACCGTTCATGAAGGTGGAACGGGTGATTATCTGGAGACCAGTTGGAGAGCGTCCATTCTTCAACGGACCCCGCGCGGGGTTGCGACCAGGGCACATTCGGGAACACGCCAAAGTTGATAGAGGGAACAGCACCAAATATCTGCTCGCGGCTGTAATCCACTTCGGCGTTCTGAAGGTTGGGGACAGAGTAAACTGGTGACGGATTGTTCCTGGTGAGGCTCACCGGATAAGGAATGGTGGCGCCGAGGGAGGAAAGAGACGGATCGCTTACCAATAGCACCTGCTTCGGGTAGGAATTTAGGCCTTCAATATGGGGAAGACCATTCCAACTCTCAAATGTCCTCAGTCGAAGTACGCGGCCATCAGCGGGACCTGTCACGAGGATTGAAACCCGGCCACCCGTCGCCAGCAAACGGCCATCACTGTTCTGGAACCGGTTCTGGACTAACGGCGCCGCCAGCGCCTGGTCATCGACGGATACAACCACAAAATCGACGGGCAGGCTGCTTGGGGCATCAAACTGGTCAGCCTCGGAAGCAAGGACAGAATCCAACCCCAATGCATAGTAATACTCGTTTGAAATATTTCCAATATTCCAAATCTGATTTTCACCAGGCTTCAGGCCTACCCTCGCTTTGCTCTCGCCGTTCGCCGTGCTGGTGCAGGTGTCCTCGGTGCACAATTCAAGAGTGCCCGCATCGCTGCCGGTTTCCGCCAGATTCCCCTCGCTGTCAGGCATGGTCACATGGGTATTCAACCCAATCAGCCGTTGCTGCAGGGTGTCGAACTCCTTGTAGTTGCCATCGGCACGACCGACAACCAAAAGCCCCTCCAGTCCGCGGTAGGTCTGGGTCGAGCTGTAGACATGTCGGTGGTTGTGGTACCAGAGCAGTCCCTCGGGAGCATCGGAAGGGATCTCATACTCATACCGGTTGGCCTGCCCCTTGCCGATGCTCAGCAGAACATTATCCGACATGCCAAGGTGATCACCGTAGTAACCATGCAGGTGCAAGTTGATCGATTGGTCAACCATGTTTCCATCGTCATCCTCCACCTGAGGCAATGCATTCCCATAGTCGATAATCAGGCGGTCACCCCGTTGGACCTGCAAGGTGGGCTGAATGTATTTGGAGTCGGTTGTTCCAGGTGTTTCCTCGCCAGAAATCAGCTCAGCTGCGTATGTATAAACGTCACCAAAACTGGTTCCATCAATTTCTGTGGTGACACTTTGCGCGGTGAATTTTACATGCAGCAGGCCATCCTGGCTGGCGAATACCGTCACATCGGGCAATATACCCCCTGCTGGATTCACCCTCTCCTCCAGCTGGATCAGCGCCAGTTTCACACCGCGCCTAGCTGAAAGAGTTGACTTCTTATCCATTTTGCGGCGGGAAAAAAAAGAGGAAAACATCTAATGACCCCTGACATACCAAAGCAAATCTTATAAAAATATCACCCGAACTAGATTATTGATTCTATTTTATATTTTGTCAAATTTACGTGCCCCAATTTTTTCTAATTCAAACGCCCAGTACCGCTTCTTGCAGGAATACAGGTTGCTCGGGGTATCCAAGCCAAGTGATGAGGCTGGCAGTGAACGCCCTGGCCTCACAAGCATCGGTATAACCCGGACTGGAAGGCCCCTTGGCTGGCGCCGCGGGAGGCTAGCCTCTGAAATTGATCATCCTTTTTTGGTGGGAGACTTCAGGTAGGCCACCACACAATGTGTGACCTCACGCACCAAGGCCTGGTTGGTAATCGACATGCCACTGACCTCGTGGTTGTCGAACATCACCTGCTGCATAATGGCCGTAAAAGTCATGCGCCAAGCCACATCGGCGGCGATCTTCGGACATTTGTGGGTAATTTCAGTGGAATAAACCAGCACCAGTCTGGTGAACATGCCGGCAAACATAGCATTCGCCTGGATACCTTAAGCCCGCATCCCTTGGTCGAGCGACCGGTGGAGGATGAAAAACGAGCAGAATTCCGGTGCTCGTGGAAGGCGGCGAAGGCTTGCCTGATAAATACACCAAACGCACAGCCCAAGGTTTTCTCGCGGCCAGATAAATTGACCGCCGCCTGCTCCGTCACCCCCGACGGCTCCGGGAAGCGGTCGTGTATGGCTTGAAGGAGGCCGTCACGGTCGCCGAAGTGGCCGTAAAAATGCCAACCGAGGTCTCGGCCCGCTTGAGCAACGCATCTATCATTAAGCCATTATCCCCGCCTTCGGCGAAAATCAATTCGGCGGCATTAAACACTCTCGTCTTCAAAAAAATGACTCTTGGGAGATGGCTTTCTGATCAGTTGGAATCAAAAAGACAGACTTCTTGAGACTTATTGCTAATTCAATGAACTTAATTTGTGGTCCCTGAAAAACCCGCCTCTAGCCAACATGACTTTCTGAACTGATTTATAGTTCATGTATCGAGGTGGGTTGGCAATAACCGGTTTAACCATTCGCCGAAAATCCTTCTGGCCAAGTGAACGATATGGTCGCTCCGATAGTTCGCTGGTCGACACTCCCGAGGCGGCATAGGGCACCGCATGCAAAGGGTTCCGATGCGTCAACGAGCCCAACACACATTGTTCAAATTTCCAGCGGCGCGGGGTAATAACTCACTGATCCCCACTCTGGGCATGGCCGTATTGATCGACCGCATATCACCCCGGATTTAAATCCGCCCCCCCAAGGGCCCTGCAAATCCAGATCGATACAAACAAACCCTATAATCATTGGTTGGATCGAAGGAAACATGCGGAGAAGTGCCATGGGCTGGAATCACATCGACTCGTATCTGTTGGCTGGTCAAGCCAGATTTATTTCTGGCGCATCCCTTTGCACCTTGTCTTAATTTCATTCCAGCTTTTCCAGTTGAGCCTCAACATTGCCTCTGTTGACGGCTAGACCCCAGATAGTGAGCAGCTTGTCGGCTGGGTTAATCTCTGCTGAATGAATGATCAATGTCCGGCTCGGCATTGAAATATGGCGTAATTTTTGCCGCGCAATCAACGCAGCCTAGATTGGCTTTGAAGTTCCAGCAGACTACTTTTTTCCTTGCTTGAATTGCCGTACAGTCCATCTGTAATTTGCCAGGTCTGGATTATTTCATTGATCAGTTTGCAGTTGTTTTGGTGTGGAAGACTGTTGGCGCAATACACGCGCACCAAAAAGTTTGAAAGCAGCCGGGGTGACAATCTGGTCAAGCAGGGTGGAATCAATCAGGCCGCCAATAACGACAATAGCTAGAGGATGCAGGATCTCCTTGCCAGGTTCACCGGCACCCAATGCCAGAGGGACTAGGCCAATGACAGCAGTGCAGGCTGTCATCAATACAGGTTTGAGTCGCTCCAAGGTGCCACGGACAATAAGTTCATCGTCAAGGTGCTGGCCCTCTCGATGGGCCAGGTGAATATAGTGCGAGATCATCAGAATTCCATTGCGCGAGACGATTCCAACCAGGGTAATAAAGCCTACCCAGTGCGCCACTGAAAGAGTGGTGGCAGCAGCCCAAACCTCGGGCCAACGCCACCATGGGACATTGGCCAGACTTTGTGCTGAAGGCTGGTTTATCAGCAACAGAGCAATTACCGAACCCAAGGCGGCCAGCGGAATATTTATCAGTAAAACCATGGCTGCGGCCACCCAAGACCCCAGGCAGCGATTGAGAAGGAGGAAAACACCCGCTAAAACCATCCAGAAAAGCCAAAATAAAATAATATCGGCCCGTTGGCGGGCCTCAAATTGGCCGCCAATATCCAGACGCACCTGACGGCCCATCTCCTCCCAACCCTGTTGGAGATTATTCATTTCCAGACGGATATCTTGCACTAGGCTACCCAAATCGCGGCCTTGGGCGTTGCAGGCTACCACTACCCGCCGCTGTGTTCCTTCGCGGTTGATGGTATTGGGGCCGCGCGCATCAATCACGCGGGCCACTTGGGACAGGGCCACTTTGCGGCCTGAGGGTGTGTCGAGGATGGTCTGGCCAATCACTGCCCGATCGGCTCTGGATTCTTCGTCGTACCAGACAACCAAGTCAAAAAAACGGTCTTGGTCAAGAACGGTAGAGACTGTTCGCCCCTTGTAGGCCACCTCAAGCAGGCTGGCAACATCGCCCGGGGCAAGACCGTAGGAGGCCGCGGCAATGCGGTCTACTTCCAACCGCACCTGCCGGATGTTTTCCTGGGGTTCAACCTGCAAGTCTGTGACACCCCGAACCTTGCGCAATCGCTCGCCTGTTTCCTGAGCACATTCTGCAAGCATTCGCAGGTCATCGCCAAATAGTTTGATGGCAATTTGTGAACGGACTCCTGACATCACATGGTCGAGGCGATGGCTTATGGGCTGGCCTATGTTGGCAACAACGGCCGGTAACAGGCTGATTTGTTCACGCAAATCAGCCATGACGGTTTCATGATTCCTGCCGGTAACGGCATAACCCAAGTGGCCCAAGCCTGGAATGGCCCGATAAACACCTGCCATCAGGCCAGCTACTCTTTCCCGGTGCGGGGTCAGCCGGATTTCCATTTCACTTACATTGACACCCTCGGCATGCTCATCCTGTTCGGCGCGTCCGGTTCGGCGGGCTATGCCAACCACTTCGGGTACTTGCCAAACAAGTTTTTCAGCCAGACGGGCCATGCGGCTGCTTTCCTGAAGGCTGGTTCCCGGTCTGGTTTGCAAGGATAGGGTCAAGGTGCCTTCACTGAAAGGCGGCAGGAACTCAGAGCCCATGGGCAGGATAAGCAGCTTTGAGCCGATGGCCAGTACCGCTACCCCGGTGAGTATTTGCACGGGGTGCCGTAAAGACCAGCGCACCAAGCGTTCAGCCACCCATTTGAGCAGGCGCACCATGGGTGGCTCTCTGGTTTGCTGGAGAAAACGGGCCCCTGGCAAAACTATGGCGGCTAGAGCCGGTGTGACGGTGAGTGAAACCAAAAGAGAGGCACTCAAGGCCGTGACATAGGCCAGTGCCAGTGGAGCGAACATGCGCCCTTCCAGGCCTGTTAAGGCAAAAAATGGCAAGGTCACCAAGCAAACGATGAGGGTGGCGTAAACAATGGTGCCCCGCACCTCGCAAGAAGCCTGATGAATAATGACCAGTGGTTGAGCCGGGTTTTCCCTGGTGGCATTTTCACAAAGCCTTCTATGAATGTTTTCAATATCCACAATTGCGTCATCGACCAGTTCGCCAACCGCCACGGCTATTCCACCCAGTGTCATGGTATTGATGGAGGCCCCTGCAAAGGAGAAAACCAGAACAGTGATTAGAACTGACAGTGGTATGGCGGCAAGCGTGATCATGCTGGTACGGAAGTTGGCCAAAAACAAAAGCAGCACCACGGTAACCCAAATAGCCCCATCGCGGATCGATTCCACCACATTTTCGATTGCCCGGGAGATAAAATCTGCCTGACGAAAGATGTGCCGCTGAATGCTTATCACCGATGACAGTTCGCGCTGAAGTGAATCCAGGGCACTATCCAAACGGGGGGTGAGTGCCAGCGTGCCTGTACCCGGCTGTTTTTGCACGGCTAAGATCACTGCGTCACCACCTGACAAAAGGCCGTCTTCCAGACGGACCGTGGCCGCGCCCTCACCACGGCGGACAGGGCCACCAAAGCCGACAGTGGCCACATCACGAATCCGTATGGGCACCCGGTCGCGCCAAATCACAGGTGTTTCCCCTATGTCATCAGGGGTGATGCTTTGGCCCCGTATGCGTATGAGCATTTCCTCGCCATTTTGTTCCATTAGGCCACCACCGGTAAGCACATTGGCCTTGCCAGCGGCCTCCAGCAACTGGCGCAGTGTCACATCTCGGGCCGCTAGTCGGTCTGGTGAAGTAATAATTTGGTATTGCCGCAACAGACCGCCCAGTACAGTCACCTGAGCCACACCCTCTACAGCCAATAACCGGTTGCGGACGGTGAATTCGCCCAAGGTGCGCAAGCCCATGGCCTGTTCCTTTTGGGCGGCTTGGTCGACAGCCATGGTTGCCGGAAGCAATCCAATGATCATCACTTCGCCCATGATGGACGAGACCGGTGCCAGCACGGGATTGATTTTTTCGGGCAGTTTTTCCTTGGCCAACTGAAGGCGTTCGGCAACAACTTGTCGATTGGTCAAAATATCGCTGCCCCAATCAAACTCCACCCAGATAACCGCCAACCCAATGCCTGAGGAGGATCGGACCCGACGCACACCATTGGTTCCGTTGAGCAGGTACTCCAAAGGCCTGGTAACGAGGGCTTCCACTTCTTCAGGGGCCAGGCCAGGTGCTTCCGTCATGATGGTAACGGTGGGCCGATTGAGATCCGGAAAAACATCAATCGGCAGACTTTCCAAACGGACCAGCCCCAAGGCGGCAGTGGCTAGGGCTGCCAAAACCACCAACCACCGGTTTTTTACAGAAAAACCGATGAGCCAGTCCAGCATCGCAAATCCTCAGGGACGGGTTTAAAAACCCAAAGTCACTTGCCGGCATCACACTTTGTCAAAATCCACAAGCCTTCAGCACATGGAAACTTTTACCGCACGGATAGCCATGCGGTATTTAATTCTTCAACGCCCGAAATGACCACATGATCGCCCGCATTGAGCCCTTGCAAAATCCCGGCCAGCAGATCATTGCTGGTACCCAGGCGAATCGGCACCTTGTTAAAAACGGAATCCTGCTGGATAAAGAGGCTAAGCTGGTTTCCCTCCCGGTGCAGTGCCCCAACCGGCACAGCCAGACAGGGTGTGGAGGTGCCTGTTTCCAAAGTCACACGGGCCATTTGCCCCTGACGCAAGTTTGCGGGCAGAGGCTGGTCCAGATCTATCCAGGCCGAAAGGGTTTGTCCGATTGCATCCAGGGAGTCGGCACTTCGGGCGACACGGCCTGTAAGAACCAGCCCGGGATGGCTGATCAGTCTGGCCCGGGCAATCATGCCCGGCTTCACCTGACGCAACTGCCCTTCAGCGATCAGGGCACGAATGAGCGGTCTACTGTTATCGTGTATTTCAAACAGGATTTCATCAGCTCGCACAGACTTGCCAATTATCGAATTAAAAGCTGTGATTTGACCTTTAATCGGGGCCAGTATGGGCAAGGTCGGAATCACCTCGCGCTGCCTTAGCAATTTATCCAGGCGTGCAGGCTCAAGGCCCAGAAGTTGCAACTTGCGGCTGGTGCTGTCGCGAGCGTTGAGGGCACTAGCATGGGCTGCCTCGGTCTCAATCAGGCGCCGGCGGGAAGCCGCGTTACCCGAAGCGCGAATCTGTTCGAGTTGCCGGCCGGTAAGCTCCACCCGCAAGTGCTCACGCAGCAAATCCAGTTGTAGGGAGATGAGGTCGAGGCTAAAAATATCAGCCAGCAGGTCACCCGGCTGTACCTGCTGGCCGGGGCGGGCATGAACCTGCAGTATCACGCCAGTCAGCGGGCTGGATGCCGCTCCCCGGCGATCGGGCGGATGATCTACCTCACCTGGCAGTTCAACCACAGGATTGATCATTCCCGGGCTGGCAGGTGCGGTGCGAAGCCCTATGGTTGCTATCGATTCCTTGGTGAGGGACAGAGTACCTGGAACCAGCATGGAGCCCAGTTCACGGGCTCCATTTTCCACCACCCGGTCACCTTGAAAGAGGCCCGCTCGGCGGATTGCCACACGGCTATTAGACTCCCGGAGTACTTCGACGCTTTTGGCTTCATATTCGGAGCGAGAAAGTGTGTTGGCTACTTCCAGCAGTACAAAACGGTCAACGCCATTGTTGATAAGTGCATTGGCCGGCAACACGATGCCGTCCCTGGCAGAGGGCATCAAGATACGGGCTTGGCCGCGCATTCCCGGCAGCAGCCTAGGGGCTTTGCCGGGTGGGTTGGGCATTTCCACCCAGGCATCATTGAGATGGGTCAACGGGTCAAGGGCTTGGCCTATCATGGTGATGACGCCGTTGAATGCTTCGCCCGGGTAGGCTGTTAGCCTCAGTTCCACCTGCATCCCTGGTACCACACGGTTGATATCCTGCTCCAATATTCCAATCCGTGCCCAGACCCGGGAAGTGTCGACAATTTCAAAGAGGTGCTCACCGGCTTGAACTACCTTGCCTGTTGATAGATCGGTATGGACTATGGTGCCTGAAACCGGACTACGAATGGGCAGGGCCGCAATTTTTTTGGGTCCGCCAGGGATAGGGCTATCCTCCAGCCCTTGCTGATCCAGCCCCAAGGCTAGCCATTTGGCCCGAATCAATTCCACCGCATTGGCTGCAACACGGGTTTGGTTCTCGGCAGCGATGATATCGCCTTCGGCAATGGCGCCAGTGGCTTGTTGGAGTACATCCTGCACTTTTTGGGCTAACTGTAGATTATTGCGGGCAGTTTTCCAGTCCAGATACAGGGTTTCGGTTTCCAGACCCTCAAGTTCGGCCAGGGTTTGACCGGCTGTGACTATTTGACCAGGCCTTGCCAGCAACCGAGTGATTCGACCCGATAGCCAGGAGTCGGCAAAGCCGTGGGCATCCCAGGGCGCAGTTAGGCTGGCATAGGCCAAAATGGAATCGGCAGGCATTTCGCGGCCAGCCTGGACAACTGTCACGCCCAATGCTTCCCGGGCAGTGGCCGCCAAGGTGATTCGCCTTGTTGCAATATCTACTGTGGCCCCGCGGGAGGGCAGTGGGGCGTGGCCTTCATGCGCCCACAAGGCGGCCATGCCTGCGAGCAAGACAATCGCCATGCTGGCAAGCAGGACTTTATGATTGGGCCGGATTGCTGGCATTTTGCATCCTTATTTGGCAATAAAGAAATCGGGATCTTTCAATTCGGCGGGTTTTTCTTTAGCCAGACTGACAAACTCTTCCACACAGGGTGGGCAGCAAAAAAGATAAACCTTACCGTTGATAGTCCAGGAAAAGCTTGGATTGGCCAGAGTGAGTGAAATGGGGCACAGGCGGTCGCCCGGTTTGGGCCGGGCATCGTGGTTGGCTTTGATACCCCGAAATTTGACGGAGGCGGTGACAGAACCATTTGCCTTGATATCAGCAAGGCTGTATTTGCCACCCGGGCTGAGGAAGAGGTTGCTTTCTTCATTGGGTGCCAGTGCAGCGGGCATTGCTACCTCACGCTCTTTGGCTTTGGCTTGAAATGCCAACCTGAAACGCTCATTGCCCACGCGCAAGGCTGGTATGGTTACTTCCACAGGTTTGCCAGCCAGTTCTGTGGGCAGCATGCCAGTAAAGAGTGAGGTTTTTCCGGTTTGATCACCTGCTTGTGGCGTGGGCAAGAGTTTCATCTCGATAGCTTCCACGGCATCCGGCAGCCGTGCAAAAGCGAGCAGGTTTTGTTCTTCCACTTCCTGCACAATCGATTCATCGCGGCCGAGGATATATAGCCTGAGGTTGCCACCCTGGCTAAATACCGCCTCCGCATGGTAGCTATCGCTGCCAATTGACACAAGCAGGCCACCATGAGTGCCCGCCTTGTGACCATGTTCCGAGCCGTCAGTGGTGCTAGCCGGCCCTTTATGGCCTGAGGTTTGAGCTACTGGATCGGGTGATTTGTTGGCACAACCACCGGGTGAAAGGAGCAGTGCAAGCGCGACTAAAACAGTGTAGGCATGGTTGGCATAATAAGCGGCGTTTTGAACATGTAATGCCATTAAACAATCTCCAAAAAGGCAGTATTACTACAATAAAGATGCTCATGATAGTATTTTAGCTGGCATGTGCCTGAATTTTGTCGCTAAACCCATTGTCAGGGGCGCTCAAAATTTATTGGCTTGAGGACTGGTTCAGGCATTCAGAGTGCGATTTTTTTGAATTAACAGCGCAAAACGATGGGCAAGGCCGGGCTGTCGATGGGAAATGATATACCGGGACTGTGAAATTTGCCGCAAACATAACCTTTAAAGAAAGAAAAACACGGGCTTGATGGAAATTTAAGGCACACCAGGGCGGAATAATGCCATTTGTGGGAATTTAATCGTGCATGGGCAATGAACAAACCAACGGATGGGGCAAAAACGGCTTGTCGATTATGTTGATTGCAAGGGCAGCCTTTTTCATGGATTGGAATATTTTTGCCAGTAGCAAGGGCAGGATTTACCTGCTGGTTTGACCGGCAGTTGGGGCAGGTGGCCTTAGGTGGAGAGACCGGGTTGGCAAGCCACATAGAACAGCAGCAGGCACCAGGACCCACAAGGCTGGTGAGGAAGAACCAGATTGTTAGCAGCAAATAGCCCATAATTCTATCATTGCAACCGGTATTGGCCAAATCAATACCGTTACACGGTACCGTATGCTAAGTAGCTTGCTAATCAGAATAAAATGCCAAGAAGCCAGACAAGGCAGGGCTTTTCCAATTCTTTAGGCTAAACCGTCTTTACTCGTTTTTCCCTGCTAGGCAAAGTGCTCCACCACCGAGCCAATAAAAGGCCAGCGGCGCAAATTGTGCGGCTTCGATTCAAGTTGTATATCAGTGGGTGGCACGCGCGAAGTGGCATAGGCTACCCCATGCACCGGATAGGGGCGTCAATCAGCGCAAAACACACACTTTGTTCAAAATCGCTGCGTTGAAGGGAAAAATCTCGCTACTCCACACTTAGGATATGGCAATATAAATGGGTTTGGTTAGGCGGGTAGCCCCCTCAAACCGCTGCTCCATTATCCCCTCAAGGGCCCTGTAAATCCAGATCGATACAAACAAACCCTATAATCATTTGTTGGATCGAAGGGAATTTGCGGAGAGGTGCCATGGGCTGGAATCACATCGACTCGTATCTGCTGGCTGGGCTCACCGGTGTGTTTTTTGGCGCCATCTCCTTGGCAGGGCTGGGCACGGTTCTCCCCAACCGATTCATCCAAAAATTCGGCCAAATCCTCTTCGCCTCAGGTCTGCCAGCCCTGACAGGAATTTGGCTCATGCTGCGGGTCTTGGGGGTAGCCGGAGCCACCGGAGCCAATTGAAAACAATAAAATTCGCTCCCACTGGCGGCTATTATTGTGTCAGGGGTTCTACATGGCTCAGACTGGCGGCTGTGGCTGGCTGAACAGGATATCCGCAATCGAACCGGCCACAGAAAGGCCCTTGGTCATTCCGACGGGGTACGCGTAGAAGCTTTGCAGGGCGCTCAGGTTGCTGTAACGGAACTGCACCAATTGCGGTGGGGCGCCGGTCCCGGTTCCGGTGACGATGCCACCCCCTTTGCCAGGACCATTCAAATCGAAGGCAGCCACGCTGACCGCCCCCCGGTACCTCTCTCCATAAGCCCAGAAACTCTTGAGGTTTTCCAAGGTTGCACCATCAAAGACAGTCACGGTACCGACCGCTGACCCGGTGGAACCGCAAAGAATCTGCAGGGTACCGGCATCACTCAGGATTCCGGCCGCCACATTGACCCCGCCGTTGTAATTGGCAAACGCGTTGAATTGGCCGCGGGCCGCCCACTCTCCATCCACCACGCCGAATACTTTCACCAGGGCCTGGTTCCCGGCCCCGCCCCCCACGATGATCTCCTTCACGCCATCCGCATCCAGGTCACCAACGGCGACCGTGCCCCCCGTGAGGGCACCACCCCCGAAGGCGTAGAAACTGCCGAGGGTAACCCTGGTCTGGGCGTCCAGCACGGCCACGGTGGCCCTGGATCCATCACCTGAGCACGCGACCAGATCCGCCATGCCATCGCCGTTCACATCCCCCGAGGCGATCGAGACAGGCCCCGCGTAGCCCGGGAACACATAGAAGCTGGAAATCACCGAGGCGGTCACCGTGTCAAAAACCTGGATGGTGGCCTGGGCGCCTCCACCCGAAGCCACGATCACCTCGGGAATCCCGTCCTCGTTCAGGTCACCCACGGCGACATTCAAGCCGCCCAGGTATTCAGCCTGGAACGGGTGCAGGGTGGTTAACAGGATGTCGGTGCCGGCCTTGTACACCTTCACCTCCGGGCGGACACCCGGACCGGTGCCGGCGGCCACGATCTCCGCGAAATTCAGCACCACGGGGCCCGAGAATTCCGAGGTGTCGCGCGTCTGCCAATTGGTCGCCGTGGCGGTGAAGACGGTGCCTGAAACCTCACCCTGGGGGAAATTCACCTCGAAGGCCGCGCGGCCAGATCCGTCCGTCTGGACGAAGGTGTAACCCAGGTAGGTCTGCCCCTCGTAGGCGCCGTTGGTCGTCTGGTTCGAGAAGAACTCGATCCGGTAGGTGCGGTTGGGCCCTGAAAGCAGGGCGCCGGCGATCAATACCCTGTCCGCGGAGGGGAATGGCCTGGCCGAGGCCAGCACGGGGGCAACCTGGCTGGCGTTGGCGCCGGCCGACAGGACTATCCCGGCCCGGTTGCCGACCATTGAGTTCTCGCTGACCTGGTTGGAGGCACCCCCCACCAGCGCGACACCGTCACCCAGGTTCCCGGAAATGACATTGCCGGCGCTGTCCCCGCCGACTAGGTTGCCCTGACCGTTGAGGAGCGTGATCCCGTTGCCCAGATTGGGAACCGAAATCGACCCCCGGGTCCCGCCGATCAGGTTGTTCTGGAAAAGGTTGTAGTTGGAGTTTTCCACCAGGACACCGGCCCCAAGGTTGCCAGAGATGAGGTTCGGCAGGGACGCGTTCGGGCTGCCCAGGGAATTGTTGTGGGTGTTGGGTCCCATGTATACACCCCCGGCGCTGTTGCCGAAGGCCTGCAGGCCGTACAGGTCGAGGCCGACCACGGAGTTGAAGACAATGTTGTCATGGGCGGTGCCGCCAAACGCGATCCCGTAAGCATTGTTGGCGCTGAAGGTGTTTTGCGGCATGACCGATAGGTAATTGCCACCGATGATGTTGCCGTGGGCGTTACCGTCAATCAGCAGGCCATTCTTGCCGTTGGGCATGATGCCGGACCCGAAGGTGTTGAGGCCCACGAAATTCGGATCCACCGTCACGCCGGTGGCGTTGCCCGAGATATGGATGCCGTTGCTGGCATTGCCGGAGACGATATTGGTGCGCACCAGGTTGTTGCCACCAGTCGAGGTGATCAGGATGCCGTCTCCCCCGTTGGGGGCGGCGGTGCCGAAGGCAAACAATCCGGCGAAAGTGTTGAAGGTGACGAAGCCGCTGGCTGTGTCGCGCACCTCGATGCCGTTGCGGGTGTTGCCGGCGATCACATTGCCCAGAGGAATCACGCCGCCCACCTGGGTGTTGGCCGAGTTCCCCTCGACCAGCAAACCGTTCAGCGCGTTGGGCACCAGCGAGGCGTTGTCAGCACCCACACCCATGAAGTTGGCGTGGATGGTGACCTCATCCGAGTTATGAACCCTTACCCCGTTGCCACCATTGCCACTGATCACGTTGTAGTACACGAACGGATTCTGCTCAAAGGTGCAGCCGATCAGGGCGTTGAAATCGGAATCCACAATGGCGACGCCGTCGAGGCCGTTGCCGAGGGCGCGGCTGCCCGGCCCATCGGTGCCGATGAAGTTGCCGCACAGGAGATTCGCTTCCGAACTGTCGCGAATCAGCACACCGTAGAGGTCGTTCCCTGAGATCAGGTTGCCCATCGGCGGTCGGGCGAACACATCGCCGGTGGGGTCGTTGCCATTGGTGGCCTGGCCACCGATGAGGTTGCCGCGGGAGCCGTCCTCCAGCAAGATGCCGCTGCCCTGGTTGCCCAAATCCTTCAGGCCGGAAAGGTCGGTGCCGATCTGATTCATGCCAACCAGATTCTCGCCGGAATTCACTAGGTGAATGCCATTGCCGGCGTTGCCGCTGATCAGGTTGGACAGGGTGAAGCCGATGTTGAGGTTCGCCTGGTAGGCAAACAAGTCCCCCCCGTTGGCACCAACCCCCACCACGGCAGTTCCATAGACGGCATTGGCGGTTATGGGGGAGGGATCATCCGGGTACTGCAAGGGCACCCAGCGCACCTCGTCGTAGGTGCCATCCACCAGTTGGCGGACACTGACCCAGGCGCTTTTGACCGGCTCGCCCGTCAGCAGATCCAAGGCCATTCCCGCCAGGTTGTAAACACCCTTCTCGGTGCTGCTGATGCCCTCAAAGTGCGAAACCACCTCCTGGCCGGGCGCGGGGTCCGGGAAATCAAAGGTGGCCCAGTTTGAAAATCCGCCATTCAACTGGCTGTAATTCACCAGGAAGGCGTGTTCCCGCCGGTTCGTGCCCTCATAGCCGCCGCAGATGGTGAAGGATCCATCCCCGTTGTCCCAGATGCCGTAGGCGTTGGTGCTGACCGAATCCGGATACACGATATCAGTGAGAAACTGGCTGGTAGAACTGTCATAGATCCACGCGGCGATGGATCCGCCATCGCTCGATCCTCCCACCACCAGGCCGCCCATGGTGCTGTGGGCATAGCTGGCGACGTATCCGGGATAGGAAATCGTCTGGTAGGCGGCCGTCTGGCCGGCCAGTTGCTCTAGGGTGCCGCTCGAGAAGAAACCGCTTACGGTTCCCTGGGCATTCTTGTAACTGCCTACGAGGTTGAGGGAGCCATCCGACTGGAGGTCGGGCCCGTACAGGCTGGTGCTGGAAGCCCCCGGGAAATTGATCAGGGCGGAAACACCCGTGGACAGGTCCAGGGATCCCTGGAAATAGAGCCCCTGTTCCCCGGAGGTCCCGGCAAAGAGATATTCCCCCGCCTTGGAACCACCCCGGAGCCCCTGCCACGCGGTGACGGTTAGGTCGGTCAGAGCGGAGGTGTTGTAATAATCGATGCTGGTGACCGGATCCTCGTTGCCGATGAGGTTGGTCTTTGAATCCTGAAGCAGGATTCCGTCCATCCCGTTGCCGAGTACCTTGGAACCGGTCACATCCGTGCCGATCCGGTTGTTGCCGACCCGGTTGCCGGATGTGCCGATCAGGGCGATGCCGTTGCCGGCATTGGCGCTGATGACATTGGAGGACTGCCCCTCCAGGAAAATCTCGGCCTGGTAGGAGAAACTCGCCGCCCCGACGATGCCTACCACTGCGTTGCCGTAAACGGAGTTGCCATAGGTGGCCTCGCCGGATGCCGGGTATTCGAGGTCGACCCAGTTGCCGCTGTCAAATCCACCACCGGGCAGCCGCCGGACCTGGACCCATGATCCGATAACACTCGTCTCCGTTCCGGTGCCTGAACCCAGGGAGGTGGCGCTGAGGGTGTAGACCCCGTCTTCGACGCTGCTGATCCCCTCAAAATGGGTCACATAATCCTTGCCCGCACCGGGATTGGGATAATCGAAGGTGGTCCAGTTGGTGTACTGGCCGTTGGAAAGGTCGTAGTCCACGAGGAAGCCGTGGGTCCTCAGGTCTTGGGAATAATACCCCCCTGTGATGGTGTAGCTGGTTCCCCCGTTGTGCCAGATCCCGTAGGAACTGGTGGTCAAGGAACCGGGGTAGGAGGTGTTTTCCAGCCATTTATCCGCGGCGACATCATAAAGGATCGCAATCGGCAAGGTGCTGCCCTGGTCATTGGCGTTGCCCACCGCCAACCCGCCAGCGGTGGAATGCATGACCGTGTTGTCCATTCCCTCGAAGGTGACCGAGTGGAGCCTGGACGGTGTGCCGGCGGACAGCTCGGCGAGCGTGCCATCGGCGATGAAGCTAAGGATGTCGGAGCTGCCGGAGACCTTGTAGGTTCCCACCAGCCTGACCACACCGCCGGCCAGGAGATCCGGCCCGTAGATGGTCGTGGTGCTCGAGTTCGGGTAGCTGTAACTGAAGCTGCTGCCGCCGTTCCCGAAAATCGGACCGGTATACACCAACCCGGTCACGCTCCCGCCGCCGGAGCTGGTAGTCCCCACCGCGAGGAACTCGCCGGAGTTGATGCCGGCCCGCAGCCCCTCCCAGCCGTACACCGGCTGGTTCGGCACACCCGTAGACGGGAAGTACACCACCTGACTGGAAGGGATGCCGTAACCTAGGGTGTTGTCCGTGGACCCGGGCGAAACCAGGATCCCGTTGCCGCCATTGCCCTGGGGAGTGACGCCATCTAGGGCCACCCCAATGTGGTTGAAGGACAACTGGATCTGGGAGTCATTCAGGACCACGCCGTCCCCCGACGCGGCGGTGATGGAAAGCCCCTGCAGGCTGGAACCCTTTGATCCCGCCGCAAAAACGAGGCCCTGGTGGTTCGCCGCATCCACCTGGAAGGTGGGCAGGTATGAGCCAGCCTTCAGGGCATTGATGCTCACCGGGTCGGTGATGGCGGGCAAATCGCTGGCCAGGGTGACCACGCCACCCACCTGGAATTGAACGGCATCCGGACCGGGAAGGCCATTCGCATCCACCAGCGCCTGCCGGAAGGAACCGATCCCTGAGTCATTCAGGTTGGCGACAAGGAAGGTGGCTGGAACTGTTCGAGCTTCAAGGGTTTCCAAGATCAAAGGAGAGCGTGACTTCGGTCGGACAGCCATTTTTTTTCCTCAAATATTGTTCCCAAATAGCCCAAATTACTTTTGTACCCATGAAAAATTTGATTTCAAGTAGGAAAATACAATAACTAGCCAGAGGGAGGATATTTTTACGGAAGAAAACTGAACAGAAACTTAATCCCATATTGATTTCGGCGCAAAATGATAATTTTAGATATATTTGATTATTATAATGCCAACAAAAAACCCCAGAGATCACTCTCCGGGGCCTTCAAAAAACCGATGCCTGTTTATTTAATAAACCAGCGAGGATGGCGGGGCTCGAACCCGTAACCTCCGGCGTGACAGGCCGGTGCTCTAACCAATTGAGCTACATCCCCGTACAAGCCCATTCTTACCACGCATTCGCCGTTTGGACAAGCGGGGCGATTGTTTTTTCACACCCGTTTTGGACATACCAAGGCCAATCTGGCCAGAAAACCGCTCCCTATGGCACCAACAACCCATTTCATCACCAAAACTGGGTCAACTCAGGTAGTTTGATCTCATGGTTTTCTTTTTAACTTTCTTTTGCGGAGCCCCCCCATGAGCCAAGATACCCTTTCCCCCCCTCCTCAGAAAAAGGGCCTTGGTTGGGGATTTGGCTTTTCTTTACTGCTCAATGGCCTTCTTTTGGGGGCAGGCGGGGTATTGGTCGCCCTGTTCTGGCTACTTCAACCTGTCTGGTCCGGGTTATTCCCAACCAGCCAGCTGATCGAGCGCACCAGGCCCGGTTCAGGAACAGCCAAACCCGGCATCGCCGTAATCCACATCAGCGGCATGCTCATTGAAGGCGCCCTCGACTACACCTACAGGCAGATTGAACAGGCTGCGGCAGATCCCAACATCGAGGCCGTGGTCTTGCGCGTCAACAGCCCCGGCGGCACCATGACCAGCTCCGATGAACTGCACCGCCGCATCAGCCTCCTGCTCTCAGGCCAACCAGACCGCAACCGTGCTCCCAAGAAGGCTCTTATTGCCTCCTTCGGCGCACTCGCCGCTAGCGGTGCTTATTATCTCGCCATGCCCGCCTCTGAAATTGTTATCGACCGCGTCGGAATCACCGGCAGCATAGGCGTTTTCGCCTCGTTACCCACCGTGGAAGAACTGGCAAAACGCAACGGCTTCGCCATGCAAACTATC
>Ga0255132_1000240_pt1 | contig 22065 bp, 15 predicted proteins | sample Law_Law_RepA_8d_FD_188551 | JGI IMG/M metagenome (GOLD analysis project Ga0255132, IMG submission 188551) | Freshwater microbial communities from St. Lawrence River, New York, United States - Law_Law_RepA_8d | ecosystem: Environmental > Aquatic > Freshwater > River | place: USA: New York...
CCCTCCTGCTGCTCCACCTCCGCCACCTGTGTTGGCTCCCAAGCCGCCAGCTCCCGCAACACTTCCCATTCCTGCGCCACCCGAAGACCCCCCCTCAACTCCCGGAAGGGCCCCTGGCAAACCACCAAAACCACCCTGTTTGGCTAATCCCGTAGCACCCAAGGCGGGGGCGGTAGGGCCAGGGATGCGTTGGGGCGAAGGTGTTGTTCCTGGAATTCCACCATCCAAGCCCACAGGCCCGCCTTCATTGGGCAAGCCAGGTATTCCTAAAGCCAATTCCCCGTTACCCCCCAACCCTTGCTCCAAACCATTGCCACCAGCGCCGGGTCTCCCAGCCAATCCGCCTACTCCATTATTTTTCCCCGCCGTAGCGCCATTTCTGCCCATATCACCTGGGTTGCCACCCATTCCATCCGGGCCCCCACTCGCAACGCTTTTGCCGTTTCCGCCCGCCATTCCTCTACCGGGCGATCCTTCATTTTGACCGCCACCTCCAAGACCACCTGCCACTCGCGCACCCGTTCCAAAGCCAAGCCCGCTACTGCCAATCCCTCCAGGCCCATCCCCCAAAGAACCTGCCAACCCATTCCCCATTCCACTTCCATTACCGGGAATCCCTGCTGGCCCGTTGGCGATACCTCCAAGGCCACCCTCGCGCCCAATTCCAGCCTCTCCACCCGATCTGAATCCTCGCGGAAGTCCTCCACCAAGTCCCGAGCCGGAACCGGAATTCCCCAAACCCACACCCGCTCCACCTACACCTGGCAAACCAGGCAAGCCCAAAGCACCCGATTCACCTGCGGGGCCAACCAAAGTGGGGTTGCCCACTTGCCCGGTTAGGGTACCTCCTATTTCTCGAGGCAACCTAAGAGGTGTATTGGTTGGCAAGTTGGGTTGGGCCTGCGCTAGCTTGGGTGGTTCCTTCGCTGGTGCGGGCGCATCCTGCGGGAATTCCAACTCCCAGTCTTGATCAATCAACTCATAGCCAAAGTCAATTCCTTGGCCCTTCACTGCCACCTGAAACTGGTAGTAGGTGGCAATGCCATCGGGTCGAACCAGCAACATCAAAAACGGTCTTGGGTGCGGCGGCAGGCCGGCAGTCTCATACAGCTTGTTTTGCGCCCTAGCCCGATCCTCAATTTGCAGTAATAACCCCATCCGAGGGTCTCCGGGATCCACCACCACTTTGTCAGGATGAAAAATCAACTTGTTCCAAGTGCATTCAACATAAATGGGGCGTTTGTCTTCACCCCGTTTTCCTTTGTACGGAATGATGCTGAAGGTCTGCGCACTTTTTTCCTTCTTTTCCTCGGCCTGCTTGATCACTTTTTCCAAATCGCCCAGCTCAATCGATAGCCGGTCAAGCCTTGCCTTTTCAGCTTGGCGCTCCACCTCCACCGCTTTCTTCGAGTTATCAACGGCGTCCTGCAATTCACGCCGTTGCTTTTCTCGCTCAACCCTGTCGCGCTGGGCCTTGTCCAAACTGGCCCGCATTGCAGCCAATTCGCTCTGGCTCTTCTCCCTATCCCGCGCAGCCTCGGCCGTTTGGCGTTTAAGGGCGATAATGCCTTCTTCCTCGGCTGCCCGCGCCTGCAGGGCTTGCCGCTCGCTGGCGCTCAGTTTGCTAGCCTCCTCGCCCAGCTCGCGCAGCCTTTGCTCGCTCTCAAGGCGCATCTGCTGCAACAACTTCTCGCGTTCAGTCTCAGCCTCGGCATTCTGCTCCGCCACCATGGCCTGGGCTTTTTTCCAGCGCTCCTCTTCCCGCTGCGTCACCTCCACCGCTTGCTGAATGTTCCTCTGACGCGCCGCCCGTTTGGCTCGCTGATCAAACACCATCAAAAGCATGATCAGCGACCCCATGGCGCACAAAAGCACCGCGAGGAACGGAAAGGTAGAGACAGTTAGCTTCGCTTTAGCGCGTCGCATGGATTCCTGTCAAAAAAACCAAAAATCAAACCGTTACACAAATGCCAACCCAGGACCGCCCTAGGCGGCCCGGGTGGTTGGCGGGGGTGCCTCATCCATGCTTTGACGAACCACTGTGTGGGCTCGCCCGCGTGCCGCCTGACCCGCCAACAAATGGGCAGCCGCAGTCAGCGTGTGCAGCGTCTCTTCCAAAGCCGCTGAACCGGCTACAGAATGAAGGCTTTCTGTTGCCTGCCTTTGCATGTCGCTCAATGTTCGCGCTTCACTCACAACAGCTTTCAGGGCCTCCATCGGTCCTGCAAGCCGTTCACCCAAACGCGTTTCAATGCCGGTCAGGCTCGCATGTTGGGCATTAGCGTTTGCCGTCAGGTGCGCAGCCATGGCGCCAAGGGCCTGCCGCCACTCCTCACGATGAATCGCTGCCTGCTGCTCAATCGACTCAACACGCCGACTGAACGACTCCAAATGCCCCGCCAAAGCCTGTTCCAAACCACGGCCCAATCCATCGGCCAGATTGTTGCCAGCATGCAAAATGGCATTGCCCGAACGCTCCAAAACCTGGCCCCAAGCTGCTGTTTGCTGGTCAGTCTGCCGCTGAGCACTCTCCGCCAGTTTGCGCACCACTGCGTCAATCCCCTCAACCAGCTTCCCCGCAGGATCAGTTCCATGGCGGCTGAAACGGTGGGCTAATGTGTCATCTGTCAGCGTGTCCACGCTCGACAGAAGCCTCGTTTCCGATCGTTCCAAATTCGAGGCCACAAACATCAGTACCATGGTCAGTGCTAAGGCCAATGCGGTCGAATCGAACGCCAGGGCCAAACCATCGGTCACAGTGCTGAGCGATTCCTCCAGCACTTCCGGGGTCACACCAGCGATTGCGCCTGTAATACCTAAAACGGTTCCCAAAAATCCTAAAATAGGAATCGCCCAGGTGATGAAACGCGTCAGCGCGTAACTCCCCTCAAGCCCCATGGCGTCGTTGTCAGCCAGTTGACGCAACTGGTCATCCAAGTCCTGGGCCGATTTCCGCCGATTCACAAAATCCAAGGCGGTTGCCAGCCGACGCCCCAAAAAACTCTCCCGCCAAATATCTGGTTGGTTTTTCAACTGACGAGCCAATTCACCCGCTAAAGCAGGGTCGCTCGATCCTGGCGCCACCTGCGGCAACGGTACCTCTTGCAGGGCATTCCGTTCCAGCCGCAGCCCAATCCCCCGCCCCACGTAAGCACCCAAACCCAAACAGAACAGAGCCAACTCCACCATCTCAATAGGGTGGCTCAAATAACGCTTGAGGGTCTCCCCACCCAAAGGGCTGTACATGGCAGCCACATACAACACGCCAAACAGGGGCACCCCAAACAGGAACGCCGCCTTGAACGGCTCAAGTGTCCATGCAGACCCGCGGGTGATGCCTTTGCCCACTCCCGCCGATCCTCCCGCTAGGCTTTCCAATCCCATACGCTCAGTCATTTTTCTTCCTCCAGCCACAAGTCCAAGCCAAATAACGGCTTAGATCATGCCATGGCCGAGACACCGTTCCGTCGAGGCAAACCGGTACCATCGGCATCGTCACCCAAAGGGGCCGCACAATACTCAAAACCGCTACAAACGCCAGATCAGGTTGCCTTGGCTGTTTGGGCAAAATGGTTAGACAGGCTTTTTGCTGAATATTGATTAATGGTCGGTTGAGACAGCAATTCGCTTGGCTGTTACCATGAAGATAATAAATCCCCCGGTTTTTCAAGCGGTAGGGGATCACTTTCGAGGTTCTGGGATGGATCCCATCTGCCAGTTTCAACCAAACAACGGGCAGGCTAAATTGCCTACAAGCCGAATAAGGCTTTCTGGTTTGGTATTGCTTGCTGGTTTGATTGCGGGCTTGGCTGGTTGTGGTGTCAACGAGTATCTCGAAGCTTCCAAACAAACTTGGGCCACCCTCAAACAGTTTGATGAAAACGAGAAAAAACTGGGTGGCCCGGCCGAAATCCCCGTCCTCGAGCGCCAAACAGGCAAAAGCTCAATCAAGGGCCCGCTCCTCGAACTCTGCTTCAGGCCTCCAGTTGGATTCAAACTACTCAACCAACAGCCTATCCCAGTCTTGCAATCCAACATGCTGCAATACGCCGCAGCCGACGGCAAACCCTCGGGCGGCATCTACATGACCTGGCTGATAATCCGCCCAGGAAAAGATATCGATGGGTTTAGAAAAGAACTCGCCCAATCGCCTTTGTTCTCCCTAGGCGAAGGGTCATGGGATAAAACCAGCCTGAAATCTCCCGGCGTTCGCGGATCTTTGGCCCTCGAATGGTTCAAGCCCTCAAGCAAACCTGCCCAGCCCGCCGCTTCCCCGCCCGTTCTTCCCTCACCGGCTGTCACAACCCCGCCCAATGCCAAGACCAAAGACAAATCCGCCCCCAAGGCATCCCAGCCCAAGACGCCTCCAACCGCCCCCACGCCCGCCATGCCCAATGCCATGGCCTTTATTTTCCCCTACGAATCACTGCAAGAACCCTCCTTGCTGGCACTCGTGTTCCAGCCCGCCCCCGGAATGGAAGTTCCAGCCCGTGATCTTGCCATGCGCAGCGTGGCCACAGCCCGCACCCTTGCCCAATCAGGTCAAGAACGCGCTCGACTCTCCCGAAAAAAAACCTCCCCAGGTTCTGGTGCACCTGCTGGCGCACCCGGCAGCCCGGCTGTTGGGGCTACCGATCAGGGTGCCAAACCATGACACCCGGCACAGCCAAATCCGAATCGTTGCAACCCTCCGTTCGTCTAGCCCACTTCTCGGATGTGCATATTTGCCTCAATAAATATACTTTTGGAATGCGCGATATATTTAGTAAGCGGACCGCCGGCTGGGTTAACCTCCGTGTTCTCGGCCGGGCGCACCGGTTCCGCCACGCCGACAAGGCGATAAGGGCTCTAGCCCGTGACCTCGAGGCCCGCAAGCCCGATCACCGCGTCTTCTCGGGAGATGCCAGTTGCCTCGGATTCGACGAAGAATTTGTCGCCGCATCCGAAATCCTCGGTGCCGATGGCCGCTTCCCAGGTATCGCCGTCCCGGGTAATCACGATCACCTCCTTGGCCGCACCGTCCGCGGAGGCATGTTCGAACACCGCTTCAGCCCCTGGCAAGAAGGCATCCGGCTTGATAAGGCCGTCTATCCTTTCGCCCAACGCATCGGCCCACTCTGGTTAGTAGCCGTTAATTCCAGCAAACCAAACTTTCTGCCATGGGATGCCACAGGTGCTGTTGGCAATGACCAACTCGATCGCCTGACCCGCCTGCTCGACCAGCTAGGCGATGGCATGCGTGTGCTTGTTACCCACTACCCAGTTCGCCTCCACAACGGCAAACCCGAATGGCGCTCCCGCCGCCTGCGCGATCTCGACAAACTCATCCGCGTCGCCGAACAGGGCAAAGTGGCCCTCTGGCTGCATGGCCACCGCCACCTTCCCTACCACCACGAAGCAGGCGATGGTTTCCCCTTCGCCATCATTTGCGCCGGTAGCGCCACCCAAACTGGCAAATGGTCCTACGGCGAATACACCATCCAGGGCAATGTCCTCTTGGCCCAACGCCGGCTCTATTCTCCCGATGATGACCTCTATATTCCCAGTGACTCGTTCACCCTCAACCTGCCTTTTGGTCTCGAGAAAGTAGCAGCAACTGCCAAATGATTTAGTCAGAGTGATTCGGACTCTCCTCATGAATACCCTAGGGCTGCCCCTGCAAGCCGATCCTCTGATTAGGCCTGCCGTGCTCGGCGGGCCCGATAAATCCCGTTGGCTTGTTGCCTTGTTCGCCAGTCTTGCAGCACTTCTTTCTCTGGCCATTCCCTCAGCTAACCAAGTTGCTCCCATCGCCCTGGTGGTGCTAGATCTAAGCCAGTCCATGCGCGCTGGCATCCCGCCCCGCTACCAAATCGCCCACGACCACATAATCCAATTAGCCAACAACATAAGCGGGCCCCTCGGGCTCATTACCTTTGCTTCCAACGCTCGCTTGGCTTCCCCGCCCACACTCGATCACACCAACCTAATCAATTGCCTCAACAACCTGCCTTCCGAGGCCATGCGCCCCGAACTGCTGCCCTCACCAGAAAGCGCCTCAGGTACCAGGGTGTCCTCTGGTCTAGGCCTTGCCTTCACCATGCTCAAAAATCGCCCAGGACATCGAACCGTTGTGCTACTAAGCGATGGAGATGATCCCGCACCCGATGAACAGGCTACCCTTCTGGCCGCAAGTATGGCTGCCACAGGCATTCAGTTGGTGGTAATTCCCGTTGGACAAGCTTTGCCAGAATCCATTCCCACCAGCACCGGCTGGCTCGAATGGCAAGGCAAAAGAGTCTATTCACAAACCGACACCCGCCGCCTTGGCGCCATTGCTGCCGCTGCCGGAACAGGCCTTGCGTCAGGAACAGGCTCAATATCATTAATTGCTAAAAACAGCTTCAATTACTCTTTTATCTGCTTGCTAGCTTCGTTCGCCCTCTGGGTTTGTTTTTTGGTTAGACCGTTTTTCCCAACAAGAAGACCCCTTCTGGCAATTTTGCTCCCACTGGCATTCATCTCCGCCTGCTCGGCGCAAAATCCCAATGATCCTTCCTTTCAAATCCTTGAAGCCCAATCACTGATCAAACAGGCTGAGGCATTGCCTACCACAAATCTAGCCCGGGCACCTCTTGCTCGTCGTGCCGAATCCCTCCTCCGAAAGTCCCTGGCGCATAACGATGCGCCCACCACCCAAATGGCAATACTGCGCGCCATAGTCCTGGTGGGTGAATCGGTACCCATGGACAAAAACGCCTTGCTGGCCGCGAAGGAATTTAGCCTTGAATGGGCCGACCTTCTCGGCCCCAATTTCGAGACATGGTCAGCCCGCATCCGTCTCCGTTTGGCCCAATGCCCGCCCAATGGTGCCAACCCAACCAAACAAACTGCCAGCCCCTCCGAAAATCGCACAAGCGAAGGGGATCCTGGTGGCAGGGCCCAGTCAACAAGTCAAAAAACCACCAGTCAGGCAACTCCCTCTGCTGATATAGATTCGGGAATCCCCGGCGCTGGCCGGTTGCCCGTCGTGCTCGACACCAACCAGACCCAGCCCTTTACCCAAGAGGAGGTCCATGCCCTTCTAAGATCAGCATTCCTTCGCCGCCAACGCACCTCATCCTCTCCAGGCAGCTGGGACAGGCCAACCACCGAGGTGCCCGACTGGTGAGCCTCCTCTCCCTCATAATCATCCTGCTTTTCCATCAAGCAGTAGGTGACATTCATCTGCAGGCTTCGGTCGATCATCCCACCGTTCAGGTGGGCGGCCAAATCCTTGTAGTCGCTCAAATCTCCTCAGCCTTGCCTCGCACAAACGCTCCATGGCCTACTATGAGTTTTGTGTCCCCTCCCGACCCCTCGGTTTGGCAAACATCCAATCCCGAATTCACTTCAGATTCCGCTGCCTCACAAACCAAATGGCGTCTTACCGCCCTCAAGCCCGGCAAATGGCGCCTACCTGACATCGCCTGCGCTTTCACCCGTGCCGACCTCCCTTTTTCATCCTCCGCCCTATCGCTAAGGCTGGTATCAGTTGATCCCATCACAATCTTTGAACCAGTCCCCGAAAGCAGACTCACCTCCCAACTACTCCAAACCAACAATCCCGCCTTATCAGACTCCTTGCGTCTCATGGTGGCCCTTACCCGCCTCTTTTGGATCACGCCGCCTCTATTCATCATGGGTTGGGCACTTGTCGCCTGGAAAAATTGGCCCGCCGATCCCGATGCCCGCCGCTTCTGCTGGCGCCACTGGTTAGAAAGCCAGGGCCTTCCAACCGGTCGCCACACAGTCGAGGGAATCACGGCTCTATTGCTCCGCAAGAAATGGCGGCAGTCAAAAGTTGATCAGTTCACCAATTCTTGGCGCAACCCCTCGGAAGGCGCGCCCCTACCTCACCCAAATGGCAAGGCCCTATGGGGTTGGCTCTTCACGGCTTTTTCAGGCCTGTTGCTGGCTGGCTTCTTGGTCGCCTGTTTTTGCCCTGTCGATTCGCCTTCCACTAAAACTGAACTCGCCCAAGCCGATCAATCCTGGAAACAGGGGGAAACAGAGCAGGCCATGGCCATCTACTCGCGTTTATATTTCAAATTTTGCGCCCAAGCTTACCAAAGGCTCGACTGGGCCAGCGAATCCGTTCCCAATCTGCCAAAGCGCGTATTTCTATTCAGTCTTGCATGGCTCACCATGTGGCTGGCCTTTTTCTTGCTAGGGTGGTGGCAGGTTCTGCTGTTTGCCTTGGCCCTCTTGGCTTTTTTGTTCCTTGGATGATCCTTCTGGAGAACCGTCTCATGGCTCTTACACTGGCAAGCTTACGGGCTTCACTTGTGCAAAATCCCAATGCCGCCATGCACTTCCTGTTACCCGATGGTGATATGGTCCCCCCCCACTTCCACATCACCGAAGTGGGCCGTGTGCAAAAAGATTTCATCGACTGTGGCGGCACGGTTCGGTCCAGTACCACCTGCCTGCTGCAGGTTTGGGTGGCAAGTGATACCGAACACCGCCTCAAAGCTAACAAGTTACTGGCCATCCTAAATGTGGCTGAACCACTCTTGGGTCAGGCCGATCTGGCTTTGGAGGTTGAATACGAGGGCCAAACGATCTCCCAGTTCCCTATCACCCAATCAGAAATCACACCCGCCGGTTTGCTTTTCCATCTTGGCTCCAAGCACACCGCTTGCCTCGCTCCCGACAAATGCGGCATCCCCCTGGGTGAGGCCTCCTCAAACGACGCGGGCTCCTCCTGCGGCCCCAAAGGCTGCTGCTAGGCATAAATAATCGAACCTTGGGGTGGCCAATAGAACCGCCCCAAGGCCGCCATCATCACCCGCGTGGCTTCAAATCCACTGCTGCGTGTTCCAATACACCCTCACGGGCAATCATGCGGGGCTTGAATTCTCCAGGCGCAATCTTGTTCAACTGGTTGTGCACGCGCTGACGCATCTCGCACGCCAGATCTGCCACTTCATTCAATTCCTCGGGTGTCATCACACCGTCCGGGTACATTAGTTTGATCAAGCCGCTTCCAACGCGCTCAACTGCGTTTTGGTCCCGCTTGGTCATTCCAGCCTGATATTTCACTGAACGAAGCCGCTCCTTGTGGTCTTCCTCGCGCAGCTTGACCAGCAGCTCGCCAAAGTAATCCGTCACAAAGCCCACTCCCTTGGCCAATGACCCAGGGCTAATCTTAGGCATCTCCCATCCAGGCAAATAAGCGTGCACCCGGTCATGGAAGGCCGTGTCTTGCAACTCCTTGGGCAATGGCTCAAACAGGTGGCGATACTTGCTGGCCGGCTGGCCATCCGTCACATCCAGATTGCCACCCAGTATCAGACTCGCGTCCGAGGTGAACTGCAATGACCCGCGCGAGAAATTGCCGCTCTCCATGAAATCTTTCAGTGTGCTGATCGTTGTCCCTTCATCACCAAACTCGGTATGAGCGATCTCGTCAAACACCACCACCTTCCGTGTGCCCAATATGCCCACACTCTTGGTCGCCAAATTCACAAAAAGGTTGGCAGGACTGGTTTTTCCGCCAGAAATAACAAACACCCGGGGCGACAGGTTGCGCAGCAAAAATGTCTTGCCTGTCTGCCGTGGCCCAAGTTCCAAAAGATTGATGTTCCGCTCCACCAGCGGGGCCAGACGCGCGAACAACAAAAGCTTGTTTCGCCGCGTAGGGTAGGCTTCGGGCTGATAACCCACCGAGGTGCACACCAAATCTAGCCATTCATCCGTGGTGAATTTCTTCCGGCTCTCCTTATGCCCAGCCAAGTCGGGGGGCCCCACCTGGAATGGCGTGAAAGCCGTCATCTCAATAGGCCGTTGGGCATCTGTCTCGGGTGTGAAACGCAGCTTCACGGTTCCCCATAGCCCACCAAGCAACAGCCCCACATTCTGATTCAAAAGCTCTGCGGCTACCCGCACCTTGTCCTCGCTAAGCGCCGGCACACGGGCCAACCGTTGTTGATTCTTCAGATCGACCCGCGCTTCCACATTGTCAATCACCACCACCTCGCCTGTGGTCATCAGCTTGTTGCGAAGCACCTGCCCTTCATCTTGGCTTGGCAGCAATTGCCTAATCCGCGTTTGCATCCGCGCCAAATCTTCTTCGTGGGTCTCAATCTTCACATACTTGGCCAAAAGGTATTCGCTCACATAACGCGGAATCTTGTCAAATACTGTCTGTTGGGCCAGTTGCTTCACCACAACCTTGTCACCTAGGTTTTGCATCGCCTTTTTGTCCAGCTCCGTCAGCGCGAAGTCTTCCAAGCCAGCCATGTTGCAACTCCCAAGAACAATGACAAAATAAAATCACTCGACCCCAGCCAATTGGCCAATCTCCACCATAAAAGCCAATCCACTCCAGCGGAACCGGCCGTTTGTCCCCAAACCGGCTCCATTGTCACTTTTTGCCTGTATTTTCGGAACCTACCCAAAAGTTTCATGCGAAACCTGATTAAAGGTCAGCGGGTATTGCTAGTATGGTCATGTGGTCGGTTGATACTGGCCACCTAAATATCATTTCTGTGCTATTTGCTGCATATTATATCTGGAAGCCGCCCATGCTTTTATATGTCGCCCTTATGGGCTTGGCCCTTACCGATACAACCCCAGTTAAGCCCCCCCTGGGCATCAAGTTGGTCGATGCCACCCTGACCAACCCTGTCACCGGCAAAACGGAATCTCTCCTGACCGCCGCTGGCGAAAAACCAAAGGCTGTGGTGCTCTTCTTTTTCGATACTTCCTGCCCGGTTTGCCAAAACTACTTGGTTGGTGTCGAAAAGCTCGCCCAATCCAATGCTGCGGCTGGACTCAAACTGGTTGGAATCAACAGCCGAGTTTCCGATTCCTCAAAACACATCCTGCAACATGCCAAAGACCTAAAACTTTCTTTCCCAGTCCTGCGCGACGACCAGGGTAAACTCGCTACCAAACTGGGTGTCGACCGAGTCCCCTGCGCTTTGGTGCTCGATGAAGGGTTCGCAGTTCGTTACCGGGGCCGGGTCGATGATCAGCACACCCCAGGCATCTCCCGCGCGAAACCCACAACTTACGAGCTCAAAGCGGCGGTCGAGGCTGTTCTCGCCAAGGAAGAAGTAAAGACACCTTGGACTGCCACCTCAGGCTGCCTGCTTGCTTTCGATTACGAAGAAAAAAAGTCCAAGGGTACCATCACCTGGTCCAATCGCATCTCGGCAATCATGCAGGCCCGTTGTCAGGAATGTCATCGCCCGGAAGAGGCAGGCCCATTTTCCTTGCTCAAACATGAAGATGCATTGGGTTGGGCCCCCATGATCCGAGAAGTGGTCGATAACGGCCGCATGCCACCCTGGCACGCCGACGCACCCCGTGGCCACTTCTCCAATGATCGCCGCCTCACCGACGATGAAAAAAAAGACCTCCTAGCCTGGCTCGACGACAACTGCCCAAAAGGTAACCCCGCCGAAGAACCAGCACCTCGCAAATTTGTCGAGGGCTGGCGCATAGGCGAACCAGACCAGATCCTGACCATGAATACTGAGGTCAAGGTCCCCGCCCAATTCGCCTACGGCCTCATGGGCATGCCTTACCAATATGTTCCAGCAGGCGAACCCTTCAAGGAAGACACCTGGGTAACCGCAGTCGAGGCCAAGCCCGATGAACGCGCTCAAATCCACCACATCATCGTTTATATGGTTCCACCCGGCCAAAGGTTCCCTATGGGCCAGCGGGGTTCGGGAGACAGTTTTGGCGGGCCCATGCTAACCGCCTATGTCCCAGGCGATGAACCCGTCGTTTATCCCTCCACCATGGCAAAAAAAATCCCCAAAGGCACCCAGTTGCTTTTCCAAATGCACTACACACCCAACGGCCGAGCCGTGCTCGACCGTTCAATGGTCGGCATCAAAACCACCAAAACCCCGCCAAAACACGAGGTTCGCACACGGGCCATTCCCAACCAACGCCTTAAAATTCCCGCCGGTGACGCTAACCATGAGGTCCGCTCTGGCAGCCAGTTCACTAAAGATGCGGTCATTCTCTCTTTCTCACCACACATGCACCTGCGCGGAAAAGACTTCGAGTTCTTCAAGCGCGATGCATCGGGCAAAACCGAAAGCGTCGCAAGAGTTCCTAAATACGATTTCAACTGGCAAGAAAGCTACCACCTCAAAAACCCCATGCGCATTCCGGCCGGTACCCGAATCGAGTGTCTCGCCCACTTCGACAATTCCAAAAATAATCCCTTCAACCCCGACCCCTCCAAAGAGGTCCGCTGGGGCGACATGACCTGGGAGGAAATGATGATCGGCTTCCTCGATTACTACTACGAGGTCAGTCCATAACCCGCCTATGGGGTAGGCCCAAAATTCCAAATTTGCTGGTTCTACCGGCAAACCTCCCTCCCGGATGTGCCCAAAATGCATCCGGGTGATTTTTTTTCCTCAAGAGAATGCACAATCGATTGCACTTCTTGTTGGCACCGGAGTTACTAATGATTTTGCGCTGGTGGCACTTTGGTCTAATGGCGGCCACAACATGGCTGGCCGTTGCCCCGGCGTCGGCTCAGGATGCGCCTGCAGAGCAACCTCCTTATCAGGGGTACAAACCCCAGTCCGTCACACTCAAAGAATGCCTCGAAGCCGCCCTTACCCACCAACCGCGCATCCATGCCGAACTTTTTAGCCTCGATTCCGCCCAAATCACCGCCCGCTTTCTCAACCGGCTCAAAGTAGTTGGTGCTGTCCAACCCGCCTTCGGTGCCCGCATCAGTCAAGCCAACCTGGGGCTCACCCGCGCTAATGCCGCCGTGGCCCAACAGGTTGAGGAAACCTTCTATTCCGTAAGGCGGGCCTATTACACCTACATCTATGCCAGACGAGTGCTCGACATTGCCAATCCCCTCGAACTAGCTGCCCGTCGAACTGAAAACGCATTGTTACTGAAAAAACGCATCGGCATCCTATTCGAGCCCGTCATCAAGATGGACAAGCTTGAAGAAACCATGGGCCGCCCCTTCATGGATGTCTTTTTCGGTCTGCCAGGCCCTAACCTTGCCAATGAGCCCCTTATCCGCAAATTGTTTCGCCAGCTCGAATGGACTACCGCCAACGAGCGTATTCTCACCAGACTGCATTTCGAGCATTCGCAAATCAAGAAGAAAATCAACGAGGCCGAATCAGGTGCGCGCCAGTCCATCGCACTATTGGGCGAGGAAATGGGCGGATTCGGCACACTCGGTTACCAGCCCATCCCAAGCGCCACTTCCCTGCCCATGGCTGGCCCAAAACTCAATCTCGACGAGCTCCTTGACCTCCTCGATTCAAATTCCGGCGAACTCATCCAAATCCGTGCCGGCCGCACTGCCACAGAACTCGAAGTCCGCGCCCAGCGCCAATTGGCCCCTCTCCGAGGCCTCGTAGGCACCTTCGCGTCCGCCACCGATACCAAAACTGCCCCCCTGCCTTCACCCGACCGCGGTGTGGAGTTCAAGCCTTCGGTGGTGGGTTTCGAAACTCCAGCCAACCTGGCAGGCCCGCGCCGCGTGCGCGTAGCTCGTGCCAACGCCCTGGCAGACCGCGCCCGAAGCGTCGAAGAGTCGACGCGCAACCTACTCAGGCTGCAAATGCGAGTCACCCATGAAGATTATGTTGAACTTCAGGCAGATATCGGCAACTTCGAGACCGACGCCAAAACGGCCAGAAGCCTGTTCAAAGCTCTCACCAGTGGCATGCTCAGTGTTGAGGAGAGCGATCTGCTCACCTCCACAGGAACTCTACTCGCAGATTTGGAAAAAGCTCATTTTGATCGCGCAGTCCTGCTTGCCGACCTCATCCGCCAAACGGGCGGGGCTCTCGAGGTTGATATCGATCAATGGGCCCAACCCATAGCCGAAACGCCAGCTCAACCCACACCCTGACCTAGCCAAGGCTTTCATCTTGGGCAACTAAGCCGCCGGCCGACCAATCAAATCAATCAGGCTCGATGGAATGGCATCTCCCTTGGCACCATACATCTCCAGCACCCAATCAACCACCTTTGAATAAGCAGAGGCCGAACCAAGCGGGCTTTCCCCCTGCGGAATGTTCAAAGGGCTGATCATCAGCGTCAACCGTGGGTCGCAAGGACCACCGTTGGCAAGCATCGTCGAATAATCACACCCCACCGAAATGGCTGCAAGCAATACCGCCGGGCTGGCTATCGGCCAGTCTTGGCTAGGCATAACTGGCACCCTAATCCGTTGAAGTAATGCGGACAAATTGACAATCCCTTGCTGCTTTACGCCAAAGACTAGAGGTTAGTTTTCCTCAAGCCTCAGTTCCTACAACAGTGGATTGCGCCAAGCCCCTCAAAATCGGACATTTTTTCCATAACAAACTAACGATTCAGGAAAATAGATTTCATTTTCTGGTTTTCTCCATTTTCCCGCAAAATTCCCCCTCGCCAATCAGCCCATGTACCCCAAGCTTCCCAGAATTGCTCCCCTAAAAAAGAAACCCCTGCTTCAAGCCGCCTTCTCCCGCTTTTTCCACCCCTGAGGCTTGCACTAGGCACTCCGGCCCATCATTTCGCACCGAATTCACCACCGTGCTCACCGGAAACCACTCAAACCCCTGGGTAGGCCAAGGCTCGAGAAATTCAGCCAAATTCCCACGAACATCCTCTTCCATGTTCAGCCAGCGATTCGATTTTTCTTCATCCAACACGATGGGAGCCCGGTGGTGGCACCAAGCCATCCAAGCGGGAGCCTCATGATTCACTAAAGTCACCGTCTCCAAAATCTCGCCAGTGACCGGATGCGCCCACCGGTCAAATAAGCCAGCAAAAGCAAATGGTTTCGCCTCACCAAGCCTGAAGTGGTAGGGAATTTTCGGCGTTTTGCCAGAAAAATCCCCGGTGGGCGAATGCCACTCATAAAAACCGTCCGCCAAAATCAAACAACGGTTTTTCGCCACCAAATTCCGAAAGGAGGGCTTTTCTAACAGGGTTTCACCCCGCGCGTTTATCATCCGCGCCGCGCCGGAACTATCCGCCGCAAACCGGGGCACCAATCCCCAACGCAACCATACAGGTCGCACCGCCGATTCCTCATGCCGAAGGCACAGAACTGCCTGGGTGGGGGCAACATTATACCTCGGGGTCCTTTCAAGAGGCCAATCTGCCCGGCAGAAGCGTTTCGCTAGCGCATTATCACTGGCTACCAGGCTGAATCGTCCACACATGTGAATACTCCGCCAAAACTGCTTATAATTACTGGTGGATTCAAGTGGCCAGTTTTGGCCCCTACCCTTGTAAGGTAGGTTTAATTTTTCCCAAGTTTTCCAAGCAATGGAGACCGAAGACTGTGAGTGCCCCAGAAAAAATGGAATTTCGTACCGAATTAAAGCAGCTGCTGCACCTCATTACCCACTCCCTCTATTCCAACAAACGGGTTTTCTTACGCGAACTAGTCAGTAACGCAAGCGATGCCATCCATAAACTCCGCTTCGACTCCCTCGATAGCGAAAGCCTGCTCGAAAACGACAAAGACTTCAAAATCCACCTCATCCCAGATGCAAAACGCGGGCGCCTCACCATCCGTGACAACGGTATTGGCATGAGCCGGGCTGCCATCATCGAGAATTTGGGCACCGTCGCCCGCTCGGGCACCAAGGCTTTTCTCGATAAGGTCAAAGAGGCAACCGCGGCCAATCGTCCTGACTTAATCGGCCAGTTCGGCGTCGGCTTCTACTCCGCCTACATGGTCGCAGATCAGCTCGAGGTATACAGCCGTCAGGCCGGCGACCCAGCCGATGCCGGCGTCCGTTGGGTCAGTGATGGACAGGGCGAGTTCACCGTCGAACCCGCCAATCGCCCGTCGCGCGGCACCGAGGTCATCCTCCATCTCAAGGAGGAAGACAAGGAAGAGTTCACCAACGCCTACACGCTCGAACAAATCGTCAAGCAGTTTTCCGATTTCATCGAGATCCCCGTCGTCCTCCACACCGAAAAGGAGAATGACGAAAACGACGACGAAAATGCAGGCAAGGAACAGGCTAAAGAGGAAAAACCCCTCGAGATCGAGGAGAGGGTCATCAACAGCCAAAAAGCCCTCTGGCTGCGGCCAAAAAACGAGATCACGCCCGAAGAGTACAACGCCTTTTACACCAACCTGACCGGCGACACCGAACCGCCCGCCAAGGTGATCCACTACGCCGGCGAAGGCTCCGTCGAGTTCAAGGTGCTCCTGTTCATCCCCTCCAAACGCCCCTACGGCTTTGACTACGGCGATGCCAAAGGTGGCCCAAGGCTCTATGTCCAGCGAGTCCTCATCATGGACCACTGCGAGGAACTGCTGCCCCGGTACATGCGCTTTGTCGCTGGCCTTGTCGATTGTCCCGACCTGCCACTCAACATCTCCCGCGAAATCCTCCAGCACAACAAGGTCCTCGAGACCATCCGCAAAGATGCCACCAAGGAAGTGCTCAAGGCACTCCGGGCACTCAAGGAGGACGATGCAGAAAAGTACCGCTCCTTCTTCGATGGCCTCGGTGGCGTGCTCAAAGAAGGCGTCCGCGAAGATTTCGCCAACCGCGAACAGGTTGCCGGCCTCTTCCTGTTCCCCTCTCTGAAAACCCCAGCCGCCGACCGCATCTCGCTCGATCAATACATCGAGGCTGCACCCGCCGGCCAGGAGGAAATTTTCTTCCTCACAGGCGATTCAGATGCCCTCCTCCGCTCCTCACCCATTGTCGAGGCCTACAAGGCCAAAGAGCGCGATGTCCTGTTCCTCACCGAGCCTGTCGACGAGTACATGCTCCCAGGCATCACCATGTTCAAAGGCAAGAAGCTCCGCAGCGCCGATGCTGAAAAAGCTCCAGACGATGTCGCCAAAAAGACCGAAACCACAGGACCCGTCAAAGGCCTTCTCGAACTGATGAAAAAGTGGTTGCCCGAGGTTTCCGATGTGCGCGTTTCCAACCGGCTGGTCGAATCGGCCTGCTGCCTGGTCACCCCGTCCGGGGCCATGTCTTCACACCTCGAGCGTATGCTCGAGCGCATGGGCCATGCCGATGCACCCAAGTCCAAGCGCATCCTCGAGGTGAACTCCAGCCACAAGGCCATCAACGCCCTTGCCGAGTTGGCCGAGAAGGCGCCTGAAGATGCCCGCCTTGCAGCCTACAGCCAACTGCTGCTCGAAGAGGCCATGCTGGCTGAAGGCACACCCCTGCCCGAGCCCGCAGCACACGCCCAACGCATCAGCGACCTCATCGCCCGGGATGCTTCCAGGTGACCACGCGTTTCTACCTGCTGCGACACGCCGAGACCGCCACACCTGCCCTGTTCCATGGTGCCGAGAGTGATATTCACCTCAGCGACCATGGCCACAGCCAGGCAGTGGCGGTCGCGTCCTATATCCAGGCTTTAAAGCCGGCCCTACTCGTCAGCTCACCCATGCTGCGGGCCCGCCAAACCGCTGCCCCCATATCCAAGGCCTGCGGCCTCACCCCGCGCATCGAAAACGACCTGCACGAGCGCAAAGTCGGTTCGCTTCAAGGCTCGCCTAGCCGTCCCGAAACTGGCCTCTGGCCCGACACACTCGCCCGCTGGATCGCCGGCGATACTGCTCACGCACCCGACACATCCGAATCTTGGGATCAGGTCCACGAACGCGCCATGCGCGTTCTCAACCGCCTCGCCTCCGAAACACACAATGGCCCCATAGCCCTGGTGGCCCATGGCCTGCTGCTAAAAGTGGCCCTCCTCACTATCTCAGGAGATGGTCCCTCCGGTTGGAAGGCCTTTGGCCCCATCCTGAACACCGCCGTATTTCAGGTGGAACACGCCTCCGGAAACTGGAAGCTTATCGCTAAACCCGATACTCCTTTATCACGCCCCGGAGGTGGACCATGATCATGGCTTCCGTGCTCGCCAGTTTCATTCTGCTGGCCCAAGACAAGGCCGCAAACCCCATGCCCCACTTAGACGACGCCCTGGCTGCAAAATTTGCCAATTTGGCACTTTCAGCCATAGAAAAACCCTACCCCTACAAGCCGGCACATGTTCTCGATAGCGATGCCGACGCCCTGCCCCCCCGCAAACTCCATCCAGTATTTTATGGCGCATACGACTGGCACTCCTCAGTCCACGGTCACTGGGTCCTGGCGCGTCTTTTGCGTCTAAGGCCCAACCTGCCTCAAGCTCCTGCCATGCGCGCCGCATTGACCCGACAGTTCACCACCGAGGCCATGGCAGGCGAGGTCGCCTTCTTCAGCCGCAAGCATACCGGCCCGTTTGAGCGCCCCTATGGCTGGGCATGGCTCCTCAAATTGGCCACAGAATTGCATGCTTGGGATGATCCCGATGCTAAAAAATGGTCCGCCATTATGGGCCCTTTGGAAGAAGTCATTGTCAACAGCTACCTCAACTATTTCCCCAAGCAAACCTATCCCATCCGCCACGGCGTTCACGCTAACACCGCCTTCGGCCTCACCCTCGCCCTCGACTATGCCCGCGCCAAAGCCAATAAAAACCTCGAGAACCTCTTGCTAGAACGCGCCAACAAATACTTCGCCAACGACACCGATGCCCCAGCCCGCTGGGAACCCGATGGGTCTGATTTCTTCTCCCCATCACTTTGCGAAGCCGACCTCATGCGCCGGGTCTTGTCACCTGCCGAGTTCACCGCCTGGCTGCACCGGTTCTACCCAAACCTCGAAAAATCCCAACCTAAATCCATCCTGCAACCAGCCACCGTCTCCGATCGGACCGATCCCCAAATTGTCCACCTCGATGGCCTCAACATCAGCCGTGCTTGGTGCCTGGAGGCTATCGCCCTGGCCCTGCCCGAAAAAGACCCCGCTCGCCCGGTCCTGCTAAAAGCCGCCGTAGTCCACGCCAGCGAAGGAATCGCCCATGTCACCAGTGGCGACTATGCCGGCGAACACTGGCTCGCTAGCTTTGCTACCCACTTAATGACTTGGAAAATCGACCGCTAACACATAGGCGGGCCCCAGATTCCCAATACCGCCAGCAAGTCACCCTCCAATTGCCAAAACAACCCATTGATTCTTGCCAAATCATGAAGGTTTAAGTAATTGAAACTCCTTTATATGCTTGTAAATCAAAGAAAGTGACCACATTTGGTCGGCCCCATACCTGCCACCCAACCCCACTCAAGCGCATAATCTGCTTGACAGGTGTAAAGGGTGAGCCGAAAATAGATTTATTCCTTCGAAATCCCCCAGAAAATGAAGTCCGGGCATCTAAAGCCACGAGAGATTACCCCCCATGCTTACATGTCGCATGCCCCTTGCCCTTTTGGCAGGCTGGTTTTTTGCAACTACCAACGCTTTTGCCGTCCAACCACCTGCCTTTGAATGGAAAGATGACGACAAGGTTGTCCTCATTGGTGGTACCGTCATCGAACGGGAGCAAAACTATGGCCACTGGGAGTTAGCTCTAACCCGCCACATCCCGGCCAAAAATGTCACCTTCCGCAACCTAGGCTGGAGTGGCGATACCGTTTGGGCAGAATCACGTGGCATTTTTGATGCCCCCGAACAGGGCTACGCCAAGCTCATCGAACTCGTCAAAGAACAAAAACCAACCGTTTTAATATTCGGCTACGGACAGGTGGAAGCCTCAAACGGCCCAAGCCGAATCCCCGTTTTCCTGCAGCAATACAAAAAAATAATCAACGACTGCAAAGCTGGAAGCGCCCCAGGCGCACGAGTTATCCTGCTAGGGCCAATGGACATCCTCCCAATGCCCGCACCTTTGCCCAAACCCGATTCTTACAACACCCAGATTGCCGCTTACCGCGATGCCATCCGTCAATTCGCCCCAACTGTTAACGCCACCTTCGTTCCTATGGCCATGCCCAAGGCAGAAAACACCAAAGAATTGCTCGAGCTCACCGATAACGGCCAGCACCTAACCTCGGAAGGCTACGCCCGCACCGCACCCCAGCTCGTGTTGGCATTGGCCCAAAAGAGCCCAAAAAAACTCAAGTCAGGTGACGAGGCATCGCTTCAGCAAACAATCCTCAAAAAAAACGAATTGTTCTTCCACCGCCACCGTCCCCAAAATGTCACCTATCTCTTCCTGTTTCGCAAGCACGAACAAGGAAACAATGCGGTCGATATCCCCAAATTCGATCCCCTCGTGGCAGACTTAGAAAAACAAATAGGCTCTTCGCTGGATTAACCCAAAGCGCCTCCGCTCACTAATTCAACAACCGGTTCATATTCCCTGTCCACATCGGTACTCACATGACACGACACATACTCGCCGGCGCATGCTCCGCACTCTACATATTGCTGGCGGCCAACTCGGCATTGGCCCAGCGGGAATTGAAAAACATTCCCGATCCAAACCCCGAACTCGAACGCGCCACATTCATTGTTCCCGAGGGATTTGAGGTCAACCTCTTCGCCGGTGATCCCCGTATCGCCAAGCCAATTCACATGAACTTTGATGCCAAAGGCCGCCTCTGGATCGCCAGCAGTGAGGTCTATCCCCAAATTTCGCCAGGCAAACCAGCAACCGACAAAATCTTGGTTTTGGAAGACACCGATGGTAACGGCGTCGCCGACAAAACCACCGTCTTCGCCGATGGACTGCTCATCCCCACAGGTGTCGAAATTGGCGACGGTGGGGCCTATGTGGCCGCCAGCACCGAACTGCTGCATTTGAAAGACACCAACGGCGACGGCAAAGCCGACACCAAACGAGTCGTCCTGTCCGGGTTCGGCACCGAAGACACACACCACATCCTCCACTCCCTGCGCTGGGGGCCCGAGGGACTGCTCTACATGAACCAGTCCATCTACATCCACAGCCACATTGAAACCCCATGGGGAGTCAAGCGCCTTAACGCCGGCGGACATTGGCAGTTTCGCCCCGAAACCCTCCAACTCGACATTCTGGATCGCGGACTAGTTAATTCTTGGGGCTTGGCATTCGACAACTTTGGCGCCACTTTTGCAACCGACGGCGCCGGCGGAGAAGGAATCAATTACATCGTCCCAGGCGCGTCTTACCTCACCGCATACGGAGCTTCTCGCATCCTCAAAGGCCTCAATCCAGGCAGCCCCAAACACTGCGGCCTTGAAATTGTCGATGGCCGCCACCTGCCAGATGACTGGCAAGGTAGCATGATCACCAACGATTTCCGCGGCCACCGGGTCGTCCGTTTCGAGGTGAAACCACAAGGCTCCGGATTTGTCTCCATCGAAAAACCCGATGTCATCAAGTCAAACCATCCGGCTTTTCGCCCAATCGATGTCAAACAGGGCCCAGACGGGGCCATCTACATCGCCGACTGGTACAACCCCATTATCCAGCACGGCGAAGTCGATTTTTACGACCCCCGCAGAGACCGCGTTCACGGCCGTATCTGGCGTGTTTCCCGCAAGAAAACTCCACTAGTGCCCCGCCCACAATTGGTCGATGCCATAACCACCGACTTGGTCAAACAACTCGAATCTCCCGAGCGGTACACCCGCCATTTCGCCAAGCGTGTTCTCAAGGAGCGCGCTTTACACGAAGGCAAAAAAGACGAAATCCTCGCCTCCCTCAAGGCATGGGACCAAACCCTCGAACCCAAAGACACCCTTCTTTCCAGACATAAAATGGAGCTGCTCTGGGTTTATCAAGCGCTCGATACCCCGCAACCAGCCATCTTGAAACAGGCCCTCGAATCAAGCGACCCAAACCTGCGTGCCTCTGCCACACGCATCCTGGGCCATTGGCTCAGTGCCGAACCACAGGCATTGCAATACTTGGCCAAACTGGCCCAAGACCCACACCCCAGGGTTCGCCTGGAAGCTGTCCGGGTGCTAAGCCTTATCAAAACAGCCGAGGCGGCCGAGTTGGCCATGAGCGCTCTCCAATTCGAAACAGATGAGTGGCTCGACTACGCCCTCTGGCAAACCGCCCGCGAGCTTCAACCCTATTGGCAACCAGCTCTCACGGCCGGCAAAATCAATTTCAATGGCCAGGCCAAACAAGTGGCATTCGCCCTGAAATCGGCTGGATCTCCAGAAGCCGTTCCGGTTCTCATCCAAATGCTCCGCGACCGCAAAGTCAGCGAGGCCGATCAAACTCCAGTCTTTGATG
>Ga0255132_1000244_pt1 | contig 21920 bp, 19 predicted proteins | sample Law_Law_RepA_8d_FD_188551 | JGI IMG/M metagenome (GOLD analysis project Ga0255132, IMG submission 188551) | Freshwater microbial communities from St. Lawrence River, New York, United States - Law_Law_RepA_8d | ecosystem: Environmental > Aquatic > Freshwater > River | place: USA: New York...
TATTAAGGCTTAGCTCTCAATCTTGCTGATTCCACACACAGAGGAATCAGCTTGCGTAGCTAGCCCTAACAAGGGCTCGCCACGCCTAACGTGACTCTTTCCATCCACCGACTTGTCAAAGAAAGCACCGGTTTCTTGCCGGCACATCCCCACACTAACTGGTCCACGAAACCTGTCAACCCTCGTCTCGTGGAATTTCATTCCAAGCCTTGTTTCACACGCCTCCAACACCAATCAATAATCATTCCTTGCACGAAACTAGAGGATCGTCAGCGTGTCCAACCAATCGGCTATTGTTGTAGGCGGCGGAGTAGCAGGCCTCGCCGCTGCCTGGCATCTCGCGAAGGCCGGCCGAACGGTCACACTGCTTGAAGCCCGTCCTGTTCTGGGGGGCAGGGCACGCTCCTTTGCAGACCATTACCAACCGGGCCGTTTGTTCGACTCCTGCCAACATGTTGCCATGGGCTGCTGCACACAACTCATTGCACTCTTCAAGCAAGCGGGCATCGACCATCTGCTCAAACGTCAGTCCACCCTCCACTTCCTCACACCCGATGGCAAACGAAGCCGATTCGCGGCTTCGTTGCTCCCAGCCCCTGCCCACCTCCTTTGGGCATTCCTCGGCCTACACCATCTTTCCTTGCGCGACAAATGGGCCATCGGTAAGGCCATGGCGACTCTGGCTCGAAAACCCGTCCCGGAAAACATGTCGTTCGGAGATTGGCTGCGGTTGGAACAACAACCCCCTACAGCTATTGCCAATTTCTGGGATCTTGTTATTGTCAGCGCGCTCAACATGCCTTCTTCCGAAGTCTCCCCGCTCTTGGCCCGCAAAGTTTTCCTCGACGGATTCCTTGCATCCAGATCTGCTTTTGAGTTATTACTCCCTCGCGTACCCCTTGAAGATCTCTTTCATCGTTACTTTGGTCAACGCCTTGCGGCCGCTGGTGTGAGCATCCGCGTCAACACCACTGTGAGATCAATTCAATTCGATAAGAACTCGCCATGCGGAGTTGAATGCAGGGACGGAAGCATTCTTAACGCTTCCGAAATAGTCGTAACAATCCCATGGGACCGAATCGCCACAACGGTTAATCTGGCTCCACAAAACACCCAAGTCGAGGCCGCCAAAGGTGCGCGTCTCCTACGGGCCTCAATCTCCGCTGTTCATCTCTGGTACGACCGCAGGGTTCTGGCAACGCCACATGCGGCACTGGTGGGCGCGACGGCACAATGGTTGTTCCGACATCCCCAAGCCACCGCGGATGATCCTTACCTACAAGCAGTGGTTTCCGGTTCAGATAGTCTGAATCTGGATTCCGAATCTCTGGCCAAGACGGTTATTGAGGATGTGGCTCGCGCTTGCCCAAGCGCACGCGGGGCGCGAATCCTCCACATGCGTGTGGTTCGCGAACGTGCAGCAACGTTTCGGGTACCGCCCGGAATCAGTGCGCACCGTCCTTTGCCCGGATCCTTCAGCACTGGTCTGGCGGTTGCAGGCGACTGGACTGATACTGGATGGCCAGCCACCATGGAAGGGGCATGCCGATCTGGTATTGATGCTGCGAACAGCCTAATCAACTGCATCAGGGAATGACCATGTCAATGAGTACTCCCCGAAACCCCGATATCGAACCACTATGCGACGACGATAGTCCATGGCCTTACGAGGCTTATGAGTTTGTCCTAGAAGCAGTGGATAGAGCAGGCCAAGACCTGAACGATTCCACCGAATTACCGCTGATGAATCCAAATCAAGAAGTTCACCTGACGGGCCGACAAATCGCGTTGGCAGCACGAACATTGGCACGCGAACAGTTTGGACTCATGGCTTCAACAGTTTTTGAAGCTTGGAGCGTAACAAGCACAACCGATATTGGAACAATCGTCTTTAGGCTCATTGGCGCCGGCTTGCTTTCCCAGCAAGAAAACGACCGTCTGGAAGATTTTCAAGATATCTACGCAATCCCATCAGATCTGATTCAGGGTTATGCCATTACAATTCCCAACGATACAGAATCCTGGGGCGAGTAAGAGATGACACTTCCACAGCACTATGGGCGTTTCGCAACAACAACACTCGTACTGACCATTTGGCTGGGATACTTAGCTTGGCTGGTAGCTGAACGCCGCCCCGAACCGATTCTTCAAACAGCCGGCCTGACCTCATGGCCATCGCGCGCTTGGCTTGCATCCACAGATGCGGTTCTGGAAGTAAAGGAAACAGTCTCGGGAATAGAAATTGTCACCGTATTTAAAAGCCAAGCAAATTCATGGAAAGCGGGTCAGGTACTTAATGAAGAATTAGCAACTGCGATGCAAAACGCACTGATTGGATTGGCCCCGCCTACCTCCCAACCTTCCAGCTGGATCATAGGGCTCCAATCAACTAATCCACCAGAAAGAAAACAGGAATGGAAACTGGCCAACGATCCAGCAGTTCCGGGAAGGAAAGAAGGGCCTCCACGCATAATTCCAGCCACACCATGGGCCCGCGCATGGATGCCCACCGGTTCCTGATCATGCCAAACCCAAGAAGAAACCCAGAAGCACAATAGCCTTTGGTAAAAGCTGAGATTGAAACGTGATCCAACACGCAATCATCCCTTGCTTGCCGTCATACCCCCCCCTACACTAGATTTTTCCCTGAGCGATGCGCTGCTAGCGTAGCTCAATGGTAGAGCACTGGTTTTGTAAACCAGATGTTGTGGGTTCAAGTCCCACCGTTAGCTTGGGGGAAGGCCGTCTAAGGGTAGGTGCCGGAGTGGCCAATCGGAGCAGACTGTAAATCTGCCAGGCTTAGCCTTACGGGGGTTCGAATCCCTCCCTGCCCAGTCGAGGCCACCGGATGGAGGAGTGAGATACGCGGGTGTAGCTCAATTGGTAGAGCACCTGCCTTCCAAGCAGGATGTTGTGGGTTCGAGTCCCATCGCCCGCTATGGCAGGAACGATAAGCTGCTGTAGCTCAGTGGTAGAGCACTTCCTTGGTAAGGAAGAGGTCGTGGGTTCAAGCCCCACCAGCAGCTCTCGGCACGATGCGGAGAATTTCGCATTGTCGGTCGAGGTGGCAAGCGAGGGAGGATAGACGCATGTTGCGACTATCCGTAATCCCGGGGTGAACGGCAAGGAACGCTGTCTGATACAGCGTCTTATGTGAGAGGGTAAGATGGCTAGGGAAGAATTTAAGCGTACCAAGCCTCACGTCAACGTGGGAACCATCGGGCACATCGACCATGGCAAGACCACCACGACGGCGGCAATTGTAGCGCGCCAAGGTTTCAAAAATAAACTGGCTCACGTGAAGTCGTACAAGGAAATCGCCAAGGGCGGTACCGAGCGCGATGATCTTAAGACAGTAACCATTGCGGCTGCTCACGTAGAATACGAATCACCGAATCGGCACTATGCGCACGTGGATTGCCCCGGCCACGCCGACTATATCAAAAACATGATTACAGGCGCAGCCCAGATGGACGGGGCGATCCTGGTAGTAGCAGCAGATGCAGGTGTTATGCCCCAGACACGTGAGCACATCCTGCTCGCTCGTCAGGTTGGTGTGCCCCGTATCGTTGTGTACCTCAACAAAATCGACGTGGCTTTGGCCGACGATCCATCAGGTGAACTCCTTGAACTGGTCGAAATGGAAATCCGCGAACTTCTTTCGAAGTACGGTTTCCCAGGCGACGAGATTCCGATTGTTCGTGGTAATTCGCTGGCTGTTATGCAGTCTGAAGGCAAGGATGATGCCGCAGGCAAGTGCATCGATGAGCTGGTTGAAAAGCTCGATGAATATATCCCGCTGCCAACACGTGAAGAAGACAAGCCATTCTTGATGAGCATCGAAGACGTGTTCTCGATCAAGGGTCGTGGTACCGTGGGTACTGGCCGTATCGAACGCGGTATCGTGAAGGTTGGGGAAGAAGTCGAAATCATCGGCCTCCGTCCTGACGCTCGCAAGACGATTGTCACAGGCGTTGAAATGTTCCAGAAGACCCTTGACCGGGGTATTGCTGGTGACAACGTTGGTGTTCTCCTCCGTGGTATCGAACGTACCGACCTCGAACGAGGTCAGGTTCTGGCCAAGCCAGGTTCGATGAAGCCACACACCAAGTTCGAAGGCCAGGTTTATATCCTGACTGGCGACGAAGGTGGTCGGAAGACATCGTTCTTCAGCGGTTACCGTCCTCAGTTCTACTTCCGCACGACGGACGTAACAGGCAACATCAAGCTCCCAGACGGAGTTGAAATGTGTATGCCTGGTGATAACGTCAAGTTCACGGTGGAACTCCTTCCGGAAAGTCCGATCGCCATGGAAGAAGGTCTCCGCTTTGCTATCCGTGAAGGTGGCAGAACGGTTGGTTCAGGTGTTGTAACCAAGATCCTCGAGTAATTTCCGGGACATCGGTTGTCAGCCTGCGGCATGGCCGCAGGCTGATTTTCGTGTTCAGGTGGAGTTGATCTCATGCGCGAATATGTGTGGCTGGAATGTACGGAAACTGGGGAACGCAACTATAGGGTTCAAAAGGAAACCCGCGGTTCAGATCGTCTGGAACGCCGGAAGTACTGCCCAAAATTGCGCAAAGTTACGATTCACAAGGAAATCCGCAAGAAGTAGTATGGTTGATTGCCTTTCGGGCTGGATTGAAAACACCCAGGCAGTTTTACGAGCGTAGCTCAATTGGTAGAGCACCGGTTTCCAAAACCGGCGGTTGGGGGTTCGATTCCCTCCGCTCGTGCTGGTCGAGGAAACAGACAGCAGCATGGTGAACAGGCTGCTTTGAAATGGGATGGGTTTAGATGTCAGGTAACATGACTGACAAGAATTCAGTTGGTACAAAATCAACAGGACTTCCATGGGAAGGACTTGTTGGTTTTGTATTGCTGGCATTCGCCCTTTACTTGGCAAACATGTGTCCAGCTGGACAAGATTCTTCAGGGCGCCCCTTGGCTTCCTCATTGAATCGCGATCTTGCATGGACCGTGTGTGTTAGTGGATGGCTTGCATTTGGAATTTATTCGGCTCGCTTGCTCCCCTCTGGAGTTGTTGGCAGAGCACGATACTTCACAGGTGGAATCATTCTGGGCAGCTTCGTGGCACTTGCCATGACAGCCAGTGGCTCGCTTGATGTACCTGGAACGCTCGACTTCAAATACCCACTTATTGCAGGGATTGTGGCTTTGCCGTTCTTGGCAATTGGCATGGCCTTTTACAAATTCATTGCTGAACCAGCGACAATGAAGTCACTTGATGAACAAGGCTGGTTTGGCGTTAAAGCATACAAACCACAGCAAGGTCACCGAATTAGGCGTGCTACGCTAGCGGCTCTATGGTTTCTTGCCGGTAGTGGTATGTACACGGCGTATCAATCCGGAGCACTCGCCCCAGCCAATCTTGCGATGCCTTTTACGGGTTACTACACCGTTGTCGATGCTCATGATTCCGAACTGATCACACCAGACCTCATGCCCGGTGTTTCAGGTATTCAAAAAGGCGACCCGCTCGGGCGTTCCGAATACTCGAATCTATTGGCTCTGCTTGCAACCGATTCAACAGGGCAACTGGTCAAGGTGCGTGGTGATCGTCAGGAAATACCTCTTTCTGATGGTAAGAAAGTGCTGTTTGAACCGGGCAAGCTTGTACGCCGCGAGAGCGTTACTCAGGCGAACCGATTGATTACGAATCCTGACGAAAAGTCTTACTTTGGCATCTATCGTGAAATTCAGTTCAAAGAGGCAGTTGCTCCGACCGTACGGCCTGAAGGTCGTGGTCAGGTGATGTTGCTTCCTTCACTAGGAACACAAGCTCTGGTTTTCACAGTGCTGCTGGTTTGGCTTTCGGTTCGGCTGACTCAGGTTCCTGCTTTTGCTGACTTCCTGATTTCGACCGATGCGGAAATGAACAAGGTTTCGTGGGCCAGTCGATCGAAGCTTTGGCAAGACACCATTGTTGTGATTGTTGGCATGTTGCTGATGGCGGGCTTGATGATGGGGCTTGACCAGATGTGGCGTGGTGTACTGACAGCGACAAGCGTGTTACAATTCCGCTCTGGCGGCGATGAACGTAACCGCAGTGTTGAACAACGCACCTGGTGACGGAGAAATGCCCGGGAGGGCTTTGGACTGATGACTACGGAACCAGAACATGTTGAAGCATTGGCTGATAGCGCACCATTAAGTGCGCATTCTTCACATGCTCCCATCGCTGCTGTTGCACCTGCTAGCGGTGGCAACAAGGAATGGTACGTTTTGCGCGTACAGGTAGGACGCGAAGATACGATCAAGGACAACATTGAACGCCGCATCAAGATTGAAGCGCTGGAAGAGCGTTTTGGTCAAATTTATATTCCGGTGGAGCAGTACACCGAACGCCGCGGTGAAAAGGGCGAAAAGGTTGTGATCAAACGTCGGAAGTTATATCCCGGCTATTTGATGGTTCAGTTGGATATGGAAGACAACCGCTTAGTGACTCTTCTGCGGGAAGTATCAGGAGTTGGTGAGTTTTTGGGTGGCACTCTGACGAAGCCCCCCGCTCCTATGTCTCCTGTTGAAGTGCAGCGGATGCTTCACAACAAGGGCGAAAAAGTCGCGACTGTGGTATCTTCCAAACCGAAGTACCAGGTCGGTGACAGGGTCAAGATCAAGGATGGTCCTTTCTCCGGTATGGACGGAGAAGTGAAGGACATCATGGAACAGGCTTCGAAGGTCAAGGTCGAAGTGACCATTATTGGCCGTTCGCTTGCTGTTGAACTGGAATATTGGCAGGTCGAGGAATTTTGATAGCGATTGCTGACATGGCAAAATAGTGTAGCATTTCGCGGGAAAGGGTAACGGGGCAGGAACATGGCTAAGACAGTAACAGCGGTGATCAAGCTGCAGTGCCCGGGTGGTTCGGCTACGCCGGCTCCACCCGTAGGACCAGCATTGGGTCAGCACGGGGTAAACATTGGTAAGTTCGTTAAGGACTTCAATGATAAGACTTCAGACCGCAAGGGATTGACCCTTCCGGTTCTGATCACGGTTTACAGTGACCGTTCTTTTGAATTCGTGGTGAAGAGCCCACCAGCATCTGTGATGCTGAAGATTGCAGCCAAGATTCCGCATGAAAAGAAAAAGGGACGCGAAGTGATCCCAGCGGAAGCCAAAAAGGGTGGCAAGTACAAGAACCATAAGGTCACACGTGACCAAGTTCGCACCATTGCACAAAACAAGATGACGGACCTGAACGCCAGCGATGTCGAACAGGCAATGCGAATCATTGAAGGTACCGCTCGTAGCATGGGCCTGACGGTCGAGGGATGAATGTGTTCCACCAGGGGGTGGGATACAACGCAGGATTCAAGACGATAACGAGATAACAGTCATGGCGAAGAAATCAGACAATCAGCCAGTGGCAGCAAGCGCACCGGCAGCACCGAATGCTGCAGCAGATGCAGCCCTTGATGGAAGCAGCAAGAAGCGCAGCCATCAGCCCGGACATCCCCCACGGATTGGGCGGAAGTTGCGGCTTGAAAGGGCAGCATTGCGTGAGCGTATTTCCAAGGAAGGCGCTCAGCCGTTGCGCAAGGCTATTGCCTCGCTGAAGAGCGTGATGAAAGCCATGCAATCAGCACGCCGCACAGGCAAGCGCACCGGTTTCAACCAAACGGTTGAAGTGCACATGAATTTGGGTATTGATACAACCCAAGCCGACCAGATGATCCGTGGCAGTGTTGGTTTGCCACACGGTGTTGGTAAATCAGTGCGTGTTCTTGTGTTCTGTCAGGGTGAAAACATGGTATCGGCCAAAAAAGCCGGCGCCGATTTCACCGGAGCAGAAGACCTGATCAAGAAGATTCAGGATGAAGGCTTCACTGATTTTGATGTTGCGTTGGCGACCCAAGACATGATGGCGAAGGTCATTCGTTTGGGTAAGATTCTTGGGCCACGCGGCTTGATGCCGACGCCTAAGGCAGGAACCGTTATTCCGACGGGTTCGGATGTTGGTTCCGCCGTGAAGGAATTCAAGGCGGGTAAGGTTGAATACCGAGCCGACAAGGGTGGCAATGTCCACGCGGGCGTTGGCAAGATGGATTTCGACGACGAAAAGCTCGCTGAAAACATCACGACTTTTGTCGAGCAGATTCGCGGAGCCAAGCCAACGGGTGTAAAAGGCAACTACATCCAGTCGATCACATTGGCGGGGACCATGACCCCTGGTATTACGGTCAGTATGTGAGCGGGGCAGAAGCTCCCAATTAAGGAACATTTGAGATGAGCAAGCAAGTTAAGAATATGCAGATAGCCGCGCTGAAGCACGAGTTTGGCACGACACGTGATTTTGTTGTAATGAGCATCAACAAGCTCGACAACGAAGCCAACGGTTCACTGCGAACAAGTCTTCGCAAGAAGAATATCAAGCTTCGCGTTGTCAAGAATAGCCTTGCTCGCAAAGTGCTGGTTGATCTTGGGTTGAATGTAACCCGCGAATCACCACTGTTTGCCGGAATGACGATTCTGGCTTACGGCGCATCAAGCGTTTCGGAATTAAGCCGCGAGGTTGAATCCGAACTGAAGGGCGCGAAAACAGCGGCCAAATACAAGAATATGTTGATTGTGAAAGGCGCTTTGGCTGATGGTCAGCCAGTGACCTTTGAACAAGCTCTGAAAATGCCAACCCGGCTTGAGGCCATTGGTCGCGTTGTTAGCTTGGCAATGGCCCCAGCAGCTCGGCTTGTATCCCAGATTAAGGCTCCCGGAGCTAATCTGGCATCTCAAATCAAGAGCCTTTCGGAAAAAGGCGAGGAAACACCGGCTGTTGAAGTCGGTTGATAGATGTCTATTACGCACGATAGTTACCCCTGTAATACGTAACGTTGGCGGGAAGCGCTTCTCTTTTTGCCTTCGTTTACATGAAAGGATCGATTTCCATGAGCGATGAACAGACTTTTTCTGCCGAAATCAAGGAATTGGGCGACAAGATTGTAGCCTTGACCGTTGGCAAAGCCGTTGAGCTTGGCGATTACCTCGAAAAGGTTCATGGCATTAAGCCAGCCGCTGGTGGCGCGGTCATGATGGCAGCAGCTCCTGGTGCAGCAGCAGCAGGCGAAGCAGCTCCCGCAGCAAAGACCGAGTTCACGGTTGTGCTTGAAGGCAACGTTCCAGCCGACAAGAAGATCAGCATCATCAAGGTGGTGCGTGAAATCACCCAGCTTGGTCTGAAAGAAGCCAAGGATCTGGTTGAAGCTGGTGGTAAGAACATCAAGGAAAACACCAGCAAGGAAGATGCAGAAGCCATCAAGAAGAAACTTGAAGATGCCGGCGCGAAGGTTTCCATCAAGTAATATTGTTGGTCTTTCGTGGATATCGGTTTCAGGAGGGGTGGCGGAAAGATCCGCCGCCCCTTGACATCACGTAGGTAGACTCTATTGTTGACGTTTATGACACGACATCATTGCAGATCACCCCGGAGTTATCCCGCAATGGGTTTCTCCTTCGTGTTGTCTACCGTCTTTTTCAGCGCGGGTAATCCGCACTATAAGCCTTTAACTGTTGATCTCTCACACGAGTCACACCATCCGGCGACACTCTGATGCCTTGCGCCCCGCTTTGTTAAGGCGTGGTGTTTTGCTTGCGAGTACCGGAGTTGCTGTCGCATCGGGGAGGAACGTATCATGCCAGTAGCCACTGAACGCATCATCGACCCGAAAGAAACACGTAATTACAGCCGCTTCGCGGACGACAAGGATCAGGAAAAGCTGACCCGCGTTCCGAATCTTACAGCTGTACAGAAGCGAAGCTATGATCGCTTTCTGCAATACGAATCACACCTTGCAGACCGATTGTCTGAAGGTTTGCAGTGCGTTCTTCAAGAAACGTTCCCCATTGAGAGCTTCGACAAGACCGTCTCCCTCGAATTTCTGCATTACGAGCTTGGTAAGCCACTGTACGGCCCAGACGAGTGCCGTCAGCTTCGCCTTACCTACGGACGCCCTTTCAAGGTTCGCCTGCGCCTGAACAAGCAGGAACCTATGGAACAGGAAGTCTACCTTGGCGAAATGCCCATCATGATGGGTGGCGGTGAATTCATCATCAATGGCGCGGAACGCGTGGTGGTGAGCCAACTGCACCGTTCCCCAGGTGTTGACTTCGTCAAGAGCAGCGAAGCCGGTAAGGACTATCACTCTTGCCGTATTATCCCTGACCGCGGTTCATGGATCGAACTGAACACCACCAAGAAAGACACATTGGTTGTTCGTATCGACCAGTCGGGTAAATTCCCGGCTTTGACCCTGCTGCGGGCTTTGGATCCGATTTATTCGACAGCTCTTGGCATCATTCAAGCCTTCTACGAAACCGAGGAAGTGCCATTTTTGAAATCCAATTTCGATCGTCTCAAGGACATGGTTCTTGCAGATGACGTTATTGATTTTGAAACCGGTGAAGTGTTCGCCGAGGCGAGCCAAAGTCTTACCGAGGCTCTTCTGGAATCTCTTGAGTCGAAGAATTCCATCCGCTCGGTGCTGGTTGTCAAGGATGCCAAGGATCGACTGATTCTTAACAGCCTTGGCGAAGATCAGACCAGCGGACACGAGGAAGCTGTCCTTAAGATTTATCAGCGTCTGCGTCCGGGTAACCCGGCGTCGCTGGAAAAAGCGAAAGAGATGTTCAAGGAGAAGTTCAACGACCGCGCCCGCTACCAGATGGGCAAGGTTGGACGTTTCCGCATCAACCGCAAGTTCAAACAAGAAGGTCTGGTTCCCGAAGACCTGATGACTCTGCATGCGTTGGACTTCGTGAACTCCATCAAGTACCTGATGAAGCTTCGCAAGGGCGATCCCGATGCGATCATTGACGATATCGATAATCTTGGAAATCGTCGTGTTCGTACCATCGACGAGCTTGCCGCTGAGGAAATGCGCAAGGGATTTGTGAAGCTGCGCCGTACCGTTCAGGAACGCATGCAAAGCAAAGAACAGCATGAAATGACGCCGCAGAGCTTGATCAATCCGAAGGCGGTTGCTGCGTCGATCGAGTACTTCTTCGGGCGCGGTGAATTGAGTCAGGTTGTTGACCAGACCAATCCTTTATCGCAGTTGACGCACGAAAGGCGCCTTTCGGCCCTCGGGCCAGGCGGCTTGAATCGTAAGCGTGCCGGTTTCGATGTGCGAGATGTTCACATCTCCCACTACGGACGTATTTGTCCGATTGAAACCCCCGAAGGTACGAACATCGGACTTATTTCCCACCTTTCTGTTTACGCGGGTGTGGATGAGTACGGGTTCCTCACAACGCCTTACCGGCTTATCGAGAACGGTCTGCTCACCAATAATGTGGTTCAACTGCGAGCCGATGAGGAATCTTCCAAGCAGATTTTCATTGCTCCTGCGGATACCGATGTCGAGAACGGCAAAATTGCCGGTCAAGATGACCGCTTGATTGTTCGCCACGAAGGTGAGTTCATCAGCGCGCGCACCACCGATGTCACGCACATGGACATCAGCCCCAAGCAGATGGTGGGTGTTTCGGCTGGATTGATTCCGTTCCTTGAGCATGACGATGCCAACCGCGCATTGATGGGCTCGAACATGCAGAGGCAGGCTGTACCCCTGCTGATCACGGAAGCCCCCGTTGTTGCTACCGGTTTGGAGCGCGATGTCGCCCTGAATAGCGGCATGCTGCTGCGCGCGGACATGGATGGTGAAGTCAAGTATGTGGACTGCACCCGGATTGAGATTGGCGTTCGCAACCGCAAGGGCGATGCTTGGCAGGATGTCAGGATCCACCAGCTCGAAAAGTTTGTCGGTCTGAACGAACACACCTGCCAAAATCAGAAACCTCTGATCAAAGTGGGCGATGTCGTGAAAATCGGCGACGTTCTTGCCGATGGCGCCGGTACCCGCAATGGCGAGCTAGCCCTTGGCAGAAACGTGCTTGTGGCGTTCATGTCCTGGGAAGGCTACAACTTCGAAGATGCGATCATCATTTCGGAAAAGCTGGTCGAAAACGATACCTACACCTCGATCCACATCGAGGAGTTCGATATCGAAATTCGCGACACCAAGCTTGGCCGTGAGGAGTTCACACGCGATATTCCGAACGTGTCCACCAAGGCTTTGTCGAATCTCGACGAGACCGGCATTGTGATGGTTGGAACGTTTGTCTCGCCCGGCGACATTTTGGTTGGAAAGGTCTCTCCAAAGTCGAAGAGCGAGCAGACACCGGAAGAAAAGCTTCTGCACGCGATCTTTGGTCGCGCGGGCGAGGACGTGAAGAACGACAGCCTTGAAGTTCCTTCGGGTGTTGAAGGCATTGTCGTTCAGACGGAGCACTTCAAGCGCAAGTCTGGCATGACTGATGTTGAAAAGCGAACCATGGAAGAGTCTGAGCGCTCCATCCGTGAGCGTTTCAACAAGGAAATCACCGAAGAATATCGCAGATTGCTCAATGAACTCTGCGAAGAGCTTGATGTGAAGGCGCTGAAAGATTCCCGCAACGGCAAAACCCTTGGTACCGCCCGGGAAGAAACAGCCTTGGCCGTTGAAGCCGCCGAGCTTCGTATTGATCATCTCGAATTCCCGAAGGCCATTGAGCCCCGTGTTCGCGAGATCTACATCAAGCACCGTAAGGTTCTTGACAAGCTTGTCGAAAACCGCGACCTGCAGATCAATAGGCTTGGTTTGGGTGAAAAGCTCCAGCCCGGCGTTCAGCAGATGGTTCGCGTCTATGTCGCCACCAAGCGCGTGATCTCGGTGGGTGACAAGATGGCCGGTCGCCACGGCAACAAGGGTGTGATTTCAAAAATCATGCCTGTGGAAGACATGCCATTCTTGGCGGATGGAACACCCGTTGACATCCTGCTGAATCCTCTGGGCGTTCCAAGCCGTATGAATGTGGGTCAGATCCTCGAGACACATCTCGGGATCGCCGCAGCCAGGAAGGGCTACAAAGCCATCACCCCTGTTTTTGACGGTGCCACGGAAGAAGAAATTCGCAAGGCGCTTGTTGAATCTGGACTTCCAGAATCCGGTAAGAGCTACTTGTTCGACGGGCGCACAGGCGAGCGGTTTGAGCAGCCAGTAACAGTTGGCTATATCTACATGCTCAAGCTTCACCACTTGGTGGATGAGAAGGTCCATGCCCGTGCCACAGGTCCATACAGCCTGATCACGCAGCAGCCACTTGGTGGTAAGGCTCGCTTCGGCGGCCAGCGATTTGGCGAAATGGAAGTGTGGGCGCTTGAGGCCTATGGTGCCGCGTTCATTCTTCAAGAACTGTTGACGGTGAAGTCTGACGACGTGGATGGCCGTACCAAGATCTACGAATCAATGGTTAAGGGCGAAAACACACTTGAAGCAGGCACACCCGCCAGTTTCGATGTGTTGACCAATGAAATTCGTGGTCTTGCACTCAACATCCAGTTGGAAAAGAAGTCGAATCAGATTCTGGACGGCGGCGACAAGCCTGCCCGTTCCAACGACAAGCCAGCACGTGAGTCGAATAAAGAGACCGCCAAGGCCTGAGACGAAAAGTTCACCATCCCGCTGCCGGCAGTTCGCCATAGCCGGCAGGGGACCCGTTCAAACGGTGACGATGCCACTAACTGAATCAGGGGAAACCGATCATGAGCAGCAACACGAGCGAAATCAACTACGATCGCATCAACGACTATTCATCCGTTCGCATCAGCTTGGCCAACCCTGCCGACATCAAGGGTGTGTGGTCTCACGGTGAAGTGAAAAAGCCTGAAACAATCAACTACCGTACCTACCGCCCAGAACGCGATGGTTTATTCTGCGAGCGTATTTTTGGTCCAGAAAAGGACTGGGAATGCTCATGCGGTAAATATCGCGGCATGAAGTACAAGGGCATGGTTTGCGATCGTTGCGGCGTGAAGGTGGCTCATAGCCGTGTTCGCCGTAAGCGCATGGGCCACATTATTCTTGCGGCACCAGTGGTTCATATTTGGTTCTTCAAGGCCATGCCAAGTCGGTTGGGCACGTTGCTCAACATGAAGACTTCAAGCCTTGAGAAGATCATTTATTTCCAAGATTATGTTGTTATCGATCCACGGGAAACCGAACTCGAAGAGCGTCAGGTTCTGACCGAAGACGAGTACAAGAAAGCCCGTTCCGATTTTGGCGAAAACTTCGAAGCTGGTATGGGTGCCGAGGCGGTGAAGCGCCTTCTCGAGCGCCTCGATCTAGTGAAGTTGGCTATTGATCTGCGAACCGAGCTGTTTGCTGAACATGAAAAGGGCAAGCCCAGCAAGCAAAAGCTGCGCGACCTTGTCAAGCGCCTGAAAGTTGTTGAAAGCCTTAGGGATTCAGGTCTTGGCGGTCCGGCGAATCGTCCCGAGTGGATGGTTCTCGACAGCATTCCTGTGATTCCGCCAGATCTTCGTCCATTGGTGCTTTTGGACAGCGGCAACTTCGCCACAAGCGACTTGAACGACTTGTATCGTCGCATTATTAACCGTAACAACCGGTTGAAGAAGTTGTGCGACCTCAATGCGCCGGAAGTGATCATTCGTAATGAAAAGCGAATGCTCCAGCAGTCGGTAGACGCGTTGTTTGACAACGGTCGCTGCAAGCGCCCTGTGCTTGGGAATTCCAATCGCCCGCTCAAGTCGTTGACCGACATGATCAAGGGTAAGCAGGGTCGATTCCGCGAAAACCTGTTGGGCAAGCGCGTTGACTATTCAGCCCGCTCAGTCATCGTGGTTGGTCCGGAATTGCGCCTGCACCAGTGCGGTTTGCCGAAGAAGATCGCACTTGAACTGTTCCAGCCCTTCATTATCCGCCGCCTGAAGGAAATGAAATTTGCAGACACGATCAAGTCTGCAAAGAAGATGTTGGAACGCAAGGATGACCATATTTGGGACATCCTTGAAGAAGTGACCCGGTCGCACCCTGTTCTCTTGAATCGCGCCCCTACCCTTCACCGTATGGGAATTCAGGCATTCGAGCCTGTACTCATCGAAGGCAACGCCATTCGCATTCACCCCCTTGTTTGCAAAGGGTTCAATGCCGACTTCGACGGCGACCAGATGGCTGTTCACCTTCCCCTGTCTGTGGAAGCACAGATTGAAGCGACCGTACTGATGATGTCTACAAACAACATCTTCAGTCCGGCCAACGGCCAGCCGATCATTACACCGAGCCAGGACATCGTGATGGGGTGCTACTACCTCACCGCTGCCCGTGGCGCGATGGGTGAGTCCGGCGAAGCTGGCGAAGGCATGAGCTTCTTCGGAGTGGAAGAGGTTTACACCGCCTATGGCCATCGGAAACTGGGAGTTCACGCCCGAATTCACCTGCGCCTTCCTGCTGGCAAGGTTTTCGTCACCGAACGCTTGGTTGGCGAACGCCTCAAGATCGATGAAGAAATTTGCCAAGACCACGATCGTAAGATCACCACGGTAGGCCGCGTGATTTTCAACGAAATTCTCGATCCGCGTATGCCGTTTTACGATCTCTCGCTTTCAAGCAAGATGCTCGCGCGCATCATCGCCGATTGCTATCAGATCCTTGGCCGTCGCGCGACCATTGATTTGCTTGACCGCATGAAAATGCTCGGGTTCCGCGAATCGACCCGCTCGGGGTTGAGCTTTGCCACCGACGACTTGCGTACGCCCGTCAACAAGACGAAAGTACTTGCCGACTCCGATAAGGAAGTTAATAAGTACCAAGCGCAGTTCGACGAAGGCGATATGACCGAAAAGGAACGTTACAACAAGGTTATCGACGTTTGGACCCGCGCCCGCGACGCCATCACGGGCAAGATGATGACAGAATTGCGCGACGAGCGCCGCAAGGATGAGCATGGCAACATGCGTCCTTACCTGAACCCGATTTACCTGATGGCCCACTCCGGTGCCCGTGGTGGTATCGAACAGATCCGCCAGTTGGCCGGTCTGCGAGGCCTGATGGCCAAGCCGAACGGCACGATCATCGAGACGCCTATCAAGGCATCGTTCAAAGAAGGTTTGTCGGTACTGGAATACTTCAGTTCGACTCACGGTGCCCGTAAGGGATTGGCTGATACCGCGCTCAAGACAGCCGACTCCGGCTATCTGACACGTAAACTTGCCGATGTGGCACAAAACGTGGTGATCACGATCCACGATTGTGGAACCACACAGGGTGTTACCAAGCAGGCATTGATGAAAGGTGACGAAGTTGAACGTCCTCTTTCTGATATCCTTCGCGGCCGCGTGAGCCGCAACACCATCATGCATCCCACCACAGACAAGGTTCTTGTCGAAGAAAACGACATGATCACGTGGGAAGCTGGTAAAGAGATCGACAAGCTCAGCGAAATGGGCCTCGACAAGGTGATGGTGCGCAGCCCCATGACCTGTCAGGCAGCATTAGGTATCTGCCGGCTTTGCTACGGCATGGATCTGGCAACAGGCTCGATGGTTGAAGAAGGTATGGCTGTGGGCATTATTGCCGCTCAGTCGATTGGTGAACCCGGCACGCAACTGACCATGCGCACGTTCCACATCGGTGGCGTGGTGCGTCGTGACGTTGTTGACGATCAGCTCAAGGTGCGCAAGCCCGGCAAGCTGAAATTCAACCGTGTTACAACAGTGCTTAAGGTGGGTGACGCTTCCGGTGACCAGCGCATTGTCACCTCCCGTAATGGTGAAGTGACCATCACCACGGGTGCCAAGGGCGCGACAACGGAAACCTACGCCATCCCCTACGGCTCAACCCTGTTCATGGTAGATGGTCAGGAAGCTGGCAAAGACGAAGTCATCTGCCGCTGGGATCACCACGTCATTCCGATTGTTGCTGAAACCGACGGGATCGTCCGCTACGAAGACATCATCGATGGCGAAACCCTCCGTCGCGAAACAGACAGCGACACCGGTCAGGAACGTCTGGTAATCCTCGAGCACCGCGGCGATCGCCACCCCCAGATTGTCATTGTTGACGATAAGGGCGAAAAGACGTGGGCCACCTACCTGCCCGAGAAGGCGTTTATCGACGTTCTCGACGGACAGAAGGTCAGCGCCGGTATGCTGATCGCCAAGACCACCCGCGAACTGGGCGGTACCCAGGACATTACTGGTGGTTTGCCCCGCGTTACGGAAATCTTCGAGGCACGTAGGCCTCGCGATCCAGCCGTGATGGCGGAAGTGACGGGCCTTGTTCGCCTAGGCGACAAGAAGCGCAACAAGCGTACCGTGCACGTGGACGAACAAGACGAACGTGGAACGCGGACAGGCAACGAGCGGGAACACCAAATCCCCTCCGGCAAGCACTTGCGCGTACAAAACGGCGACTATGTGAAGGCTGGTGATCCTCTGGTTCACGGGCCACTGGTTCCCCACGACATCCTTGCCATCAACGGCATCGAGGCCGTGCAGAATTATCTGGTGCGTGAAATCCAGTCTGTTTACCGCAACCAGCGCGTTGATATCGATGACAAACATATTGAAATCATCGTCGCTCAGATGTTGCGTAAAGTGAAAGTCGAACAGATGGGCGATACGGGTCTGCTGCCCGGCTCGGTGATCGACAAGTTCATGTTCCGCTCGGTGAATGAGCGCCTTCGCGACTGCGTGAAGATCAAGTCACAGAACGATTCTCGCTACGATTCCGGAAAAATCATTTCCAAGGAATCGTACGAAGCGGAACGGCGCGAACTTGAAGATGCCGGCCGCAAGCCAGCAACTTGGGACAAACCTGTTCCCGCGAAGTCCAGTCCTCTGCTTCTGGGTATCACGAAGGCTTCGGTGCAATCGGAAAGCTTTATTTCCGCCGCATCGTTCCAGGAAACAACCAAGGTTCTCACCGAAGCTGCCCTGGCTGGCAAGGTAGATTACTTGGTTGGTCTTAAGGAAAACGTGATTCTGGGTCACCTCATCCCAGCAGGTACCGGATTCAGCCAGCACCAGCAGTCCACCCTTCGCGTGGCAGGTCAGGTAGATGGCCCAACAGGTATTCCAACCCATGCGGCTGCCAAGGCCTGATTGGACCTACTGTTATTAACAAAAAGGTCCGCAGCGAGTTCCTCGCTGCGGACCTTTTTCATTTTGCTTGTCTTGTTAATTTGCCATCGCATTTATTAAAAGCAAACACCCAAACGCGCGCCTAGCGCGACCTAACGCGCTCGAGCAATACAAGAGCCGTCGCATTCGATTTGTCCAGAACCAATACGCTTTCAGCCCATCGAGCCGCCTCGCCGGGCATACCATTTTTCCAGAGCAGTTCTGCCAAGGCTAGGCGTGGTGCAACAGCACGCGGGTCTTTGCCAATGTCGGACATATAACCATCAGCGAGCTTGAGATCACGGCGTACAGACTCCAACCGAGTACGCATTTTGTCTGCTTCATTGCGTTCCCCGAGTTGTTCCAGTGCATTTGCCATGGAATCGAGGGCTTCTCGATCGAACGGTGCACGAACCAGAACGGGTTCCAGTACCTTGCGCGCCTCGGCGGATCGCGCCGCAGCAAGGTAAAGGCGCGCCAGTTCAACCCGGGTTTCATTATCGTCTGGGTAAGTTGCCAAAGCTGTTTGAAGTACTTTCAGCGCCTCATCTGTTCGCCCCAGTTCGGCAAGGGTTGCGCCTATCAAGCGATCTAAACCTGGCCTGGCGGGAGCGAGAGATTCCAGTTTGCGTGCCAATGCAAGGGCCTCTTCCGGTTGGCGCGCCTTGCGCAGTGCCAATGCCAAACCTTCAAGTGCGTTGACAGAATCCGGGGCTAATTCAATTGCCTTGCGAAACGATTCAATAGCTTTGCTGGTATTTTTCTGCCGCGAATCGATGGTTCCCAGCCAAGCCCAACTGGCTGAATTGTCTGGTTCGGTATCGGTCCAGGCCTGAGCGTGGGCTCGGGCTGTTGGCAGATCGAGGCGCTGATAAGCGAAGATAGTAAGCACTTCAAGAATTCGGGGCCGATCGGGCTGATCTACTTCGAGACATTTTTCCACAAAGGCCAAATAGGGCTCAATGGCCCCGCCTTGCAATCCAAGCAATGCCTGCTCAAGCTCAACAGCAGTAGGTGCCCACCCTCGCCCACGTGCCTGATCCAACCATTGCCGTGCCACTGCAAGTCGCTGGGTCATGCGCGCGGCGCGGCCGGCCAAAAATGCCGCTTCAGCACTGGAAGTGTTATCGCGGGCACAGCGATCAAGCAGCGGGAATGCCTTTTCAGGGTCGTGTTCTGCCATCCACGATTTGCCTTGATCGAACCGCCAGCCCCATCGAAGGCTTTCCAGCCCGGACCAAAGACTGAATCCAGCCAAAACCACAAGAACTGCGAGCACCACAAGTGTCGCAAGCTGGCGGGAAGAAGAAGATTGCATTGGTTTTATGTCGGCGCTCATGGTGAATATCATATCATGCGATTGTTGACATCGTCAGCCTCCCCGGGAAACGCAACCATGAAAATAGTCCTAAACATATGCAAAGCAGGTTGGCAACGATTGGTTTTCTCACCAATGCTAGGGATTGTCATTGGAATCTTGGGGTGCTCTGGCGAACCGGGACCGGTGCGAGTGAGTGGCAGCGTGGTTTCCGAAAAAGATGCCGGGCTTGGCGAAGTCTCGGTGGTCTTTTTTCCGATGGATTCCAAGGCGCGCACAGCCATGACTATGACGCTGACGGATGGCACGTTCAGCCTCGATGTGTTTCCTGGTCAATACGGGTTGGGCTTCAGCCGGATGCGCGGGGGCAAGACCCTGCAAAACTTCATGAGTCCAGCTTCCCAGCAAACACAGGAATACAAGGACATGGTGAAGGAAGGTAAAGGCGGAATTCCTCCCAAAAACACCCTTCCCGAGAAGTTTATTGAAGCTAAAACCTCTGGTTTTGAAATGACAGTTCAGCCCCGAGTCCAACCAGCAGTGCAGTTCAAATTGCCTGTGGCGGAATGAATTGAGTATGGCGCGCCCGTACACGATCTTGTTGTTTTTGGCCTTGCTAGGCGGGTTGATTGCCTTTTTTGTGGTTATTGCCCCTTGGGCATGGCGCCGAAATGGCCATAAAACCGAAGTGGTTCGCATGGGCTTGGCGCTGGAACGTGGCGACCGGGCCGAAGTGATGCGACTATCAGAACGGTGGCGCGTCGGTGGTTATCCGCATGAATCACGCGTGGCATTGGCACGGTTAGCATTGCTGGAGCAATCGCCTCGGGAAGCTCTGGAGCATCTCCGTGGTATACCGGGGACTGGGCCAATGGCAGCGGAGGCATCAATGCTGGCTGGAGACAGCCTGCTGATGCTCCGTCAAGCTGGAGAAGCGTACCTTGCCTACCAGCATTCAATATCCCTAGATCCACGACTTTATGGATCCCGGTTAGGATTATCAGCCACATTGATGGAACTGGGATCACTCGAACCTGCCGCTGGTCAGGCTCTGGAAGCCACGGAACTGGATGACACCGACGGCCGAGCATGGCACGTTTTGGCCAGTGTTCAATTTCAGATGCAATTGTGGGATGAGTCAGCCGAATCAGCTCGCAAGGCCTTGGAACGCCGTCTTCCGCGCTCCTCTCGGCTTGAACTCCAGAGCATGCTTGCACAATGGCATTTGGAACATGGCCGATTGGAAGAAGCCAGAACCACCATTACCAATCGTGGCGCACTGGATACTGGTAGCGGTCGCCAGCTGGCACTGATGGGGTGGTTGGAGAATCTGGAGGGGAAAACTGCCACTGGCATAGCCTCGCTTGAAACGGCTTGCCGCATGGCACCTCAGGATGCGGACATTCCAATATGGCTTGCAGACGCTCAGATGCGTTCAGGGAACTGGGCAGAGGTTCTTGCAGCGGCAAGCAAAGCTCAGGCCCTGAGCCCAGACAAGCCCGCACCGTACCACTTGATGGGCCAAGCACTCGACCGATTGAACCGGCCTGCCGAAGCAACAATTCAGCGCGCTCGGCAAGAAGAGGTACGCAGGCTTCTGGGAGTCATGACGCAACTGAGTTCTCGAGCCGACGCAGACCCGTTGAACGCTGAGGTTCGCGAGCAACTGGCGCAAACGAGTGAGCAGCTGGGGAGAAACGACTGGGCGCGCTCTTGGCGTGAGACATCGAAGGCAAGTTTGCAACTTCGAACCAATCCACCTTGAGATGGTCGTTACAGGTATTGACTGGCACCACAAGGTGCATTCGGTTAGCATGAAGAGTTCTTGGGGAGTAGATCATCACCGATTGAGGGGAAATGCATGGCGAAGGAAGAGTCGATTCTGATGCAGGGCAAAGTAGTAGCAGCTCTGCCAAACACGCAATTTCGCGTGAAATTGGACAATGGCCACGAGTTATTGGCCCACATTGCCGGTAAGATCCGGAAAAACTTCATTCGAATCCTGCCCGGAGATATCGTAACGGTTGCAGTGTCGCCCTACGACCTGACCAAGGGCCGAATTACGTACCGTGGCCCCCTGCGTGCGAAAACAGAAGAAGAAGGCTCAGTTTGACCCTGAATGTACTTCCCCTTGCCAATTCCGCATAAATGCCCTACCGCCGGACGGCGGCGGTTAGTAAACTAGATTTGTCTGCTAGGGAATCCGGATGTGTTCTTAGAGTGCGCGCGGTGCGTGGTCTTGTTCCTTCTGCGACCCTTGCGTGCGCGGGCATCGTGGCGTGAGTACCTGGTTCTGAGCGGGTGACTCGCACCGTCGGCCTTGGAGGCCCTTCATGGGAAAGAAGTTGTATGTCGGAAACCTGCCGTATTCGGTAGGGGATTCCGAGTTGTCTGAAATGTTTGCCGAGCACGGTTCGGTGGTATCGGCGCAAGTGGTTCTCGATCGCGAGACGGGCCGTTCCAAGGGCTTCGGTTTCGTTGAAATGAGCACGGATGAAGAAGCCAACTCAGCCATCAACGGTATGAATGGTAAGGACATCAATGGTCGCGCTCTGACCGTCAATGAAGCTCGTCCCAAGCCAGGCGGCGGCGCCGGCGGTGGTGGCGGCTACGGCGGCGGCGGTG
>Ga0255132_1000245_pt1 | contig 21885 bp, 16 predicted proteins | sample Law_Law_RepA_8d_FD_188551 | JGI IMG/M metagenome (GOLD analysis project Ga0255132, IMG submission 188551) | Freshwater microbial communities from St. Lawrence River, New York, United States - Law_Law_RepA_8d | ecosystem: Environmental > Aquatic > Freshwater > River | place: USA: New York...
GCATGGTAGGTGGCCACCCCGGCAATGAAGCGGCCCCGCGCCATGCCAACCGATATTTCAAGGCCCACCTCGGCACGGACCTGTTCGCGTAGCTTGTCGGCCAAGGCGACCGGCTCGGTGGGCGAAAGGGGATCAATCATGTCGGGAATTTGCAGGTATAGATCGTCGAGTGCTGCCACTTCCACCCTGCGGGTGATGTCGTTGCAGGCACCGGCAATGCGTCTGCCTGCGAGTTCGTAACGGCGGTAATCGCCGGGCAGGATTCGCAGGCTTGGGCAGAGCGCTTTGGCCTCGCGGAGCCGCATGGCGGTGCGCACGCCGTGGCGTCTTGCCTCGTAGCTGCAGCTGGCAACCACCCCAGTTCCGACGGCTACAGGCCTGCCGCGCAGACGGGGGTCATCACGCTGCTCGACGGAGGCAAAGAAGGCATCGACATCCAAATGCAGGATGAGGGGGCGGTAGTTGGTGTCGGTTTTGGCGAGGGGGGAGGTCTGGCTTGCCTTAGGCAAATTGTGAGGGGGTGATGGAGGCGCACCTGAATGACTAGGAAGGATGGGCAATTTGGTCATGTTTCCACCCACGGGCTATACGACTGCACCGAGCCCGCTGAGGGCTTTCTGGTACTGTACAATTGTATACTTACGAGTGGTTGCAGGTCAAGTGGCGGAGCCATAATGATGGCAGGAGGCCGGGCAGACTAAAGTAAGAACGAATGTGAAAAAACGGCTAAAAAAACCGGGTTGCTTGACAGTGAGGCCCACGCAACCGTAGCCTAAACCCGTTTGGATGACTGGTGATAGGGTTAAGTACAAGGCGTAATTGTCTACCCGCGCCACTGGGCGCTTTTAATAAACATGGGGCACAAACCACACATTTATCCGCGTGCGCGAGCCCCTTTGTCGGAACCCGTCTGATATGGAACCAACCCAAGAGCAGGCCAACGAAGAACGAACCGACGAGACCGTCGGTAACGAGATCGTCGGTAACGAACGGCCTGTTGACCCTGATTTTGACGCCTCGCGCATTGCACAAATGCTGCAAGTGCGTCGTACTCAAGTGGAAAAGGTGGCCCGCCTGCTAGCGGACGGGCACGAGCCGGCGTTTATTGCCAGGCATCGTCGCGACCTGACCCTTGGCCTGCCTGAAGAGGCGGTGTGGCGGATTCACGACCTGATTGCGAAGCAGAAAGCGCAGGCCGGGCGCAGGCGGGAGATCATTGCGTCGCTGACGGCTCAGGGGAAGTTGAGCGGGTTGCTGGAAGAGGCCATCAACGAAGCGGAGCATCCGAGGCGGTTGGAGGATATTCAGGCTCCTTTGCGCCCGAGGCGTCGTAGTATTTCCGCGCCGTTTCGCGATAAGGGCTTGGGCAACTTGGCTGAGGCGATCTGGCTTGCAGACCCGGTGTTACCGGATGGAGCATCGCTTGAATCGCTGGTGCAGGATTTGGCTGATCCTGAAAGAGGGATAGGCACAGCCGACGAAATTCGTGACGGGTTGAAGCTGATTTTGGCCGAGGTGGTGGCTGACGCCCCTGACATTCGCAGCGGGCTGCGGCACATGATTTGGGAAACGGCGCGAGTGCGCAGCGGGCGAAACCCGGGTGTGAACGAGGCTGTGGCGAGTGAGCACAAGGAATACTGGCAGTTTTCGGACACGATCAAGCAGATACCAGCGCACCGGGTGTTGGGTCTAGCGCGCGCAGAGCGCTCCGGAGCGGTGGGTGTATCACTGGAATGGGACCGTGACGCAGCGATGGCGCTGTTACTTGCCCGCATGCCATTGCCTGGTCCCGAAGAGACGGTTGTGCCTTCTTATAGTGGCGAGGCTAGTGGTTCGTTCGTTCCTGAAAAGCAACAAGTCGCGGTGGCTGTCGCGGCCACCGAGGTGATTGAACCTGAAGTGGCAGAGGTGGCAACCGTTGCAGAAGAAGTGGTGGTAGCGGCAACTGAAGCGGAAGCCACACCGGTGGCGGATGCCGAGGCAGCGTTGGCCACGGAAGTGACCGCCAGCGAGGCGGTGAGCACCGAGGCTGCAGAGGTTCCTTTGGCTTTGGGGGGCGAATCTGCCCCCGCAGTGGTGGCGCCTGCTGTACCGACTCCGCCGCGGCATGCGCCGACGTTTCCGGTTGCCGCGCGATTTCACCGTTTGGAAAGACCTGAATTGCTGGCCAACCACCCGCATGCTGCCTTTCTGAACGAAGTGGCTCGTGTGGCGCTGGAAAAGGTTTTGATACCTATTGTCGAGCGTGATATTCGTCGCGATTTGACGACGCGCGCGGAAGAGCAAGCGGCTGTGGTGCAAGAGCGCAACTTGCGGGTGCGGTTGATGACGCCGCCCATGAGCGGTCGCAAGGTATTGGGTGTTGACCCGACATTCCGCCATGGATTCCGCGTGGCGGTGATCGACGAGGCGGGCAAGCCACTTGAGTATGCAACCTTGCATCCGCAAGGCGGGGTAGCGCATGTGGAGCATGCCAAGCGGAAGCTGGAAGAGCTTTTGCGCCGTTTTGAGGTGGAATTGGTCGCTGTTGGAGGCGGTTCCGCATCGCGCCAAGCTGAAGAGCTGGTGGCAACGGTGCTGCGTGATTTGCGCATTCGCCGGGAGAAGGGGCCCGAGGTTTTGGCAGCGGAGGCAGCTTTGGCAGCCGACGCGGCGCATGCAGCTCAGGCAGCTCTGGAAGCTGAAGCTGCCGCGCATGAAGCAGAACCAGTGGCTGAGGCAGTGACAGAGCCCGTGGCTGAGGTAGTGACAGAGCCCGTGGCTGAGGTAGTGACAGAGCCCGTGGCTGAGGCCGGTGCGGAAGCGATTGCCGAAACTGTTGAAGCTGCTGAAGGCGAGCCTGTGGCAACCGAAGCCACTGCCGGCGAAGCGGCAGCGGTGGACGCGACTGTGGTACCGAGCACCGAGGCGGTTACACCCGCTGTGCAGCATGGCGGCAGGAAGGGTAAAGCCAAGCAGCCCAAGAAGGAACCACCGCCCCCTGAGGTGGTGAATCTGGATGGTTTGCCCGAGGCCTCGGCCAACCTTGCTTATGCGGTGATGCCTGATCCGGGAGCTCCGCTTCCGGGGATGGAGCCTGAGGAGTTGCGGGGTATTGACGGCGGATTGAAGGCTGCTGTGAGTGTGGCCCGGATGCTGCAGGATCCGCTGCGTGAATTGCTGCGGTTTGACCCGATGAACATGGCATCTGGAATGCACCAGGTGGAGCTGAATCCGCGGCAATGGCGTGACACGCTAGGCCGTGTGGTGCGTTCGTGCGTGTGCGAGGTTGGTCTGGATTTGAATCAGGCCAACGCGGCTGAGTTGACCCATGTGGCGGGCCTTAACCCGTTGGTGGCACAGGAAATTGTGGCCTGGCGCGCTCGGTTGGAGGGTGGCCGATTTGACAATAGGCCGCAGCTTTTGGAAGTTCCTGGCATTGACGAATATCGTTGGACCCAGGCAGCCGCATTTTTGCGCGTATTGGGCGGCAGTGAGCCATTGGATTCGACTTGGGTTCATCCCGAGCAGTATCCGCTGGCTCGCAAGGTTTTGGAGCTAGCAGGTCTTAGCCCATCTGATTTGGCGGATGAATCGAAGGTTGATGAAGTAACGGCCAAGCTGAGGGGGCTGGACATACCGGCCGCCTCGCAGGCAGCCCGCGCAGCGGTGCAGGCAGGCGAATTGCAGGGGCCGCCACCTAGCGAAGGCGTGGTAGCGGATGTGGTTGGGGCGTTGATTGAGCCGGGGCGTGACCCGCGTCGACACCTGCGGCCGCTGATTTTGCGTGGGCATGCTTTGACTTTGGAAGACCTGAAGCCCGGGCAGGAGCTTGAAGGTCGGGTGTTGAATGTGGTTGATTTTGGCTGTTTTGTGGATATCGGCCTGCGTGAAGGCGGGTTGGTTCATATCAGCCAGATGGCGACCCGTTATATTCGCAATCCGTATGAGGTGGTGCGTGTTGGCGAGCCCGTTCGGGTGTGGGTATTGAATGCCGACACTGCCAAGGGGCGGGTATCGCTGAGCATGCTGGAGCCTGGACAAGAGGCCCAGGGCCGGGGTGAGCAAGGTCGTCGCGGCCGTGGAGATGGCCCGAGGGGCCGAGGCGATGGTCCGGGTAGGCCGCAGGGCGGCAACCGTGGGCGTAGGGGGCCTGGTCGTCCTGAGGGAGCTGGAGCAGTTGGTGAGGCTGGAGCCCCAATGCGCGAAGGCGGGCTTCAAGGTGGACCCCGCGAAGGCGGACCTCGAGAGGGTGGGCCCCAGGGTGGACCCCGAGAGGGTGGCCAACGCGATGGTGGGCGTTTTAATCGTCCGAGTGGACCGAGACCAGATTCCAGGGGGCCGCGTCCTGAGGGTGGTCGTCCGGAAGGAAGGCCAGAGGGAGCACGCGGGCCTGGCGGGCCAGGCAGGCCTGGTGCGGGTCGGCCTGGTGGCAGGCCGGGTATGAGTGGGCCTGGTGGACCTGGCGGCAAGCCGGGATCTTCTTTGCCACCGCGGGGTTCTTCTCGCAAGGAAATGGATTCGAGGGGCAACAGGCCTCGTCCGGGTCAGGGTGGTGGTGGGTATGGAGGTACCGGCGCACCTAGGCCGGTGGAGGAAGCGGCAGCCAGCGACGCAGCCAAAATTCCTCAGGCCAAGCCTATTGCCAAGCCGCTGCAGAAGCCTGCAGCGAAGCCTGTGACCCTGTCCAAGGAATTGTTGGGTGGTGCTAGCCCGCTTGGCAGTTTTGCTGAGTTGGCGGCCTATTTGGCGGCTACTGACAAGGGAAATGCGGGCCCTGAGACGGGTTCCAAGGGTGGAAATTCGCCTGAGAGCGGTGAAGGTTCGGCCCAATAAGTTTTAAGGTGCCCCGGTTCCTTGGAAGACCGGGGCATTTACCCCTAGAATGTGGAAAGAGTGGTTTCAGGAAGCGCCTGCTGGGTAAAGGCCGGTGGCAATCTGAATATTTGATGGATTTAGGGCAGTGCGCCCTAGCTCCGACCGCTTGCTACTGACCGATACAAGGCAAAGGCCCGAGCGCACATGTCGTCCCAACCACCCAATTCTCCCAAACAAACCGACCGCCCGAGCCGACGCGGCAATCCATGGTTTGCCGGCAACTGGGCTTGGCTGGTTGTGATCGCCTTGGCCCTTTTGGCTGTGGTGATCACCCGGGCCGGTTCGAAATCGGTGGATTATGGTGTTTTTTGGAACCTGCTGAATGATGAGCGGGAAGCCAAAAAAATCGACAAGGTGGTTTTTCGCGATCCGGACCGCATGGAGGTGACCCTCAAAGCGGACGCATTGAAGGAAGATTCGGCGAATGTGTTGTCGGCCAAATTTCGTGAGAAGATCCGGAATTTGCGGTTCGAGGTGAAGGTGCCTGGTGAGGACAAGGAGCTTCTTCCCAAGCTGCGTGAGTTGGCGGCTCAGGACAAGATGCAACTGCTGCGCGAGGACGAGCCGTTTGCTGGTCTGGGATCGCTGATTTTCTTCCTGTTACCGATGATTCTCCTCATGGCGTTTTTCTTTTTTGTGCTGCCCCGGATGCGAGATCCGATGGGGGGCGGTTTTTTGAACAACTACATACGCAGCCCTGCCAAGAAGTATGACAAGGGCAAGACACGGGTAACTTTTGAAGATGTGGCGGGGATGGAGAACGCGAAGGGCGAGCTGAAAGAGATTGTTGAGTTTTTGAAATCGCCCGAGAAGTTCTCGCGGCTTGGTGCAACGGTGCCCAAGGGTGTGCTGCTTGTGGGTTCGCCTGGAACGGGCAAGACGCTGCTGGCCAAGGCTGTGGCTGGCGAGGCGGGTGTGCCTTTTTACTCGATCAACGGGTCTGAATTTATCCAGATGTTTGTGGGTGTTGGCGCGAGTCGCGTGCGGGACATGTTCAAGACGGCGAAGGAGAATTCTCCTTGTATCCTGTTCATCGATGAAATTGATGCTGTTGGGCGGATGCGCGGGGCGGGTGTGGGCGGTGGATCTGATGAGCGCGAGCAGACATTGAACCAAATACTATCTGAGATGGACGGGTTTCAGCCGTCGCAGACAGTGATCGTGGTGGCAGCAACCAATCGTCCGGATGTGTTGGACAGCGCGCTGTTGAGGCCTGGGCGATTCGACCGGCACATCACGGTGGACAGGCCGACTTGGCAGGGGCGGATGGGCATTTTGAAGGTGCATACACGCAACAAGCCGCTCGGGGACGATGTGAACCTTGAGGATATTGCCCGGCACACAGTTGGTATGACCGGCGCGGACTTGCGCAACTTATGCAACGAAGCAGCGCTGCTTGCCACCCGCGAGGAGAAGGACAGGATTGATCGGTCGGATTTTCACCGGGCGGCAGACCGTGTTCTATTGGGTGCGAAGCGGGAAGAGGTGTTGACCGCTGAGGACAAGCTGAGGACCGCGTACCACGAGGTGGGTCATGCGTTGGTGGCTTGGCTGATGCCTGGGTGCGACAAACCACAGAAGGTGACAGTGATCCCGCGTGGTCAGGCGCTGGGTGTGACGCTGACGATTCCTGATGAAGACCGTTTTCATTATGGTCGGGATTATTTCGAGAAGCGTCTGGTGACGATGCTGTCGGGCCGGGCTGCGGACCGTCTTATTTATGGTCAGGTCTATTCGGGCGCTTCTAGCGACCTGAAGCAGGCAACGCGGACCGCGCGTTTGATGGTGACGCACTGGGGCATGTCGGACAAGGTAGGTCCGATGGCCTTCAAAATAGGTGAAGAGCACACTTTTTTGGGCAAGGAGATTCAGGAGGCCCGGGACTTTAGCGAGGGCACAGCGCAATTGATTGACGAGGAAGTGAGCCGCATCTTGCGGGAGGCGGATCAGAAGGCAACCGAACTGCTGACGACCAATCGCCATTATCTGGAGGCGGTGACCCGGGAGCTGACAAGCCGAGAAGAGATGTTGCGCAGCGAAATTGAGGATGTTTTGCGTGCTAATGGGATGGATATTCCGGTGGAGAAACCGAGGGACAATCCGGTGGGCGAGATAGCTGCCGAAGACCCGAAGGCTGCTAGCAAGGCTTTTGAGGGTGAAATAAAGCCAGACGGGGAAAGCCCCGGTGCTTGACAGGCTATTGAATTGAGACGGGGGAGGCGCAGGCATGAGATGCCGGCGCCTTTCTTTTTTTAGGGACCAACACTCGCGTTACTGGAGGGGCAGGCTGTGGCAAACCCGGTGTTTAAAAGTCGAATCGTTGTGGTTTTGATGTTTCCGGTTTTGGTCGGGATGTTTTCGGGGTTGGCGTTAGCGCAGGATCGGCTGAAGAGCCTGCCTGGACATGCACAGTTTGAGAAAATGTCTAAAGAGATGGGCAAAGCTGTAAAATCGGGCGAGCTGAGCGTTGTTTGGAAGGATGGGGGCAAGGGTTTGGAATACAGCCGGGACGGGAAGAAATTTAGCCTGGATGTGGCCAGCTTGAAAGAAACCGAGTTGGGAGAAGGGAAAAGCGATGGCAAAAAAGGCAAAGGCGGTCGAGCCGGAGGTGGGAAGGGGCCGGAGCGAGGAAGGCAAATGGACCGGGTGCCTTCGCCTGATGGCAAGTGGTTGGCGCTTTACAAGGACCGGAATGTGTATCTGGCTGGGCCGAAGGGGGAAAATCCGCAGCAGGTGACCACCTCGGGTAGCGAGAAAAACCGGATCAAGTGCGGTTCTGCCAGTTGGGTTTATGGCGAAGAGCTGGAGCAGAAGACGGCGATGTGGTGGTCGCCTGACTCGAAGAAGGTGGCTTATTACCGATTTGATGAATCGAAGGTGAATGATTTTTACCTGGCACTGGACCAGACGAAGGTGCAGGACAGGCTGGATGTGGAGGCCTACCCGAAGCCGGGCAAAGATAACCCGGTGGTTGAACTGGTTATTTATGATGTGGAAACGGGGATCAAAACCTTTGTCGATGTGCGCGATGGCAAGCCCTTCAGCAACGAGGTGGTGGGGCATTATGTCTACCGGGTGGACTGGTCGCCTGATGGCAAGGAGTTGTTGTTCCAGCGAACCGACCGATTGCAGAAGGTGCTTGAGATGGTGGCGGCGGACCCGAAGACCGGCAAGGTGCGGGTGATATTGCGGGAGGAATGGCCGGCCAGTTGGGTTGAGAATTTGCCTGAAGTTAAATTTTTGAAAGATGGCAAAAGGTTTATTTGGGGCTCACAACGGACGGGGCAGAAGAATTATTATTTGCACAGCTTGGATTTGAGTGCGCCCATCATCTTGACTCGCCATGGATCGGAGGTGGCAAATTTGGTTGGAGTGGATGAGCCGGGTGGGGCGGTGTATTACATGGCCCGAACCGGGGATAATCCGCTGAAGTTGCAACTGCACCGGGTGAATCTGGATGGAACCGGAGATATGCGGCTGACAGACCCAGCCAAGTACCACCAAGTGAGCCTGGCGCCTGATTTCAAGTATTTTGTAGATATTGAACAGACGCATCAGGAAGCACCCACGACGCGATTGCGGGAAATCGGAGGCACGGAGAAGTTGTTGTTGGCCCGGAGCGATTTGTCTGGCTTTGACAAACTGGGACTGAAAAAAGCCGAGCTTTTCAGCTACAAGGCGGCGGATGGGAAAGTGGATTTGTATGGGATTTTGCACAAGCCCTCCACTTTTGACCCGGGTAAGAAGTATCCCTTGTTGGTGAGTGTTTATGCCGGGCCTGAAACTGATGGAGCACGGGAGACTTTTGTGCAGCCGAGCGCACTGGCTGAATATGGTTTTCTGGTAGCGTCGCTTGACACCCGGAGCGCGAAAGGGCGCGGCAAGAGGGTGCTTGACAGCATTTACCAGAATTTGGGCATTACCGAGATTGATGACCAGGCTGCGGGCGTGAAGGAGTTGGGTAAAAGGCCTTATGTGGACGGCAAACGGGTGGGGATTTTTGGAGCATCGTATGGTGGGTTCGCCTCGGCGATGTGTTTGGCGCGGCACCCGGATGTGTTTCACGCCGCGGCGGCGAGTTCTTCGGTGACTGATTTTCGGAATTATGACACGATTTATACTGAACGGTATTTGGGGATTCCGAACGACGAAGCGGGGAAGAAGGCGTATGAGAAGACCAACATTATGGCGTTGGCCCCTCAGGTGAAGGGTAGGTTGATGATCTTTTTTGGGACTGCTGACAACAATGTGCACCCGAACAATTCCATGCAATTGATTCAGGCGCTGCAGAAGGCTGGCAAGAGTTTTGAAGTGCAGGTGGGGCCGGATGTGGGCCATGCGGGTTTGAACCAAGGGCGGATGATGGAATTTTTTATCGAGAACTTGGTGGTGGGGAAGTAGGGGGATAACGTCCAGGATTATGCGCACATTTGCAGAGTGAACTCCGTGAGGTTAGGGGTGGTAGTTGCAGCTAACCAATCCCAAAGACCAAACGGAGGCCACGATGGCAAGCATAGGCGAGGGCAGCGTGGTGATTGCATCGGCCGTCTGCCTGACCACCACATCGTACGAGTAGCTATGGACCGTGCCGTTACGGTCGGTCATCGTCAGCGCCTGACCCAAGGCGTTGACAGTTAGCACATCCTTCGAGGAACTGCTGCTGGCCCCGGTGGAGGGATCCGGGTAGCGCACCTCCTTGACCAGGTCGTTGGAGTTCAGACCGGAACCGCCACTCGTGGTGACGCCATAGGCCCATTCGGTTACTTGCTGCCCGTCGGAGGGCAGTACCACCCGCACCGTGGTCAAGCCCGCCGCGTTGTAGGTGGACTCGGTGGTCTTGTCATCGGTGTCAGACACCACGCCAACGACATAGTTCTCGATCGACTTGGTGACATCGCCCAAGGCATTGAAATAACCCCGGGTCTCGATCCCCCGGGGATCAATGCGCTTCCAGGCCAGCGCTTACGCCAGAGGATAGAAGGTCTGAACTGAAATCTTGTGCTGACCGCATACCTCCTCAATGGTTTTGCCACCCGTTTCAGCCTCCCGAAGGATCGCGACAATTTGCTCGTCAAGTCAACGCTTCTTCTTCAGGCTCTTACCCAAGCTGGGACAGGCTGAAGTTTAAACTATCCACTGGTACTATTTTAGGAACCCACGACACAAAACCTAAGGGAAACCTTAAAAGTTAGTTGACACAGTGCGACATCATAGTCAGATGCGACCAATCCACTCCTTAGCATTCACTATTTTTTTCCTTAACAAGATGTGCTATTTCGAATTTTAACCCGGTTAATTTATATTTCTCTTTTAGCCTGTAAAAAGCAGAATTAAAAATTAGACAATGCTCAGGCCTCAAGAATCCTCTCCGCACCCCAATGCACTCTTTTGTCCAAGATATAAGGAAATCACCATGACTCTTGTTTAAGAAAATTTCTGACAATAAATTTAAGCCAATTGTGTGACCAAAAGGGCATAAATAAATACCCAATTTATCGCTTTTAGATGCTGCAATTTCTAATGCACTCAAGATTTTTTCATTGCTATTGATTACATCATTGTCAATTTTAAATGGATTGGTTCCGGCCTCTGTTTTTGCAGCAATTTTATAAAAGAATGTTTCAATTTTTAATTGAAACCAACCCGGAACTACATTCCCAGGGCCATTTCCTTTCCTAATTAAACCTATTCCATCCGAGGGATACCCGTTCATTAATAAAATATCAGCAAATTTTTCCGAAATTCCAATCTCACCCGCAAATGTTTTCCAAATATCTACTTTGTCAGACTTTGGCAGTTTACTCCTATCCAATATCAAATCTGAGGTCTGCTTACCTCCACCCCCACAGAAAAAACACGCGTTGCTATCATTGTAATTAGTTCCGCCTTCTTGCCCACAACACCCGATTACCTTTTCTATTTTCCCTAAAAAATATTCTGCTTTTTCGACTTCATCTTTTGAATAATTCCTGACAATGTCCCATCCAAAGAAAAATGACTTTGAATTACTATAAAACAGTTTTTGAAGATCAATTATTTTTTTGTAAAGATTACTTCCTTTTTTTGCCTTAATCGCACCCACCTTCTTATTTGTCGAAATGGTCACTTGTTCTCCCAGATACTCCCTAATATTCTCTTCCGGTATTCTGAATTCAATTACTTCATCCATTGCTAAATCCTATTATAGTAGTGGGTATTTAGAATAAACTTGTTCAATCATTCTTTGTAATTCCATTTGTGTGGGCTTTCTCCTCGATCCATAGGGGCTATGGTATCCTGAACTCGTTTGTAATCAACTGATGGTAAGCACCATCAATAGAGACCGTTTTAACTTTTGGTGATCCCCCCAAAAAAACTTTATTAAAAGTAGAATGTCCCCCTTTTGACCCCCCGGTGGTGAACAAGAGCTTGGCGAAGAGACCAAAGCCGGTGAAGGCAAAGCCGGGCGTCAACATTGGTCACGGTACTTCGTTTGGTAACGGCTTTCGCACGTTTGCCAGAAACTCTTTGTCAATTGCTCCACATACTTGGTAGTTGCTTCGGGCGACTTCCAAACACACTCGGTTTGCTCCGCCTGCATAAGTAGGGTCGTTGAATTGAACAGCATCATCTTCCCAATAGCAGACCGGGCAAACCTCAAACGTTCCCGGCGGCGGCTCACACAATGTCAAGTTCTTGCAGCAAGGACAGGGATAGTTCATTGTAGGTTCCAGTAGTTGATGCCATCGGCAGGCCGAAACATGGTACGCAATGCACCATCAGCACGTTGAACGGCAAACGTGTTCGTTGTGGGGTCGTAGAAGAGCTTGTCGCCGTTAAGTCTGACCTTCGTCAAAGTTCCTGCTGGCGGGTTATTGACAAATGACTTTGCTCCCTGAGCGTACTGCGTGGCGTTCGGATATTCGGGGAATTCAACCCCATGCTTCTTGAAATGTCCATAGGCGTTTTCTACGCCTGGCTTGTCTTTCGTTGCCGACCAAAACGGTGGCTTTCCGCTGCTTGGAGCTTCCTCAGCTACTAAACCTGAAATTTTTGGTTTTCCGATTTTTCCTATGGGCGGCTTTTTCAATCTACCTGAAACTTTTACAAGAGTATAACTTAAGGCTAAACTTCATCCTATTCTGGAATGCCTCCCTTTGCTTTCTTTCATTTTTACATGTTATCAATTTAAGATTTAAATTTTAAATCGGGTCCGGTTAGTAACTTAATTTCATCAACCCATTCTCCCAATTGCATAACTTGTCCTTTTTTTTCAATTACACAAAGTGCAAGCATTTTCATTTCCTCTAAAGTCTTGCTTAGGGTCCAAGGCACTAATTTCTCAATGTCATTTAATTCAGTCCCTAACTGAACTAGGCTAACTAGACTACCATCTATTTTTAGTTTTTTAAGTTCCTCCAAATACTTAGGCAAAAAAACTAAGTTTTCAGAATCATCTGTAGAGAATTTCTCGTTAGAAATTGCCTCGACAATACCTAATACCAAAAAGGCAATTAGTTTTTCAGTTGTGGTGGCGAATTTGGTCATTAATTGCTCCAGCCGGTTTTTACTTTTGGAGAAACTATAGTGCCTGCGTTACTCTGAAAATAATGTACTGAAATTTTATTGCCATTTTTCCACCCGTCTCTGTATATCTTCTTCCAGTCCCCATTGGGTTCAAGTTTCTTTAAAATTATGCGGAAATCCTTGTTGGTAATGTTGGTTTTTTAGGCCGCTTGGTTTCCACATAATTCCCGGAAGGACCAAGATTTTTTGTCCATTCGGGACCCGGATTTTTGATTGGTGTGATAGTTTTGGTTTGGTGTTTTTTGGAAGTGCCGTGGTGGTGTGACGGTGTTGAGATAAGGGCGCCCGTTACGGGGTCATGATGTTTGGGGAGAGGTCCTTTTCATTCGGGACGCGGATTTTTGGTGAGGGATTGATTGTTTTTATGGGGTGATAGCGCATTTGGTGAGGGATTTTCGGAGGGTGTTGGTTGATTGTTCGGTGGTGCGGGTTTGGGCCAGGTCGAGGGAGGTGAGGGATTTGAGACGGGCGAGGTCGGGGGCGGAGGAATCGGTGATGGCGGTTTGGGCGAGGGAGAGTTGGGTGAGGGTTTGGAGCTTGATTAGTTCGATCATTGCGGCGTCGTTGATGCGGGTGCGGGTGAGGTCGAGGTTTTTTAGTTTTTTGAGTGAGGAGATGGATTGGAGGCCGGCGCTGGTGATTGGTGTGCCGGCGAGGCTGAGGGTGTGGAGATTTGACAGGTTGGCGAGATCTTGTAGGCCGAAGTCGGTGATTGGGGTTTGGGCCAGGTCGAGGGAGCTTAGGTTTTTTAGTTGGGCCAGTTGGCGCAAGCCGGCATCGGTGACGCGGGTTCTGGCCAATTGGAGGGTTTTGAGTTTGTCGAGATTGGAGAGGGAGAGGAGTCCGGCGTCGGTAATTGGGGTGGCGACCAGGTGGAGGCCCTCGAGAGTGTCGAAGTCTGCGACAGCCCTGAGGGCGGCATCGTTGACCATGGGGCACAGGTTGAGATAGAGGCCCCGAATTTTTTTGAGTTGCGTCAGGTTTCTGATGCCGGTTTCGCCTACATTGGTGCCTTCGAGGCCCAAGATTTCGATATTTTTAAGAGCGGCAATGTTTTCGCACCCTATATCGGAAATTTTTGTGAGATTGATCATGAGGCCGCGCAGGTTGGTAGCGCCGCTCAGTTCGGCCAAGCCTTCATCTGTCAGGCTGATTCCTGAAAGGGAGAGGTAGGATAGATTGGGTTGGCGGGCAATGTGGGTGATGGCGTTATCTGTCAGGCGGGTGAAAGCCAGGTCGAGAGATTCGAGATTTTTCAACCCGGACAGGGAGGCGATGCCTGCGTCGGTGATGGGGGAACCTGTGATAGAGAGGGTTTTGAGGTTTTGAAGGCGGGCGAGTTCTTTGATGCCCAGGTCGGTGAATTGATTGCCGTTGAGGTTGAGGCTTGTGAGCTGTGGCATTTTGCCAATGGATGCGAGCGCTGAGTCTGTCAGTTGGCAGTCGATGAGGCCTAGGTTAGTGATGCGGGACAGTTTGGCCAATTCGGCGGCGGCTTGTTCGGTGAGTAGAGTCTTGGTGAAGGTGATTGTGTGGAGGTTATGGCAAGCCAAGAGGCTAGCGATTCCTTCGGGTGTGATGAGGGCGAATGGCAGGGTGAGTGATTGCATTTGGGTGAAGGCACCCAGTTTTGACAACCCTTCGTCGGTAGCGCGTGGTAGGGTGACTTGGTTAACCGAGTTGCCTGGTTGGCCGACTGAGCGGCTGGCGAAACCGCCGCGCTGGTAGAGCCATTCTAGTGCCGTATCTTCGTCTTTATCGGCGCGTGTACCTTGGGAGAGGACCATGGTACACAGGATAGCAAGGCAGCAGACTGTTTGACCGGGCATGATGAAACCTCAAGCGGATCAGGCGTAAAGTTCGATGGCGCCGCAAATGGCCTCGAGGTCGTTGGGGACCTGGACGGCGCGGTTGGCGTGGCTGGCGCGTTTGACGCCGCGGACACCCAGGACTTTTTGGAACTGTTCCTGGTCGGCGCTGTGGTAGGCGACGGTGGCGGTGGGATCTTTCATTTGGTGTGCTGTGAGGATGCAGACGACACGGTCTGAAGGGGCGATGATGCGCTGCTCACGCAACTGGATGAGGCCGGCGAGACTTGCCGCCGAGGCGGGCTCGCAGCCGAGGCCGTGGGCTCCTATGAGTGCTTTTGCATCCATAATTTCCTGATCATCTGCACGGCGGACGATGCCGTTCATGACCTCGATGGCACGGAGTGCCTTGACGAGGTTGACCGGGCGGTTGATTTCGATGGCGCTTGCGATGGTGTTAGCGCGGCCGTCGTGGGCGTCTAGGTCTTTGAAGAAGGTGTCGATGGCGGGGTTGTCGGGGTTGCCTTGGTTCCAGCGGATGTTTTTTTCGTTGACGAGGGTGTCGAAGGTGCGAGCGCCGGCGGCGTTGATGACGGCGAGGCGGGGTATTCTTTTAACCAAGCCGAGATCTTTTAGCTCCATGTATGCCTTGCCGAAGGCGCTGGAGTTGCCGAGGTTTCCGCCTGGGACGATGATCCAATCTGGTGGTTCCCATGCAAGCGCCTCGAGGACACGGAGCATGATGGTTTTTTGGCCTTCGAGGCGGAAGGGGTTGATGCTGTTGACGAGGTAGACGCCTAGGCGGCGGGCGACTTGCTGGACGCGGGCCATGGCATCGTCGAAATCGCCGGCGATTTGCATGGTGAGCGCGTGGTGGTCGAGTGCTTGGGCGAGTTTTCCGTAACTGATTTTTCCGGAGCCAATGAAGACGATGCCGCGCATGAGACCTGTTGCGGAGCAGTAGGAGGCGAGTGAGGCGCTGGTATTGCCGGTGCTTGCGCAGGCGGCCCGGCGGGCGCCAGTGATGCGAGCATGTGTGAAGGCGGCGGTCATGCCGTTGTCTTTGAAGCTGCCGGAGGGGTTCATGCCCTCGTATTGAAGGTGCAAGGAGTCTGGTCGCATGCCTAGTTTTTGTGCGAGGACATCTGCTTTTTGGAGAATGGTTTGGCCTTCTCCTATGGTGAGGATTTGACTGGTTTGAGCGAAGGGGAGGAGTTCGCGGAAGCGCCAGACGCCGGAGAAATCGACTGGTGTGGTTCTGCGAGACCATTTAGCCTCGAACTCGCTGAGGTGTTTTGGAGTTGGGAGGCGGTTCCAGTCGTATGCGACATCCATGAGTCCGCCGCAAGTTGGGCAGCGGAAGGAGGTGTCTTCCATAGGCAGCGTGGCGCCACAGCGCGGCGCGACGCAGCGTTGGAAGACGGGAGGTGTGTCAGGTGAGCTCATGGGAAGGCCTTGTCATTGACTGGTTAGGGATCTCTTTTTGAGAATATGAGGCAGGCGAGCAAGAGGAATACGCCCGTGTGAGCGAGGGTGAGGCCGAGGCCTTTTGCCCAGGAGAATTCGGCGCTTTCGACGAGGGCACGCATAGGGCCGGCGACGGAGAAATCGCGCATGAGCTGGCGATCGACCATGGTGTCGAGGTCTTCGGTGTGTGGAAGGATGGAATAGACCGTCTCTGCCACTCTGCCGACGGTGGTTTGGAAGAAAGGGAGGCGGTTTGGATCGGCCTGTGGTTGGCGGTAGGCTTTGGCGCCGCGGAGCGTTTGGGCGATGGAGAGTTTTTGTGGTTTTCCGGCGTTTTCGAAGCGGATGCGGCTATCGACTGTTTGGGCGTGCATTTGGCCGAGGATGAAGAGGACCACCCAGTAGCAGACAGTTACCAGCATTGCTGAGAGGGTGCTACGGGTGAGGACGCCTGTGAAGGTGCTGACGCTGAGGAGAAGGGCGAAGAAGAGCAGCAGGCTTGGGAGTGCCAGTATGATGCCCGGTGACCAAATGTTGGCGAGGATGCCGGTGACGAGCCATGCGAAGAAGATGAGCAAGCCCAGGAGTGCCCCGACAAAGAGTAGGGAGCCGACATATTTGAAAACGAGCAAGCGCCAGCGTGGGATGGGGCGGACGAGTAGAAGTTCGAGTGTGCCTTTGCGGACCATGTTTGGGACGAAGGCGGCGGTGACGACAACGCTGATGAGCAGCAGGATACTGCCGCCGAGTCCGGTGGTGAGGAGTTTTTGCAGGATGAGGACCTCGAGGCCGAGTGGAGCGCCCATGGGTGGGGTCATTTCGAGGCTGTCGGCAAAGAGGGTGAAGCGATTGAACCAGATCATGCGGAGGTCGGGGCCGGGCTCGACTTGGAGCTCCCAAGATTGTTGGCCCAGGGCCTTGGCGAGTGGTGGAGTGGATTCGCGGATATCGGTGACTTGCCAGAGTTGACCATCGGCGATTTTGCCGAAGCGGGCGCGGATTTGTTCTGGAGATTCGGCCTTGCCTAAAAGTGGCAGGGAGTTGCGGTTGAGGGCAACCTTCCACGAGGTGGTGGGCAGGTCCTTGCCATCAGTCGATTCGGCCTTGGCAATGGAATAGAGGGAGCCTGTGGCCCTGCCAGCGATGTCGCTGATGTTTTCTTTGGAGAAGTCGACTCCGTCGAGGTTGACGGCGAGGGATTTGGCGCAGATGTCGAGGTATTGCCTGCCACCGGGTTGTTTTTTTTTGTCGGGCAGTTCGGTTCCGCCGACCATTGGTTCGATGTGGCCGGTGAGGGCGACACCAAAGATGAGGCCAATGGCCGCGAGCAGGATGTAGAGGATTTTGGCGTCGAGGAATTCACGCCAGGCATCGCGCAGCATTGCGGCGAAGGAGCGGATCAACCCTGGGCGGAGTGTTGGTTGAAGGCTCATACGGCTGGGCCTCCACGGTCGGCGAGGGAGAGGTAGAGGTCTTCGAGGGAGCCGCGTTCGCGTTGGAGGTGGCGGAGCCGAAGGCCGTGGGAAGATGCTTTACTGAGGAATTGGTCGATAGCCTCGGGGGCTGCGGAATCGAGGAACAGGCGGAGTAGGCCTTGGCATTCGGACTGTTCGAGTTTGTCGAGATTCCAGGTAAGGTTTTCGGGGACAGGGCCATCGAAGGCGACCAGCCATGTGGGCTTGGACTGGGTGAGTTCGGCGACGGTTCCTTGGAGAACAAGTGTGCCTTTTCGGAGAATGGCGACGCGGTCGCAGAGTTGCTCGACCTCACCGAGGAGGTGGCTGTTGACGAAAACGGTAACCCCTTGGCGTTTTTCCTCAAGGAGTAGTTCGCGGATTTCTTTGCGGCCGACCGGGTCGACGCCGTCGGTGGGTTCGTCGAGGAAGAGTACCTTGGGGCGGTGCAGTAGTGCTTGGGCGAGTCCGAGGCGTTGTTTCATGCCTTTGGAGTAGCCGCGGATGCGGAGTTTTTCGCGGCCTTTGAGTCCCAAGATTTCGAGTAGGTAGGGTATGCGGGCTTTGCGTTCAGGGCGAGTCAGGCCTTGGAGGGCGCCGTAGAACTCGAGGAGGCTTGGGCCGGTGTGGTATTCGGGGAGCCTGTGATCTTCTGGTAGGTAGCCGACTTCGAGGCGGTTGAGAGGTCTGCCGACGGGTTCGCCCAAGAGGTTGGCGGAACCTGCGGTGGGGGCGACGAGGCCGAGGAGGATTTTGATGAGAGTGGTTTTTCCGGCGCCATTTTGGCCCAGTAGGCCGAAGAGGGTGCCGGGCTCGACCTGCAGGCTGACGCCATCGAGAGCATGGACTTTGCCGTAGTGTTTTTGCAGGTTGTTGACCGAAACCACCATGGGCTGGAACCTCCAAGTTGAATCTTAGCGGGCAGGCAGTGTGGTTGGGAGGTGAAAATGGGGTTTGGGGAGTGTACGGAAAGGCCTTGTGGGTTTAGGTTTATGGCATGAAGCTTTAAGAAAAAAGCGGGGAAAAGCGGTTTTTGGAGATTTGCGTCGGCACAAACCATCGTGTGGGGTTGGTTGTGCGAAAAGTGAGTGGAGTATTAAAGCGGCAAGTTGGTTGGGCCCGATGGGGAGAGAATGGGCATCCAGTAATTGGGGGCCCATGGGTTGGCATTCCTTTCGGGGGAATGGTTATGGCTAGCAGAGCCAGCGAGAAACAACCGGGTAAATACCGGGCAGACGTTGATGGTATGCGGGCTTTGGCTGTGGTGCTGGTGGTTTTGAACCATGTGGGTCTTGGTTTTGCTGGTGGGTATGTGGGTGTGGATGTGTTTTTTGTGATATCGGGATATTTGATTACTGGGATAGTGTGGCGGGAGTTGTTGGCTGGGAGTTTTTCGTTTGGTGGTTTTTATGAGCGCAGGGCCCGGCGAATCTTGCCGGCATTTGGGGTGACCGCCCTGGTTACCTTGGCTGCAGGTTGGTACCTGCTTTTGCCTTACGAATACAAGTTATTGGGCCGGTCTGTGGTGGCGGCCAGTCTGGGATTCTCGAACATCACCTTTTGGGGTGAGTCTGGTTACTTCGACATGGCTGCGGCGGAAAAGCCGTTTTTGCACACCTGGTCATTGGGTGTTGAAGAGCAGTTTTATCTGGTTTTGCCCGGTTTGATGTTTGTGCTGTTTCGTTTGGGTTTGGGCAGGTGGCTGCCTGGTGTGTTTGCGGGGCTGTTTGCGGCAAGCCTTGGGTTGAGTGTGTGGTTGTTGGAAAGCCAGCCGGGTTTTACCTTTTATTGGCTGCCGACCCGGGCGTGGGAACTATTGGCGGGATCTTTACTGGCATTGGCGCCGATGTGGCGGATTGAGAAGCGAATATGGAGAGAGATTTTAGCTGTTTTGGGTTTGGGCCTGATTGTTGGCCCGGCGCTGTTTTATGGCAAGGAGACGGCATTTCCGGGTATGGCGGCGATGGCCCCGGTTTTGGGGGCGGTGTTGCTTATTGGCGGGGGAAGTACTGGTGGGAGCTTGGTTAGGGCGATGCTTGAGTGGCGCCCGGTGGTGTTTGTGGGGGTAATTTCGTATTCACTGTATTTGGTGCACTGGCCAATGATGGCGTTTGCCAATTATTTGGCGATGGGGCCGATGGGGGCTGTTGGCAAGTTGATGCTGGTGGCGGTGAGTGTGGTTTTAGCCGTGCTTTCGTGGTGGTTGGTGGAGAGGCCGTTTCGGGGCAAGGGATTGATTGTGAGCCGGCGGATGGTGTTTGTGTTTGCTGGCTTGGTGGTGGGGGTGGTTGTAAGCGGGGGTATGTTTGTGCAAAAGCGGAATGGTTTTCCCTGGAGGCTGGAGGCGGAGGGTAGGGCGATTTTGGAAACCCAGAGGGTGGATTCCAGGTGGTGGGGAATCGATTTGCATGCGTTGGATGTACCTGAGAGGCTGGCCCCTTTTGGAGCGGTTGGTAAAAGACCCGAGGTGCTGGTTTGGGGCGACAGCCATGCCAAGGCGTTGCTTCCGGGTTTGGATGAATTGTTCAAGCAGCATGGGATTTCAGGGGTGGCGGCCATTCATAGTGGTGTGCCACCTGTGGCTGGGTTTACCCGGAAGTTTCAGGAATTTAGCCCAGAGGATTTGGTGGAATATGGTGAAAAGGTGTTGCTAGCAGCGGCTGAATTGAAAGTGAGCCATGTGGTGCTGGCGTGTTATTGGGAATCGTATTCGAAGGGCAACCGGGAGTTATTTCGGGAGGCGGTGTTTGGGACGGTGGCGAGACTGAGAGAGTTGGGGATAACTCCTTGTTTTGTGGAGGATGTGCCGGTGTTTTTCTACCACCTTGGGATAACACGGGTGATGTGCCTGGGATTTCGCGGGAGGGCAGGGTTGGGTGCGGCTAGGGGCTTGACGGAAAAAGAGTATGAATCGCAGACGGTCTTTCAGCGGGAGATTCGACAGGAGTTGGAAGATATAGGGGCGTTGGTTTTTGCCCCGGCCCGTTTCCTGAGACGGGGCGATGGTTTGGAAGGCTATTACGCGAATGATGGCGAAGCGAGTTTTTACATTGACAAAGACCACCTTTCGGTGCGTGGGGCGATGGTGGTGCGTGGTGCTTTTGAGGGACTTTTGCAAAGGCGAGTGGCGGTTGGCAGGTAGGGTGTGCGGGTGATTTTGAGGTTTGGTGATATTGGACAAGAAAATGGCAGTTTTACAGAGAATTAATGGTTTGTGACGATTTTTTGGAATAAATGAATAGGTCGTAAAACAACATTAAGAATGATTGGCAAAAGTCCGATGCCTAACTCAACGGATTGGAGTTGCTTACCACTCTGGATTCATTGAATTGAGTGGCCTTCTGGATTTATCCATGAAAAATCTACAAATCAACGATTTGGATAGACATTTTAGGCCTTTGCATGAGGAACTTTCGGCTGCGACCCAGCGGGTGCTTGGGAGCGGTTGGTATATTTTGGGGCCTGAAGTAATTGAGTTTGAAAAAGAGTTTCGGGTTTGTTCTGGGACCAAGGATGTGGTTTCGGTTGCCAATGGGACAGATGCCTTGGAAATTGGTTTGCGGAGTTTGGGAGTTGGGTTTGGAAGCCGGGTGGTGACAGCGGCCAATGCGGGGGCATATTCATCGATCGCGATTTTGGCGGCGGGAGCGGTGCCAATTTATGCAGATGTGGACCCGGAACGGCTGACGCTTTGTCCTGGGCAAATGGAGAGGGCATTGGCGGGTGGCGGGGTACAGGCAGTGGTTGTGACCCACCTGTATGGCCGCATAGCTGATATGCCTGAATTACAGCGGATCGCCGAGCGATATGGGGTGCCGATTTTGGAGGATTGCGCCCAAGCCCATGGCGCCAGTTTGCATGGAAAGCCTGCCGGAAGCTGGGGCCATGTGAGTGCCTTCAGTTTTTATCCGACGAAAAATTTGGGGGCTTTGGGAGATGGTGGTGCAGTGGCGACTTCGCGGCCCGAGGTGGCCCGAGCGGCCCGGGAGTTACGCCAATATGGTTGGTCTAACAAGTATCATGTTGGGCGCAGTGGTGGCCGGAACAGTCGGTTGGATGAGCTGCAGGCGGCTTACTTGCGGGTGATGTTGCCCAAATTAGAGCAATGGAACGCCCGAAGGCGAGAAATCGCCAATCTGTATTGGCGGGAGCTTCAGGGGACCGGATTGGTCTTGGAACGGCTTTCTGGGGAGAATGATGTAGTCCACCTTTTGGTGTGTCGTTCTTCCCGGCGAGATCAAATTCGAAGCCACTTGGTGGCCAAGCAGATTGGGTGTGAATTTCATTATCCGGTAGCGGATCATTTTCAACTTGGATTGATGATTGATGACAGGCCAAGGCTTCCAGTGACTGAGGGATGGTGTGCGGAAACATTCACTTTGCCTTGTTTTCCCGAAATGACCAATGCGGAGGTTTGTCTGGTGGCCAGTGCGGTGCGCGAAGCCTTCTACACATTGGCCCAACCCCAAGCCGCCTAAATGGGGAGTGGAAATTTGGAATTTGGCAATAGCCTGATTATTCCTGTTTATCGCAACGCTGACACAGCTAGGGTGCTGGTCTCAGCGTTGAAGGATTTATCCATCAAGCTGAAGGGCGATCTTGAAGTTGTATTGGTGGTGGATGGCAGCCCTGATGAGTCGCATGGTGTGTTGCAGGAATTGCTGGAACAAGGTGGGCTGCGGGCGCAACTGCTTTCGCATTCGAGAAATTTTGGGTCTTTTGCAGCGATACGC
>Ga0255132_1000246_pt1 | contig 21846 bp, 17 predicted proteins | sample Law_Law_RepA_8d_FD_188551 | JGI IMG/M metagenome (GOLD analysis project Ga0255132, IMG submission 188551) | Freshwater microbial communities from St. Lawrence River, New York, United States - Law_Law_RepA_8d | ecosystem: Environmental > Aquatic > Freshwater > River | place: USA: New York...
ACGTGACTCCCGTTGAAGCTTCTCTCGTTCGGCCTTGAGTGACTTTAGCTTGACTACCTTGCTATTCTCTTTGAACCCACGCTCAAACTTGCCGATCTTTGGCAAAATGTTCGCTTGACAGTAAGGTTTCTCTGGATGCTTTGCAAAGTAATCCTGATGATATTCCTCCGCCGGAAAAAACACACGTAACGGAGAAACCTCCGTCACGATCTTCCCGCGAAACGTCCGCTTCTTCTTGTACTCTTCAAGCAATCCTTCAACAGCCAGCAACTCTTCCTGCGATCCGTAAAAAACGACGGAGCGGTATCGAGTGCCGAAATCAGGCCCCTGTGCATTAAGACTCGTTGGATCGTGCGCCTTGAAAAAGATCCGCAGCAATTCTTCGTAGCTGACAATCGAAGGATCGTACTGAACTCTCACTACTTCCGCATGTCCAGTCTGATCGGTAAGGACTTGCTCGTAACTCGGATTTGCCAACGCTCCTCCGGAATACCCCGAGACTACCGACTCCACCCCCCAGACGCGTTCAAAGACAGCTTCCAGACACCAAAAACACCCACCCCCAAAAACGGCATTCGCAACCCGAGGCTCTTCGCTCGCTCGCCCTTTCTCTACTTGAACTCCCCGACCTCGAGGAGCCGTATCACCAACGTCTTGGCCCAATGCCTCTCCTAGCAAGCCAAATAAACAGAGCACCGATAGACCGACTGTGAATAAACATGCCGAGCACAGTCGACTCCTCAGATCTAAACTTATTGCCCAAGACTGCGTTTTGAACTCTTGCATGCTAAGCTCCCAACTTCAGCGGCCCAAGCGATCGGCCAACCTTCAAGTGATCGGCCAAACAAGGAACAGGTCAGTGAATGCTAAAAAAGAAACGGGTCAAGTGATAGAATATCGGTGCTGAGAAACAAAGAGAATCTATCCGATCCAACACGCCAGCGTGCCCCATCACTAGCGTTCCGTAATCGCGAACCCCCCGGTCTCGCTTGATGGCACTCATGGTTATCCCACCCGCGAATCCTAAAAAGGCGATGACCATGGCCATACAAGCCGATTGCCATGGGGTAAACGGAGTGACCCAATACAACAAAGCACCGAAGATCCCAGTCGATAGCGTCCCACCGAGCACCCCTTCCCAAGTCCGCGTGCTGCTGACATCGGGGGCAATGACACGCTGACTTTTCAAACGACTCCACAACCACTGCAACACATCGGAGAGTTGTGAAATTAGCACGAAGTAAAACAACAATCCCGCCCGCGATCCATCCCACAGCGAACCATCAGACTCGATCAACTTCAAATCCAACAAAGCAGGAGCATGAGATAAACAATAAACGCAGATCAACAACCCTGCTTGAATCTGCGCTGATCGCTCCAAAAATCGCTTGTGATCACCCGCTATCGCAATCCTCGCTGGAATGAATAGCGACGCATACACCGGAATCATGACGCTGTAGATCGAATAGAAGTCGATCCGCTCTCCCCGATACGAAATCCCGGACTGAGAAAGCCCAATGAGCAAATACTGCAACGGAGTGAATACCACCAAACTCCAAACCAACGCCCGATGGTCCCCACGCCTCGTCGGTGTCATCGTGATGAATTCTCGAAACGCCCAAAACGAAACCAACCCAAACAAAATGATCGTTCCAACCCGATGCAGAAACATCCCGGAAATCAAAATGGCAAACATGAGCCACCAAGCCCACAATCGCTGCACAAAACGATTGACCAACGCAGGATTCACCGACGGTGTTGGCTGATTGCTCAAATTTCTAGCCACGATCGACGCGACCGCTAAAACCCCTAACACGACGCTCGCTAACACAATCGTCGGTAAGTCCAACCCGGTAAGGTTTTGTGGCTGATCATCCATTGCGAAAAACTGATGCGTCTGAGAAACTGCAAAACACAGGTCGATCACCAAAAGGACCACAAGGCCTCCTCTGTTCACCTCCAAGCATGGTAACAAGAATCCTCCGAAATGCGGAGGTCTCTCACACTCACTTTCCCCCCTCCTCCTCCCACCTTAACGTTTTTGCAGGTCTTTCCCCTAAGCTACACAAGCTTCGAATAAGCAAAATCCACGGAATCTCTAACCATGCACCTACGAATTGGTACCCGGCACAGCCCCCTGGCACTCTGGCAAGCCCACTGGGTTGCTGACCAATTGAATTCAGCCGGACACCAAGTCGAACTAGTGAAAATCACTACAACCGGCGATACGACCACCACCCCATTGGGCCAAGGGGGCGGCGTGGGACTCTTCACCAAGGAAATTCAAAAAGCACTTCTAGACGAGCGCTGCGATATCGCTGTCCATAGTTTGAAAGACCTCCCAACCCAACCGATCCCTGGCCTTACCTTGGCCGCTGTCCCAAACCGTGAATCTCCAAACGATTGCTTGATTTCAACCAAGTTCAGAAGTCTCTCGGACCTCCCTCTGAACGCTCGAATCGGTACTGGTTCTCCACGACGCAAAGCACAACTGCTACACCTTCGCCCCGACCTCGACCTACAAGATATCCGGGGAAATGTAGAAACTCGCCTCGCGAAGCTGACTTCTCAACCCTTCGACGCCATCATCCTCGCCTACGCAGGACTTCAACGCCTCGGGCTCGAATCGCTGAAACTCAATCCTGAACACCTATGCGTCTTGCCCACCGACGTGATGCTGCCGGCCGTCGGTCAAGCAGCCCTTGGTCTCGAGACTCGCACCGAAGATACAAAAACCAGAGAAGCTCTCCTACCTCTAATCGATCCCGCTACACTGATCTGCGTCCGTGCTGAGCGGGAACTGCTGCGTTTGCTCCAAGCCGGTTGCCTCGCCCCAGTCGCCGCTCACGCCACAATCGCCAACCAAATTCTAATACTCCGCGCAAAAGTCTTCTCCGACGACGGAACAAAACTGATCTCAACCTTGCACCAAGTTCCTATCGATCAAACTGCTCTCTCCCAAGCAGGTGCAATAAACGACGAGACTCCAATCTCCCTCGCAGCACATGTTGCTCAATCTCTGAAATCCCTCGGTGCCGAGGAACTTATCGCAACTACACGGCTAAACCTTCCAAAAGCCTAGAACATCGAACCGAAGCGGAATTGCTACCATCACAATGGTTGCTGAGCGTTCTTTAACCTGTGGATGTACAAACAAAAAAGCGACCTCGATTGATCGAGATCGCTTTCGATATTTTGACTTATAACGGCGAGAGAACTACAAAGCCACGTCCAGTTGCGACTGACCGTCTTTCACCGTAACCGTACGTTCCATGTTCGCTTCCTTCATAGCAGCATCAACGCCTTGAAAGGCCGCTGCTTGTGCTGGATCGTTGCTCGGTGCCAAGTAATAAGCATACTTGCCAGGAACCAACGAACCTTTGAAAGACCCATCCGCCTTGACTTCCAATGGAGCTGGATGGCCAGCTTCCAATGGTTGCAACATCAAGACGACATTACCGAACGGCTGTCCACCTTTGGTTACCTTGCCTGTTACATCCATCGGCCCCTTGAGCATTTCTGCCCGGTAACCGCAACCTACTGCAAACAAGCAAACCATTAGCAAAAGTATCAGATTACGCATTGGTCGAATCCTAGACTATTCTTGTGGTTCGTAGTTCACACCGTCGTTACGACCTGCCATCCACTTGAGGATGACGCCATCCAAGTTCGCACTCAAGAACTTTACGGAGCCGTCGCCGAAAACAGCGTTAGCACCCGAACCGTGGAATGCGAATGGCTCATCGTTAGGTCCGCAGTTGTTAACGGACCACAAGCATTCTGCTGGACCACCGGTAACTTGGCTAAAGTTGTTGATCTTGGCGATCCGTACTCCTGGAGCAATTGCGTTGCTAGGACCGGAGTAACCGTTGGTTACAGCGTCAGCATCGGCCCAAGCGTACATGTGACGTCCAAGAGGACCAGTGCTCATGTTCACAGGGAATGCAGGGCTGGAGACCGGGGTCTTGCGGGTGGACAATGCACCGAACTTAGCGACGTTCGGGTGTGCACGACCAGCGTCTTCAATCGACATCAGCGTGTTCGAGGTACCGTCAGTCGACGAAGCCAACTTGCTGCCTTCGCAATCCAACATACCTTGAACTCGCATCTGAACCAATTGTGGATCAGACGATGGAGTCCGCATTCCGTAAGTAGCGGAACCTGGACGCGAATCCACGTCGGTCAAGTCGATGAACATGTAGTCGATCCCACCCAAGCGATCAACAGGATCTCGTGTCCCTGGATCCATTGGAGCCGATGGACAAACGTAGGTAGAAATCTGGGTCTGAGCAGCAATTTGACCCGATGGATGGGTCGGATCGTCGTACGCCTTACCCTTCGAGCTGCGATGGATCAAGCATCCGCTTGGGGTAAGGAAGTCGTTACCACTTGGAGAAGCTCCGTAGTGGGCGATCGAATTGGTGTTGTGATCAAACATGTTGTAGACGGTCTGTTGCTCGATGTATGGCAACAATTGGGTTGCCGTCGAGTGGATCTGATAAACCGTCGTTGTGCCTCCGGTCGAACCACACTGACCACTGCCAGGCAATTTCTTAAAAGCGGATTCGTGGTTTTGGACCGCCAAACCAATCTGCTTCATGTTGTTCGAGCAGCTCATACGACGAGCTGCTTCACGTGCAGCTTGAACTGCAGGCAAAAGCAAACCAACCAAAATACCAATAATTGCAATAACAACAAGCAATTCAACCAAGGTGAACGCTCGACGCATGGTCGACTTTCGACCCAAACGCATCTTCATAAACACATCTCCCGTAAAACCTCCATCCTAGGCTTCTCTACACTCCGTAGAGAAATCCGCATCCGAAGACATCGCCGTCTCGGACATCGGGCGAATAATACCGCCAAGATCAATTCCTAGAAGGTCTCAGGCACTCAATTCACGCATTCTTAACACTTCCATAACATAACAAAACAGGAATGGTGGTCGATTATTAAGAAGTAATGAATAAAAAATGAAAGGTAGATGAGCTTTTCCAGGCCCACCTACCTTTTGCTTTGAATCGAATCTCTTTTTCAGACTACCACTCGCATCTGTCCGGTAGAACAAAGCACCGCAGCAGTTTTGCAAATCGCCTAATCTAGCCCTTCTTCTGTCAATTCATCTAGATCATCGATGCGATCAAAGATCTTTTGAATCTGATCATTGCTCCAGTGCGGGCCATGCAATCCGCTACCTGTTGCTCGACCTCGACTTTGAGTATCGAACTGCTCTTGGTTCACAACCGACCGAGCACTCTCTTCTCTCACAGGGCTTATGGCTCCACTCACAGGACTTATGGTAACTGGGGCACTCGGTCCAACCGCACGGTTGTTGACGGTCTCGGTGAGAGCCTCCAAGCGATTCGCAAGCTCATGAACTTGCAAGGTCTTTCGCTTGAAGTCGGACGACTTGTTAGCCAACCGGTCCGTCAACTCATTAACCGATGTCTCCATGGCTGTCTTAACACGTGTCAAGTGATCGATCTCAGCAGCTAGCTGTCGATGATGATCATGTACTCGTTCGAATTGCTCGGTCGCTACCAACAATTCCCCTCGCCTCGTGGACAACGTTCCATCAAGTTCTGAAATCGACTTATCGAGCTTGTTGCATCGCAATTCGCGATCTTCTACCAAAACCTTCGTTTGGGTCTCGAGTAACTCATTGAGCTCTCGTTTCTGCGATGTCTCTTCTATCAAACTCTTCAAGCTCGCTTCGCATTGCTCGCGACTCGCTGTCAATCCAGCAATCGTGTCGATCAAACTCGCTTGATCCGCTTTCAAACCATCGAGCTCCTTGCGGTTAACCGCAATCGCTTCCTCGAGCAACGCACGCTCTGCTTTGCAGTCTTCCAACGACGAAGTCACGCTCGCCAAGGTTTGAGTCTGAATTTCAATGTTCCTATCGAACTCAGCTTTCAACGAATCGAGATCCGCTTCCATGTCGCTCTTCTGACGAATCAACCCCTCGCATTCGCCTTGAAGCTGGTGCGACTCGCTGGTCAACTTCTCAATCCGACGCTCGATCGATTGCAAGTCGCGATTGAACTGTCGCAAATTCGCTTCGTACTCGTTGCGGGTTGTTTCAAATGCATCTGCTGCTTGGGCTGACTTCTCTTCCAACTCGAGAATCTCGCGACGAACCTTCTCTCGCTCATTCCTCAAATCAGCTAGATGCTCCCTCTTGGCTTCGATCTCCGAATCAATACCGCACAACTTGAGCTTCGCGTAATCCGCGTCAGCCTGAAGTTGTACCGCTTGTTCCTTCAGCGACTCGACAGTAGCCAGAAGCTCATCCCGTTGCCGTCCAAGTGCATCGGATTCCTCGATGCATTGCTTCGCTTTGAGCTCCGCTGCAACGCTTTGCGAATCGGCATCCCGAACCGCTGCTTCCAATCGCAGCAACTGACTCTTCTGCCCCTTCCAATCCGAAATCCACCTCTGATAAAGCTGCGACATCGAACGAACTTGCTCGCCGATAGCTTCAACACGACGTCCAGATTCCTTGCGAATCCGATCGTTGCCGATCTCGCGAACCGAACGATCGTAAAACAGACTTATCCCCGAGAGAAGGAATACCATCGCCCCGGAGATGTTGAAAAGCACAAACTCGTGATCCGCAAGCTGACGGCCATAATTCCAATAGTTCGTAGCTGCCGTAATAGCGATCCCAAGACCAAACAAACAGAACGTCATCAAGCTCGGCCAGCGATCGTAACGAGACGACTCGTCCGCCTCCGCCCAGCCTTTAACCTGCCGATCATACGAATCGAGCAACTTCACCAAGCGATCAATCGTCGTGTCGTCCAATAAGCGGTCATCTCCCGCTAAAGCAACACTGCGACTCCCTTGCAAATTCGTATCTGGAGTGTCATTGACGAGCACCCCTGGCAACGAAACTCTAGATTTCGCACCCGATACCTGTGGATACCGATTCCCTTCGGTGCCTTGCCTGTCCCTGCTGATGTGGTCTATCGACTCGAGAATCTCGGTTTTCACCTGACGGCTCCCTTGAAGGCTGAATTTGGTCTGTCTTCGTTTCTCTAAAACGACGGTACTCTCCGTATTCGGCAGACCTTTCCTAGCCCCCATATTTTTCCCAGTCGATTCGATCGAGGAATTTTAACTCGCGATACACCACTTGGCACATCTGTTACAATCGGCACCTTTCTCCAGAAATTCGAGCCCGAGAGTTCACAAGCTGCTATTTCATCGAGAAAAATCCCCTTCTCCACCTCACAGATTCACATTCACTAATCCAAAAAACATCGATGAAGATCTTGGTTACAGCTCAAGCGTTCTCCGTGAGCGGACGCGCTTTGCAATCGCAACTCGAAGCACTCGGCTGCTCAATTCTCCACTCGGCACCCTGGGGGCCCTTGAACGAAAACGATCTGATCGATCAAGCTGCTGAAGCGGACGCTATCATCGCCGCCACCGACAGCTACACCCCTATTGTGTTCAAATCACTTCCTAACTTGAAACTCATCGCCCGATGCGGAGTCGGTATCGATAGCGTGAACCTCGCGGCAGCGACTCAAGCCGGGGTAATTGTCACCAACGTCCCAGAAGCGATGACCGATGCTGTGGCTGACTACTGCTTCGGCTTGCTCCTCTCCGCCGCGCGACATATCCATACCGGCTACGCTTGCATGAAATCTAACGGTTGGAATGAATTCCCCGGCATCGAACTCAGCGGCAAACGACTTGGTCTCGTCGGATTCGGGCGCATCGGCCAAGCTGTCGCAAAACGTGCTTTCGGATTCGGACTAAGAGTGGCCGCATATGATCCATTGCTCGAATCCATGATGCTTGCTAATCAAGCCCCTGCGACACTGGTCGAACTAGCTTCACACATCGAATGGCTTTCCTTCGACTCACTCCTCGAATCTAGCGACTTCGTTTCCATCCACGCTCCGAACACACCTGAAAACAAACATCTGTTCTCCACTGATGCGTTTCGAAAAATGCAACCGCATGCTCTCTTGATCAACACATCTCGGGGAGGATTAATCGATACGAATGCTCTAATAGAGGCTTTGAATACAGGAGCCATCGGAGGCGCTGCAATCGATGTGTACGAAGAAGAACCTCTGCCCGTAAACCATCCTCTGCGTTCTACCCCAAAACTGTTACTCACCCCCCATAACGCGTTTAACTCCTTCGAAGCATCGAGACGGATGAGCCAAGGATGCTTCGACCCCATCGACGCACTCTTGAATAAAATCCCACCGTCGGTGATCTGTAATCCTCAAGTCCTAACGCAAAAGAACCTGCGTGCATCGCTTATCATCTAAGCCCACCCCTACACCACCCCCTTACACCAAACCACAATCCAATCGACCACTCAGACCAATCGAGTAATTCGGAGTAGAACCACTTGAAAACCAACACAGTTCGACAAGCTCTTCACGATGGCCAACATCAAGTCGGTACATGGCTGTCGCTCTCAAGCCCAACCGCAGCGCGTTTCATGGCTCGGACCGGGTTCCACTGGCTAACCGTCGATATGGAACACAGCGATTGCAATTGGAACACCGCAGCGACCATCTTCGCTCACATCGCAGATGCCCACTGCACTCCCTTAATCCGCGTCCCATCGATTTCTCACGAAAACGCAAAACGAGCATTAGATCTCGGAGCCCACGGGATCATTTTCCCAATGTGCAACCGCGTTGAACAAGCCGAACTGGCAGTCGCTAGTTGCAAATACCCACCGGCGGGCACCCGCAGTGTCGGCGGAAGTCAGCATGCGTTGAACTATCAATGCTCCGCCGCCGAATATTACCAGAAAGCCAACGACCAAATTCTAGTCGTTGTCCAAGCCGAGCATATCGAAGCAGTTGAAAGGATCGAGGAGATACTCGCTGTCCCCGGTATCGACGCGGTCTTCGTCGGACCCAACGACTTGCTAGCCTCCATGGGCAAAACGCCTCAAATGGATTGTGATGATCCGGAATTCATCGATGCGTTGAATCGCATTCGAACCGCAGCAATCCGACATGGAGTTGCCCCCGGCATCCACGTCGCCGATGCTGCGACAGCCTCGCGACGTATCAGCGAGGGTTGGAAGTTTATCGCTATAAGCAGTGAACTTGGGATGATGAATCAAGCCGCTGCGCAAATCACATCCCAACTCAAGCTAGCCCCAGCGAAGGAAATCGCCCGTTACTAGCTTGACCGAAGGGATTTCAACGAACGGGTATCTCGATCGTCCCTTCCAAATACTCGACGGTTTTTCCAGAGAGAAACACTCGATCCGCCTCCACTCGGCAACGGACCATCCCAGTCCGCTTCGATAACTGGGTTGCTTCGAGCGTGGTTCGCCCGAGCCGCTTTGCCCAATAAGGAGCAAGCGTACAGTGGGCGGATCCCGTTACAGGGTCTTCATCGATTCCGAACCTCGGTGCAAAAAACCGACTTACAAAATCAACATTTTGCCCTGGTGCAGTGATGATCACACCGCGCAGATCCAATTCGTTCAAACGTCTAAAATCTGGCTTCACATCGCGAACCGCCGCTTCGCTGTTCAGTACCGCCATATAATCCATCGCGCGGTAACACTCCAAAGGCTCAACGCCTAGTCCTTCGACCAAAGCTTTTGGCGCTTCGCACCTGAGACCAACCTGGCTGGGAAAATCCAGTGTTAAGCAATCCGACTCACGCATCACTCGCAGCTTTCCGCTGCGTGTATCGAATTCAACCTGTTGCACACCTGCCGGTAATCCCTTGAACAACACGTGTGCCGCCGCAAGAGTTGCGTGACCGCACAAGTCGACTTCGGTTGTTGGCGTGAACCATCGAAGTCGATAACCATCGTCGCTTGCGACATAGAAAGCGGTCTCGGCCAAATTGTTTTCCGCCGCGATCGCTTGCAATACCTCATCATCGAGCCAAGTATCCAGTGGGCATACAGCGGCGGGGTTCCCACGAAATAATTGGTCCGCGAACGCATCGACTTGAAAGATCGGAATCTTCATCTCTCGCTCCAGTTGAACGATGGTAAAGTTTGCTAGTTTGTGGGAATGCGAGACAAGCTTATCCTACTCAGATCGCTTTTCGATCTGAGCGATCGAAATCCCCGACGATAAAAGTAAGGATCACAGCCCAGAGAAAACCACCGAAGACTTTTGCAACGAATTGTCCAGCGACAATTCCAGGCAGCAGTGCGCCGAAAGCCACCGTTGGAAAGACCAAACTATCGACCAGAGCGCTCCCCACGTTCGATGCGTTGATCTTTACCATGCGAGGTTGTCTACGAAGGGATTGGTAAAGCACACCGTCAGTGATGGCCGCCAAGCCGAATGCTAATGTGCTTGCCAATGCGATTGGGCCGGCATTGCGATTGAGCAACCAAGAGATCGCGGCTCCGACGACGATCAAACAAGTCATCTTCGGAAGCAATCCCCGATTTTGCCACGACTCGTGAAGTTTATCGCGGGTTGTTAAATCCAATCCGATCAGAAGAAATGCGTTTACGATCGACGCCGAAGGACCAAAATACGTCGAAGAAAGATTCGCTCCTACGATAGCGACGAGATACAGCAAAACGTAGAACACCGAATGGAATCCCTGCAATGAAACAAACGCATATGAGCCGTGCCGCACACCCTCGCAGGATGATAGTTCTTCGAACCGATAACATCAACCGCCCCCAAAAGGGGCACCGGTCTTCCGCCCCAACGGTGCACCGGTCTTCGGCCCCAAAAGGGCACCGGTCTTCCGCCCCAACGGGGCACAATGTGATAGCCCAGGGCAACGCCCTGGGAAAACGGCCACATAAAACCCCACGCCCTAAAGGGGCGGAATGTCCCTCACACGCCCCCAACGACGCACCGGTCTTCCGCCCCCAAAAGGGGCACCGGTCTTCCGCCCCAACGGGGCACAATGTGATAGCCCAGGGCAACGCCCTGGGAAAACGGCCACATAAAACCCCACGCCCTGAAGGGGCGGAATGTCCCTCACACGCCCCAACGCCAAATCCATTTCATACCAACCAAACATCATCGCCATCCGTCAACAATATCAACGCATACCGCGCGAACCCTCATACCGCCCCTTCAGGGCTTGCGTATCTATTTCGTTTCCTAACCCAGGGCGTTGCCCTGGGCTTTCGCCTATCACCCCGTTGGGGTTGAAAACAAATTACCCCGACCAACGGGTCTTCCGCCCCATCGTCGCACCGGTCTTCCGCCCCAACGCCGCACCGGTATTCCCTTCAAGGGGGCACCAATCTTCGGCCCCAAAAGGGCACCGGTCTTCTGCCCCAACGGGGCCCAATGTGATAGCCCAGGGCAACGCCCTGGGTGAACGGCCCGATAAAAACCCCAAGCCCTGAAGGGGCGGCATGTACCTCGCACGCCCCAACGCCAAATCCATTTCGCATCAACCGAACATCATCGCCATCCATCAACAATAGGACCGCCCGGATTCGAACCGAGAACCAAGGGATTATGAGTCCCCTGCTCTAACCGTTGAGCTACGGTCCCGACACGGCGGTCTACGCAAGTCGCCTCGCGAAACCTCCGAATAACAATTCATAGTATATCTTATCAAGACACGTCGAGTAGGTCACTTATCCCGCAAGGCATCAATCCGCGAGCTTTGCGATTGCGATGTATCCACCCGCTCGAAAATGAGGAAACCAACTCCTGTACCGCAAACTTCCACTCGACGTTCGATTTAAAACTATCCACCTCTCCAACCTAAACCCACTCGCACGCAAATCCGCTTGCAACTCCCGCGCAGAAAATATGTGCAAATACATACTGGGTAACCCCCGGTAAGCGTAAACCCTATCCCCATACTGCCAACGCGGATCTCTGCTATTGAGCAAACCCCGACTCTTCCGCGATTCTCGGAAACTTCGCCACCGATCCGATAAACATCGCTTAACCCCACCCGGATCCCTCCACCACGTCCCCCGATTATGCACATGCACAATCAATCGCCCTTCTTTCTTCAAACTCCTTCCCACCTCCCGCATCATCCCAACCCGATTCGCTCGACCTTGAACCATCCCGATCGAACTATAAAGACAATAAGCAAGATCAAACGCCGAAGTCTCTAAAAACTCTAACTGCGCTAAATTCCCTAACGCTCCAAAGACATCCCCACCCCGAGGATTAGCTCCCGAATCGACTCCACCGCTCCTCCACTTCGCCTGGACTTGCTCCAACATCGATTGACTTAAATCCACACCAAGTACTTGCCACCCCCGCTCCGCGAGTGGCACCATCACACGCCCCGTCCCGCAACCTAAATCCAACGCCCGCAACGCTTCGCGATCCTTGGAAGCCTCACAAGTGCTCGCTACTTCCATAACGAGTTGACGATCAAGCTCCAGCAGCGGGTGGCCAGCGTGAAATTGGTCGTACTCAACCGCTATAGGTTCACTATGTACGTAATCCCAAGTCCCTCGTGAGACCCCAGGCGGGAGTTGCCATGCCGGTCGATTACGAGCTTCGTTCATCAATTCCACCAGATCGTAAACTACGGTACGAGTTCAAAAGTTGCCATCACCGGATGGTGATCGCTTAAGTCTCTCTCCGCATAATCTTTGGTATACCGAGTGTCCCAGTGATCTGCATCGGGCCCCTCTCCACGTATGTTCCACTGCGATAACACTTCGATCGAACGGAACCGATACCCCCCTTTGCCTTCCATCAACGATGGTGTGGCCAAAATACGATCAAACTGCTTGTCGAGAATCAAGTGCGTTCGACGCTTATCGGCCGGCGCTCTCTCCAAAACGTCAATCAAATCGTCGTTCGTATCACTCGTGTCGAGCCCAAGCAACGTATGCATCCCATCTCCACCTTGCTTAACCTCACCAACGGATTCTTCGACGTTCAAGTCACCGATGATGATGACGTTCTCTCCGCGTGCGATCGCTCCACGCATCCACTCATGCGCAAGTTTCGTTTGTTTTTGCCGCAACTCCGCTGCATCGGCCGTCGCTCGCAAGTGTAGATTAAGCAACGTCAACGGGATCATACGATCTCCTTGCTGCCATTCAAACCGAGTGATCAAATGCTTGGATAAATTGTAAAACTCCTTCGACTCGAACATGCGATTGTTCTGCTCTCGACGCGCGATCTCTACCAACCCAGACTTGAAAATTACGGCTACGTCTTGCTCGGTTCCAGAATCAAACCCTTCGATGAATGCAACGCGGTAGGACTGATTGAATTTCTCTTTGAGTACCTTTGTCAAATTCTGCATCACACCTCGGTCCTCAATCTCTTGGACCGCAAGAATTGTCGGCTCAAATTTTGCTATAGCAGCAGCAAAATTCCCCACGCGCCACTCCCACTCTTCCCGACTCGGTGCGGATTGTTCCTTAGCGACGTCACTTCGATTGTTCGCTTTGAAATCATCAAAGAACCACTCAAGGTTCCACGTCGCAATTTTGAGTTCTTGCGGTGCACGGTCCGCAGGCCAATCCTGTCCAAACCCCACTGAGCCTAATTGCCCCAAGAAATTCATCAGAATAAATAGATGGGAACACACCGTCGCTAAACGGCGAGGACTTCGATAAAAGTGCATCTTAGAAGACTTTAAAAAGGAGTGCCATTACTGGCGGTTTCGAGCAATGACTCGATGAAAGTGAAGCTGTACTTCTCGATCGCAGACTCGTCGTACGCCTTCGACCAAACAAGCCGGTTCATTGGCCTGCTGACCTTGGCGAATGACTTCGTCAAGCTTCGTACCCGGCGGCACACTAAAGGTCGTTTGATGGATGGTCTGATTCCCAGCATCCAATTCCGGAACGATGAAGTGACAAGTAGCGCCGAAGGTAAGCATTCTCGCGGCATACGCATCGTGATAAGGCCGCAACCCTCGAAAGCTTGGTAACAGTCCATGATGCAAATTGATGATTCGCCCACCAGCGAACTTCCAGCACGTATCTGGTGGAAGCACTCGCATATACCGAGCCAAAATCACGTAGTCTGCTTTGTACTGGTCGATCAACCGAACCATTTTGGCATCATCGGCTGATCCGTCTTCCAATCCGATGAACTCGAACGGAATACCGAACTCCTGGGCGAGTTGCTCGCACTTGCGACGATTTCCAATCAAAACAACTGGCTCGGCATTGAGCATTCCATTTTTTACAGCTTCGAGGATCGCTCGAGGGGTATGTTCAAGAATCGTCGCACAGATCGCAAGTCGCGGTCGCGATGCGTTGGTCTCTGGACTCCAAACCCGCAGCTCAAGTCCTTTTTGGACGGCGATGCGTTCCATGGCTTCGGCCAAACCGCCAAACTGGTCGGCGGCGATATGCAGACGACACATCATCGCAAATACCGCCGCTTCGTCATGGTCGTACATCTGGATCTCTCCAATGTTCGCACCGCGACTCGTGACGTCATGAATGATAGGATCCGCTAGCCCAACATTGTCAGGCCCAACCGCCGTGATGATGACTTCCATGGATTTTGCTGATCTTCTATAGAAGGCTATCTAGAAGCAATCGAAGCTTACGCAACTCTTGCCGCATATCCAAGTCTGCCTCTGGGGTCATCTCGATGCTCAGTGCTTGTTGATAACCGGCATTTTGGAGTTGCGTGATCAGACGACTATAGTCGATCTCGCCTTGCCCTACACGCACTTGCAATTTGTCTTTTTTCGAATCTCGAAGATGAACGTGAAAGACGTACTTGAGCAACTTCTCGTAGTTCTTATTCTTGCCGGTACTACAAAGGTAATGACTGGGGTCGAGCGTCAACCCAACGCCCGGAACGTAGTCGCAAAGATTCTTGACCGTATCGGGATCTTCGCTCAAGCAACCGATTTGACTCTTCAAGCCGATGCGAACACCTCGCGAATACCCAATCTCAGCCAACTTTTGAAGATGTTCAACTTCTTGGTTGAACGGGCTACCATGCTCAGCGCTGGGGACCGTCAGCGTTACGACTTTGGTAGCTTTCGCAAGATCGCAAATTTTTTCGAATCGCTCGTAATATACATCACCAGTCGCATCGATCTTGACATTGTAACTACAGATATCAAGCCGGTGCGTGTCGCGGACGAGTCGGAGCATCTCGTCGAACTCCTCGACGATGCGTCGCGGAGGTATTTGATCGGTACGATCATTGAGTTCGATTTCGACCGTAGTGAACTCTAAATCCCCGAGAACTTCGATCGCTTCGGTAAACGACAGTTCTGGGAAACAACCTGTGGAAGCAGCGACGTACACTCTGTTTGTTACTCCGTTCTTTACTCTTCGTGTTTAGTTCCGGTCGGACTTCGTCTTGGTATTTCGACTTGTATCTCATACCGTTCGCGAAGTGCCCTATGAATCAGGGAGCCTCCGCCTCGGAAACGCTATTATCTACGGATGAGGCAACATGGCAACCGTACCAAATCGTCCACGAAAAGGGGCGAAGCGGTAGAATAGCAGGGTTTTCACCTTTCTCCTAAAACTGGTTTTCCGATCCAATGAGCGATTCGCTCGTGGATTTCCTGACATTTCCAAGATTCGGCGATCGAAATGACCCGCAAGCCTTCGTTGTAAACCCCATGAGCTCTCCATCGAATTTCGATCTTCATTCCCCCGTTCATCTCGTCCCAAGCATCGGGACGCAGCGAGCTCACCTCTTCGAACGCCTCGGAATCCGACGCGCGATCGACTTGCTTTTCCATTTTCCAAGAACCTATCAAGAATCCTCCGAATGCCAGTCCATTCTTGAGCTCAAAGAAGGTCTACTGACCACCGTTGTCGGCACCATCGTCGATATGGATTCCCGATTTAGCATGGAAGGACGCTCAAGCGTCGGTGCTCTGCTTGCTGTCGACGGCGGAGGCTACGTTCGATGCGTTTGGTATAACCAACCTTTCCGACGCGAAAACCACTCCATCGGCCAACGACTCCTCGCCCGAGGTGTGATCCGCTCAAGCGGAGTGGCTTACCAAATGCGCCACCCAGAAGTCACCATTCTAGAACCCGGCGAAAGCCCACCACCACCTCGCCCGCGCCCAGTCTATCCATTGACCGAAGGCCTCACGCAACGGCAAGTCTCCTTGGCTATCGAGTCCATACTGCCATTAGCATTGGATATCGAAGAAGCGCTTCCTAGCGAACTGCGCACCAAAGCCGCAATTCTGATGAAACTCGATGCAGACGCACTACCAACCATTCAAGATGCTTTACTTTGGATCCATCAACCCAACGACATACCCCAAGCCCAAATTGCACGCGCCCGATTTATCTTCCAAGAGCTGTTCGTCCTGCAACTTGCCCTAGCGATGTATCGCTACTCCTGCCGACACGCCGCACCGGCTCCAAGCATCCCTACCAACGCACTAATTCATTCCCGTATTCTCAAACGATTTCCCTTTGATCTGACCGAAGACCAAAAACAAGTTATCGAAACCATGCGAATCGATATGGCAAACACCATACCGATGAATCGATTGCTCCAAGGAGACGTAGGAACCGGAAAAACCGCAGTTGCCCAGTATGCATTGCTGTCGGCTGTGGCAAATCAGTTTCAAGCGGCCCTGATGGCACCCACGGAACTTCTCGCTCGACAACATGCCACAAAACTAAAAAAACAACTCGCCGATAGCCGAGTCATGATCGAACTCCTCGTCGGGAGTATTCCGCAAGCACAAAAAAGGGAGATCCTACAGCGAATCGCTATCGGCACCGTAGATATCGTCGTCGGTACCCAAGCTCTGCTTAGCGAACATGTCGAATTCGCGAAACTAGGTGTGATTGTCATCGATGAACAACATCGATTCGGTGTCGAACAACGCGCTACCCTTCGAACAGCACGCACTGTACCGCATTACCTTGTCATGACCGCTACACCCATCCCCCGAACTCTAGCCCTGACCCTTTTCGGCGATCTCGATGTCTCCACCTTGAAACAACGCCCCCCCGGCCAGTCCGTAGTTAAAACGTATGTCGTGCAACCAACCCAACATCAACGCTGGTGGAACTTTGTCATCAAACAAGTCCAGACGGGACGACAAGCCTACGTCGTTGTGCCCCGCGTCGATGCCAACGACGAAACAGAAACGCAAGGAGCGGTCCAATGGTTCGAATCCCTTCGAAGTGGTCCCCTAAAAGAACTTCGCGTTGAACTTCTTCACGGTAAGATGGAAAGTGAAACCAAGCAGTCCATACTCGACCGATTCGCTAATGGTGAAATCGATATCCTCGTCGCGACCACCGTCATCGAAGTCGGAATCGACGTTCCAAATACCTCCGTGATGACCATCATCGATGCCGATCGACTTGGACTAGCACAACTTCACCAGCTAAGAGGACGCGTAGGGCGAGGCTCCTATCCAGGCTACGTCGGACTCTTCCCCACCCAATCGAAATCGATCGATCCTGCGAACAAAGCGAACTCCAGTGCCGCTACGGAATCCGATTTCGATCCACAATCGGAAGAAATCCAACGACTCGAATCCTTTGCCAAAATCCACGATGGTTTTGAACTCTCTCAAATCGATCTGCGAAAACGCGGTCCTGGGGATATCCTCGGTACCAAACAAACCGGCTTGCCCGAATTCATCATCGCCGACCTAGCCAGGGATGAAGAGGTGGTCATGATCGCCAAGGAAATGGCGGCCGAACTCGTCGAATCCGACCCCACTCTCGCTCGCCCAGACCATGCGAAACTACTGCGACAAGTTGTCGCGAAGCATGGAAAATCCATCGCAATCGGTGATGTGGGATAAAAATCAAACGTCTTTAACACAAAATGCGTACAACCCTCGAAACCTCCGCAACCGGCAAAAGTTCAACCTGACTGATGAGCAGGTAAATCGCTAGTCGAATTGCCCCTATCGAACCAGGGAACTACAGTGGGGTGAAACCACTCTTAAACACCACCAATCCAAACTGACTTAATAGGTCATTTACCGACCGACACCAAGTAAATCGCACGGCGTCCCTCAACCAGATATTCGCTCGAAAACACACCATGAAGAACCTCTTTGCCTCCGTTCGATTCCCGCGCACTAAACTCGGAAAGAACGCTTCGAAATCAGCCAGCAATGCACGAAGAGAAAAATCCTCCCGTCGGACTTTACGAAATCTAATCGCAGAGAAACTGCATGCTCGATTTGCCCTCGCCGGAGATGTCACTGCGGTTATCGACAGCGGATACCTTGTCCTGCGCGGGGACGATGCAGCGAACGATGTTAAAGTCGAAAGAGTCTCGGGCAACCAAGTCCGCATTAGCGGCCAGAACAACACCAAGATCAATGGCTTGGATCAACCCGCCTTGCTGCGGGTTCGCAAAGGCTTCGATCTGCAAATGAAGGGTGGGGACGATAAGTTATCGGTGATCGGGCTCAACGCGGTGGGTCGCTACGAGATTCGTATGGATCTAGGTGCGGGGAACGACACTTTGAGTGCGAGCAGTCTAAGTGCACAGCGAATCCACGTGCTCGGAGGTGCTGGAAACGACACGATCTCGGTTACCAATAGCCGCTCGAGACGCGGTTCGGGTGTCGGTGGAGATGCAGGGGATGACTCGATGACCCTGTCGAACTTGCGATTCGGAAACGGTAGCTGCATCGATGGCGGAACCGGCAAAAACACCCTCACGGAAACCAATACCCGGTACGGTGTGCGAAGCACTCACTTGAATCTGGATCCCAACGCCCCGAGCGAACTTGTAAACATTCCGCCCGTCGCCAACAATGATTCCGCATCTGTAGTTATAGGCTCCAACATTCCAATCAGCGTGCTTGCGAACGATACCGATAGCGATGGAACCATCGACGCCACTTCGGTCACAATCGTTGCACAACCCTCCTCCGGTACTCTAAGTGTTAATTCCACCACCGGTGTTGTCACCTATACACACACAGGTACCGCTGCAGGTAGCGATACGTTCCGCTACAAAGTCAAAGACAATCGGGGCGCATTCTCGAATGAAGCAACCGTGACTCTTACAGTCACCTCCACTCCAAAAGCTCCAACAGCAACTGCTGATAGTTTCTCCGTTCCGAAAAGTGGTTCAACCACATTCAACTTATCCACGAACGACATCACAGGTACGGCAGCGATCAATACTGGCTCAATCGTCATCTCCACACAACCTACCAACGGTACCGTTACGGTTGGAACCAACGGGAACGTCACCTACCAACACAACGGGTCGAACACTACCTCCGATACCTTTGCTTACACGATCAAAGACATCAACGGTTTAACTTCCACTCCTGCGAGCGTCCAAGTCACCGTAACGGCTACTCCAACCCCACCGACGGCAACCGCTGACAGCTTCTCGGTTGTCCGAAATGGCTCGACAACAGCGAACCTGGCCACAAACGACATAGCCGGGACAGCAGCGATCAATGCTGGCTCAATCGTCATCTCCACCCAACCTACCAACGGTACCGTTACCGTTGGAACCAACGGGAACATCACCTACCAACACAACGGATCGAACACCACCACCGATACCTTTGCTTACACGATCAAAGATATCAACGGTTTAACTTCCACTCCTGCGAGCGTCCAAGTCACCGTAACGGCTACTCCAACCCCACCGACGGCAACCGCCGACAGCTTCTCGGTTGTCCGAAATGGCTCGACAACGGCGAACCTGGCCACGAACGACATCGCCGGCTCGGCAGCGATCAATGCTGGTTCAATCGTCATCTCCACTCAACCTACCAACGGCACCGTTACCGTTGGGACCAATGGCAACATCACCTACCAACACAACGGATCGAATACCACCTCCGATACCTTTGCTTACACGATCAAAGATATCAACGGTTTAACTTCCAACCCTGTGAGCGTCCAAGTCACCGTAACGGCTGCTCCAACACCGCCGACAGCCACCGCCGACAGCATGACGGTATCCAACAACGGTTCGTCGACTGTCAATCTCGCGTCAAACGATGTTGCCGGTTCCGCGTCGATCAACCCGAATTCCATCGTGATCACTTCGCAACCAGCGAATGGCACCATCACCGTCGGAACCAACGGGAATGCCACCTATCAACACAACGGCACCAATACCACTACCGACAGCTTTGCTTACACCATCAAAGACATCAATGGCTTGACCTCTGCGGCGGCGAGTGTTCAAGTCACCATCAGCGCTGCGGCTCCACAAGCCCCTACGGCGGTCAACGACACTGGTTCTGTCACTGAAGGTGCAAGCGTCACCCTTTCAATCTTGTCGAATGACATCCCTCCGACCGGAGGTTTAGATCCTGCATCGATTGTCTTTGTAGATCTGCCCACAAACGGAACGATCGTCAAGAATGCCAATGGAACCGTTTCCTATTCGCATACGGGTAATGAGAACACCAGCGATGTGTTCCGTTACACCGTTAAAGGAACGAATGGCATCGTATCGAACGAAGCTACTGTTTCCATCACAATCGTGCCGGTCAACGATGCACCGGTTGCAAACAATGACACCGCTGTTGGTTTGTTCCAAGGCATTGCCAACATCCCGATTCTAAGCAACGACACCGATGTCGATGGCAACATCGATGTCGCTTCGGTAACGATCGTCTCCCAGCCTCAACATGGCACACTTCAAATCAACAATCTCAACGGTGAAGTCACCTACACGCACACAGGTGCAACGAATGCAAGTGACTCTTTTACCTATCGCGTCAAAGACACCCTTGGACTCCTCTCGAACATCGCCACGGTATCGATCACCATCCAGACTCCACCAAATGCCCAAAACGATCAGTTGGTCGTAACGAAGGCTGGAACCACCACCATCGACGTAACAGCCAACGACACCGCCCCTTCCGGCACCCTCAATAAACAATCGATCGTAATCCGAACCCAACCTGTCTACGGGACTTTGACACTCTTGGGCGATGGCCAAATTCGTTACAGCCACGACGGAACGAATTCCACCTCCGACCAATTCTCTTATACAATCGCCGACTCAAACACTTTGCTGTCGAACACCGCTACAGTATCGGTAAGCATACAAAGCCCCAATGTTGGCCCAACAGCGAACAACGACCAAGCTACGGTTGCAGAAGGTGGAACGGTTAACATCCCGGTTCTTGTAAACGACACCGATCCAGATAATTCGATCGATACCGCAAGCGTTCTTATTGTAAATACACCAACGCACGGCACGGCCACTCTGGGGGTCGGTGGCGTGGTGATCTATACCCACGACGGTTCGAATACGACAGTCGACAGCTTCACCTACCGTGTCAGCGATGTTTCGGGAAGCCCCTCTGGATTGGCAACCGTATCGATTGCGATTACCCCTACCAACGATCCACCCGTTGCTCAAAATGATTCGGCCATCGTTCAATCCGGAACCCCAAAGATAATTAACCTTGCAGCAAACGATAGCGGTTCCGACGATGGACTTGATCTCACAAGCATCGAAATTGTCTCTCAACCGAGCCAAGGTACTTTGAGCGTTAACAACAACGGCACGGTCACGTACGAACATAATGGCTCCACCAATTTGCAGGATAGCTTTACCTACCGCATCCGCGACATCGCCGGCGCTCAATCAAATATTGCGACCGTTCAACTGACGATCGAGAGAACAGCATTGCCACCGCTAACGGCACCTGATTCTGCAACAGTTGACGAAGGTGGTACGGTAAACATCAATGTCCTTGCGAATGACACTGCACGAGATAACCCGATCAACGCAGCAGGCGTCACGGTCGTGACTTCGCCCACCAACGGTACCGTAACGGTCAACTCAAACGGCGTTATCCAATACATTCACAACGGTTCAGAAACCACGGCTGACAGCTTTACCTATCGAGTCAGTGACACCGCCGGATTAACCTCGGCAACCACCACAGTGTCCCTCGTCGTAGTTCCTGTTAACGAACCACCAGTCGCAGTCAACGACTCGAAATCGA
>Ga0255132_1000253_pt1 | contig 21634 bp, 18 predicted proteins | sample Law_Law_RepA_8d_FD_188551 | JGI IMG/M metagenome (GOLD analysis project Ga0255132, IMG submission 188551) | Freshwater microbial communities from St. Lawrence River, New York, United States - Law_Law_RepA_8d | ecosystem: Environmental > Aquatic > Freshwater > River | place: USA: New York...
GTTCCGTATCTGTTCGAAAACGGTCCATTTGGCGCGTGATAATTACCCTTGGTTTGTCCGAAGTATTGCGCGGCAATCGCAAGGGCCTATTCCGGAATGACCAGCCGTCACAACGGCCTGAGGGCCAATCATGATATCGCGATTTTTTATTGATCGGCCTATTTTTGCTGCCGTTCTCTCGATTTTGATCACCATTGCCGGTATGGTCGCAGCAATATCTTTGCCCGTGGCCCAGTATCCAGAAATTGCTCCACCCACTGTGCTTGTAACAGCCAGTTATCCTGGTGCCAATGCCCAGACGGTTCTCGACACTGTTGCGGCTCCTATTGAGCAGCAGGTCTCCGGTGTTGAAAACTGCATGTACATGACGTCGCAGTGCACCAATGATGGTGCCTACACCCTTCTTGTAACTTTTAAAGCTGGTACTGATGCCAATATGGCTCAGGTTCTTGTTCAGAATCGTGTTTCGTTGGGATTGCCCAATGTGCCTGACCTTGTTCAAAGGCAAGGTGTCGCTGTTAAGAAGATTTCTCCCAGCACCATGATGATTGTCAATCTGATTTCTGATGATGATCCAGTATCTGGCAAAGCAATTTATGATGATATTTATATGAGTAATTACGCTACTATTCAAATTCGTGATGAGTTGCTTCGTTTGCCAGGTGTGGGAAATGTCACATTTCTGGGCGAGCGGGATTATTCCATGCGCGCCTGGCTTAATCCCGACCAAATGGCTGTTCTTGGAATCACTGCCGATGTTGTGCTCCAAGCTTTGAGCCAGCAAAATCTGCAGGTGGCAGCAGGATCAATCGGCCAACAACCTGTTCCCGCTGGTCAATCTTTCCAACTGATTATCAATACCCTTGGCCGATTGACTGATGTGGAGCAATTCGGGAATGTTATTATCAAGATCGGCGATGATACAAAAAATGGTTCCGTTTCAAGCGTTGTTCGTCTTCGTGATATTGCGCGTGTCGAATTGGGCGCGCAGCAATACGACCAATCGTGTGCTTTGGATGGAAAGCCTTCAGTAGCCCTTTCTATTTTTCAGTTGCCTGGATCCAATGCGCTTCAGACTGCACAGGGTGTTTATGGCAAAATGGATGAATTGAGCCGTCGGTTTCCTACCGGTTTGAAACACAAAATCGTTTACGACACCACACCGTTCATCAAGGAATCGATTATAGAGGTTTTTAAAACCCTCCGCGATGCGATTGTTTTGGTTGCCATAGTTGTACTTGTGTTTCTTCAGAACTGGCGGGCAACACTGATTCCGCTCATTGCTGTTCCTGTCGCTATTGTTGGAACATTTGCCGTAATGGCTGGATTGGGTTTCAGTCTTAATAACCTTTCTTTGTTCGGCCTCGTTCTTGCTATTGGCATTGTTGTGGATGATGCCATTGTCGTTGTGGAGAACGTTGAACGCTGGCTTGCGGAAGGATTGTCACCCCGTGATGCCGCACGCAAGGCAATGGACGAAGTTACCGGTCCTGTTATTGCAGTGGCGTTAGTACTTTGTGCGGTATTTGTGCCATGCGCCTTCATTACTGGTGTTACGGGACAATTTTTTCGCCAATTCGCCATTACCATTGCTGTTTCAACGGTGATATCAGCCTTCAATTCATTAACACTATCGCCTGCTCTTGCTGCCATTTTGCTTCAGCCCCATGGTGCCAAACGTGATATTCTTGCCATTTTGCTGAACGTTACTTTGGGATGGTTTTTTAAGTTATTCAACGGTGTGTTTTCTGTTGGAACCACTGCCTACACGAATATCGTTGCTGTTATGCTGCGGGTCAGTCTGATTGTTTTGATGGTTTATGTTGGGCTTCTTTATGCAACATATTGGAGTTTTGCGCATACTCCAACTGGTTTTATTCCAGCTCAAGATAAAGGTTATTTGCTTCTTAACGTTCAATTGCCGGATTCTGCGAGTGTTTCAAGAACTCGCGAAGTCATGAAGCAACTTGAAGCAATTGCATCATCCATAGAAGGGGTTGAGCATACTGTCAGTCTTTCAGGTCAATCGTTGCTTCTTGGCGCCAGTGCATCGAATTTTGGTTCTATGAATGTTATTCTGAAGCCGTTTGAGGATCGGAAGGGGCTTTCCAGCGATTCTATTGGTGCTTCCATCAGTGAAAGATGCCGTCGTGAAGTTAAGGATGCTGCTGTGGGTGTGTTTGGCCCGCCGGCAATTGATGGCCTTGGCAACGCTGGCGGCTTCAAAATGATGATCGAGGATCGTGGTCCCCTTGGGCTTGCCGAGTTGCAGAAGACTGCCGATGCCATTGTTGCCAAGGGTAATTCCACGCCCGGTTTGACCGGTTTGTTCACTAGTTCCCGGTCAGGCACTCCTTGGCTTCAACTTGACATCGACCGTGATAAATGTTTGTCGATGGGTGTTCAATTAGGCGATGTGTTTTCGTCGCTTCAGATATTTTTTGGTTCGTATTATGTCAACAATTTTAATGAGTTTGGCAGGTCCTGGCAGCTCAATCTGATGGCTGATTCACAGTTTCGCTATCATATTGAAGACTTGCAGCGCATTAAGGTGCGCAACATGCAGGGCCAGATGGTTCCGTTGGGTACGATGATCAATGTTCGTGATGGCTACGGTCCTGTGATGCTGACCCGTTACAACATGTATTCAGCTTCAGCGGTTTATGGTGCCCCTTCGCCTGGTACGAGTTCTGGTGAGTCGATTGATTTGATGAATGGCATTGCTGATGGTTCTCTCCCAAGTGCCATGTCCACCGAATGGTCTGAATTGACATATTTGCAACTTCAGGCAGGTAACACCGCCATGGTGGTTTTTGCATTAGCAGTTGTTTTTGTGTTTTTGGTGCTTGCAGCTCAGTATGAGAGTTGGAGTTTGCCTTTGGCTGTCATTCTCGTGGTCCCCATGTGTCTGCTTTGCTCTGTTATTGGGGTACGACTTTCCGGAAATGACATTAATATTTTTACCCAGATTGGTTTCGTAGTTTTGGTGGGACTAGCCAGTAAAAATGCTATTTTGATTGTTGAATTTGCCAAACAGCAGCGTGAAGAAGGTAAGTCGCGGCGTGAAGCTGTGCTTGAAGCTTGCCGTCTTCGACTTAGGCCCATCCTGATGACATCGTTCGCCTTTATTCTTGGTGTTGTCCCATTGGTTGTTGCTACCGGTGCGGGCGCCGAAATGCGTCGAACATTGGGATTGGCCGTTTTCAGCGGTATGTTGGGTGTCACGGTTTTTGGTGTGTTTCTAACACCTGTATTCTTTTACGTGATTCAGTGGTTCGGAGATGGCAAACCAGCGCCTGAGGTTGTCGCCTCAGCCACGTCCGATCATTCTGGTCACCACCATTCTTGATTCAAGGGCGTGGCTTCAGCCCGAACCATCCTGGGGGGCAGCATCCGTCACCCGGTTGGCTTCCCGATAGGTTGTTTTTGAAAATGCTTGGAAACGTTTTTTTAATATAGGGATCACAAACCCGGCGACATTCGGGAGCAGGCGCGACCATTGGTTTCATGGTGTAGTCGTCGCATCCGTTAGGTAGGCATGGCCGTACCATTGGAAGTGGTTTTGGGCAGTAATCATCCTGACCATGCGGCATACATTGGCTCGAATGAGGCATGGGATTCCACCATGCCATTGCCAGAAGCCAATTCCAATTCAAAGTATTGCCCATATTCAGTGCCCCAATTTAGTTTAAGGCTTTCAGTTGCCAGCGGGTGGTTTCGGTTGTGCTGCTGGATCTTCACGGCGTGGCTTAGGTAGGTCTGCCGGGTTGGTTTCTGATGCACCTTCAACGATTGGTGTTGGGGCACAACCATCGAGGCGAATTTGCCATCCGCCTCCCAATGCCTTGTAGGTGTGGACAAGTCCAGATGCAGTTTCACGGCGCGCATTGGCAAGGCTGATTTGTCTGTCGTAGAGCTTTTCCTGAAGTAGTGAGACGCGGTTAAAATCTACAGTTCCTGCTTTGTACTGCACCTGAGCGATTTTCGCAGCGCGCATTGCCGCATCAACAGCTTTTTCCAATTCTTTAATTCTGTCTTGTCCCGTGAGAAAGCGTATTACGCCGTCTTCCACTTCAGCTCCTGCTTTGACCACGACTTGCTGGTAATTCGCGATAGCTGCTTGGAATGTGGCATCTTGCAGTCTAACATTATTGACAAGGCGTCCGTAGTTGAAAATATTCCACTGAAATGCCGGCCCTGCTGTGCCAGTAAATGCCTGAGGGGTGTATAGGTTGCCGTAATTCAGGGCGGACCAGCCAAATGTTCCAACGAGTGAAATGTGTGGGTAAAGCTCACTGGTGGCGACACCAATATTGGCACATGCTTCTGCCGCTTGCCGTTCTGCCTGTCTAACATCTGGACGGCGTGTCAACAGCTCAGCAGGTACTCCTAGAGCAACTTCGGGTCCAGCACTAGGAATTGGTCCTTTCCCCAAACGCTTTTCGAGGTCTTCTGGCGCTATACCTAGTAATTGACAAAGGCGGTTGTTTTCTATGCGGGCAAACGCTTTATAATTAGGGATTTCTGATAGCGTTTTGCTTAGATCGGCTTGAGCTTGGTCAACATCCAGTTCGCTGACGAGTCCGCCTCTGAATCGGGCCTGAGCAATAGTAAGCGATTCTTGTTGGAATTCAGCTACAGATTGGGTGATGGCTGCTTGTGATTCGAAATAGCGCATCAACACATATGATCCTGCGACATCGCCTAAGAGTATCACCATGGCACTGTCGTAGTTTTCGATGGATGCATCCAAATTGTCGCTGGCAGCTTCGATAGCGCGTCGGTATCGGCCCCAGAAATCAAGTTCCCACGCCAGGCCAGCGCCATAGTTCCATTGGGGGTAGTAACCCTGCGCAATAAATTGGCGGTTTGCTACTGCCGTGCTTAGCCCACGCTGGGTAAATGAACCGGTGGCAGATTGCTGCTGAGGGAAAAATTCCCCAACAGTGATGGCAAGTTTCGCGCGTGATTCCAAAACTCGAAACCCTGCTTCGCGTAATGTCAGATTTTGCTGCGATGCCATGCAGATCAGGCTATCAAGATTCGGGTCTTTAAAGTTTGCCCACCAACGTCTGTGTTCATCAGGATCTTTGATGAGCCGTTTGTCAACAGTGTCGATCCAGTCGTCTGCAACTGGGGCAGGTGGCTTCGCGTATTGTGGTCCTACTTTATAACCGTTGCGGACATATTCGCGGAGGGTTGTGCAACCAGAAGGAAACAGCATGGATATGGCAAGTGCGGCCTTCAACCACCGGCTGTTCTTGGGGCGGTGGAAGGATACTTGTTCCTTCATGTCGAGTCTCTCTGATTGCCATTTGATGGTGGGGGATGAAGTTTGCCCCTCCTTCACGATTAAAGTCGGCACAATCGGTACAGACTGTACACTCAATCTGTTGTAAATGGAGGCTTTGTGCTTATAGGTTGCAGAGGTTATCTTGTCTTACGAGGCATATTATTTCGTAGATGCACCCAATAAACAGAAACAGCCGCAACAAAATGCGGCTATTTCTGCAATATAAATTACTGGTTTGGAGTGGGCGCTACAGGATTCGAACCTGTGACTTCAACCGTGTGAGGATTGCACTCTACCGCTGAGTTAAGCGCCCCGGAAAAAATCATCCTAGCGTTGCGGACACCCAGAGGGAAGGGCAGCGGCTTCAGGACTTGCTGATGGGGGAATCGTCAAATCGGGGTGCGGTTGCGGCCACTTTCTGTGGAGCACGCGGGGTTTCCGATGGTTGGCTTTCCACGCGAGTGATAGCTGGTTCCACTTCGTCTTCGATTCCCTTAATGCCTTTCTTGAATTCAACGATACCCTTGCCCAAGTAGCGGCCAACTTCGGGCAGACGGCGGCCAAAAATCATCACGCCTACCACCAGCAGGATGACAATTTCCATTGGACCGAGGTTGAAGAAGGCAAACATGGCGTTCATGGTGAGGCTTCCTGAGGCAGGCACAGCACGGATTTTCAGTTTCCCAAGTATACCACCAACTCGGGATGGCAGGCAAGCATCAGGATTGTAAGGTTCCGGCTTTGATCAACTTGGATTGTTATGTGGAAGCAAAAAGGCTATGCGATTCGCTACTGGCATGGTTTTTATGGTTGAAAGGGGCACCGTCATGTCGCTGTACAAAACAATGTTCATGGTTGGAACTGGATTGATCTTGGGGATTACGGGCACCCTTTGGCTAGCGCGTGGCCCGGTTTCCACTGTCTGGGCAGCTAATGATCGGTTTGAAGACTACATCATGACCACGGGTGCGGTTTTGGTGAATCGCCGCTCGCCAAGTGACGGTGTATGGTTACTCGACTACCGAACGGGACGATTGCTGGGCACCGTGATTGATCAATCGACAGGTACCATTACCGGTTGGGCTGAGCTTGACTTGGTTCAGGAATTTGGCATCCCACCCCGCAACAATGTTCATTTCATGATGACCACTGGTTCCGTTAACGGCTTCCAGTCTGCCTTATATCTAGCGGAAACGGTCAGCGGTAAATTTGGTGTCTACACCATGGGACTGAGGTCTGACGGGCAACCAGGAATTGCCATTCGCCGTCAGGACATCACAACCTTTCGTGCAGCAGGAAATGGCGCGGCAGGTCAATTACCTGCTGCGGCCCCATTGGCCCCTTTGCCGCCCGCGGCGCCAGCAGGGAACTGACCTGTTCCTGTCGTAAGCCAAGTAAGCCATTTGCTGAATGTGATGGCGAGAAACGTCAGCACACTCAGCAATACAAAGACTGTTGCTACCAGACTGAGCGCGCCCTGAATTTGTCGGTTCGGATCGCGCATCATCTCGGGAAATCGGTAACCAACCAGAATCACCCCGGCAGACAAAGTGGTGCTCAGCACGAAAACCATCGGTATGGCTACAACCGCCAAGTATCTGGCCCTACCAGAGCGGATTAGCCAAGTTCCCACAACAGCCAATGCGACAACAGCCAGCAGCTGATTAGCTATTCCGAACATTGGCCAAATGGTGTCGATGGAACCTGTGGCAACCAGCCAGCCCCACGCCACTGTTATCACCAAACTTGAAAAAAGCGCGCCTGGCAACCACCCTGTGCGCCCCCAAGGTGCGTATATTTTTCCGAGATTTTCTTGAAGAAGAAATCGTGCGATTCGCGTGCCAGTATCGATGGTTGTCAGAATAAACAGAGCCTCGAACATAATGGCGAAGTGGAACCAGTACTTCCAGTAATGAGCCACGGTTTCTTCAGCAAATCCAAGGTGTTCTAGAGGGCGTGTGAGAATCTGTGCCATCCCTACTGCGAGCGTCACAGCACCACCTGTGCGCCCGCGCAGCGACTCTTCAACACGCTGTTCAACCGTGCCCAGATCGAGATGTGCCAGGCTTCCAGCCGCACCCAGTTCACGGTGCAAAGCGTCGATCTGTGGCTGGAATTTCTCAACCATTCGCAGATCCACATTGATGTCGTAGTAAAGGCGGGGGTCGATTGAGGCGGCGGCAATCAGGGCGACAATTCCAACAACTCCCTCCAAAAGCATGGCACCGTAGCCAATGGAGCGGACGTGTGACTCCTTGTCCACCATCTTCGGGGTGGTGCCGCTGGCAACCAGCGCATGAAAACCGGAAATGGCGCCGCACATCACACAAATAAATACAAACGGGAACATTGAGCCCGGAAACGTTGGGCCACCCGCCGCGAAGGTTGGTTCAATGGCGCGATGCGCTAGAACCGGGTTGGCGACACACGTGCCCACAATAAGGAGTGCGATTGTGCCGATCTTGAGAAAGCTGGAAATGTAATCCCGTGGGCAGAGAAGCAGCCAAACGGGAAGAACCGAGGCAATGAAACCATAAGAGCAAAGAACGATCACTGTTGCTGACCGATCAAGCTGGAAAAATGGCTCCAGACTGGACCCGGGTATCAGACTCCCACCCCAAGTGGCAAGAAGTACCAGAAATGCGCCCAGTAAGCTTGCTTCGATTACTTTGCCCGGGCGGAAAGCGTACATATAGCCGCTGACTAAAAGCGCGATTGGAATGGTCGCTGCAATTGTGAACAGGCCCCATGAACTGCCTTGAATGATCTGCTTGCCACCATCAGGCAATATCAGTTCCCCCGCACCAGGTTTGAGTGCCGATTCTGGAAGGCCTCGGCCAATCGGTAGTTCAAGTACAAAAGATTCCGGTCGCTTGAATGATGTCGCTGATTTACCCGCGAGGTTGATCTGGGTGCCGGATGGTATGCGATAACGTAATTTACCAGAAGATTCCGGAACAGCCTGCACGGCAACGCCATCGGGTGGAATCATGCGTGTCATGGCCGGGATTGGGACTTCCTCCCCTCCCAAGGCTTTCACAACCACAAACCCTAATCCGGCCAAGGCAATAACCACAATGAAAAGTATGGCAAATGAAATAGCCAAGTAGGCGCCGGGCCCAAGGTCTTCACGAGCGATTTCGGCTAGGGATTTGCCATCCCGCCGGAGTGAGGCTGCCAGAACAAGCATGTCCTGCACGGCACCTGCCAGGCACACTCCAACCAGCAACCACAAAAGCCCCGGCAAAAAACCGTATTGGAGCGATAGAACCGGACCAATCAGTGGTCCGGCGCCGGAAATGGCGGCAAAGTGATGGCCAAACAGCACCATTCGCTTGGTCGGGTGATAATTCTGTCCGTCTTCAAGGCGGTGTGCAGGCGTCACCCGTTCGTCATCGAGGCAGGCAACATATGCTGCCAAAAACGCGCTGTAGTAACGGTAGGCTATCGCAATAATGCACAGTGAAGCCACTAAAATGGGCGTGGCGTGGGGAAACCCTACCCAGTCATTGACCCAGGTCACGAGGTCCTTCCTTTCCGGTCCAGCGGGTCAGGTCTGCCGACCGGTTCCCGTTGGGAGCGCTTTTTTGCCAATATCTGTTCGCATCTGCATGCCTGTGAAGCGAATCAGCGAGGCAGCCTCGTATGCTCGCTTTCGGGCCATTTCGATGGTGTCGCCTATGGCGGTGATACCTAGAACCCGGCCCCCATCTGTAACGACTTCACCGCGGTGGTCTTTGCTTGTTCCTGCATGAAACACATGAACGTCCTGTAGTTTTGCTGCTTCGGCAAGCCCGTAAATCGGAATACCCTTCGGGTAGTTGCCTGGGTAGCCTTGGGACGCAAGTACCACACACACAGATGGCCTTGGATCCCACTCGACCCGATCTGCAAATTCTTCAAGGCGCTCGTCAACGACTGCTTCCAGTAGGTCCAGCAGGTCTGTCTTCAGTCGCATGAGTACGGGTTGGGTTTCCGGGTCACCCAGTCGGCAATTGAACTCAAGGACCTTCGGGCCTTGAGGGCACAGCATGATTCCGGCGTAAAGGCATCCTTTGTAAGGAATACGCCTGCGTTTCATGGTGTGAACTGTCGGAACAAAAACTTCTTCATCGATTTTTTCAAGCAGCTCGGGAGACGCCTGAAGGGCAGGGCTATAGGCACCCATTCCGCCCGTATTAGGTCCCTTGTCGCCATCGAAAACCGCTTTGTGATCCTGAGCTGCTTCAAGCCGAAGAATGCAACGTCCCGAAACCAATGCCAGCAAACTAAGTTCTTGCCCTTGCAGGCGGCGTTCAATGATTATCTTGCGGCCAACACCCTGCCCGAATTCCTCTCGCACCATAATGCGATCGACCGCGCGCCTGGCATCTTCGGCGTTGTCGCAAACAATAACGCCTTTGCCTGCTGCCAAACCATCGGCTTTGATGACCAACGATTCAATTTGGCTGTCGATGTAATTACGCGCGATCTGAGGGTGGTCGCAAACCTGAAAATCTGCCGTTGGAACCAATGCTTCGCGCATCAGTGTTTTGGAAAAAACCTTGCTGGCTTCGAGTTGGGCAGCAGCTTTTGTCGGACCGAACACGCGGATTTTTTCCGATTGGAGGGCATCAACGATTCCCGCGGCCAACGGGTCTTCCGGACCCACCACGACAAAATCGATATTTTCGTTGCGGCAAAGGCGGACGCAGGCGGCGAAATCCATGGGATCGAGCGATATGGGCACAATTTTGCCGCCAGGGCCTCCAATAGTTCCGGCATTGCCGGGCCCTACGAAGACACGTTTGCAGCGATTCGAGCACGCTAATTTCCAAGCCAAGGCGTGCTCGCGTCCACCCCGTCCGATTACCAGAACCCTCATCCACGTCTCCTGTCAGGCGCCTGTGGTCAGCAGTGTTTTGACCTGTTCCTGACCGAGGCGGTGGCAATAGTCGCCAAAACTTTCAGTTTCTGTCCGCTCATGCTTGAATCGGGACAGAAGTGGTTTCAGGGTACTCACGATTTCCGCGCGTGGCACCAAATCTTTGGCTTGGAAATTCTGTCGGTCTCCCAGAATACGCCCGCCCAAAAACATCAGGTACTTATCGCCTGAACGGCCTACCAGACCGATATCAGATGTGTAAGGTCGCACACATCCATTGGGGCATCCCGTCATGCGAATTGAGAATTTCTCGTTTTCAAGTCCCAGATCCTTCAGGGCGACTTCCATTTCATCGATAACGGTGGGCAGGGTGCGTTCCGATTCGCATATGGCCAGACTGCAGGTCGGAATTGCCGGGCATGCCAGACTGTACCGTTGCACATTTGATACATCGCCCGGAAGCTGGACTCCATGCTCTCGCAGAACCTTTTCAATTTTAGGAAGGGCCGAATGGTCGAGATCGCACAGGAGTATGTCTTGCTGCGCGGTCAATCGGACCTCGCAACTCAGATCTGAAATCAGCGTGCGGAGAGCCGTGCGCAATCGGAACGCGCCATCGTCTTTCACGCGACCGTTTTCCACGCTGATGCCATACCAGTAGCGGCCATCACCTTGCTCATTCCAGCCAAGGTGGGAGTCGTAGCCCGTCACAGGCATATCTTTTGGCAATTGCAGCGGGAATGGCAGGTAATCTTTAAGCATCTCGCGGATTTTTTCGACACCCAGATCTGCCACCAGATACTTGATGCGTGCGCGTTTCCGGTCCGACCTGTTTCCGTGGTCGCGGTAGAGTTTGACAATAGCTTCTGCTGCTTGGAGAAGTTGATCGCGAGTGCAATATAGGATCCTTTGCCCCAAGTGCGCAAAGGTATCAACCCTGCCGTGTGTCCGACCCATGCCGCCGCCGACAAGCACGTCGTAGCCCACAATCTCGCCGTTATGGACGTCAGCGAGCAGGCCCAGATCCTGAGCAAAAATATCGATGCAGTTATCGTTGGGAAGGGCAAACCCAGTCTTGAATTTACGTGGGAGGTAAACCTTACCGTAAATTGGCTCGATCTCTTCTTCCGGTGCACCTTGGGACTTCCCATCGATCCAAATTTCGTGGTATGCGCTGGTTTTGGGCGCCAAGTGCATGGCAAGCGCATGGCAATCAGCTTGGAGCTGATCATGAACCTTGCTGTTGCGGATGGGAGCAGGGCATGCCATCACGTTGCGGTTCACGTCTCCACAGGCGGCCAGTGTGCTCAGCAGGCATTCATTCATGGCAGCAATGACTGGCTTGAGCCCGGCCATCAGGATGCCATAGAACTGAATACTTTGTCGGCTGGTTAGCCGGATGGTTCCATTGGCATGGGAATCAGCCAAACCATCGAGAACGAGATATTGGGCAGCATTCATGCGGCCGCCTGGGATACGCCCACGCACCATGAACATGTAAAACTTGCCACTTTGTCCGTCTTCCCGCTTCGATTTGCGGGCGTCTCGGTCTTCCTGCTGGTAGCTACCATGGAATTTCAGCAGCTGCTTTTCTGTTTCTTCAAAGTGATCGGCGCCGCTGGCCATGATGGAGGCAATGCCACCGCGCAAGCCGTGGCTCGCTGCTTTCATGCCCTCAACGGGTGATGGGGCGGGAGTCTTCGACACTTCTGGTTCCGACATGGCTCAAACCTTCCTCATGTGCACCTGCGGAATGGTCATCACGAAACATCTTGGCAGGTGAAGCGTAAGATAGAAAGACACGATCCTCTTGGAGATGTTCCAGACAGCCTTGCTTTCGTTGATTCTTCCAATCTATGGGCAACCTTCATGCCGTATCAACGGCGGAAACCAGCGGAGGACACATGGTATGAAAGCTCTCATTCTTGCGGCCGAAGGATTCGAAGATCTGGAAGTCCACATGATGTGGTACAGGCTGTTGGAAGACGGCATTCAGGTATACATAGCTAGCCCTAGTGGCATGGTTGTCACTGGATTGCACGGCTACCGCATCGATCCAGACTTAGCTCTGCGTGAAATCAATCCCAACGAATTCGAGATGCTTGTTTTGCCAGGCGGTGCAGCTTCCGAGCGTTTGCGCCAACGGGAAGAGGCTCTCGATCTGGCCAGGACCTTCCTTGAAGAAGGTAAGCGCGTGGTTGCGATCGGCCGCGGCGCTCAAATTCTTATCAGTGCAGGAGCCATTAACAACCGTAGGGTGACCTGCGCTGAGGCCATCCGCGACGATGTGAAGGCGGCAGGGGCCAGTTACTGCGACGAGCCCGTAGTTGTGGACAATAATTTGGTAACCTGCGCCCATGCCGAAGACATGCCGTGCCTGTTCAGAACGATCATGCCTCTCTTAACAGTTGCGTGAATTTACGTCTTCGGTTAGACGCAAAAAGGCCACTTGCGATAAATCGCAAGTGGCCTTTAAGTGGAGGCGCGGGGAGTTGAACCCCGGTCCCGAAGTGCTTCCGTGTAGTGATCTACGTGCGTAGCAGATTCTAACTGGTTGGCCTGCCTTGCGGCAGCCTTCCGCGTTCGCGACAAACGATCCGAACAGCAGGAGCGCGTGTCACTAGCCGGTTGTGTTTTTTTAGTCCGAACTTCCACCAGCATAACCCCTTGCGAGGTTTCTAGTTCAGACGAGCCCGAATTACGTCCGCGTCGCGACCCCTCAGGCGGGGATTACGACATGGGGCAGCCTACTTAGGCCGCCAGGTTTAACTGCGGTTCAGCAGCTAAAGTGCGATCGGATATTTACGTGGCCATCCGATCAACCACGGCACGCCCACCACATTTCCGTCACCCGGTCGAAACCAGATCGCCCCCTTCCCTTACGGGCTTGTCGGAGGTTTCTCAACCCCCGTCCCATACTATACGCTGTTCTGCCGGCGATGTTTAAAAGTTTCCACATTAGTCTTTCAGCGGGGAGTGGTAATTACCTAGTTTTGTTTCTTTAGCAGTCCTTTGCTTTGCTTGATGATGGTTGTGATGGCAGATTTTTTGTGGGTAGAGTAATGATGTAGCCATTTAATCGATAAGGAGAAACCTATGATTCGACTGAGCGTAGAAGAGGCTCAGCAACAGTTACCTGATGTGTTGGCGCACATTAGGCGTGGTGAAACCGTTGAAATTCATCCGCAATCGGGTGAGCCCTATCGATTGATGGCTATACCTGTATTAAATAATGAATCGGAATCTTGGGAGGGTTTTCCTAAAGCAGGCAGCCTGAAGGGCAAGATCTGGATGTCTGATGATTTTGATGCTGAAATTGATGAATTCCGTGAGACTATGGAATGAATCTTTTGCTCGACACGCATACATTGCTTTGGTTTCTTGTCGATTCTACCAAGCTGACAATGGCTGCCAAATCTGTTATTGAAGACCCTGCAAACAAACGATGGCTTTCTCCGATTAGTTTGTTGGAGATTGCGATCAAAATCCGCATTGATAAATTGCGAGTTGCTGAGCCATTTGACGTATTATTTCCTTCATCGCTTCTAATGAACAAAATCGAGCTCATTCCCATTTTGCCAAGGCATATCGCACCGCTGACGGCATTGCCAATGTATCATCGTGATCCGTTCGATAGATTGATTGCGGCAACCGCACAAGCCGACGATTTTGTTCTTGTTTCAGCGGATAGTGCTTTTGATCGGTATGGTTTGGCAAGGATATGGTAGGTTTGGGTTGGTTATTTATTTTAAAGGTTGAAAATTTCCCATATTTGCTTTCCATATGCGAGGTGCTGACATGTTTTTTTTAATGTTTTCTAGTTTGGCAGCTTTAATAGTTCCTTACCAATCCACTACGGTTCCCCTTTGGGATTCAAAAGTTCCGCACCTGCTGTTGGATAAACCCGCTGACGCACCCACTCTCACCATTTACAAGCCAGCAAGAGAAAAAGCTGTCCCCACAGCCATCGTGGTTTGCCCGGGTGGCGGTTACGGCGGTCTGGCCATGGGGCATGAGGGCAAGGAAATTGCCGAATACCTCAACAGTCTCGGTGTTACCGCCTGTGTTTTGAAGTACCGCCATGCTCCGAACTACAAACACCCGGTTCCACTGATCGACGCGCAACGCGCTGTCCGCATCACCCGTTCCCGTGCCATGGATCTTGGTGTTGCCTCTGATCGGATTGGTATTTGGGGTTTTTCCGCTGGCGGGCATTTGGCTTCAACGGTGAGCACTCATTTCAGCAAGCCTGAGTCTCTCGATGCCAACGATCCCGTGAATAAAGTTTCGAGCCGCCCCGATTTTTCAATTCTCTGCTATCCAGTTATTACTCTGGAACCGCCGTACGCGCACATGGGATCAAGACGCAATCTGTTGGGAGCCAATCCCGATCAGGCCCTAGTTACCAGCCTGTGCAATCATTTGCAGGTTACAAAAGAAACCCCTCCTACGTTCCTGTTCCATACCAAGGCGGATAAGGCCGTACCCATTGCCAACAGCGAAATGTATGCTGAAGCCTGCACAAAGGCTGGCGTGCCCGTTGAATTGGTGATTTACGATCAGGGGCAGCATGGCGTGGGTTTGGCCAAAAAGGATCCGGTGTTATCGAAATGGCCGCTGAAGCTTCAGGCATGGTTGCAGGGCAGGGGACTGCTGAACCAGGCGCGCGGTTCGTAATGGAAAACTGTGGATTTAACGCCGCTCAATTAAAAGAAGAGATCAGACTTCAGGTCCTGGCTCAGGGCTTTCAAGCAATTGGCTTTGCTCCAGCTGTGCCTGCGGACGGATTCGATCGCTTGAACCAATGGATCGATGCTGGAGCACATGCTGGTATGGCCTACATGGAGCAGCAAGCTCCCGCGCGCCGACATCCGGAATCGATTCTGAAATCGGTCAAAAGTGTCATCATGGTTTCGATGTTGTATCGCTGCCATGAAGTAGATTCACCTCTGGAAGGTCGGGTGGCACGTTATGCCCGCGGGCCAGATTACCACGACGTGCTTTGGAAACGTCTGGGAACGGTCCTTGCCTGGATGCGTGGCCGATGCCCTGATATGGAGGGGCGCGTTGTCGCTGATACTGCGCCTCTGTTGGAACGCGACTTTGCAAGGCGCGCTGGCTTGGGATGGATTGGTAAAAACACGCTCCTGATCAACCAACGCCATGGCAGTTTCACTGTACTGGGCGCTATTTTGGTGAATCTGGATCTGCCATCAGACCCACCCTTTGAAGCAGACAGGTGTGGTTCATGCACCGCGTGTATCGACGCCTGTCCAACCGGGGCGCTCGGCCCTCCCCGATGGCTCGACGCGGGCAAATGTATCAGCTACTGGAATATCGAGCACCGCGGCGCCGCGCCAGACTGGGTGCCCGAAAGCCTCGAAGGATGGTTGTTTGGTTGCGATATTTGTCAGGAGGTTTGCCCTTGGAACCGCAAACTATCGGCAGGGGCTGGCATCCTTGGTGCAGATCCCGATCTGCTTGCCATCGACCCGCGTAAACTCCTGCGAGACAATGACGATGCCTTGAGATTGCGTTTTCGCAAAACAGCACTCTGGCGGGCCCGGCCCGAAGGACTGAGACGCAACGCCCTATGGGTTATTGGGGGGCAGTCGCTGATGGAAGATTCCGATTTGGTGAGCCAGTTCCTCGAACATGCCGACGCTGGCGTGCGATCGGCGGCACGGTGGGCGATAAATCAGATCACAAAATCTAATCGGTGAACTGTTAGTATGGCTTCGGCAGGGTTGCACTTTTCTGCCAAGCTGAATACCAAAGTTCCGCTGTAAATTTGACTCCCCTTCGGCAACGATCTAGTACAAACGCACGGCTCTCGGTGGTTGGGGTCACAAACGCTCCGGTAGCATCCATGCTGTAGCATTTATCCACCAACCCGTGCCCGTGGCGAATTTCTTCCATCACGCGATCCCGCGCGGAGGTAATAGCCTCCACCTTGACCTCGCGAGCCAGTTCTTCCGCCGTGAGGCCGTGCTTTTCTGGAAACGCGTCAAGCCTCGCGTGAATACCTTTCTGGGTGAACCCACCCTTATCATCCGGGCGACCATCGTAGTCTTTGGTGGTGTGCAGTGGCATAGAACAGTCGCCCGTGTAATGGGACAAGATCCCCGCATGAACCAGACATTTGGCACGGATGATGGCGTCTTCTGGTTTGGAACGGTAATCTTGAAAGGCGCAAGCCAAGCGGTCGTGCGCTTCCAGCAACGCGAATGGCAGCATTCCCACTACCGATGGTTGGCGCTTGTTCTGTTTCAGCAAGTCGATCAATTTGTACCGGTCCACAGGAAGTTCCGCGCCATCGAGGTATTCTAGATCCAAAAAATGTTCTGGACTCTCGGTTGAGCGAAGGTGTGGGAGGTCTTTGTTTTTCCAACGGTCTGGATCACCAGCCATGTGGCCCAAATCGCGACCAGCAGCACGGAAGAATGCTGGAACATCGTCGGGAAGGATGCGTGCAGCTGCCTCAGCTATGCGCGCATGCCCTTCAACCCACCAACCGTGTGCCGGTGGTGCTACGAGCAGTCCGATTAGAATCAGCGCCAGAAATGGTAATAAGGGCAAAAAACGCATTGACTCTTCTCCTGAATGTTACTCAGGGCAGGATAGGAAGAGAGTTCCGGTTTGGACGCCTCCATTTAGCAATCTTCACAACCTCTTCTGACCTTTCTGCCCCGACCGGGTCGATAAAACCATTGCAAGGTTCATGGATGAGCCAACCGGAAATGGAGCGGGCCATGGGATGGTCCAAACGCTGGCTACTGGCCCTATGGCTTGGTGCAAGCGGCATAATGTTGACTGATGCTAGGGGGCAGGACCGTGCCCCCGCTGTGCGGTTGGGTGCGCCCATCACGCAGGCACCAGTCATCGTGCCTGCTGGTGCCTCGACGGTTCAACGCGTTCAATTCCAGCAGGCTCAACCACCCACGCATATTGTGCTGGTTCAGGGGGAGGCCCCTGTTCCTGCTCCACCCGTGTTTCCTGCTGGGCCTCCGCCTTCGGCTCCTCCGCCAGCGTTCTCAGGTCTACCCGGATCTGCCCCTGCCGCTGGCTTCAATCCTAACCAGCAATTGGGTAATCAGGGCACCACACAGTTCTTCAGCCAAGCCGGCGACTACTTGGGCATCACAGGGTGCACACCTGGGCGGCGCTGGTTCCAGAGCGATCACGGCTTCGACCAGATGATCAGCCCGGTCACCAACCCATTTTACTTTGAAGACCCACGCGCGCTCACTGAAGTCAGACCCATTTTCATGTACCAGTCCATTCCGGGTTCCAATCCGGCAGCCAATGGAAACATATTTTGGTACGGAACCCAGTTGCGCGCTGCTTTTACAGAAAAACTGTCTCTGACCATTAACAAGCTGGGCGGCATCAGTGCCACAGGGTCTTCGTATCCGCCACTTGATCCCAGCGCGTTCGACTCCAACGGTTTCAGCGAATTCTGGATAACACCCAAGTGGACATTTTATCGGGATGAACGCAGCGGAACCGTTGCTGCGGCTGGTATGCAGCTTCAGATTCCCACCACCAGTAATGTCTACCAGAACACCGGCAATTTGGGCCTAACCCCCTTTGCCAGCGTTGGGCAAACGTTTGGCAGAACGTCTTACGGCGCGTTCAATACCATGGGTATGTTCGCCTATGAATTCGGCGCCAACAACCAACGTTCCGATTTTCTGGTCTTTAGTGCACATCTCGACTACGACATTGCCAACTGGCACAAGATCTACCCATTTTTGGATCTGAACTGGTCCCATGTGACGGCAGGTGGAAACAGGGTTTCCGGGCTCAACGTGGAAGGTGCCGACCTTGTAAACTTTGGTGCCAGCAATTCCACAGGATGGAACCAGCTCACCTTGGCTCCCGGTTTGCGCTACAAGTTTTCTGAAAACATCCAAACCGGAGTGGCGTTTGAATTTCCCATCAGCAGTCCTACCGACACGCTGCTTAACTTCAGGCTGACTCTCGATGTTATTTTCCGCTACTGACAGGCAGCTACCGGTTGGGCTTGGCGTTTCTCGCGCCTGTTCCGAACTGGCCCACCATTTATCCCAAGCACTTGCAGGCATTGGTAGATGTGGCACCGCATTCGACTTGGTTGCCGGCCAAAGCGATTTGCTCGAAAAAGCAGCGCTTTCCGGAACGCTCGCCGCTGTTATTGAGTTAGGGTTGGAAGATTATATTTGTGAGGTTGTCTCTGGCCGGGCCAACAACAGCAACAGGTTGACCGGTGCTATTCAGGCGCATCTTCCGCAGGTATGGGTAATTGCTCCATTTTTAGAGGTATTACCCACTGTTTTGCCAGATCAGGTGGATGCAGCAGGTAAACGACTGGCATGGTTGGCCAGTGCCGCCGATCCACATCCGACCGTGATCGTTATTGCTGGCGATTCACTATCAAATATTTTTACCGAAAGCTTTAGGTTGTGGGCGCTTTCGTCGGTCCCGGTTATTCGCACTACGGCAATGTCAAATCAAGAAATGGCTGCTTACATCCTGAAATGCCTAGGCTGATCGGCGAGCAGAGGCGGTTGTTATGGACGTGCGCTTTCGGTCGATGCGGGCGTAGATGGGTCTTGGGAGATGCGCTTGAGCCCTTCGTTGAGCCCCTTTTGGATATCGGTCCGCGCACGATCAGTGTGCACTTCGATATCGGTACCGTTGAAGCTGAACCAACCATTGAACGCGCCGAAGCCAATGAAGGCGATCGCCAGAAGTCCAATCAATGCCAATATATTGCGCATGGGCAACCCTCGTGATGACTCATTGACAGGATACGGGTGGGTGCCCATCTTTTTCCAGCCCGGCTTTCATTCGACTGGTTCCTGTTGATCCATTCACGACATTCAGGAAAAGATTCCAATCATGGCGAATCAACCCACGCCGGGTTCCACGGACCCAGCAGTTTACTTTGATGGATGGAACAGGGCTGCCATAGCAGTGGCTCTGGGAGCAACTGTTTTCAGAATCATCTATCTCCTCTGGTTCTGTCCCTATGATCTTGCCCAAGACGAAGCTCATTATTGGGATTGGTCGCGCAACCTCGACTGGAGTTACTACAGCAAAGGTCCACTGGTGGCTTGGCTGATTGCCCTGTCGGACTTCCTGACCCGTTCGTGGCTGCCTCTTGTTGGTGGTGACCCTGCCTTTGGTGTTCGCCTTTTCGCACCGATATCGGGCGGGGCCTTTTTGCTCGGCCTTTTCACGTTCACACGCCAAACGTGTCACGACGGCCGTGGTGCGTTGATAGCCATGCTGGCTGCCATGACCGTGCCCCCTATTGCCGTGGCCGGGCTGTTGATGACGATCGACGCCCCTTTCACCTGCCTTTGGGTTTGGGCACTCGTTTTTGCACACCGCGCCGTAGGCAGCAATCGTTTGGCGGATTGGATCACGCTAGGAGCGATTGTGGGCCTGGGCATACTTGCCAAATACACCATGGTGCTTTTTATTCCATCATTGGCGCTTGCTATGCTCATGGACAACACATGGCGTAAACAGCTTCTGCGCCCTGCTCCCTGGATTGGCATCGGTGCTACGGTTTTATTGTGCATGCCTATTGTGGCATGGAACATCAACAACGACTTTGTCACATTCCGGCACGTGGGAAATCTGGCGGGTGTTGACCGCCCTGCCGGTGGCATCCGTTGGATGGGGCCGCTTCAGTTTCTCGGCGGCCAGTTGGCCCTCCTGATGGGATTCTGGCTGCTGGCATGGTTGGCGGCGCTTATTGCTCTTCGTCCTTGGCGCCAAAACGATTCCAGCGTGCGACTAGCTTGGTGGTTGTCGGCTCCCACTTTTATGGTTTTTGGGTTGTTCAGTTTCAAAACCGGTGGTGGGGAAATCAATTGGCCTGTCACGGCGTACCTGGCTGGTGTGCCTTTGGTGTTGGTGTGGTTCAACGGCTTGAAAGGGCAATTCTCAGTGGTTGCCACCCGATCAGCGATAGCCATGCTGGCGCTTGGCACAATTCTGGTTTTCTTTCTTCATGCCAGTCCGGTTGCTCAACCGCTTTTGGCGCGTCTTGCCGGACCACCTACCGAAAGCAATCCAACGCCATTGCGCAGGCTCGACCCAACGTGCCGCCTGATGGGATGGAAGCAATTGGCGAATTACGTGGACTTAATTCGTATTTCGGATCCGTCAATGGTGGTGGCGGCGCACCGCTGGAGCAGCGTCGGCTTGCTTGGTTTTTATTGTCAAGGGCGGCCCAGAGTGGAAAGCCTTGGAGCAGCGCTGGGAGATCGCCATAGCCAGTACGACCTGTGGCCACATCCCGTTGCTCAGCCTGAGAAATACAGGGGCCGCGATTTTGTCATTGTTGATGCGCCTCGGGAAGCGTTGATTGGCGCCTTTGACAAAGTTGAAACTCCAATAATAGTCACGGCTACTTCACCGGGTGGGTTTCCGGTGGCGCGCTGGTCGGTTGTGGTGGCTCGGGGTTTTCGAGGATTTGATCCTGCCAAATTGCCGCCCAGAGGGTGGTGAATTGCCCTTGAGTGTATTCAGGATCATTTTTCAGGAGTTGCGCTGGTTCTTTCCAGTGCGGAGAACCTTGGCCAAAATGCTTTGCGCCATGGATTGCCGACGGGAGTCAATCAATTCGTTGCCACGTTGGTTTTGCCCGGCCTGAAACCCTGATGGCCTACCACGTTTGAGTTTTTGCAGGCGTTTGACCATAGTATCGGCAAGAATTTTGGCCCATCCTAGATCGGTGGAAGTGGTATCGATAAAAACGAGTGGATTGGTAGGGTCCTGTTCATAAACCAAAGCGGGCCACCATCCGGAAATGCGCGACATGATCAAGGTTGCAGTGAGTGCAGATTGCAATGTTGGTTCGAAATGGTCCACATGTCGGCTTCGGAAGCTCGATAGCATGGGATGGTTGATCGTTACTCCCCCTCGTATCCAGCACAGTCCCGGATTGATTTCCGCCAGATTGGCGATTTCTCGGGCGCTGGAAACGCCTAGCCAAGCGGCCATTCCCCACAAACCAAGGTGGATGCGCGGATCGGTGGCATCGCGACCACGTACGCCGTTTCGGGCCCTTACTGCCTCATGGAACGCAGAAAGATCCAAAAAAGTGAGGACATCCCAAAGGGTGCGTGCGGGATGACTGTGATGAACAAGTTCATCGATAGTCGTTTGCAGCTGCACAACTTGTCCACGTTGTGGCAAGCGCAATCGTTCGCCGGAAGATGCAACGCCATCGGGACTTGGCGCTACCTCAGGGTCGATTTTCCGCTTCACTCCGACCTCTCCTGCCCCTAGGAGGGGGCCAATGGCACAAGCTAGCCTTCTATCTGTTAAGCGTTCGATTAAGTGAAAACCGTTCAAAAAATTTTTACAGGTTATCGAATTAATTATCTACACAAGATATTAGCAAGTGTATTTTTAAAACACTTGTGTGTGTTTCTGGGCAGTCGCATCAGTTAGCGAAAACAATTCATGTAATGAAT
>Ga0255132_1000254_pt1 | contig 21629 bp, 15 predicted proteins | sample Law_Law_RepA_8d_FD_188551 | JGI IMG/M metagenome (GOLD analysis project Ga0255132, IMG submission 188551) | Freshwater microbial communities from St. Lawrence River, New York, United States - Law_Law_RepA_8d | ecosystem: Environmental > Aquatic > Freshwater > River | place: USA: New York...
TGCTCCTTCAGCAAAGTCCCTCACACGGCTGATCTCGTCAGTGGCTACAGATGCGCCCAAACCCGCCCATGTTGAGGCGAGCCATGCGCCCGCGAGGCACGTCCTGTCAGCAAGTTCCGCCCTATCGCGTGCTTCGCGGAGGAATCGCGCCGACTTTTCCGGCACATGACCCGTAACGCGCAGCCTTGTAAGATCTGATATTGTTAGAATAACGCTGTCAGCCTTTACATATTCGCCAACGTTGCGTTTGCGTTGGTTGACCTGTCCGGCAAAGCGCGGCCGAACCTGTGATTTGCGCCAATTGAGCTCCGCACGCACGCGGGCAGCCCGTGCCGCCTCCACATCAGCAACCATAGCGTGGCTTTCAGCGCGGACGGCGACAACCTCAGCAGCAGATGAATTCAAATCTGCCTGCGCTACGACAACATCGCTCCGTCTCTGTTCGCGTTCTTCCACGGAACTTGCGGCGCGATCCCCGATAAATACCATCCGCTCGGCAAGTGCCAATTTCGAATCAGCACGCTTTTGTGCAGCGATCGCTTTGCCTTCCGCAGCTGCTGCTTTGCGCATAGCGGCTTCTGAACGTCTTTCCGCCGCGACGGCTGTGTCTAATGCGCTTTTGTAAAGTTCTTGGTCGATCCGAGCTACAACGGTTTGTGGATCGACATGCTGGCCTTCGCGAACAAGCATGTCTTCTAGGACGCCTTCAACACCGGCTGGAAGTTCGGTTTGGCGTTCGGCTTCGATGGAGCCGATGCTTTCTTCAACTGCCAAAATACGTTGATTGCTGACTTGGTGCAGTTCCACGGTTCTTTTCAGACGCATCTGTGACGGTTTGAGGTCGGAACCACCTTTGGGTGCATCGGCTCCGTGGCGAGAACAAGCGCTGATGTATAGCAGAGCGATGAACAGAACCGGCTGCATCAATTTTGTGTGGAGTTGTTTTGATCTTGCCATGGTTGATTAGTACTGACAGCCTATCTGGGAGGGACTGACCGGTCAGTCTCACCCTAACCCATGTTTTCTGGCCAGTCAATCATGATTGTTGGTCCAACCCCGCCCATGAAAGAGCGTATTCTTGCTGCCGCAGGAGCCCTTTTTGCTGGCCAGCGGTTTCATAAAACGCGCATGGATGATATTGCCCACACCGCAGGTGTGGGAAAGGGGACTCTCTACCGCTATTTTCGCGACAAAAACGTCTTGTATGAGGCGTTACTGCTGGATGCTTCTTCCCGATTGCTGACACAGCTCGACCTAGCACAACAGGAAAACATGAGCCCCAAAGAATGTTTGGTGGCCATGACCGATGCGTTGATACGTTTTTTCGATCAGGAACCTCACCTTTTTGCCTTGATTCTCCGCTCAGAAGCACAGGCGCTCGAGCCCGGTGACTTTCCTTGGCAAAATACGCGTCAGGAAGCCATTTCCCGTTTTATCGCCATTCTGGAAAAAGGGAGCGTGCTGGGTACTTGGCAAATTTCTGACCCATCAGCGGCTATCCTGTTTTTCTTGGGGGGGGTACGTGCCACTATTCGCTGGGGGGAACAGCCACGGCCAGAAAGGCTTGCATCAGGTTTGGTTCATGCTTTTTTGAACGGGTTCGGGGCATGAATTGCCTTACAGTTGGAGAATCCCCCTGAACATCGATTTTTCATAATCGTAGAATGATCACTTGTGACGATGACCTCGGAAAATCTGGTTTTCCTGGTACCGATCCTGTTAACCGAGGACTGTTTATGTTGTCCCATCCGCTAAAAGTGTTCACAGGCCGTGCCAATTACCCTTTGGCAGAGAAGATCGCAATCAGCCTGGGCGATACTTTGGGCAGGATGTCTGTCAGTAATTTCCCCGATGGCGAAACCATGGTCCGCATCGATGAAGATGTTCGCGGTCGCGACGTTTTCGTGGTGCAGCCAACTTGCCCGCCAGTGAACGAAAATCTGATGGAATTGCTGGTCATTCTGGACGCATTCAAGCGCGCCAGTCCCTCAAGGCTGACGGTTGTTCTGCCTTATTACGGTTACGCCCGTCAGGACCGAAAAGATGTAGGACGTGTTCCCATCACTGCCAAACTGGTGGCAAACCTGCTGGTTTCTGGCGGCGCCAACCGTGTTTTGGCTTTGGACCTTCATGCCGCGCAGATTCAAGGATTTTTCGATATTCCCGTCGATCACTTGCATGCGGGACCAGTTATCAACGATTATGTGCGTAGCCTGCGAATCCCCCAAAACGAATTCGTGGTTCTAAGTCCAGATGAAGGTAGTATTAAAAAGTCGCTCATGTATCAGAAGCGCCTAGGCGGTTCGATTGCTATTGTCGACAAACGCCGAGCGAGTGCTACAGAAACGAGTCAGGCCAACCTGATCGGTGCGTCGCTCGAAGGAAAATCGGTCTTTATTTTCGACGATATGATTTCAACAGCGGGAAGCGTTGTTGGTGCCGCCAATGTGGCGCACAAGAATGGTGCTCGAGATGTTACAGTGTGTGCAACCCACGCGGTCCTATGCGGATCAGCCATTGAGCGATTGCTTGCGGCCCCTATTAAAGAAGTGGTGGTGACCGATTCGATTCCGTTACCACCTGAGAAGATCCTCCCGAAAATCAAAGTTCTCTCAGTGGCAACTCTGTTGGCGGAAGGTATCAGGCGTATTCACCACGATGAGTCTGTTAGCAAACTGTTTGAATAGTCAGCCATTAGTTGGCTTCAGGCCAGTATTTTTCGAACAACTTCGCCGTGAACGTCTGTAAGGCGGAAGTCCCGGCCGGCATGGCGGTATGTCAGGCGCTTGTGGTCTAGGCCAAGCAGGTGAAGGATCGTGGCGTGCAGGTCATGGAAGTGAGTCTTATCCTCTACTCCATAGTATCCGTAGTCGTCGGTCAGGCCGTGAACCATACCTCCTTTGACTCCCGCGCCAGCCATCCACATGGAAAATGCGTGAGGGTGGTGGTCTCGGCCATCTCGGCCTTGGCCTGCTGGAGTGCGTCCGAATTCGCCGCCCCATAAAACAAGTGTGTCGTCCAGCAATCCGCGACGATCGAGATCTGCAAGTAATGCGGCGATGGGTTGATCGACTTCGAAGGCATTTTTGGCGTGGTCTTTTTTCAAGCCACCGTGCTGGTCCCATTTGTAGCTGTGCGATACCTGAATGAACCGCACGCCGCATTCCGCAAAGCGCCTAGCCATTAAGCACAGACGGCCAAAATTGCGGGTTTCTGGCCGGTCGAGTCCATACATGCTTAATGTTTTTTCAGATTCCTGAGAGATATCCTGCAATTCAGGAGCAGCGGCTTGCATGCGGAACGCCAGTTCAAAACTTTCTATCCGGCCTTCTAACGCTGGGTCGTGCCCGGCCTCATTGATTTTTTCTTGATTAAGTTCCTGGATAAAATCAATCACTTTACGTTGTGATGTTCGCGTGGTCGCTCCGCTGATAAAAGGAATCGAGACTTTGTCTGCGGGTGTGCTAGATGTGCCGAGCGGGGTCCCTTGATAGGCTGCAGGCAAGAATGCGCTCGACCAATTATTGACACCGCCGTGGCTCAGGGAGGGGCAGAGGGTAACAAAACCGGGCATATCACGGTTTTCCGTACCCAATCCGTAAGTCACCCATGATCCCATGCTTGGACGGATAAATGTGTCAGATCCAGTATGAAGTTCGAGCAGCGCACCGCCATGGCGTGAATTTGAACCATGCATGGCGTTGATAACACACAGCTTGTCGGCATGTTTGGCAACGTTTGGGAACAAATCGCTGGCCCATAGTCCCGATTGACCATATTGGCGAAATTTCCACGGAGATGCCAGAAGGTTGTCGGTGGGACTCGAAACAATACGTGGTTTAGCGAACGGCAGTGGTTTGCCGTCGTCGCGCATCAGCAGTGGTTTGTAATCGAAGGTGTCAACATGACTAGGGCCACCGTGCATGAATAGGAAAATAACCCTGCTGGCTTTGGGGCGAAAATGAGGCTGACGAGGAGCCAGCGGGCTGCCTGAAGCAGAGCGCGCATCATCTGCCAATAAACCGGCTAATGCCAGAGCACCAAAACCAGTGCTGCTGTCGCGCAACATGTCCCTGCGGGAGATCCGACAATTAATCGACATGGACGAACTCGCTACTGGCCAAAATGGCGCGGCAGAACCCCTGCCAGGCACGCGTGCTTATTTCATCTGGATTTCCGTTGAAGCTAGTCTTTAGGTCTTGAACAAAACGTGTGGCTCGATCCAATTCGTGCTGTTTTGGCTGCCTGCTGTAGGCGCGTTTGTAAATCTCGGTAATACGGCCAGCATCATCAAGATCACTTCGCATGACCAGCTTGCGTGCCCAGGAGAGTGTTTTTTCTTCAACAAGCCGGCTGTTAAGCAACGCCAAAGCCTGTGGTGCAACGGTAGTTGGAACACGTTCGCCATTGGAACTACTGGGGTCTGCAAAATCAAAGGCTTGAAGAAAATCGTAAACAGAACTGCGAGTGATTGGTAAATAGACGGTTCGACAATCGACATGGTACGGGTCAAATCGTTCGCTGGCAGTACTGGTAACATATTTGTGGTTGCCCACAGTCAGAAGGGATCCACCGTTGGTTGCTTTCAGATCACCAGCAAGGGAGATAATTCCATCCCGTAATGCCTCGGCCTCGAGTCGGCGCCTGTTCATCCGCCAGAAAAGTGTATTATCTGGATCGGACTGAAATGACATTGAGTCGTGAGCGCAACTCATCTGGTAGGCGCTCGTGTTCATGATTTTCCGATGCATTTCCTTGATGGACCATCCACCGCGGACAAATTCAACGGCCAGCCAATCTAAAAGTGGCTGGTTGGCTGGCTTCATGCCCAATCGACCAAAATTGTCGGGTGTACGCACCAAACCAGCTCCAAAGTGCCAATGCCACAGACGGTTAACCATCACGCGGGCGGTGAGCGGATGATTAGGGTTGGTCATCCACTGTGCCAATTCAAGCCGGCCACTAGTAGAAACGCCAATTCCAGCGGGCGTTGCGGTCGATAGTGCTTTGGGGAAACCTCGAGGGGTATCAGCCCCCAGCGTGAGATAATTACCGCGCAGGTGAACTTTTAGGTTGCTGACGGCACCTTCGCTTGCCGCCATGGCCATCGGTTCGGGCGGAAGTGTTTTTTCGGCCGCTGCCATGGCATTACGCAGCGCGGTGATTGCGATCTTGCTGGATTCATTCAAGACTGATTCGCGGTCCTTGATGGTAGAAAGTGGGCCTGAATCTTGCGAAAGAATAGTTGCCACTTCAGAGTCCGTAGGAAGCTTTTTCGATTTTTTAAGCCATGCCAACCATGCGTTGACGAGTGTGGGATTTAGGTCAGATTCACGAGCCACCGAAGCGGCATCGGCAGGAAGTGTTTTTAGATCAGGTCGGAGGGTTAGTGCAATTTTGTCGATATGTGGCACAGGGCCATTTCGTTCTATTTTTAGAACATGCTTACCAGCTTTCAGCGAAACCACACCAGCAACTGTCCAGCTCTGAGATTCAGGAGTCCATGAGCCGGTAACGGAAGATGATGAATCTTCTCGAGTAAGGGCACCATCAATTAAAAGCCGAACGGGCCTTGATTCAGCAGCAGCGTGCCTTGTTTCTACTTGGTAGATGCCGCCATGGGGAATATTGAAGTCGTATTCTGCAACATTAGGAATTTTTCCGGCGTTATAGACCACGCCGATACCTTGGCCGTATGTCGTGTAATCGCGTACCAGATTGCCGCGTTGGAATTTTTCGGCCTCAAGAAGTATGGTTCCTGGTGGAATATTATGTTTGAGCAGCGAATCATTTGAACCAGGAATAGGCGGCGCGGAGAGTACCCGCTTGGCAGCAGCCAAGGCGCGCGCGTGAAGCGCGTGATCGCCCTGAAGCTGTACCCAAGCCTTCTCAATAATGGAATCGATCTCTTTTTTTCGTGCCGCCAGATCTTGTAATGCTGTTGCGCGGACACCTAGAGTTGTTTTGTCTGGAACGGGGCGCTCGTTCCACATGGCCACAACCCGGAAATTAGCCATGGTTTTTGTGCTTTTGAAAATTCCAGCCATACTGTAATAGTCAGCGGTGCTGATGGGATCGAATTTGTGATCGTGACACCGAGCGCAACCGAATGTCATGCCAAGAAAAGCGCGCCCCGCGGTATCCAATTGTTCATCCACGATGTCCATTTCCATTTTGCGTGGATCGTCTTCGGCTAGCATTTTGGGCCCGATGACCAGAAAGCCTGTCGCTGTGATACGTCGGGCGCGTTCGTCAGGATCGTCCGTTGGCAAAAGATCGCCAGCTATCTGTTCGGTAAGGAACTGATCGTACGGCTTGTCGGTATTGAATGCTCGAATCACATAATCGCGGTAGCGGAACGCGTTGGCGTGGGCCATGTTTTCATCCATACCGTTGCTGTCGGCATAGCGAGCCAGGTCGAGCCAATGCCTTGCCCAACGCTCACCATAAGCCGGACTGGCAAGCAAGCGATCGATGACTTTGGAAAAAGCCGTGGGAGAATTGTCGCGAAGAAAGGCGTCTACTTCTTCTAGGGTGGGAGGCAGGCCTGTGAGGTCGAATGTTGCTCTGCGGATGAGCAGGTGGCGTGCCGCCATTGGGGCTGGTTTAAGCCCTTTGGCTTCAAGCGCGGCAAGGAGAAATCGATCCACGGGGGAGCTGCACCAAGAGCTATCGCGAACGGACGGCGGATTGGCCTGATGAGGGGGCTGAAACGACCATAATTGTTGCTGATTGCCTGTTGGTGTTACTTCATGATTTGCCGCTGGTGCTTTTACCGACTGGCCGGGCCAGCGTGCTCCCGCTTTCACCCATGCCGCAATGGATTGAATCTGTTCCTTTCGAAGTTTTTCTTTGGGCGGCATGGCGTACGGTTCGCCTTGATCGATCACCTGACACAATAGGCTTTCTGAAGGTTTTCCTGGAATGAGAGCAGGTCCGCTTTCTCCACCTTTCAGCAATGCTGCCAGCGAGTCGACACGCAGTCCGCTTTTTTGCTTATCAGGGCCGTGACATGACTGGCAGCGTTCAACAAGCACAGGGCGGACATTTTTCTCGAAAAATGTGTCGTCTGCTGACTGAGATCGTGCCAGTGAGCTTGTTAGCACGGAGATGCTTAAAACAAGCAAATAATAACTTAGACTGCTGATTTTCACGGAACACCCCACGGGAACTATCCGAGGCGTTACCCCAAGGCGGGCGGGAATGAATTATTAATATACCTGCTTTTTAGGCGGGGCGTCAACCAGCGCGGCGAACGCCTGACATCGATCCGCGTCGGAGCAGTTCGTCCGCTACTGTACCCAGCAGCAGTGCCACCCCAATAACCATGAATTCAAGGTCCGATGGAATTCCCGCAAAAATAACCAGACTCCGAAGCAACGGAAGGATGGCAGTACCAAGGGCCAATCCCAGAATGGAACCTTCGCCACCACGAAGGCTGAAACCACCCAAAACTGCACCAGTGATCGCGTAAAGTTCATACCAGTTTCCTGCACTTGCTGGCGCAGCAGAAGGAACTTTCACCAAGAACAAGATGCCACCCAGAGCCGCCAGTGTTGAACAAATGACATAACAGGCGATCTTGTGGGAAGCTGTATCAATACCCGCATAGCGGGCGGCTTGTTCGTTGTAACCAAGGGCATGAATACGCCGGCCAAAGGCGCCACATTCAAGAGCTATGTAGGCTGCAATGGCCAGAACAATGAACAGTATCAATGGATTCGGGATATCGAGCCAAACGATTCCTATCCATTCACCTAGAGGGAAATTTCCCTTTTGCAGAGTCGTCAACCAAGCGAGGTTTTCTGGGTGGGCCAATCCGATATTTCTTGATGAATCGCGTAAAAGACGCGCATTTTCTGGCCAACCGGTAGTGAGTGCTGCACCAATAGTCCCGAAGTTGATTTGTGTCAGCAGTTGCGCAAACCCACGATAAATGAAAAGTCCACATAACGTCACAATAAACGGCTGCAGATTGAGCCGTGTGATCAGAAAACCGTGGATCAACCCGATGATTGATCCCATGGAAAGAACAGCCATAAAGGCAAGCCATGGGGGGCCATTGTTTTCAAGAATTAACCCAAATGACACTGCGGAGAGACATACCACTGAACCGATGGAAAGATCGATTCCGCCGGTGAGGATGACAAAGCCTACACCTAGGGTCAGGATTCCCCATTCACCGATACGGCGCTCAAGGTTTTGATGGTTTTCAGGGCTTCTGGCTTGCGGATCTGAACTCATGAGGCCGAGGTAAATGATCGCAACCACCGCAAACACGCCCAGCACACGATTCATGGCGTTGTTCTCCGGGGCGCCGTTCCGGTCGCCAAACGCATTACTGCCTCTTCCGACAACTCGTCTCGAGATAGCTCGCCAGCAAGTCCATGTTCGTGAAGAACCAGAACCCTGTCCGAGAGGCGCAGAACTTCTTCTAGGTCGCTTGAAATCATCAATACACCTAAACCTTGATCAACCAATTTGCCAATCAGGTCGTAGATTTCACTTTTGGCTCCGACATCGACACCGCGGGTTGGTTCGTCGAGCATCAGCACAGAAGGATTGGCAGCAAGCCATCGGGCAAGAACAACTTTTTGCTGGTTTCCGCCACTGAGCTGGCCAGCGGCTTTTTCAGGGCCAGTGGTGCGAATGCTCAACTCCGCAATCCCATGTAGAGCCATTTTGTTTTCACGTTGCCGTGAAACCCACCCGGCGCTTGAAATGCCCTTGAGGTTTGGCAGGCTAATATTGCTGCGAATGCTTTCAGCCAAAATAAGGCCATGGTGCCGCCTGTCTTCTGGCACTAGAAGCAAACCCTGTTTGATGGCTTTGGCGGGGCTTCCCGGTTGAAAAGCATTGTCTCGGATCGTAACTTTGCCTGCCACCATGGGGCGGACACCATAAAGGGTTTCGGCCAATTCAGTGCGGCCTGCACCTACGAGTCCTGCCATTCCAACGACTTCGCCTGCACGGACTTCAAAAGAGATACCGCCGGGAGGGGAAGCTTGGTGCCTCAGTCCTGAAACCGAAAGCAAAACCCGTCCAGCTTTGGCTGATGAGCGGGAAAGTCGTGTTAGGTCGCGGCCAACCATCAAGCGTACCATGGCGTCATGGGTAATATCTTCGCGGGGAAGGTCGCCTGAATTGCACCCATCGCGGAGCGAAATAACGCGATCAGCGACTTTTGAAACCTCGCTTAGGCGGTGGGAGATGTAAACGATCGCCACGCCTTTGGCTCGAAGTTCACCAATGACCTCCGTCAGCCGTTCGGTTTCTTGGTGCGAAAGGCTTGATGTGGGTTCATCCATGATCAGAACGCGGGCATCGAGTGAAAGTGCTCGCGCAATTTCAACCAGTTGCTTCTGACCAAGGGCCAAGTCGCCTACACGTGTGTTTGGATCAATTACCAAACCAACTCGGTTGAGCGCATTAATGGCAATGACTCTGGTTGCAGCCCGGTCCACAAGACCTAAGATACCGCCCCATGTTGGTTCACGACCTAGCACAAGGTTTTCAGCAATGGTGAGGTTTTCGGCCAGATTGAGTTCCTGATGGATCAGTACAATTCCATGGCGAATGGCATCTTCGGGACCATTCAGGATAATGGAATTCCCGTCCAGCCACAGAGATCCTGAATCTGGTTGATGAACTCCTGCCAGGATTTTCATCAGGGTGGATTTGCCCGCACCATTTTCGCCAATCAGGGCGACAACTTCTCCTGAATAGATACCAAAACGAACATCTGCAAGAGCGCGGGCTCCAAGGAATGCCTTGGATACTCCGCGCGCCTCAAGCAGAAATCTCTTGTTGGAGGGAAGATCAGCCACCCGATGTACTCACTTACCCTGAAGTTTTTTCAGCTCATCCTGAAAAGCCGCCGCGTCTGCCTTGCGGATTTCCCGGTGCGGGATATCGATGATACCGTTCTTTGGAATTGTCACATCGGCACCTTTGGCCATTTTTGCCATCATCAATACAGACTGATAACCAAATTCAAAGGGTTGCTGTACGACTGTGCCGTGCACATCGCCTTTCTTGATTCCCTCAAGCGTGGAATTGTCCTCGTCAAATCCAACAATCTTGATTTTGCCCAGACGATTGGCATCTGCTGCGGCACCAAGAATTGCCGGTGGATTGTAGGCCCAGAGACCAACGAGGCAAAGGTTGGGTTCGTTCTGATAGCGGGTGAGCACATCCGCCGCGTTGTCTTTGGCTTTTGCCTCATTCACGCCATCAGTGTAGGTGCCAATGACTTCATATTTACCATATTTTTTCCCATCTGGGGATTCACGGAGGCCTTCAGATTTGGCAAGACCTTCGAGAACATCAATAACACCCTGTCTGCGTTCCCGCGCATTGACGGGGTCGAGTTGGCCAACAAAAATAGCCACTTTTCCACCTTCGGGCATGGCTTCCAAAACCATTTTGCCGGCAGATCTACCTGCTTGAAGATTGGCTGTTCCCATGTAGCAGCGGCGCTTGCTGTCAGCGGCATCATTGTCAACGCAGATGACAGGAACACGGCTTGCAATTTCATTGATAAATGACGTTTGGTTTTTCGGATCAATCACGCTGATGGCAATCGCCTTCACGCCTTGAGTGAGCAAGTCTTCAATGATTTGTTTCTGGGTTCCAGCAGTGCCATCCTGAGGGCGCTTGAATATGAGTTGAACCCCAGTTTCTTTTTCACCTTTACGGGCACCGGCTTCTGCAAGGGTCCAGAATTCCGCTGGATTGTTGCTTACAAAGGCAACCTTAACAGCTGAGTTTTGGTTCTGTGCAGGACATCCCGTCAGAAGTATGGCAAAGGCTGATAACAGGATAAAAGTGAATACACGCAACATAGATTGATCCTGAAGAGGGGGGATGCTCAAGAATGCGACCCATGCCTAGCAAGATAGGCTTGATCTGCGGGCATGCAAGAGTAAAGCGGGGAGAACTCTAGGAGCGACGTGCCGTTAATTGCTTCCGGCGTGGCGAATCTTCATGGGCTTCTAGGCTCAAGGCTCGGCAGGCCTCGATTTCTACGGGGTCTTGGCCTGACCGTCGCAGGATTTCGCGAGCCAAGTCCAACGGGTTTTCTGAAAGGCGCATCAAAGATGGGTCCATCGTTGGACCGGTATCGCGTCGTGGCGTTGAACGGGCCAGTTCCGCCATACGCACGCCGTCTGCAGGGCCGAACGACCCTCCGCCCCGTTCGATAGGAAGGTCGATGGGTGTCCAGCGAGAAGATGTTGTACGTCCGGTTGAAGTCTGTTTGGCTTCGACAACGGCAAGCGCCAGTTCTTCTGCCAGCAAGGCCGAAAGCTGTGCATCGGTACTTCGAGCGGCAAGCCCTTCTGAAACATAGATTTGGTAGGTTTCGCGGTGGAAAATTTCAGATGACGAACCGCCTAGCAACTGAAAAATAGGTTTGATCCCAAGGCCTGAATTTTTTTCGAGCAGTTCTCGTCCCAACCGGGCTACACGTAATGCTTGTTGGCCAGCTTCTTTCGATTCCTTGGTGACGACGCGTTCACGAGGTGCGACTAATTGGCCAGGTGGCGGTTGCACGATGCCGCTGGGGGGCTGGAGCATAGCTGATGTCGTCAGTGGATTCAGGCAGCCCGAAATCGCCAAACTGCTGGTTGTTGCGAGCACTAAAAAGATATGCTTTTTCATGCTTGAACGCATAACTTCTGTTTGCCCAGCAAGACCAGAGCAATTTGGTGCAGATTACCCCTTAAATCGAATCAAAACTTTACCTGCTTTGCCAAGCTTGCCGGCTTCGATTGCTGCATCTCGGAAATTTTCTGCCTGAAAGATGGCACCTGTTGGGCTATGCAAGACACCCCGGGAGATCAATCCTGCCAGCGTTCCAAAAAGACGCCAGAGCGTTAGCTTGCTTTGATCTTTCATCCATTCTGAAAGCCAGAATCCCTGAATAGATTTCATGCCATCTAGCAATATGCCAGGATCAACAGGGATCGGCTCGCCCGATAGTCTTCCATAGCTAATAAGTGTGCCGTGGCGGCTAAGTGATTTGAGTATTGCTGCACCAGTTGTGCCGCCAATAGCATCTAGGCCCATGCGGCAATGTCTGCCAGCCAGTGCTTCTCGCAGTGCAGTAACTATTGGTTCGCCTTGACCGACAACAACAGTGGAAGCTCCCAATTGTTTTAAACAGTTGGCCTGTTCATCGCGCCTGACAACGTGAATTACCTCGAACCCAATATGCTTTGCCAATCCTTGGATCATCTGGCCCACAGCGCCTGCTGCGGCAGACTGAATAAGGACTTCCCCGCGCCGAATTTTCAGAACATTATTCACAATCGCCCATGCGGTTGCTGGGTTTACAAAGAAACTAGCGGCCTGATCGTCTGGTATCGAATCGGGAATGGGAATAGCGCGGATTGCTGGAATAACGCACTGCTCCTGCCAAGCGCCGCCGTCGGCTGCTATTACCGCGACGCGTTTTCCAAGGACGCGCCAAGCCATGATTCCGCGTCCGGAGATGACTTTGCCAACGCCCTCAAACCCAGGCACAAATGGAAGTTGCGGCTGGCGTCCGTATTGGTTTCGGATGGTTAAAAGATCGGAGGGATTGATGGGGCTGGCAATCATTTCCACCACAACTTGACCTGGACCAGCGGTTGGATTGGGGCGGGTTTCCAGAGATAGGGCAGACTGGGGGTCTCCCCAAGAGTTGCAAACCAAGGCGCGCATGAGTGATCCCTTCACATAATCTACAATCATTAAATCTCATGGTAGGGATCTGGATGTGTCAAGGTAGGGAACCTTTGCTGCCGATAACGATTAAGCATGGTGTGCCGTCGCTTTCCACAAACCTGGGCCTTTCAAATGCCAATGGGTTCAAAAAAAATTACTGGGAAGAGATGGGCCAGCCTTGCAATTGCCGTCGCGGTTTTGCTTGAACCAGGCTGCTCTCGGAAATTTTATCGCCAGAAGGCAGATCAGGAAGTGGATGGCCTCTTAGCTTCAAAGGATCATTATAAGGGATGGCAGATCGAGGGGATGAACTATTATCCAGATCCACGATCTCGCTTTGCTTCACCGGGAGTTCAAGATAAGCCTGCTATGCCACCGGATGATCCGGCATCCATGGTGGAGGCGCCACAGCCGCAAAAACCTGGTAAGGCTGGCGTCAATTATCTCGAAGGAGCCGGTTATCTAGAGCTCTTGTCGTTGTGGGATAATGAAAATCGCGCCGAATTGGTTAAAGCGCGTCAGCCGGATCAGAGTTTGGCTAGTGAGGATGAATCTGGCACTTCCCGGCGCGGGGCTGGATATGGCAGCAATAGTTGGCAGCAAGACAAGCTACTGTCGCAGTCGTTGGGCCAGATGGAAGGCGCAATCGATGTTCGCGGTGAGAGTGAGTCGCCCGAGGCGCCCAAATCATTTCGTGTAAAGTTGGAGCAATGCTCAGAACTTGGGCTGATTAATAGCCGTGAATTTCAGACTCAGCGTGAGGAAGTTTATCTTGCTGCCTTGCCGGTTACTGCTGAACGGTTTGCCTTTGCGCCACAGTTTTTTGCAAACGAGCAGGCTGTTAGGGAGTGGAGTGGGTCGGATGTGCCTGAAGGCTTGCGGAATCGTTGGCGCATTGACAGCGAATTGGGTGTAACGAAGCGGTTCGCCACGGGTGCTTTGTTATTGGCAAAATTTGCTAACCAAACTGTGCTTGAGATGGGCAATGGATCGCCACGATTATTGAGCCCGTCGCTTGTTTCATGGGATTTTTTCCAGCCGTTGTTTCTTGGCGGAGGGAAAGCGGTAACGCTTGAAGCCCTTACTCTGGCTGAGCGTCAATTGCTTTATGAGATTCGGACATATGCGCGTTTTCGCAAGCAATTTTACGCGAATATTGCAGCAGGCGGGTCCATTCAAAATTTAGGTCTAACGAATATTCCAGCGGCGCGCCCATTTTTGGGAAGTTTGCCAGGTTCAGGGGTTGCAGGTGCCGGTTTCGTTCAGGTTTCCCCCGGGGAGGGAAATTTTTCACGGGTTGGCCCCCAAGTATTTGATGCTCCAAATGAAGGTTTTTTGGCTAATCTTCTTCGTGCTGGTTTGTTGGCCAATGAGCGCGAAAACGTTGAATCACTTGCTGGTTATTATGACCAATACCGAGAATTTCAGGCTGTTGGCGATATATCGGAGTTGCAGGTTTCGTTGGTCCGGCAGCAGCTAATATCGTCGCAAAACAGGGTCATTCAGGCAGAATTGCTGCTTAGGGATGGCTTGGATGCCTACAAGCTTCAGCTGGGTTTGCCTACCAACATTCCGTTGGAGCTTGATGATGCCATCCTTGCAGAGCAGAGAAATCATCTCGAAAAATATCAAGAACTGACTTCCCAGGCGGCAGATGCACGACGCAAGGTCCGCAAGCTGATGGATGCCGATGCGGGCGTGGATGTTCGCAAGGAATTCGAAAATGTTTTTGAAAGCTCCCCCATTATTCGCAAAACAGTGGTTGGCAAACGATCTTTGGCGATGGTTCAGGAGTATGGAAAACTTGATGCCTTGGGGTTGGCTACCGCTATCAAGCAGGTGAGTGAAAAACGAAGGTCGCTCGAAGAGCGTAAAGATCTGTTGGGTAAGCAAGGAAGCAAGATTCCGCAGGAAGTAACTGATGGTATTCGTGATGCTGAAATTGCACTTTACGCCTTGAGATTCGAACGCAGCCTTCGCAATTACGCAGATAAACGTAAAGCGATGCAGGGGCAGGCGGGGATGGAACGGGAAAAGGCGGCAACACTTGCGGCTTTTGAAGGGGTTCTTGAAGACTTTGTATTGCTATTTGTTCAGCCACGGAATGAGCTGTTGGCTAATTTGAAGCGCTCGTGGCCTGCCATGCCGGTGATTTGTGTGGAAGGTACGGATCTTCAGCGGGATCCTCTCGACAAAGCACTGGATGCTGGTGCCCGTTACGCGCTGTTAAATCGCCTCGACTTAATGAATGCTCGGGGTGAATTGGTGGATTCGTGGCGACAAATCGCTGTCGCTGCTAATTCTTTGATGGGGGCGGTTGATGTTCGTTATCACGGGGAATCACTATCGCCCGTTGACGTTGCTAGGCCATTGGCTTTTTCCGGAAGTCGGGCCAGACACAGCCTCGCAATCAATGCCGAAGCGCCACTGGTAAGAATTCTTGAAAGAAATGCTTACCGGGCCACGTTATTCAACTGGCAGAGGCAGCGCCGTAACCTGATGGCTTTTGAGGACACAATTGTTTTGGCTGTCAGGCGACAGATTCGCGGTTTACGAGCATTAGCACGTAATTATGAGCTCCAAAAGCAAGTGATAGAACTGGCTTATTTGAATATCGACAACGCGTTGGAGACATTGTATGCTCCAGTACCTGGTGTGCAGGGTGCTGGAAGTGATGGTAATCAAGCTGCATTGACAACACAGCTGCTGAATACTCAGTCCAGCAAAATTGTCGCTCAAAACAGCCTGTTTACGTTCTGGATCAATTATCAACAGACCCGTATCCAACTGTACCGTGATCTTGAGTTGATGCCTCTAGATGGACGAGGAGTGTGGATCGATGACATCGCCACCTGCCAATGTAACACCAATAGCGCCACAGGGCGGGGATCCGAACGGGAGAACGAACGTCTTCCCGGCCCCAAGCCTGAAGGGAATGGCACCAGCAACCCGCCAAGTCCAGAATAGCAAAGGGCGATCTAGGCTATGGCTGATGGCCGGCGTCTTGGGAGCCGTTGTTGTTGGGCTTGTCGTTCTGTTCATGCCACGAAGCGCTGCTGTGAACCGCGCCGATCAGGTGCCGTACACGGTAAAGCGCGACAATCTGATCATTTCCATTACCGAGCGTGGCACCTTGGAAGCGGCCGAAAACAAAGACGTGATTTGCCATGTAAAAGCTGGCAAGGGCAGCACGATTGCTACCACTATTCGAGCGGTGCTTGTCGATGATGGTAGCCATGTTAAAACTGGAGATCAACTGATTCATTTGGACGACTCCGGCCTTATCGAACAGTTGAAAGCTCAAAAAATTGTTCGAGACAAAGCGAAAAATGAATGGAACAACGCCGTTCAGACGCTTGAAATCGTCAATAGCCAGTGCCAGAAGGAAACCGAGAGCTCAAAGGTGGCTGTTGAGTTGGCTGAGTTGGATCTCAACAAATACAAGGAAGGCGACCTGCCGCAGCTTTCAGCAGAAATCAAGGGAAGGGTTCTTGTTGCCGAGTCTGATCTTGAAATCTGGAAAGATCGTGAAGTTTGGAATGACCGCATGGTCAGTAAGAATTACAGGACTGGCAATCAGGCCATGGCGGACCGTTTCAAACAACAGTCTGCCGAATTGTCGTTGCGCAAGGTTAAGGAAGAGTTGCGGGTTCTTGAGCGGTACATGGCCCCAAGAACCATCAAGGACATGGAAAGCAAATTGATGGAAGCCAAAAGCGCTTACCAGACAAATTTAAAGCAAGCATATGCCAAAGAACGACAGTCGCGTGGCGACATGGAGACTAAAGAGCTCATTTATAAGCAAGAAGAGGGCCGTTGCAATGAGCTGGAAGAGGAAATTCGTAATTGCTTGATCACGGCTCCGCAGGATGGCTTGGTTGTCTATTATGTGGCAGAGCAAGCGCGTTTTGGTTCCGGATCGCAACAATCGATCATTGCCCAAGGGGAGCCGGTCCGTGAAGGCCAGAAATTGATGCGCATCCCTAACTTGAATCGCATGTTGGTGAATGTCCGCGTTCATGAAGCCATGCGTGCCAAAGTTCGGGGGGACGTGTTTTTTGGATTAAGCGAATTCCACAATCTACTGATGCTTGGTTTTCGTGACCGTTTAAGCAAGACGGTATTCGAAGCATCATTCAATGCGAGCCGCGACGAACTTCAGGATTTTCAGCCCACGCTAATCAGGGGCGGATTGCGCGCGGAAGTTCGGATCGATGCATTTCCTAACAAGATGCTCAAAGGCCATGTGAAAATGGTCGACGAAGTGCCCGCAGCGAGCGATTTCTGGACATCGGATATTACAGTCTATCGAACCATGGTTTCGATTGACGAGCCGCTTCAGGATGCGAATGGCGATGAAATAAAATTGAAGCCCGGGATGAAGTCTGCTGTAACAATATTTACGGCAGATAAGGCGGAGAATGCGCTTATTGTGCCATTGCAGGCTGTGCAGGGTGGGGCGCGTGAAGGTTATTTTTGCCAGGTCATTACGCCAACGGGTGTAGACAAGCGCACTGTGGTTCCTGGATTGAGCAACGATCGCATGGTTGAAATCCGTGAAGGGTTGAATGAAGGTGACCAGGTTCTGCTTACGGGTAAAGATCGTGGTCGCGTTGGTGATCAGCAAAACGGCGAAAAAAGTGGCAAGGGTGGTGGAAAATCGGGCAAAGGTGGCCCACCTGGCGCACCTCCTGGGGGCGGCGCACCATCTGGTGGTGCCAAGTCTGGGCGCCCGGGTGGAGCACCTTGACTGTCCAGAAACCATGGATGAAATCAGCCATGCCTGAAGTATTGCGCATCGAAAACCTGCACAAGCGTTATTCGGTTGAATCTACAGCCGTTCATGCCCTGAAAGGCGTGAATCTGGTGGTCCATCAAGGCGACTTTGTAGCCCTGATGGGCCCATCAGGGTCGGGCAAATCAACCTTGCTGAATGTGTTGGGGTGTCTCGATCGGCCAACCGAAGGCTCCTACCACTTGGGCGGCGAAGATGTTTCTAAAATGACTGATGACCAACTGTCATCGATTCGGTCGAGGTATCTCGGATTTATCTTTCAGCAATACAATTTGCTGCCGCAATATACGGTCGTTGAAAATATTGAAATCCCTTTGATTTACCAAGGTGTTCGTCTGAATGCCGACAGCAGAGACAGGTGCATTGGACTTGCAGAGCTTGTTGGCTTGGGACAACGCCTCGATCACCGGCCAATGCAGTTGTCTGGTGGCCAGCAGCAGCGCGTGGCGATTGCCCGGAGCTTGGTCAATCGTCCGCAACTGATTCTGGCAGATGAGCCGACAGGCAATCTGGACACGAAAACCAGCCATGAAATTATGGTAATGTTGTCGCGACTCAATGCGAGCGGCAAAACCATTGTCATGGTTACGCACGAAAACGATATTGCCAGTTGGTCGAGACGGATTGTGCGGATGCGGGATGGTGAGGTTGAATCTGATCTGCCCAATACCCCAGAACCGATTGACTTCAGCGGTCCGCCGCTGCCCATGCACCTGCTCGAGGAGGCTGCCTGAGAGGCTGGTGCCACTATGGACATTTTTTCGATAACCCTTGTCTCATCGCTTGTCATTTTGCTGGTGTTTTTGGCGACTACCGACAAAGGGCGCCGTGGACTGCAATTAGCCTTGCGCAGCTTGTGGCTTCACAAATTGCGCAGCTTTTTGAGCATGCTTGGGATAATTATCGGAACTTCTGCCGTGATTATCCTCATGGCATTCGGCGAAGGTAGTGAGCGCGACGTTCTTGAAGATATCAAAAGGCTTGGAACGACCAACATCATCATAAGGTCGGTCAAGCCTACCGACGATGCCAACACCAACCGCCGTCAAATGGTTGCCACTTACGGATTAACTTATCAAGATCTTGAGATTCTCAAAACAATCCCTTCGATCACTCGCCTAGTTCCCATGCGCATTTTTCCTCAGGAAACTCGTCGTGGTGCACGCGCCCACAACAGTCGGGTAGTCGCAACCGTGCCCCGGTACGCGGAGGTTAATGAACTCACATTGCTGGATGGAAGGTTTATTGTTGAAGAAGACGATGAGCGCATGAACAATGTCTGTGTGCTCGGCTTGGAAACAGCCAAGACACTTTTTCCCTTCGAGGAAGCCCTTGGAAGTTCTGTCAAGCTTGGTGAATTCGTTTACGTAGTGGTTGGGCTTCTAGCAGAGCGTATGCCTACTGGCGGAACTGGTGGTAGTCAGGCAGCAGAAGACTTTAATCAAGACATTTATATTCCTTTGCAGACGGCTCGTGGTCGATTTGGTGAGCGTATTACCATGCGTGCTGCTGGAAGTCGCAGTGCCGAAAAAGTGGAAATGCATCAGATCACTGTAACTATTGAAGACGTTGATAAGGTTCGTCCTACTGGTGAAATTGTTCGTGCGATTCTTAGCGATCCAGAACGTCATCCACGTCAGGATTGGGCCTTGACCGTGCCGCTGGATCGTCTTGAATTAGTCGAACGAACCAAGGCCAATATTCGACAAAGTTTGGGGATTTACGCATCGATCTCTTTGTTGGTGGGCGGAATTGGCATCATGAATGTCATGCTGGCCACAGTAACGGAGCGAACGCGCGAGGTTGGAATCAGGCGTGCCCTTGGCGCCCGCCGTTCGGACATCACCTTTCAATTTTTGATAGAAACGATGGTGCAGACCGGGATTGGTGGTTTGTTAGGTGTTGGGTTTGGAGTGTCATATGTGTTTGCGCATGCTGCTCTCAAGGCATTGCCGATGGCAGCTATGTTATTTCAGGATGGCAGTCCATCTCCTATTTTGCACCTGCCTAGCATTACATGGTCATTGTCAACAGCGGTTGGCGTCGGTGTGATCTTTGGGATTTATCCAGCGTTGCGTGCCGCATATATGGATCCCATTGAAGCTCTTCGCCATGTCTGACAAGATTACTTTTCTTCATGCTGTACAGCTTTACCGTCCTTCCCGTGCCATTGTTTTAGGATCAGGTATTGCGTGCGGATTTAAGGAATATCCTGTTCTTGCAGAAGCGCCTTGGAGCGTATGGCCCGGATCGATTCCAACGCCTCATGTTGTGGGCCATGCAGGTTCATTGCGGATTGTGGAATCTCCGTCTGGATCGCCAGTGTTGTTAATTGGTGGACGGCTGCACCGCTATGAGGGTCATGCCTCTGCTGTTACAACGCAATTAGTGCGCCAATTGCCAGAATTGGGTTGTACAGAATTGATTTTGACCTGTGCTACAGGTGGAATCGACGAACAGTTTGGGCCTGGCTCCATTGCACTGATAACCGGTTGGATCGACTTGGCGCTTGTAGAAGGATACGGGCAGTTGGCTTCGTTGCTGCAAAGCAATTGTTTGGTGGAACCTGCACCTGATTCAGCATTGAAACAAATGCTTCTGGCTCAGGCCAATGGTGCACAAGAAAACCTAAAGCATGGAATTGTTGCGCAGATGTCGGGCCCTTCGTACGAAACCCGAGCCGAGATTCGCATGCTTCGCAATTGGGGAGCGAGCATGGTTGGAATGTCTTCGGGACATGAATGGAAAGCGGCCCGTGGAGTTGGGCTCGATGTTCAAGTGTTGTCTCTGGTTACGAATTGGGCATGTGGTGTGGTACCGGGGAAAATTGATCACTCTGCCGTAGTGCGTGAGTCGGGCGCACACGCAACCCGACTGGCTCGCATTGTAATGACTCAGGATTTTGGGAAATAGCTCGGCCATTGTTCGATATAGCTGCGGATGCCGCGCTGGAAGAACCAGACGTCTATTCCTATAGAGAACAGGCGGCAGCCAAGATCACGGCACTGATTGGCGTGTGTTTCATCTCTAGGCAGGATTCCCCAAGCGACGCCATTGGCCGCGCACGCCTTGGCCACTTTTTCAATTGCTTTCAAGACGTCAGGATGACTCCATTGGCCTGGGAGTCCCATTGATTGGCTCAAATCAGCGGGGCCAATAAATAGCAAGTCTACGTCTGGAACAGCAGCGATAGCATCCACATCAGCTACAGCATCGGCGTGTTCAATCTGAATGGCAACAAAGGTACGCTCATTGGCACGATGGAAGTATTCTGCGCCAGGGTACTGGCCGTACCCACCATCCACTCCCGTTCCGTTAACCCCACGCCCTCCTTGGGGATAAAATTTGGCCCAATTCACAATGGAGCGGGTTTCAGCGGCGGACCGCACCATAGAAGCCATGATACCTGAGGAACCAGCTTCTAAAGGTCGCATGACGCTTGCGTAATCGGTTGCGGGCAATCGAACGAACGAGGGTAAGCCAACACTTCGAGCTGCACGGTTGGCTTCTTCAATCTGGGGAATGGTTAAGCCCACGTGTTCCTGATCCAACCAGATGGCGTCGAAAGCACCCAGATGGCCAACCATTTCGATGAGCTTCGGGTGGCATATCTGACCGAAGGCGCAGCAGCGCACAATAGGCCTCGATTGCAATAGGGCTCGAAGGTTGGGGATGCACAATTCCATGAAAGCACCTGCTGGTTTTTGAGCTAATCCACCATAAACAATGATGGATATAATCTGATTTGGCAAGAAAGTCTTGCAAGACTTGAATAATTTCCCGTTATAGAGGCAGAAGGAATCGGGGGTGGTGCTGAAAAAATAGGCACTCTTGCAACGAAGCAAGCATTGATTCCTTGACCCGAGCCTGATTGTGATTGATATTGGTTTAGATAAAAATATTTGAGTTCTTGAGTTCTGTTTGGCTGCACATAGGAGTTTTTTAAATGTCGATACCTTTTTCAATTAGGATCGGCGCCGGTGCAGCCCTCATGGGTGCTATGGCCTTTTTAATGGTTCCTTCGCAATTGCCAGCTCAAGGATTCCGGCCGGCCATGCCTCCGCGTCCAGCGCCTCCTGGTCCCCTGCGCCCCCCTATTACGATTGGAAGCATAACTAGCTTGGGA
>Ga0255132_1000255_pt1 | contig 21612 bp, 19 predicted proteins | sample Law_Law_RepA_8d_FD_188551 | JGI IMG/M metagenome (GOLD analysis project Ga0255132, IMG submission 188551) | Freshwater microbial communities from St. Lawrence River, New York, United States - Law_Law_RepA_8d | ecosystem: Environmental > Aquatic > Freshwater > River | place: USA: New York...
GTCAATCACCCAATCGCGGTAACGGAAGGCGTTGGCATGGGCCATGTTTTCGTCCATTCCATTGCTGTCGGCATAGCGCGCCAAATCAAGCCAATGGCGCCCCCAACGCTCCCCATAGGCCGTGCTAGCAAGCAGGCGGTCTACCACGCGTGAGAAGGCATTAGGAGATTTGTCCAGCAGGAAGGCCTGCAATTCATTGGGTGTGGGAGGCAAACCGGTAAGGTCGAAAGTAACCCGGCGCAACATAGTCCGCTTGTCGGCGGTTGGCGCAGGTTTTAAACCTTTGGCTTCTAGGCTTGCCAACAAAAAACGATCAATGGGTGAACTGCACCAAGCTTCGTCCTTTACTTTTGGTGGAAGGGTTTGCTTGGGTGGTAGGAAGGACCATAGGGCTTGGTTACTGGTTTGTGTGATTGTTTGGTTTTGTTTTACTGATCCGGCTGTCGCGCCTGGCCAAGGGGCCCCGGCTTTCACCCATGTTCGTAAATCGGCCATTTGTTCGCGCGGCAGTTTTCCCTTGGGGGGCATGGCGTAGGGTTCACCTTGTTCGATCACCTTAATCAGGAGGCTTTCGTCCGGTTTTCCAGGTACCAGCGACGGCCCGCTTTCACCTCCGGTAAGCAAAGCTTGCAAGGAATCGACCCGGAGGCCACTTTTTTGCTTTTTGTCGCCGTGACAGCTTTGGCATTGGTCAACAAGTACTGGGCGGATTTTTTTTTCAAAAAAAGAACTATCCACCGTTTGGGCTGGGGTAATTCCAGATAAGCAAAAAATCAGGCAGACTACAATTAAAAGGCGAGGAGGCATTCCGAACCCTCTAACCTACAAATCAAAATCATAGGTCTCGAACGGACCAGGTGGGATAGTTGACTATTACACCAGATTGGCCCCAGATAAGCAAAGGTTGGCCTATCACGTATGCATTATCATCAAGGAATAACCATCAGGATCGGGGAGGCGAAATTCTCCCTTCGGAGCGTGGGGTGGATATCTGAGAGCACTGGGCTTTAGCCCTAATTTTTGAAGCTCCTGATGCTTTGCAGGAACATCCGGGCAATACAGGTAGACCATGGCGGCTTGTTGTTCAGGATCAATGGGCCCCGATGCCAGCGCCACCATTAGGCATGCACCACCAGATTTTAGAAACGCCCATGATGGCTTTTGAGCGCCGGGCGGGATAAAGGTGTTAAATATTTCAAAGCCAATCTTTTGATAGAAAATAATAGATGATTGAACATCCTGGACATGGATATATGGGATTGAAATTTTAAAGGTATTGTCCATCGTTACTCTCATTCTTGTTTTAAGTTGGATTTCAGGCTGGCTACCAAGCCATTGGGATCGCTAGGGCTAAGTAATACCCCATAAACTGATGCTTTTGGAACAAAAATAGCTTTAGAAGAGTTGGTCAGATAAACCAAAGCCTTTTTCACCATTTTTCAAACGAAACCAACCTACCTAGTAGCCGGGCAAACCCGTTCCTATGGTGCGCCAACTAAGGCGCAATCCAGATTCTTCTTCAAAATGTACCTTGCGGGCTTCTTTATCAAGATTTCTTGGGACGGAATAAGCCTTCCGTACAGATCGCCCCGCTGTCTCAAGCCTTCTTGAGTAACCTCGAAAACAGCGTGGCGGGCCCCCAAATTGTTGCAGTGAGCAAGCCGCCAACTAAGGCAAGGAGTTCCGATGCAACATTTGATGTGCTGATACCCAACCATTTTGTGGAGCCAGATTATGTTTGAAAGATATATATAGCTAAATCATTTTAAATGAGAAACTGTCGTAGGCCATCAAAATAACAAGGCTGGCTAACCTTTGGGTTTGCCAGCCTTGGCGAATTCTACTGCGTTTGAGGTTCAGCTTGGCGGGCGATGCTTTTCAATGTCTTGTTTTGCCCTATCTTTTTCTTCGAATACGATGTCACTTGCTATCGACTTTCGCAATGCCATCACTTTTTCGCTGAAAGCCCCCATGGCATCAAAAGTTCCTTTGGCTGTTTTGTCAAAAGCCATACTGCGGGCAAAAGACACACCATCTGCCACGGCATCGTTGATGGCCGCCAGATCGGCACTTAGGAAAACGATTTTCCAACCGTCATCCTCTTTCTTTTTCAACATCCCTGAAACTTGTTGACGATTGAACTCGCAACTTTGGTTTTCCTGGCCATCGGTAATGATTGCCAAAATCACATGCTCTGGGCGAGACTTTTCCTTCAATCGGGCAAGCTTGGCTTCCACATCGATGATCAGCCTACCCATAGCATCCAGCAGCGGAGTTCCGCCTCTGGGAACAAAAGTTTCTGTGCTGAGCCGGGGAACCAACCCGATTGGCTGGGTATCCTGAAGGACCTCGTATGGATTGCCGGTATCAAATTGAACCAGGGTCAGGGTTGCTTCCCCCTCACCTTGTTGCTGCTCGCCCAAAAAGGTGTTGAACCCGCCAACGATATCGGCCCGTATCGACTCCATTGACCCTGAACGGTCCAAGAGTACGGCAATATGGGTATATCCTTCTTTATATTTATGCTCAATGGGTGCGTTGCTAGTTGCTGATGGTGTTTTTGAGCTTTTTGGATTGCCTGTAGCCATGATTCAAATCTCCTCCTGGTAAATTTTTTGAAGGCAGGGAATACAGTTGCCTCCTCAAATCAGAAGACAAAGTGGTTTTGAGGATGGTTTTAAAAAAATAAAAGGCTGCGAGTAATTTGGTTTTACCGATTGGAAAATTGGGTTTTTGAAGGAAAAATCCGCAAAGCTGTAACATTTTGCCTGTTTTTGCTTGTTTGCCCTTAACTCTTTGCTTGCGCCTTTGCTGATCTTTGGTGGAATGAACTGCCTCCTTCATTCACTATTTCTTCGCAGGTAGCCATTTCAATGAAGAAGATTCATCTTGCCCTTTGTGCTTGGGGTACATTGAGCGCTCTGAGTGCTTTCGCACAGCGTCCTAGTCGTCCGGGTGGCCCTCCCGGGGGTTCTCCGCCCGCAGGAGCCGCCCCAGCCGGGGCTGCTGGCGTCCGGCCACCAGCGGCTGGCGAACCCAAAAAGTATGATGACGTGGTCACCAAAGACTTCACTACCCAGCCCGGCGTTTTCGCTGTGCACAAGTTTGAAGAAAAGGTCTTATTTGAAATCCCCCAAGACAAGCTTGGCAAATTGTTTATGTGGCGGGCCGAGGTGGCCAAGGGGCCTGGTGGCAGCAGTTGGGGCGGTGCCTCCCTTGGTGAGGAAGTGGTTCGTTTTGAGCGCCGTGGCAACAAGATTTATATTTGGAAGAGCCAGTTTGGTAAACGATCAGATGGCAAGGCCATCCAGTCGTCCATCGATGCCAGCAACACCGATTCCATTTTGGCGGTTTTCCCGGTTGAGGCTGAAGGCAAAGACCGATCCGCTGTCATCTCAATGGGCGACACCTTTATCAATGGTTTGGCCGATTTGCCCATTAGCGCGGCTTCGGGCACTTCGGGTGCTAGCGTTGATGCCTCGCGTTCGTTTCTTTCCGATGTGAAAGCCTTCCCGACCAATATTAATGTCAACGCAACCATCACCTTCCGTGCAGGTGCTCCGGCCGGAATTCCAGGCTTGGGTGGCGCAGGAGCAGGTAGCGGCGGTGCACGCAGTGTGACCGCAGTGGTTCACCACACACTGGTACAATTGCCTGACCAACCCATGATGGGGCGATACTTCGACCCTAGGGTCGGTTATTTCACCGAAAGCTTCACCGACTTTTCCCACCCCTTGGGCTGGTCAAAGAATAAGGAATTCATTGCCCGGTATCGTTTAGAAAAGAAGGATCCTAACGCTGAAGTCAGCGAGGTGGTTAAGCCAATCACCTATTACCTCAGCAAAGAAATCCCGGAGAAATGGCGCCCGTATCTGAAGAAGGGTGTCGAGGATTGGGCTGTCGCCTTTGAAAAAGCTGGCTATAAAAACGCCATAGTTTGCAAAGATGCCCCGACCCGTACGGAAGACCCGAACTTCGATCCGGAAGATGCCCGTTACTCGGTCATCCGATGGGTTGCAGAGCCGGTCGCAAATGCCATGGGGCCCCATGTGCATGATCCCCGTTCTGGCGAAATTATTTCGGCGCACATCATTTTTTGGCACGATGTGGTGAAGCTCACCCAAATGTGGTATTTTATTGAGTGCTCGGCGCAGGACCCCCGCGCCCGCAAACTGCCTATGCCCGATGAGCTCACTGGCGAGCTGATTCGTTATGTGTGCTGCCACGAGGTGGGTCACACCCTTGGCCTCCGCCATAACCATCGCGCCAGCCAAGCTTATTCAATTGCCCAATTGCGTGACCCTAAGTTTACCGAAAAATATGGTTCGGTGGCTTCGATCATGTCCTATGGTCGTCACAATTATGTAGCCCAACCAGAAGACAAGCATCCCGTCAAGAACCTGATTCCAATCCTTGCTCCCTATGACTTTTTTGCCATTGAATGGGGTTACAAGAATATCCCTTCAGCCAAGAGCCCCGAGGCTGAAAAGGAAACCTTGGATACTTGGGCATCCAAACAAGTTACTGAACCATTCCTGCGCTTTGGCGGAGAAGATGGCCCCAGCTCAGTTGACCCAACAGTTCTGACCGAGAACATTGGCAGCGATCCTGTTGAGGCCACTCTTCTTGGCCTAAAAAACACCGACCGCGTGATGGACCACATTGTGGAGGCAACGGTAAGCAAAGGTGAGGATTACTCACTGCTAGAAGAGGCTTATAAGGAATTGGTGGGTCGTCGGGCCCGTTGGCTCAATGCTGTCGCCAAGCAGGTTGGTGGTGTTGTGGAAACTCGCAGTTTAGGCGGACGCGGAAGCGAAAGTTTTACCAAGGTGCCTGAGGAAAAACAGCGCGCTGCGGTAAAATTCATAATCGACAACGCGTTTTCAACCTCGGCTAACGCTAAGCTGACCAATCCTGCGGTTATCAATCTTTTCCGCTATTCAGGCGTGGCTAGCGAAGTGGCATCACAGCAACGCGGGTTGCTAAACACCATGCTGTCGCCTTCGGTTATCGGGCGACTGCTGGATGGGGAAACCCAGTCTGGCGAGAAAGCCTACACGCCCAGTGAATTGGTTGCCGACCTCCAGGCAGGCATCTTTTCTGAGCTGAAGGCTGCCGAACCCAAGGTTGACCCGCTGCGTCGTCAATTGCAGAGGAATTTTGTTGAAACGCTCGCCCGTGAATTCACTACACCGGCAGACAGTGGCATCAGCATTCCCGCAGGCCCACCCTCACGCCGCAACAGCGGATCTGCTCCAGCAGGTCGTAACAGCGAACTTCGTGCAGTCGCCCGGGTTTCGCTTGAGTCATTAGCCAAGGAAATTGCCGGTGCAAGCTCCAAAGCCAAGGACCCAATCACCGTTGCTCACCTTAAGGATTTGAAGGCCGAGATTGACAATATTCTGAACCCTAAAAAGGGTGATTGATATCGGATTGATTTTTCAAGCAAACCAAGTGGCTCGCGGTCTAATGACTGCGAGCCACTTTCTTTTGATAAGCCATAATTTTGCAAAATAAAGTGTTTTTGTATTTGGTAATGATGGCCAGAGTTGTTCAGCAATTAGTGTCCGACAGGCAAATGCTGGCACAACACTTTTGTCGCGACAGGATGGATGTGGACGGGCGGAAATGTTAATTTGACAAGCCAAGGATGGTTTTTATCTACCGGGGTTTGCCATGTCTTCAGCCATTCAACCCGTTGGGCCGAATGAAAACGCCAAACCACAGCGAGTGGTTTCATTGGACCAGTTTCGAGGTTACACGGTGCTGGGAATGGCCTTTGTCAATTTTTTAGGTGGTTACGCTTTTTTGCCAGATGTCTTCAAGCATAAACACACCTTTTTTAGCTATGCTGATGCCATTATGCCGCAGTTTTTCTTTGCGGTTGGTTATGCATTTCGCCTCACCTTGCTTCGAACCAGCCAAAAGGAGGGAGCCTCTGCCGCGATCAGTAAGGGCATCATGCGATGTCTTGGGCTCATGGTGGTTGCATTCGTGGTTCATGGCGTGTCGGGCGGGGTAAAAAACTACGATGAGCTGCGGCAATATGATTTTTGGGGTTTTCTTCATGCCGCATTCAAACGGGGCTATTTCCAAACACTAACCCATATCGCGGTCACCAGTCTTTGGGTGCTTCCTGTAATCGCGCTGGGAATTTGGCCCCGATTGGCATGGGCACTTTTTTCAGTGATTGCCCATGTTTGTATTTCGTTTGCGTTCAAGCATGCGGGGTGGTGGACTTGGTCCAATTACGATTGGACCCTTACAGATCCTGTCGCCATCGACGGAGGCCCCTTGGGCTTTCTTACTTGGACTTTACCTTTATTAGCGGGTTCTTTCGCTTATGACTGGTGTTCCAAGCCGACAGAGGGAGAGCGAACCGGGCCAGTAGCCCGCCTGCTGGTTTGGGGGCTATTGCTGATGGTTTTAGCTTATGGCCTTTCCTGTTTGAACCTTCGTTATTCACCCAATGAAAATTCTGGTCGCTGGTTGCTGGAACTACCTTTCACCGCACCGGCCGACCCTGCTACAAAAAATTATTGGACGATGAGCCAACGCACCGGCAGTGTGACTTACCTGTTATTTGCAGCCGGATTCGCCATGGCCACCATGGGAATTTTTGTGGTTTTGTGCGACCGTTGGAAGTTGCGTTGGGGAGCCTTGGACACTCTGGGGAGCAACGCCCTTTTGGCCTATATCATATTGGGTTTATTGGAGGATGCGATTCGCCCTTGGGTTCCCAAGGATTCCCCAGCCTGGTTTGCTCTTTCCGGCTGGGGGCTTGAAATTGGTATTTGCTGGCTAATTCTGAGGAACCTGCAAAAGAATGGCGTATATATCAAGGTTTAACAAAGCAAGGTGCAGGGAAGGGGTTCAACCTTGGTTGGTCGGGTGGCTCATAGTGCCCCCATGCCAAAAAACACATTTTTTTTCAAAAACCAATAAACCCACGAGCTCTCGGGGATTTCCCGGCCCGGTAAATGCTGGCTGTGGCGCGGGGTAATGCCGTCGAATTCCTTGAAGGCATCCCGCGTGGAATAGTCTTTTGCCCCGTGGCCCTGAATGTATTGCACTAACTCTTGTGGGTTTTCAAGGATGACGCAACCTTTGGTTCGCACCTTCACGAAATCTTTGAAGCCATTGAGGAATTTGCTTTCTCGGATGGTCTTGACCAAATCGCCATTATTGTCACTGGTGGTGTTAGTGGCGAAACTGAGTGGCGGGCAGATTTCAATGCTGCCACGCGGCCCAATATGGAAGCCCATTCCCATAGCCGCAGGGCAAAAGGCCTCGCCTTCAGCAGTCCAGTAACTGTCGATAATGATGATGGGATGCTTGTGGCGCAATGCGACCAGTCTGCGTCGTGCCTCAACCAAGTCATCTGTGCTAAGGCAATATTCAGGATGGGGATCTTCTCCCACAGGCCGATAAACATAATACCAGATGTACATGCAACCACGGGCTATCATATCTTGCAGGTACTTGTCGCAAAGCACCTCGTCCAAGTTTTGTTTGGTGATAGTGCAGGCTGTGCCGAACAGGACACCTCTTTCCTTCAGGCGTTCCATTCCCCGCATGGCGGATTCGTGCACCCCTTCGCCGCGGCGGGTGTCGTTATTGAGTGCGGCACCGTCGATGGAAATGAGTGGCGTGATGTTTCCCGCCTCAGCAACCCTGTCGGCATTGCGTTCGGTGAATAGCATGCCGTTGGTGATTGTCTGGAAATAGCAGTCTTTGTGGCGATTAAAAACATCCCAAATGCCTTTATACATGTAGGGCTCGCCGCCCAGCAGCGTGTAGTAATAGGCGCTCATCCTTTTGCCGGATGTGATGATATTGTCGAGGTCGGTTGAAGGGAGGTGGTAGGCCTCCCCCTCTTTTTCCACCCAACAGCCCTGACAACGGAGGTTACAGGTGTTGGTGAGGGCCACAAACATGAACGGTGGGTAAAGATCTTTCTTCTTTAGCCTGCTGCGGTAGGCGTTGACCGCCAGCATTCCCTTAAAAACCCATAGATGCGCCGCTTTGGCCGCGATTCGCGGTTTCAATTCGGTAGCAGCGCGGTAAGCCAGTTTCGCAAGCATGGGTTCACCCGGTCAGTTGTCGTTTAAATATCAAGGTTGTCGATGGCATCGACCAGATCATCCAGTTCGTCACGCGGCTCAACCATTTTCCCAGTTTGGCGCTTGGGCACACCCACCGCCATGCCGACTGCATCACGGCCATCCCTAACCAATTCGCGGTCTCTTTCCTGGGCTGCAAGAACGATGGCATCGCCACCGCCACCTAGGCCGCCGCCGAACAGTTTAGATAAGTCGATCTTCAAACCGCCTATCGCTCCGACTGGTGCGCCTGCGATGGCCGCTGTTTTGTACTCAGGAAACATGATCGCCTGATGAGGGCAGACGCGGCTACAGGCCGGGCAACCTTTTTTGCAGTTGTCTTGGCTTTCCACTGTGATGCGATTTTCGCCGTCGGTGCCGTAGACTCCAAACAGGCAGAAATCGAGGCATTCGAGGCAGTTGGTGCACCTGCTGTAATCGATAACTGGATACCAGCGCCTTCCGGGAGGCGCTTTTAGCAGGTCTTCTTGAGAAAAGGTTTTAGCTTTACTGGCGGTTCCATTGAACGGGAGGCCCAATTCCATCAGAACTGGCGGTTTGTTTGCGACTTGCCCGGCTTGTTTGGTTTCATGCCTGGTGCGTGTTTCCGCCAAAATTCTTCGAATTTCCTCGATGTAGGGCTCGTATTTGTCTTTGTGGCGCATATCGAGGCAGGTGATGACTCGGTCGGGAATGGTACCTGCCGCCCCGATTGCCGGGGGTTTATCCCCCAATTCTGCTTTTTCCTCGTCGGTCAGGTCCTCATCATCCTCGGCCTTGGGATGGGTGGGACTTGTTCCCTCATTCCCCTTAACGCCAATTCGGTCCAGCAACCAAAAAGCGGCCCTAGGGTAAAGCCAAGCCAGAACCACAACATCACCCGAGACGCCTTCGAGGTAAAGGCGGCCGGTGTGGCCCGGTTGCAGATCGACCAGGTGTGGAACAATAGACAGGTCTATTCCCGGCTCCATCAGCAAAGCCGCAGCGAGGCTTTCTTCCAAACCGCGCTTGACGGGATGTTTGCCTTGGGCCTGCGAAATTACTACCGTGAGTTTGCCACTCATTCGCCGGCTTCTCCGATGTTTTCTTCAGCATCAACAATGCTGTTAATGCCACCCTTGAGAACTCTCTGGGTGTGATCCCAGTTGTCTTCCAGATGTTTTAGGTAAGCTGCCGCGTCAATCAGGTGATTGGGTGCCTGATCGCATTCGATCTCATACAGCCAACCTTGGCCATGGCCATCGGTATTGATGGCCGATGGGTCTTCCAGCAGCGCATCATTGACCCGGCTCAATTTACCAGTGGCTGGACAATAAAGGCTGCTTTCGGCTTTGGAGGTTTCAATGTGGCCGATTTCTGCCAATTGGGCCAATGGCATTCCCGGAGCAAAGGACCAATCCAAAAAATACACATCTTTCATCAAGGCGATAGCGTAGCTGGTGAAACCAAATCTCCACACTCCCGGGCCCATTGAAATACCTGATCCATCAGCCAAAGTTGCCCATAAATGATTGGTGGCGGCATATAGGAGGTTGCCGGGCAAAAGCGCCCGGTGTTTACCTATCGCAAAAATCTGGTCCTCTACCATGTTTGTCAGGTGTACCGTTTGAATTGCTGGAATTCGGGTTCAAAAAATGGTGGCAACAGCTTGTCGATTTGCAGAAGCCCGGGCCGGGTGAGTTGGAGGCCGCCTTCCACTTTTTCGGCAAAGCCTTTGGAGCAAAGGTCTTCCACTTGAGCCTTGAACTCTACCAAAGGATCCTTTCCATGGCGGGCAATAAAATCAGCGGACTTCCATGACCCGGTCTTGACCAAGAGAATTGCTTCCCGGACAAAACGCTGGTGATCAGTCAAAGCCAAAGCGCGTGAGATGGGCAGTTCACCCTTGTCCAATGCCCCCATCCAGTTTTCCCAAGTGTCCAGATTTTGAACATGCACCCCACGAACATGGCCAAAACTGGCCACGCCTGTACCAAACATGTCCGCTCCCCGCCAAAGGCTGTCACGGTATACGAATTGGGTTTTGAGAGGGTCTTTGACAACCGTGTATGCACTAGAAACTGAGTAGCCCGCTTGCTCCATTCTGGTGAAGGCATGGTCAACCCAAGCGCGCTTGGTAGGCCAATCTGCCACAGTGCCAGTGGGGGCCAAACCGGGTGTTTCATCCACCATCTTCAGTTCTTTGCTGAACACCGTGTTGTATGGCAGTTCCATCTGGTAAATAGTGACGCAATCCGGGGCCATCTCAATCGCTTTATCTGTCACTTGACGCCAGTTTTCCCAAGTTTCGCCAACCATGCCCGAAATTAGATCAATGTTCACTTGGGGGAAACCTAAATCTTTTGCCCAGCCGTAAGCTCGGTAGATTTCTTCGCTGAGATGTGCCCTGCCGTTTTCTTGCAAAATCGAATCGGTTAGGTTTTCAACTCCCAAGCTCAGGCGTGTCACGCCTGCCTGACGGAGCATTTCCAGTTTTTGGCGCTGAAGGGTGCCAGGCTCGCATTCAAAAGTGATTTCGGCTGCTGCGCTCCAATTAACAAGGCGTTTGACCCGGGTAAAAAGTCTTTCCAGCTGCGAAACACTCAAGAAGCTAGGTGTTCCGCCTCCAAAGTAGATGTATTGCACTTCGCGGTTCTGAGCCAAGGATGACTGCATCCACAGTTCGACCTCTTTTTCCAAAGCCTGGACATAAGATTCGATGTCGTCTGCTTTTTTGTCGGTGTATACCCGGAAATAACAAAATTTGCAGCGTTTTCGGCAAAAAGGAATGTGCAGGTACAAACCCAGTGGAGTTTCAGGTCTGGGGGCCTGCTGCAAAGCTTCTCTGGCAGCACCTAGGTTTTCCGGTTTCCAAAAGCTAAATGGGGGATAATTGGAAACAAAATAATTGCCCAAACCCGTCCGTTCCTGACGATCTGCACTGTCAGCGGTGTGGTGGGCAGACATGGATCAAGGCTCCAACCAGAGTGGGGGTTTCGCTTCGCTGCCAGTAGAGGACATTTTTATCCGTTTTTAATTTGATTTACAGGACCTATTGCATACTAACCCACTCTCGGGCTGTCACAAGGGTGGCGGCTTGCGGGTGTGCGGGGTTTTCAGCCTTGGTTCCGGAGGCAAGTCCCCTCTAGCCATGCGTTTGAGCTGATTCACCATGTTTTCATGAAAGACGGGGGTAGGGTCTCCCTTGTCTTTTTTCAGTTCAATGCCGCTCAGTTCTTGCCGCAGTTGCTCAATTTCCATGGGGCTTAGGTCTGCTTGGGTGTTTTTTGGCTTTTCACCCTTTAACTTTTCAGGCTGAAGGGGCAGAAGTTTCTTTTCCCATGTTTCGAACCATTCGGCTACATCTTGCGGCACGGAATTTCTTCGCAAAGCTGCTTCTCGAATCCTGCGGTCATCACTGACCACCGAAAGCCGATTTGGATGGGGATGTTTGAGGATGATTTCCTCTAGGAGGTCATCCGCCTCGCCCTGACTGAAAACCACCCGTACGCCGCGCCGGCTTCCTTCGCGTTTGGAAACGATTGGCCCCTGCTCCCGGCCGCCCCTGCCATCAAATACCACCACAACTGCGGAAGGATCGGGGGCCATGGTGTCGATCCAGATGACCAAGCGGCCACGGGCTGCCTGAAGGATAGAGGCGCCTCCGCTTGCGGCTCTGCCTGACGGCATCCAGCCCAACGTGAAAAGAGCATTGTAGCCATCAATGAGGGTGGAGCAGTCCAATGCAACCTGATGGCCACGATTGACTGCCATGGTTAACTCATTCTCCGTTTTTCAAATATCCAAACCCCAACCGCCGCCCACATTCGATTGGGTTCATCGGTAATTTCCAGGTCCATGATAAAAAATCCATAAAAGAAAAAAAGTGCCGCATTCTTGTTTGGAATTGGCAGTTTCATGAAGGGAAACCCTAATTTGCATGATACCAACCAGGGGCCAAAAACCCGATATGGCACGAAATTTAGGGCGTGGCAAAAAGAAAGATTCGCATCCCCATAGGCTCACTGGCAATTCCCAACGGCCCTAGCTGCTGAGCAATTCAGTAATTTGCTGTACGGATTATCGAATACGGTGTAGCGCCTAGACTCAGCCCCAAGGCGGTGTGCCGCAAGCAAAAAGCTGAGTGGTGCAGCACATCGATTTACCGAACCAATAAATTTCGGCTGGGATATTTTTCACTTGCCAGCAAGGGACCGAATACTACGCACTCATTTTTTGGATTGCGCTTCACGAATGGCTTGTGAAAGCTGAGAAATTGTCAAATCGGGTGACTGGTGCTTGTGCCTAGCGTTGGTATCAGTCCATAAAATTTTTCCTTGCGAATCAACCAAAACTAGAAGTGGTTTCAATTCATAGCCAGCAACGGGCATACCCCCATCCAGTGCCCCGAAATTTGCCAATTCTTTGAGGGAAACACCAATGCCAATAGGCCAGTTGACCTCATTTCTGGTCAAATGGCGGATGACGCCGGATTTTTCTGAATTGGTGCAACTGTAAAATTTGACACCAGTGCCGCCAACTTTTTCCGCGAGCTGAACTAGCCCGGGGGCGGTGCTTTCACAAAATGGTCACCACAAAGTAGTGAAATCAAGCACCGTAAGTCCGGGGCCGAATTGTGGAGGGGAGCCTTGGTAGTTGACCCACTCGTCCACTTGTGGAAAATTCGTCTGTTCGCCAAGACTCGGCAAATTGCTTGATTTTGCGTAATCTTGCACTTCTTTAATTCTTTGATTTATCGTGCGGATGGAGTCGCGGGTCGTGGAATTAGAGGTGGGTTGCCACCAAATAATCAAACCGACAATCGGAACGCAACCAATTAACGCTGCGGTGAGAATTTTGACGAAAGGGGTACCGCTTTTTTTGGTAGAAATCGTTTTATTCATGATGGCTTTTCCCAAAATTTGAAGAGAACTACTGAAATGGTTGAAAACAAATGGAGGTCTGATGTGGAGCATTGTAAATTACCAAATGAACAGCGTTTAACGATCCACCCCATTGGTTTAGCTTTCTTTGGAACAGTTGAACTTAGCCAAAGCTATGGATTGAATTGTGTCAAACCGCTGGAACAAGATGGTGTTACTCCACTTTTTTTAATTTAGATCCTCATACTGTGAGCTGAAGCTCTAGAAAAGTGGGGTACTTATTGGGTCGAAAACAACTTCTAGCCAAGTCCCACCAAATTTCCAAGCTAAGTCAGCAAACCCGTCGGAAAAAACAACAAAATTCTCTCATTTTCAATGAGATGTTGATGTATGTGTGCACCGTATTTCTAGTAGGGCAACGGGAACTGCTTGGGGTTGGCTAGGGTCTTGTTTCTAGGGTATTTTAAGTTGGCCTCCTGTTTTGAACCTAGTGCAATGTGAGGGATTTATGAATCTGATCAAGACTTTGGCTATTTGTTTTGCAGCCGCATTAGCCTTGGCTAGCCCAGTTTTCGCAGAGAATCCAACTGCTGGCAATCTGAAAGGATCTTGGGTGCGCGAGTCGGACGGGATCAAATTGACTTTTGAGTACAAAGAGAAAAATGTTCTTGAACTAACCTTGGACCGGGATGGCGGCAAGATTGTAATTGATTGTGATTACGGCATTGGCCGTGACCGCTCGGTCTTTTGCCGGGTGCAGGAAATTAAGGAAGGGAATGCGAACATTGGCAAGGGTGACACCTTTTCCTTCCAGTTGGATGTGAACAAAGACAAGGCATCAATGTCTGAATTGAAAAGCAAAGATTCTGATAGCGACATGGGGCGCCAAATCAAGATGATCATTGAAGGCGAATACACCAAAAAGTGATTTATCGCAGCCTGATTTAACTGAGGCCGCCGGACAAACCCGGCGGTCTTTTTTATGCCTAGGGTTTTGAGGTAACGATTCTTCCTGACTGATCTATTGAAATGGAAGTCTTGTCGGGCTTGGTCAATGTTGCAGTGTAGGTTTGCTGGTTACCTGCTTGGCCTCTGGAAAAGGACTGCCCTGGCCATTCTTTGGGAATTGCTAAATCCAACTTGGGATGAAGTGGGTTTGCCAGCCAAGCCTGATGGTAACGCCCCAGCCACTGTCTTGGCTGGGCGCTATCATCAGGGGGAAGGGGGGTTCTGCCATCCTCCGGCCCGACGAAAACGACGCTTCCCCACCGATCAGGCAGGTGCATATTCACTTCACCTTGGGGAGACCATACCCAGTTTGATTCGGGTTTGCCGTTTTTCTTCAAATATTTTCCTTGTTTTAAAGCAGTCTCGTCCCACTCCCATTCGACCCTTGAAAAATTGATACGCCAGCGGTCCCCCAGTTTGGGGGGTGCGGCTCCTCCTAGCTCCTTGAATGATCGCCAAGGGAGCGCGATCTCAACTATCCACGCCGTGTCCGTGTCATTGGGATTGTTGATGGTTCCTTCCAAGGCGGTTTTTACTTGAACCCCCTTGATTTCCCAACTGTCCAAGGCCCTGCCACCATCCCTGTATGGCTTGGTGAGGAGGAGATCCCAGGTGGTTGCTAAAGCGTTGAGTTCCAATTCGCCATAGTCGTGGCAATCTCCATCCGGGTCGATGAAAACCTCAAAATCATTGTCAGCATGAAAAATGTAGCTGTCGTGTTCGATAAGAGTGCCTTGGAGGTGGGGTTCTTCAAGCCGGGCCGCAATGTAAAGAGCTTTGTCGTCCCAAGCCATTTTGATGCGGGTGTTGTGCAGGGGTTTTGGCTTTTTGTCTCCCTCAATATCAACAAATGAATCGCTCCATGCTGCCTGGGCCCAACAAGAATCCTCCATTTTGCCATCAATTATCGGGGCCACTGTGGCCCGGGGGGCCGCTTGCTGGCGGGGCAATGGCCCAACAGATTCTGCAGTGACAGTAGCCAATAAAAATCCCACCGCCGTTGTGGCAAAAATAAGGCTGAATGTTAGGGCTTTCATTTGCGTTACTCTGCTAATGGTTTGGGGAGATCAAATCAGCGAAGATTATTGATGTAATCTGATTGCCAGATTACTTAATCTTCCTGAGATTCCTATTTATATTTATACAGTAAATCAAACCCTTTCTTGGTAAGGCTGTGGTTCGATCAATCATGATTTTGACATAACTGCGTTCATGACTGTCCTCTGGCGTTTTGCTGATTAGCAAAAGCGTATTTCTTGTAAGCGGCAATTGCCACTTGTAGGAAATAACTATGCTGGCCTGCCTGTGCCTTCCTAGGCACTTTATCTTGGCGATTTTGTGGAAAAATAAATTGGTTTGCGGTCATATCCCTTGAAATTTGTTATTTGCCGCTGGAGGCTCGGATTCGTTCGTTATCATACCACTGAATTAGATCAGGCTGCTTGTTTTCAGAAGTTGTTAACTTTAAAAAATCCAACTCGAAGGTTGCCAAATCATCGCGACCACTTCTTAGCAGAGCCAAGATCAAAAGGCTGCGTGTTTTTTCCCTGCTGGGTTCCTGCTGCAAGGCTGTTCGGCAAGCTTTTTCAGCCCCCACGAAGTCTCCCTTGCGAAACATTGCCAATGCAAGGTCGTGCTGGTAGCCCGGATGGTAGGGATTGATTCGAACCGCCGCAGATAAATGTTCTATGGCTTCATCAAGCAAGCCAAGTTGCATGGCTACTGCCCCGGCTCCAAACCTGGTTTTTTCGAAGTTTGGCCGCGAATTAACCGCCATCCGGTAGACAACCATTGCTTCTTGCCCTCGTCCATTCAAAAGCAAGGCATCGGCATGGGCCTCAACCGCAGGCCAATCATTGGGGTCTCGTTCGATAGCCTTTTCCAAGGGGCCCAAAGCAGCGGCAGCCATTTCAACAGCCAATTTGGGTGGAAGGCCCAAATTGAACATGGCCATCCGGGCAAGACCGAGGTTTCGCTGAGCTTCAGGGGCATCAGGTTCGATAAGATGGCTGTGAAATGGAGCTAGATCGTGTGGCCCGGGGGTGGGGCGATGGCCTGCCTGCATAAATGGCTTGGGCTTGCGCGGAATAGCGTGATCCGTGATCGAAGCATGATTCACCTCAGCTGAATTTTGTGGCATGTGGCAGGTGATGCAGTTATCGTCACGCTGGCGGGCCAGTCTTTCACTGGAAGGAAGGGAGCAAGAAGTTTGGCCCTTTTCTGACTGATGGCAGTTGAGGCAGCGGGTGCGATAATGCTCCAGTTTTGCCTTGGGAGTCTCTGGCAAGCTGTGCGGGTCATGGCAGGAGGTGCAACCCATTTTGTCGTTGCCTGTTGTGGCTTGGTAGCAACGGCTTTGCATCATTTGTTCAACCGAGCTGACAAATTTGAAGCCTCCATCTTTGTGGCGTTGATCCACAAAATCCATAAGGAAAGAGTGAAGTGGCAACCCGGGGCGAAAATCAAAATCACCCAATCCGCGCCCGACCACACGCTGCTCCCCTTGCACATGGCACTGCTCGCAAATGGCTTGTCGTAGGGAATGGTCAAGCCATTTTGGATTGACAATTGTGGGATCCATCCGTTCATCAGCGCCCTTTTTTCCGGCAAATTCAAGTTGCTTTTGAACATGTTTCTCACCCGGGCCATGGCAACGCTCGCAACCTATCGCCAGCCCATGAAAAATAGGCTCCCGAAAGCGATTTTCGGTTCCTTCGACTGGGTCTGCACGATTGGAGTGGCAAAACAAACAGCCTGCAGTCACTGAACGGCTAAAGTGCTGGTTTTTCACCTCGAAACTGGGGGATAGGTCCCAGCGGGCTTCCCGTTTGTACCAGGTGCATGGAGATTGGAAGAGGAAGCCATCCAATTCCATCAGGTAGCTGCGGGCCTTGGCTCCTGAGCCCACAGCAAAACGGGCTTTCATTTGGCGGTGAAAAGTTATGCCAACTTTCGATTTACCAATTGAATTTGAGGGGCCTTCCATAAATTCGAGGTCTTCCTGATGCTGTGCCCCATCAGCCGGGGAAGAAATTTGATAACGAAAACCATTGGCAACAAAAGGGTTTTTGGCGGCAATGTCATATTTTTCAATGGTGGTCGCATCAGCCATGGTGGCCAAGGCCTGACCCATGGGGTGCTTGGCGAATGATTCGATATGTTCATCGTGGCATCCGATACATGACTGATCGCCGACATACTGAACAGAAGGATGAATATTTTGAAAAGGTCCGGAATAACTCAGGCGGGGATCATGGTTGGCCAGGGAGATCGTTTCAACTCTGTTATTCCAAATAAGAAAAACAGTTATTGAGATGGCAAAAGCCAATACGACAAAAGTTGGCAAAATACGTGCCAAGTATTTGGGTTTTGTAACTTTGGATGGCCTGGTTGAATGCACGCAAACCACTCCCATTTGCCAGTAGTTAGATTAATCTTTCTTTTCGTGGAATGCCACCTTTGGATTTTTAAAATCAGGTACCAAAATCCAATGGGTCAGGGATTTATCTGGCGAATTTGACAAAATGCAACAGGGGAAAATCTTATCATTAAAAATCTAACAAGGCTGATTGACAATTGGCTCTCAATGCTTGCGCAGAGAACATGTTGGATTGAAGTAGAATCTACTCCGGCGTTTAGAAACAGCATTTTTCCACAATTTAGTTGGTTGTAATTGGATGCTCCCCCTTGGGCATTTTTGCGATAATCCATCGAGTGGTTTGATTTATCCCCGGATAATCAATTCCATTTCTGGTGGTATTTTTTCTGCCACTGGACCGATCACATCCCCTTTGAAAAATCGTTGCACGGCAGTGCGCCTGGATAGTTGCATATAGAGTCGAGTAGCTTTGCAGTCTCGTGCGATGGAGACAATCCTTTCCGAAACCGATCCACCGGCCAAATAAACCAAAGTCAGAGGGACACCCAAGCGTCTGGCAGGATTTTCCGCATGACTGAAAATATCCTTGGCCAAAGCGTCTTCCGCTGGTAAGTGCAGCGAATTTGACCCCATTTGAGGGAGGGCCAATTCCTTGACAAAAAGTACCGTAACGCCGGCCTTGTTGTTGCGGGCTTCTGTCATGACTGAATCAAATTGGAATGTGGGATGCGATGCTGCAACCAGATAGGTATCGTTTGGTTCGTAATCGCCATCCAAATTTTCCGGTTGGGCTGGTACATCCTGGTTTGGGATGGTGTTGAATAAGTATTTTCCTGCAAGAATCAGGGTCGCTGCCACAACAGCGGAAGCAACAAAAGGCCAAATAAGTTCAGCGGGTACAAAAAAAGTGATTGCTAGTTGGCCAAGTAGGCTTGCAATCGCAAAAATGCGGAATCCTAGTCGCCATTGCGGAGTAAGTTGCGCCCTTCCTACTTGGGTTAATATCCGCGCACTCAAGCCTATGTTGAGTACGGCCATAGAGAAAGCCCTGGCGTTTGGCTTATTCCATAACAAAGTGACCAAAATGCCCGCCATTAGGATGCCGACACTGCCAAGCAACCATCTCTCCCAACCTATCAAGTCAAATTGCCTGGTAAATGCCGTGCTCAACAGGTTGATGGTAATTGCCGCAACAACTCCCACTGAATAGAGCCCGGCCAATTGAGTTAGATCGTGGAACAAAACCAATAGTAAAGCGGGAATTGCCATAGCCACCAATAGTGCCAAACCCGGAACCCCGTGGCGGTTCAATTTGGCCAGAATATTCGGCACCTCACCATCCTTGGCCATCATGTATTGGATTGCTACAAGATCGGTAACGGCTGTGTTCACTGCGGAAAGAAGGAGGGCCCCAAATATAAAAGCGGAAAGCATTGCAAAGGTTGGGCCTACATAGGATTCCGCCAAAATATTCATCATATTATCGGTTCCCAAAGGATTGCCTTGGGGATCGATCAATTTAGCATCGGGCAAAGCATTCATGGCCGCACCCAAAAGCAAATTTAGAATTACAACTTCCCCCAGAACAGGGATGATCGAGCGCTTGGATGTGGAGCGAACCGGAGGCACCATGATGCCAGTCATGTTGGCGATAGCTTCAATCCCGGAAAGTGCCAAAACGATTTCGGTGAATCCCACCCAGGCATCGCCATAAGCGGAAAGCCTATACCGTTCGCTGATTGGGAATTCAATTCGGGTGTGATGCAGGAACGGAATGGCGCAGGAGGCAATGATTATCGTGAGGATGACAGTGGCAACTGCGATACAAAGGGCTGCCCGGCCCATGTTTTTGGGTCCAAACCAATTCACGGCACCGATCAAGCCGATTGCCCCAAGGGTGCAATAAAGCTCGACACGCAAACCCAAAAACTCTCCGGACACTCCCAAGTAGCGAAAAGCGTCCAAGCAGGACATTGCGGCGGTTACTGTGTAATCTGCGCAAAGCATAAGGCCGCCTACCACAGCCAGTACCCTGCTTGCGGATTTTGCCGAAGAATATACCCCGCCACCCTCTGGGAATTTGCGGCAAATAATCAGGTAGCAGGAACCGACCAGCACCAGCAGTATGTTGACAAAAAAAATATGAAAAAAGGAGGCATGGCGCGTGAAATAGAAAGCCAATCCAAGAACGTAGAGCCGGCTAGTTCCAAGGTCGCCAAAAAGCATGGGGCCAGCGTGGTACCAGCGAAGCTCCCGAGGGCGGGTATCAATCAATGCAGACACTTTTAACCGCCTTTTTAATTATACATTGCGACATTTGCAAGCAGACGGCAGTCCCTTATGTCTTTGTGGTAAATTCATCACTATCTACAGCCCTTGCCCTGTTGCGCTGGGCAAAAAGTGCGGTAATCGCTCCAACAATCAGGGTCGCGCTTAGAAGTGTTACCGCCAGTAGGGGTCCTCGAACCCTTTGCCTCACTTCATTTTCATCACGCATCAATGGCCTGGTGATTTCAAGAATGCCCCGTACATCTCCCACCTTCCAGTCTTTTTTGGGCGAATCCGACCGGGTGTTGTGGCATTCGACACAACTTTCCTTCAAAACCCGGGCAATCGCATAGCGTAGCAATCTTTTTCCTTCGCGGATTTCAAATTGATGATATTCCCGTTTTGGGTTTTCCTCCAAAATGGCTAGGGCATCTTTTTCAAATTGATCACGGACCCCGCCCTCTTTGATACGCCAAGGGAATGGGTATTGACTATATAAACGGACATCTATGTCTGAAGTAGGTGATTTCTCTAGGCGAAGCCCAATATCGTGGATAAAGGTTGCAGGGATACTGAGGGGAACTTTGTTTTTTTCCGGAATAGGGTCATGCGTTATTTGATAACCGCTGTCGCGAACTTTTTTTACAATATCGCTGTATTCATCGTTGGCATGCAGCAATAAATCGGCCTGTTGGGTTACACTTTCCAAGGCGGTGTGCCGCACTAACTCCCCGGCCAACCACTGAATGTAAAGAACGCCTGCCAGAGGGGAAAGGGTAGCTAGCATTACCAAGGCGGCAACTGTCGGGTGGCGACTGACCCATCGAAAACCTGATTCCAGCAAAGTGGGTCTGCGTGCAAGGATAGTTTGGCCATTAAGAAAGCGTTTCAGATCTGCAGACAATTCACCCGCACTGGCGTACCTTAGGATGGGGTTCTTCGCCAAACATTTCAGGCAGATTGTTTCCAGATCTATTGGGCAATTGTAAGCCAGCCTTGAAACCGGTATGGGGTCCTCCCTTTCCAGCAAGCGAACAACGGCCATGAATGTTGGTGCCTGAAAGGGAACACGGCCTGTGAGGAATTCGTAAAGAATCGTTCCTAGCGAATATATGTCGGCCTCTGGACCGGCCTGATTGGCGGAACGAATTTGTTCCGGTGCCATGTAAAGAGCGGTACCCACCAACTGGCCGGCTCGGGTTAATCCGGCATCTTCGGTATCAATGTTTTTTGCCAAACCAAAATCCGCAATGCGCATTTGGCTTGGCTGCAACATATCAATCGAGCCGACTGGTTCTTTGATTAATATGTTCGACGGCTTGATATCGCGGTGAACAATGCCGGCCTGATGAGCGGTTTGAAGTGCGTCGGCCAAGTTGGCAATGAGTTGGGCAGCCTGTTTGGGTGGCAGTTGCCTTCGAACTAAAAGATCGGCCAAATTGCCGCCTCTGCACATCTCCATAACGATAAATGGATTGCCTTCAAATTCACCATGATCATAAATCTGAATGATTCCCGGGGTGCTAAGACGGCCTAATGCTTGGGCCTCGACCTTAAAACGCTGCTTCATTTCCTTAGAAGCATTGGCCTGGGCCAAAATCATTTTAAGGGCAACTAACCTGTTTAGTGAGGTTTGGCGAACCTTATATACAACCCCCATAGCCCCCGAGGCTATCTTTGACTCGAATAAATAACCGGGTGGAAGGTTCACAATTGCTAAAGGTTTGGGCGGTTTAAATGAAGGCGGTGCTGGGGTGTTGTTGCCTCCTCCAGCGGTGTCTGTCAGCAAAGAAGTTTCATCAGGACAAAGGTTGGGCTTTTCCAATTCCATTCCACATGACTGGTTGTTACCGGCTAAGGTTTTTTTGGGATCGACCATTTGATTTAAGAACCTAAGTCCCAAGGGAAATGATTTTGTTGGATTTGATCCACCGATCCTAAATTACTTTATATTAATACCTTAAGTTAGGGGTGGTAATTTTTCAAAATCGGT
>Ga0255132_1000256_pt1 | contig 21575 bp, 8 predicted proteins | sample Law_Law_RepA_8d_FD_188551 | JGI IMG/M metagenome (GOLD analysis project Ga0255132, IMG submission 188551) | Freshwater microbial communities from St. Lawrence River, New York, United States - Law_Law_RepA_8d | ecosystem: Environmental > Aquatic > Freshwater > River | place: USA: New York...
AGACCCTACGAATCGACACGAATTTGCTGCGGGTTTTTCTGGCCCGCAAACGCCTTTGGGTTCCGCCCACAGTCAGGTGGCTGATTCGTGGCGAGACCGACCATTCATTGGCCCGAGCCCTTTTTGCTTTGGGAACACGCGATGTCTGGTTTGAATCACCTGTGGGAATAAGGCGCCTGCATCACCTTGGCGCCGCCAACAAACCCTCTTCCCTCTGACGCCTCATCAGGAGCGGGCAGCAAGATCCCAATCTGGTAAAACGTTGGGATCTCACCAAGTTATTGCAACATCGACCTGCGAATCTTCCCATATTTTCCGACATCAGAACAGATTTTCCTAAATTGTTCAGATCTGACAATCTGGAGAACTCTGATGCCCCTCAAACCCGATGACCACCTCAACAATTTGGTAAGGCACCTCGATCTGGTTCGCGATGCCTGCCTGCTCTTAGGAAAACGTCTGATGGCGCTTGGAGAAATCGAGTTCGGCCGCATTCTGGTGAGCCGCGGATACCAGCACGACGCTTCCAAGTTTTCAGGTATCGAGTGGGACTACCTGCACGCCGGTCCAGATGTGGACAAGGAAAAATTGGCCATGGCGATAGACCAGCACGTACGCACCAATTCCCACCATCCCGAGTATTGGGGCGGTATCAACCAGATGCCCCGAATTGCGGTGGCAGAAATGGTTTGCGACTGGTACGCACGCAGTCAAGAATTTGGAACATCATTGCGTGAATGGATTAAGGAAGACGCGACACCAAGGTTTAAAATCACCCAAGACCACGAACAATCTCAATGGATCAGCCGGTTTTTAGACCTTCTCTTGCAGGACAGCTTCGCTCACTAAACAAATACCCCCTCATCCCCTTCCAGCAAAGAAAAGAAGGTATCAAGCCTTGCAAAGGTTCTGCCATCAAAGACATTGATCTGGGCAGGAACTCCTGCGCCATTTCCCGTAATGATACTGGGAAATGCTCCACCAGCAGAAGCAACACCTACTCGAACGCCACCACGGAACGACGCATCCATCGCAAGAAACGTGCGGGAAACGCCCAGTTGGCTGCCACCACGAATGACAGTTACTTGTGGAACCGAACCCTGATCCAAGCCAGCAATCAACTCTGCCTTGCCATCACCTGTCAAGTCTCCCGCGGCGACAAAAATACCACCACGGAACCCAACAGGACCAACAGTAGCCATACTGGTTAATTTGAATCCTAACTTGGCATCGAAAACCCGCATCTCGCTTAATGCCCCGGCACCGTTGCCGGTGACAACATCAGCAAATCCATCGCCATTAACGTCAGCGCAGGCCACACGGACACCTCCGCGGAAACTACTGGTATATGCCAGAAATCCCTTGAGCAGCACCAAGGTTTTCCCGTCGTAAACCCTGACCATGGGCGCAGTACCGGCATCCGCACTAACAACAAAATCAGAAACGCCGTCCTTGTTCACATCACCCGTAGCCACAAACACTCCACCCTGAAACCCCGGGAAAAGATTCAGATTGGCTATGACAGAACCTGTAGCCAGATTGAAAACCTTGACCTGACCAGGAATACCAGCACCAGTCCCTGCGACAAGTATCTGTTGGCCAGTAGCAGAATTGAAACCTGCAGCGGAGCGAACGCCTCCATGGAATGAACTGTCAAAGGCATCAATAATAGAAGTCCGGCCATTCGATTGTCGTACTACAACAGAATTACCAACAGCAGATGAAGCAACCATGGGAAGACCAGAAGCTGCAAGAACAGGTATGCTGCTGGCCCGTTTAAGAACAACGTCGCGACCTAATGCTCCACCCTTATACGTTATCTGGAAGCGCGCTCCGCCTAAAACCAGACTCGCACCTTCAGGCAAATTCCTGAATTGTCCTTGAACAGGACTCCGACCACGGTTGCTGATGATTGTAAACTGGGAAATTGAACCGGCATTGAAAAATGGAAGAACCGATAAAGCAAGGTTGGCATTGTTGATAATAACAGTTCCCGTAACAACCAACTGATCGTAGCCGATGCCTGCCGAACCGCCACGGAATTCAAATGTGGAAGTGCTACCAGCAGCAAGCACAACATTCCCAACAGAAGACAGTATTCCAGTAACATTTGTTCCTGCGGAAACATTGGACATCGAAACAATGCCCTTAAGATTGCCGCTACCTCGTAAGAGACCACCGTTGGCCAAAGCCTGACTCTTGGCCAATATTCCATTAACCTCAAGGACGCCACCAGTGACAACGGTTGTCCCGTCATAAGTGCTGTTACCGGCGAGCACCAATCGGCCAGGTCCTTCAAAGGAAACACCACCACCAACGACAGACGTGGTCAAAACAGTGTCAAAAATAGAATTCAATGAGCTGGAACCAAGATTCATTCTGGAACCAAAACGGATTGTTCCAGAATCAGACAATGAACCACCAATAGACCTAGCGGATAGGGAGCCACCAACAGTGCCTTGAAAGGCCAAGTTTGACAGATTCACCACGGTGGCATCACCACCCGTCCCGACCGTTGACAACGAAAGCGACCCAGTCAAATTCACATTATCAACAATAATCGTCGCGCCAGAAGCCAACGTTGAAATTGATGTGTTGCCGGAAACAGATAACATCCCGATATCGGTAATAGTCCCAGCTTCGGCAATAAATTGAGCGGTGGACGCAGAACCGGAATCAATGATCAAGCCATTGCGGGCTGTCAACCGCACATTACCCGGAGTAGCGGCAGATACCGGGCCATTCATTGAATTTGACAACGAATTGTTTAAAACAATATCACCAAATTGAGACGTAAGCGAAACAACTCCTGTCCCAGTGGTGATTGATGAGCCTGAAGCTTGGGAAATCGATTTGCTGGCTGTAATTGTCAAAGATCCAGTTTTATCACCCGACATGGTGATTCTACCAAGAACAAGATCACCTGTTGCTGTGACTGCAATCGCTGAAGCACCCACATTTTTAATTGACAATGGGCCATGAAATGCGTTGGCAGATGATACCAGACGAATAGACGCTGTGTCTGTCTGAACTGTCACGGAACCAGTTCCCGTGACGATTGAAGTTAGGGAATCCTGGGTAATATCGCCCTTGGCAGTTAAAACAAGGGTTCCTGCTAAACTAGGATCCATTGATATGGCCGAAAGATTCAAGGCGGTAGAATCGTTAATCTGGATGGAGCCTCCAGCCGAGGTTTCCGCGTTAACTGAACCAAGGAATTCATTAGCACTTCCGGAAAGACTAATCCCGCCACTTCCTGACCGAAATCGTATAGTACTTGCTGATGATTGGCGGATAGAAGCGCCAGCTTCCTGTCCAATAGACACTGAACTGGCAAATGAAGTGGTTCCCGAACCGATGGCAACATCCGACAAAATCAGGCTATCGGCATTATTGATAAATACAATTCCACTACTTGTTAGTCGCATCGAACCCAAAAATGAATTGGTATCAACACCCGCAATCAAATTATCCGATCCGGAATCCATCCGGGTATTACCCACAACCCGTGTCTGGCCAAGGCGAATTGAGCGTCCGCCAGTAGAACCACCTGCGGTGGTAACTGATAGCGATCCCGATACAACTGTTGTTGCCAAGAATGTATCGATAATACCCGAAGACAGAATATCCACAGATGAACTTGAATCAATGAACAGGTTTGAAACACCTGTGAAAACAGTCAATGATCCACCAATTACAACGTCTCCTGCCGCAACAGAACCGGTGGCCTGAGTATCAATAGTGAGACTACCAGCAACAAGAATGTTACCCGCAAGATAGACTTCCGCATCGCGAACGGCTGTTCCGAAATCAGTTATACCATCGACTGCAATACTGGAGCCATTAATGAAAATATCACCCTGTGAAGTGCCCTGCAATGCATTGACAGCAAATGATGCCGGGTAGAAACGGTCAGCACCGCCAACTGAATTGCCAACGGAACCAAAAGCAACCTTGCCACTGGCGGATGAACCACGGGTATCAATGAGAAATGAAGAATCAGCAATAGTCGCGCTTATTTCAGATGAAGCACTGGACGTGGAAGAGCCCAATAAAACATCACCACCTTGCCCGGAGGAAGCCTGTAAGGTATCAATTAAAACTTGTTTTGAATTCAATCGCAAATCGTTGCCTAGGTATACAAGACTTGCAGCATCGGTTCCAAATGAGTCGATGAATATATTGCCATTCAACACCAAACCACCAGAACCAGATCCAACGCCAAGAGTGTTGAACATCAAATCATTAATGAAAGAACCAGCAAGATTATCGATTGGCCCAAGGGCAATGGCACCACCACCAGTAACAACACTCAAATCGATACCGGAAACCAATCCAGAAATGGTTCCACCCAATTCCGCGATGTAAGCATCTCCACCAGCCAAAGTAATAGAGCGCTGACTTGGCAAAATAACATTTCCGGCCAATTTCAAATCGTGCACACCAAGGTGAATATCGCCATTGAGATAAATCTGCCCAAGCAATGCGGCATCTGAATACGAATCGACATCAAATGACGATAACAGATGGCCTGACCTGCCATCAACAAATCCAAACGCAACGTTTCCTACAGAAATACCTGAAATAACTGTACTAATTTCAAAGGACACTTCTGGAACAGCGGCGGAAATAGACGCCGTCGATGCATTGGCAGTTAACCCGCCAAGCAACACAACACCACCATCCGTAACAATGCTAATACTGTTGGCAGCGGTATCGATAGGGTCAAGAACAATGTCTGCAGGATTGGCAAGGACAAGGTCCCCACGATTCGATTTGGCACCTTCCAGCGAAATATTACCAGTAAGGAAAACATTGCCAGCAACAAGACCAGATGTGTCAATATTCAGATCGCGCACAGTAGTAATTGTTTCAAGGCGAACAGTGCCACCAGCAGTTCGTATGGATAAATCAATCCCTGAAACTTGCCCCTGAATATCACCAGCCAGAGTGACCGATCCGCCTTGAGAAATGCCGTTGCCAAATGTTGACAACAATAATGTGCGCGCTAATCGAGTAGATCCATACAACGCGACCGACGGAGAGTTAAGGGCAGTACCAGCCGTAACTATGGTCGATCCATTGACATAAATCGTGCCGTACGGGAAGATTCTGTCAGACCCATCGTAAAGTGTGTCTACAACAATTTGCCCGAAATACATTCCCGAGTTTTCTTCAACAGACCCAAATGCAACATCGCCAGCAAAGGACGAACTCGTTGTGTCGATCCGGAATTTATCACCGGCAGTCCCTGGTCGAACTATGCCATTACCACCAGAAGAAGTTCCGCCAAGAATAACAGTCCCGCCCGAAGTGACAACCTCTAGCAAAGATCCCTTTGAATCGACGATCGTGATGCCACCAAGTGTTTCAAAGGTCACATCCCCCAGATCGCCACCAGATGAACCAAGTATTATCGATCCCCGCAAAACAAGGTTGCCTGACGAAGCACCACCAGTTGCGATAACCAGGTCATTGAGGTAATTCCCTGAATCTTCAACAACAGGGCCAAGAATTACTGTACCAACACCAGAAGTAGCGACCGTATCGAGTACTAGATCGTATCCGGTACCATTGGCACCGATGGTACCGTACGAAGCTGCAAGGCTGATTGGGCTTGAAGATCCATTATGTGATGTGGTGATGAAACGCGATCCACCCAATCGGACATTACCTTCAATATCAATCGGTCCAGAAGTTGCAAGATCACCGTTAAGCGCAATAGTGCCAACAACAACACCATTAGCATCCATAACTAATGATTGAGGACGTAGCAAGCCACCAGCCTCAACGGCGCCCAGAGCAATCATTCCAGGCATGGATGCAGCCGATACCGAAATTGTTAGATTGACTCCCGTGGCCATCGAACGGATTCGCGCGGTTGCATTGCTCGAGGATGTATCACCCAGCAACACGTTTCCAGCAACAGTTGCGGTTTGAGCGGTATCAATGGCGATAGTGCCTTCAAGATTCACTGTCGTGTAATTTGACAGAAGAAGATCACCGCCATCAAGGAATATGCTGCCAGCCAGATATATTTCACCAGCACTTGAGGTGATAGGACCGGAAGTTGTCATGCTCAAACTGCGTGGCCACGCCGAAGGAATGCCAACAACATCAAGGCGAATGGCGCCACCAGACCTACCATTGGCAGACGTGCTGGTATCAAGCATAATATCAGTATTTGGAACAAGAGCAGCTACAGAACCGGAAAGGTCGATCACCCCACCATCAACGGATGTGGCACCATTAGCGGTGCTGATCATCACGCTTGCCAAGGAAAATTCAATTCGGGAACCAGCGAATACAATATCGCCCGCATGAGTGGTTCCAGAAGTGGAAAGCGATGCTCCATTAACACGAACAATCCCATCCGTACCTGACGCACTGTCCGAATCTACCAATATTGTCTGAAGATAAAAGTTACCCGAACTATCAGCGGAACCAAAAGCAACTTGACCAGAAACCGTTCCCTCGGCAACCAACGCAAAGTCAATACCTGCTGCGTCAGAGGTAATAATGGCATCGGCAGATGATAATGTGACTCCTCCGAGCAAAATATCACCTGCAGGGCCGTTTCCACCCTGCTCTGTGTCGATACCAGCATTTTCACGAACCAAAACAGTTCCGGGTCCACCAGCAGTTCCCGGATTAAACACGAATGACGCGCCACTTACTGATGTCCCGTCAAGAAGAATCTGGTCCCTTAGAATCAAACGGCCAGAACCAGATAAACCACTAGTTAGAACAGTCATATTCTTAACAAATGAAGTTGTCCCGCCTACCGCGTCAAGTAATACATCGCCCCCGGTCTGGCCAGCAGCCGAGGAGCTTGAATCAATCACGAAATCAAAGCCACCAAGCAATGATCCCACAGCACCGGTCAGGGTAATGCCACCTCCACCGGAGGCATCAATAGCATCATGGGAATCTAGAATTGTATTAGTTAAGAGCACCAAAGAACCGGTCAAACTAATTCCAGCACCACCGCTCGTTCCAATGAAACCAGAATTTGCAACAATCAATCCGTCCAAAGAAGCAATAGAGCCTGAATTAATGGTTAAAGATTCAAGCCAGTCACCTTGGGTACCATCAAACCTTCCGAAAACAACATCACCACCCCGGATAAGGGCATCTGTGCTTATAGTCAGTTCAGCGCCTGGGGAATTTGATGAAATGGTTGCTTTGGCATTACTATTAGTCGATCCAAGGTAAACCGATCCCCCAATACCGTACAATTGCGCTGTGTCGATTGAAATGGCACCCGTTACGGTGACAATTGATCCCGCTTGATTATTGGCATCATAAATAAATGCAGCGGTATTCGAAAAACCATCCAATTGAATGGAACCCGACAGATTCAATGAGCCTGGGGTCGGGTTAGCATTGCCTCCACGGGTTTTGATGGCGATCGATTGTAACCAGAATCCGCCAGCATTATCGACGATACCAAGGGAAACTGAACCACCCGCCTGAAATGCGGATTCTGTGTTAATATCTAGCAAAACACCAGGTGAACTTCCAGATAATGACCCCGCAGTGGATGCAATGCGAATAGTACCGGGAACTGCACCTTTGTTGCTGTCAATGGAGAGACTTGCTGGGACGACAATAAGCCCATCGAGTGTGATATTTCCGGAAACAGATACCGAGCCATTGAGGCGGACAGTTCCTGGAACCCCGGAAGCATCAATTCCAGCATCAATAACCAAGGCATCCAAATATAATCCGCCGGAATCTCCCACACGCCCCAGTCCAACATTACCGCCACCAGTGGTACCAGCGGTCCTAATTGTCAAACGCGCGCCTATGGTACCAGCAGTAATGGTACTGGTTGATTGAGCTAGCGATGAACCACCAAACAAAACGTCATTTTTTGAGGCATTATCAAGGCTATTTGTGTCGATTGTAATATCAGACTGAACAATTACATTACCTTGATTCGCTAGCACTAGGCTGCCCTGCAATGACATATCCTTAAGCAAAGTCAATGAACCTGATGAAAAAGTACCCGTTCCGGAACTACTCAGCAAAATCGAACCAACAACTCCACCTGAAAAATCGTTGAAAGCACCAAGAACAATGGATCCACCTGCGCCACTGACAGGTACCGTGGAAATGGCAAGTGATCGATTTTGTCCCGCCGTGGAGACTGAGCCACCGTCCATAGCCAGATGGACAGGCGCGCCTGGACTCGTCAGCGTCAGGTTTTGAACAATGACAATATTACCATCCAGAACAATTCCAGTCGCCCCTCCACCAAATATCGAAATATTCGTGGTGTTGACAGAAACAGCACCAGACTGAACATTACCAAAGGCAATAGCCTTGAACGAACGTAAAGCATGCCCTCCGGCCCCATCGACAGTTCCAAACGAAATATCTCCACCAGTTGATGCCCGGGCATCCAATGTCAGATCGAGACCTGCCAAGGCAGCATGTACTGGAATATTTCCAAGCACAATCATGCCAGCAGAACCATCACCCTGATCAGTGTCAATTGAAAGACTCGCCGCGATCGCGAGAGCTGATGCACCTAACACTTCAAAATTATCAGTAATGAAGACATTTCCAGCCAGAGTGACAACGCCTGTTGCCAGCAAGCTGGTGTTTTGGAAAAAGGCTCCATCCACACCATCAATGTTTGAGATAGATATAACAGGCGCCATCAAATTGAGACCGCGAGCGATTGTGGTGGACATTGCTGAAGCAATCGAAATACCCGAATCTGCCCGCAACTCAACAAGCACGCCACCTGATTCAGCCAATGTTATTCGTTGACCAGTGATGCCAAAGGTTGTGCCCGCTCGGTAAAATGATCCTTCAAGACGAACCGTTGATGCCGAGAAACTGATGGAACCAATTGTTCCTGCGGAAGTGACAGCTCCAATATCGCCTGTAACAAGGATTGAATTGGCAGAAACATCCAAGCTTGCTAATGAATTACCGGCGCCTATAGAACCAGAAATTTGAATCGTCCCATTGCTTGATGATAATGTAAGTGCCGAATCTTTGCTTGTAGTATCATCAATATCACCAACAATGACGAGATTTGTTCCCGACCGAATAGATATGGGTGCAGAGCCAACAAGTGACAGATTGCCCACGATATTAACTGACTTTGATGCCGAATAGTCTGCACCTGAAAATTTGGCTGTCGTTGATGTAATTGCAAGCGATAGTGCGTCCGATATCGATCCACTGATTAAATCTGCCGTTCCCGCGTTCAAGGTCATGTTGTTGCCATTGGCATCCACGGCATACAGATTGATGATTCCTGAAGATGCTGAAGTATCGATGGTTACTGGAGACGACAATGTAATCAGCGCTTCTATTGAAACTGAACCTGCGGTAATGTTGGCGCCAAGGGAAAATGATCTACCTGTTCCCCCAATCTGGTTCAATGCACCAGCCAGGAGAACAGTTCCTGTGCCCATGGTGAAGACACCTGCAGGCTGAACCGTAACCGTCATGGAATCTGCCGTTATTGTGGCAGCATCGGCCAAGGTTATTGTGGTTCCAGATAATTGCACTGATCCGGTAACATTGATCGGATTTCCAAAGAATATCGCAGTACTGTCGGCCGCAATGGCATCCGAATGTACAGCACCATCAATAGCAACTGACATCGGAAGAACTGAAATCGTCCCGATATTCAACGAAGCAAGACGCTGAGATACCCCTATTTGGCCTGCAACATGAATTATTGTGCCCAGTCCCAAAAGGGATAAAGCCTGAGATGATGCTGCCTGACCATTGATCGAACCATTAATGGTGATGGGATTATTGGCGTAATTCTGAATTCCACCAGTGATTGGATCATTGCAAATAGTGAACGCAGTTCCATCCAGAATCACATTGCCTGTCAAACTGATGGCACCACCTTTGTAGTTCACACCAATACCACTTCCGGCAGCGAGTGACAAAATATTGCCTGTCAGTGTTATGGTTGAGGCAGTAATTCCAACATTCCCACCCGCGCCTGCTACAGAAGCAGAAGATGTTATTCCAGCAAGCTTGGCTGTAGATCCAGCGAGAGTGACTCCACCCGGGGCAGTAATGGCTGACATGAATTCAATGGAACCGGTCGAGGGGACGTCGGTAACCACTGTCCCAGCGGCAATAGTGGATTCGGCAATAATTGAACCTGTGGAACTAAATCTTAATGCCGATGGAGCAACCCATTTACCAACAGATGATTTTATGTTGACTAATCCGGAAGCACCGATGGTTAGCGATTCTGAACCAGTCGTGGCATCAATGGTACCTTCAAACGTCAACGAAGAGCCAGAGGATGATACCGCGACGTTCGCCGCAACCGTTATCGCTTGGCCAAATGAAACAGCGCCAGTCGCCGCAATATTTCCCATGATCTTCACAGGAGCACTTGATGAGGCGAAAGCTCCAGTAACCGAAATCCCATTGAGTGTTACCAAGCCCGTATTGGTAAAATTGATTGAACTGCTGAAAACGGAATACTTATTGAACGTAACTGAGTAAGATCCACCCAGAAAATCAGCAGCCACAAATTCGTTGAAATTCCCTTCGAACAAAACGGTTCCTGTGACTGCAGATCCAATAATCAGGCTGACAGTAGTTGATGAACCAACTATGCTTTTGAATGTAATTCCCGCAGCCTTGTCCAAACTTAGGGTGTTGATATTTTCAACTGCTCCATTAAAAAGCAAATCGCCAGTAGCGTTGACCAATAAGCTGGTTCCTGTCGCCCCTGCTGCACCTTGTAGTGATCTGGTAGAAACTCCTCCAACCGATTGGATCGTCAGATTTCCTGATTTCGCAAGTGTAAGGTCGCCAAGAGTTATGTTTCCGGTTGTGCCACTGCCAATGACGCTCGTTCCAGAAACAGCGATACCAGTATCAATATCGCCTAAAGAGACAACCGAACTGCCAGAAGTTGCGACTGATCCTTGCAACGAGATGGATGTTTGTACCGTGGCGGTCAGACCTCCAGTAAATGTAATTCCGTCACCATCGGCATTTCCAAGCACTAGCTTTCCTGTATTGGCCAGCACGGTGATTCCAGCAATAGATACAGACGACCCCGTGATAGACAAATCGTAGCCACCTGATCCAACGGTTAATCCATTAGTGATGGCAATATCTGCTTCTAATCGAACCGTTTGTCCTGCTGATGCCGCTGTAGCCGATACGACAAGATTCGATGCATTCAGAGCACCAAACGAAGCTCCACTGCTTTTTGTCAATGTGATGGTGCTCAATGGCTTGGTAGATCCTACGGCACCCGAAACAACCACAGGCCCAGACGTGTTGATGCTTACGCTGCCTGTGTTTGCCAACGTCGAATCAATATCTCCCGAAACAGTAATTCCGCCGGTTGTGCTGTTCAGGGCAAGGCTTGCTGTGCTGTTGATAGTGGTGGCGCCACTAAGGACGATGGCCCCTGCGGCGGAAGTTACCGATGATACGCCCACAAACGCCACGTCAGCAATACTGATATTGAAACTTGCACTTGCAGATACTTTTCCTTGAATGGTAGTTGCACCATCTGTGCGCGTCAGGCCGCCGGAAAATGTATAAGCATCCGTGTTGTTGTTTCCCAGAATCAACTGTCCAGTTGTAACAATCGATGTTGTTCCAGATATCGTGACATCTGAAAGGAATGTCAAATCACCCGCACCGGAAGCAACAGAAAGAGTGTTTGCTGTCACAGATCCGCTGAAAATCACTCCACCCGATTGGTTGGCAGTTATTGTCATAGCCGTGGCATTGACAATTCCAGAGATAGTCACCGACTGCTGACTATCAATAATCGTTAAAAGACCAGCTTTACTGGATCCAAGAGCTGCAAAGCTTGCCGTTCCTCCCGAATCTACAAGCGTAAGACTACCTCGCAGGTCCGGTACATTTCCCAGCACCAGGTTTCCTACCGATTCCAGAATCAGTCGGTTCTGCGATGTGGTGACAACACCTACAGTCAAGGCGTTTCCCGAGTCTAGTGAAACCGTTTCCGCCAAGGTGATTGGGCCTAAATCCAAACTATCGCCAGTAGCGAATGAACCCGCCAATGTAACTGTGGACGATGCCTTGGCTATAAATCCTGCCGAAAACGAAAATGTGTCTGATGCTGCGTTTCCAAGTACCAGCGCGCCTGTATTGGCGAACGTAACCGTGTTATCGATTGCGGTATTGGCTTCAATTCGAAATGAATACGCCCCGGCAAGCGGACTGAGTGTGGTTGCCGTCAAAGCTTGCTGCAGCGTTACCAATCCAGTATTGGTGGCGTCGATTTGGAAGGTTGTTGTTTTTACAGTTCCCTGAAATGTCGCGTTTGATGCCGCGTTTTGAATTCTAATCAAGGCTGGGTCATTCAAACCTCCGACCGCACCTGTGACAATCAAGGCAGCGGTGGAATTGATGACCAATGATCCAGAACCCGAGCTATCCCCATTGATAGTTGCCAATGTAATGGGTGTGGCTTGACCGTTTCCCAGAGTAACTTCAACACCCTCGATCGTGAAAGAATTCACAATAATCGATCCGACGCCTGAAGCCACACTGCCACTTTTGGCAACCCGCAGTAATCCAAATTGAATTGTTGTGCCGCTTGACGACAAGCTGTTAGCTTGCAGTAGCGTTGTACCTGCTGTATTGGTTAATCCACCCGCGAAGGCGAATGCGTCTGTTGACACGAGGTCGCCCAAAGTAAAAAGGCCCGTACTAACAACCGTTACTGCTGTTTCGAATGATGCACTGGAATTGAGTGTGACAGCAAAGGGGCGACTGGCCGTGGTCAGGCCGCTCGCTGAAACTGACTCCACAAATTCAACGGCACCAGTACTTGTATCAGCATTTTCCTGAAGGAAAATTTGCCCCAACGATGAGACTGTTTTCAAAAATGTTGTTGTCGACTTTCCTGAAATTACTTGCAGATTGCGTCGGATGGTTGCATCACCTGAAACGGTCCCATTGAATTCAACAACTGCTCCAATGGATCCAGTGGTTTTGATAACAGTAGTGCCACTGCTGGCGGGCAGACTGACGTTGCCTTCAAAGCTGACAGGCCCATTGTTGGTTTGGATGCTACCACCCAAACTGACAGCACCGTTCCCGGTTTGAGTGAATCCCAAAGCGCCAGTATTGACCTGAACGTCTGTGGCAATCGTGAGCAACCCATCGTTATCGATGGAAACTTTCCCCGAACTGGTGACCGCGCCTCCGCTCAATGAGATGGTACCACTTCGTTTCGCAGTCAATACAACACTTTGGGCGGACAGACTACCTGTAACAACTATCGATTGAGTTTCGAAATTGACGGAACCTGTTCCACCTTGGAAATTTGAAATCGTTAGCTTATCGGTTCCACCCGATGAAGTTTCACTAGCGCTAAGACTGAGGCCAGAAACTCCAAAGTGACTGGCTGTTAAATGTGTAAAATCGACAGATTCGTTGATCGTGTCTTCTGTACCCAAACTGATGCTGGTCAGAGGAACGCCAAATTCTGTGGCAGTATCTGTGGCACCTGAATCAAAAGTCAGGGTGATACTTTTACCCTGATTACCCGAGGCTCCATCAAAAATATCCTGATTGCTTTGCAACACTAATCGATCACTAACGGCATCGGCAGTTATGGACAATTGAATATCGTTCACTACCGTTTTGTTGATGGTAAATACGCTGAGGGTCCCGCTGTTGAACGAAAATTGAATGTTGGCTGGTGTTTCGCGCGCTTCCAGTTGTTCCAATCGCAACGACTGACTTCGTGCTGTTCCAGTACGCTTCGACGTTGATTCGGCAAACCAAAATGGTGGACGACCCATGAACGAATCTCCCGTCGGAGGGCCCCACAGAACCAAAACTCACCGGGGCGGCGACAAAAATCCAGTTATGTGCCACTAGATACTATCTTCAAATCTTATCACATGCAATCCGATAGCCATCCCGATCCTGTCGGGTTGATGAATTTATCATCGGCACATGGCCGGTTGTTCTGCTTTCCGATTCATTCATGACGATGGGAACATGGTTGCAGTTTCAAGAACAGAGTTTATGTGAGGAAACCTCTTCCCTGCTTCCCGGTTTCATAATCACTGATTAATCGGTTATGATGGAGATACTTCCTAATCGCATAGCAGCGAGGTGCCACCGGTGCTTTGTTTATTACTCATTCTGGCCCCTTCTGCACCACTTCCCGACGGATTCGTTGACCGGGAAGTACTGCCCATCCTGAAACAGCACTGTGGCAAATGCCACCTCGACGGGAAATCCAAGGGGGGGTTGAGTTTATCGAATCAGCAATCCCTGGATGAAGGTGGTGATTCCGGTCCAGCGGTTGACGCCAAAACACCAAGGAACGGACTACTTGCCAAAGTGTTGCGTTACGACGGCGAAATGAAGATGCCTCCGACGGGCAAACTTCCGCCTCAACAGCTGGAAAAGCTGATGCAGTGGATCGATGCGGGCGCGCCGCTTCCCAATGCCACAAAAACTGCCCCAACCACCCAAAAGCCCGGCAAGCCAGACGATAAATCGTACTGGGCTTATCAGAAGGTCAAACCGGTTTCAGTTCCCCCGGTTGTTGGTAAGGCTTGGATCAGAAATCCTGTGGATTCCTTTGTGCTGGCACGGCTCGAAAAAGCAGGGCTCAAACCGAATCCCGAGGCTGATCGGCGCACCCTACTCCGCCGGCTTTCTTACGATTTGACTGGACTTTCACCCACGCCGGAAGAGTTCGACGCGTTTATTAACGACAATTCTGCTGATGCCTACGAAAAACAAGTAGACCGCTTGCTGGCGACCTCCCGCTATGGCGAGCGTTGGGGCCGCCACTGGCTTGACGTGATCCGCTACGCCGAAACCAATGGCTACGAACGCGATGGGCCCAAGCCGAACGTCTGGCGGTTTCGTGATTATGTGATTCGTTCATTCAATAACGACAAGCCGTTCAACCAATTCGTACGCGAGCAGATTGCTGGAGACGAATTCGCACCCAACGACCCGGATGCAATTATCGCCACGGCATTTTACCGATTGGGTGTATGGGACGATGAACCAGCCGACCCGTTGCAGGCCCGGTTCGATGAATTCGATGACATCGTGGCAACCACGTCGCAGAGCCTTCTGGGCATGACGATGAACTGCGCCCGCTGCCATGACCACAAAATCGACCCCATCCCGCAGACCGACTACTACCGATTGCTGGCGTTTTTCCGCGACATCCCCCGCTACTCCAACGACCGCAATGTGATGTCCGCCACCAGCCAGAGGGATATCACACCCGTTGAGAAGCGCAAGGTTTACGAGGCTGAACTCAAGGACAGGCAAGACGCCATATCGAAATTAAAAGCCGAGACGGTTGCGCTAGAAAACACAATCATCAAGCGCATGACAGCCGAGGACCAGCGAGCCAGCGAGGGCCTTGATAGGCCACTGGTTCTCAAGAAACTCAAGGAATTCCAGAAACCCGAAGAAGGCAAAGCCCTTCGAAAACTCGCTGAACAGGTTCGGGAACTGGAACGAAAGCCCACTCCATCCCAGGTTTTTAGTCTGGCGATCAATCAATGCCAGCCACGCCCGGAACCCACCAACCTCATGGTGCGCGGCAATCCCCATTCACCCGGTCCAATGGTTGAACCTGGTTTTCCGAAGGCACTCGGTGGCACGACGCCGAACATCCCGCTGGCAGATCCCAAGGCAACCTCCGCTGGACGACGCCGTTTCCTGGCGGAATGGTTGGTTTCTCCCGAAAACCCGCTCATAGCCCGGGTATGGGTCAACCGTATCTGGCAGCACCATTTTGGTAGGGGAATCGTGGCCTCCAGCAATGACTTTGGCAAATACGGCACGCCACCCACCCACCCGGAATTGCTCGACTGGTTAGCTGGTGAGCTTGTTAGGCAACAATGGCGGGCCAAGCCCATGCACCGCTTGTTACTCACTTCCAGCGCATACCGGATGTCGAGTGTTGGCCAAGCCGATGCACTGGCAAAAGACCCGGCTAACCACCTGTTCTGGCGTCAGCCCATGCGGCGTCTTGCCGCCGAGGAAGTAAGAGATTCCTTCCTACAGGTTTCCGGCCAATTGAATGAACAGATGGGCGGAGAAAGCATTTATCCGCCCATTCCGCGCGATGTGCTGGCTGGCCAATCGGTACCGGGGTCTGGATGGAACACATCGCCTCCCGATCAGGCTAACCGTCGGAGCGTTTATGTTCACCTGAAAAGATCTTTGCAGGTTCCCATACTTGGCCAATTCGATCAAGCGGATACCGACACATCCTGCCCGGTTCGCTACACGACAACCGTTCCTGCTCAAGCTCTCGGTTTGCTCAATGGGGCATTCAGCAACGACCAAGCAGCCCATCTGGCACGTCGCCTTGAAAAAGAAAGGCCTTCCGACCTGCGTGCTCAGGCAGAACGCGCCATCCGCTTAACCACAGGCCGCACTCCATCCAGCACTGAATTGGATGCCGACGTTGCCTTCATGAAATCTGTCGTGGCTTCGGGAGCATCGCCCTCGGAAGCCTTGCGTCAATACTGCCTGCTGGCTCTCAACACCAGCGAATTCATTTATCTCGACTAAGGAGTGCCTGCAATGTCGAATGAACGCCAATTCTGTGGCCGCACCCGCCGCGAAATGCTGTGGCAGACAGGTGCTGGTTTTCCTGCTGCTGCCCTTGCTGGCATGCTTGGAAACGACTTCCTCAGCCGCCAAACGCGCGCGGCAGATGGATCCGCCTGGACGAACCCGATGGAAGCCAAGGCGCCGATGGGATCTCCCAAGGCGAAGGCTGTCATCTTTTTGTTCATGTACGGCGGGCCAAGCCACGTTGATACATTCGACTATAAACCCAAGCTTTATCCGCTGGATGGCAAAACAATCCCTGTCAAGACCTTCGGACGTGGCGGTCACCGCAATGAAGGGCGCGCTGTAGGACCCAAGTGGGCCTTCAAACCGGGTGGCCAATGCGGGCACATGATTTCCGATTTATTCCCCAATCTGCGCCAAAGGGCGGACGACATCGCTTTTGTCCACAGTTTTCATGCGGAATCGCCCATTCATGGATCAGCCATGCTGATGATGAATTCAGGGCGGCTACTTTCCGGATTCCCCTGCTTGGGTTCGTGGGTCACCTATGGTTTGGGCAGTGAAAATCACAACCTGCCCGGCTTCGTGGTCATGCTCGATCGCACGGGCGGCCCCATTTCGGGTGCCAAGAACTGGTCGAGCGGATTTATGCCTGCTGCCTATCAGGGCACGTTGCTGAAAGCCACGGGTACAGCCATTCACGATCTGGCGCCAGTACTATCGCCTGCAGACCAGCGCCGCCTGCTAGATCGGTTGGGCCGGAAGAACGTGGAGCACATGGAAGTGCGCGCCGACAATTCGGAATTAGCCGCACGCATCGCCAGTTATGAACTTGCGTACAAAATGCAGTCGAGCGCGCCGGAAGCCGTCGATTTTGCCAGTGAAGACCAAAAAACCCTCGATCTTTATGGTATTGGCAATGAACGGACCGACGATTTTGGCCGCAAATGCCTTCTCGCCAGACGTCTGGTAGAACGCGGCACGCGGTTCATCCAGATTTATTCGGGCGGAGCGCACAACGACGATAACTGGGATGCTCATTCCGATATTGTCCGCAACCACACCAAACATGCCGGCAACACCGATCAACCGATCGCTGCTCTGCTGACAGACCTCAAACGCCGGGGCATGCTCGACAGCACCCTCGTTGTGTGGGGTGGTGAATTCGGCCGGCAACCCACAGCGGAATACGCTCAGGGAACAGGCCGCGATCACAACGCCTACGGTTTCACCATGTGGCTTGCAGGCGGTGGCATCAAGGGCGGCATATCTCATGGTGCCACAGACGAAATCGGAGCCACCGCAGTGGAAAACCGGTTGCATGTGAAAAACCTGCACGCCACCGTGTTGCACCAAATGGGTATGGACCCCAATAAACTCTCTTACTTTTATGGTGGACTCGACCAAAAACTGGTCGGGGTCGAAGGTGCCGAACCCATTATGCCAATCTTGGCCTGACCACACCGTGGCCAACACCATTGATGTACTGGGACTGGGATGCTTGGCAGTGGATGAACTGCTAATGCTCCCCCATTGGCCTGAACCAGATACAAAAACCCGCCTGACTGGCCGTGACCGTCAAGGTGGCGGGCTTACTGGTAACGCACTCGTTGCTGCTGCGCGCTACGGTGCCCGTTGCGCTTATGCCGGTCCACTAGGGCTTGACGCAGACAGCCAATTCATCCGCGACCTTTTTGCCCATGAAGGCATCAACTTGGCCCACGCCACCACCCTTGCGGAAGCGCGTCCCATCCGCAGCACGATCCTTGTAGACCAACAGAATCGCACACGTACCGTCCTTTTTGATCTGGCAGGCTCAGTGGGTGCCCTGACAGATCTGCCAGACGACGCCGTTATTCTCAGCAGCAAAGTTCTTTTTGTGGATCACTACGGGATTGAAGGGATGATCAGGGCCGCCAAGCTGGCAAGGGCCCATGGCATTCCTGTCGTTGCTGACCTTGAACGCAATGAATGGCCCGGCTTCGATGAACTACTCGACCTTGTGGATCATCTGATCGTCACACGGGCATTCGCCAGCAAGCTGACGGGTGAATCTTGCCCAGCATCGGCCGTTAAAAGGCTTTGGAAGTCCGACCGGCAAGTCGTGGTGGTAACGTGCGGAGAGGAGGGCGCTTGGTGGTTTGACAGGCTCCAATCAACCCCCACCCTTCTGCCCGCAATCCCCATTGAAGTTGTCGATACTACTGGCTGCGGTGATGCATTTCATGGCATTTATGCTGCCGGATTGGCATTGGGTGAACCCCTCGAAACCCGACTACTCCACGCATCGGCTGGAGCGGCGCTAAAGGCCCGGCATTTAGGAGCTCAGCGAGGGTTGCCTACCCGAGCAGAGATTTTGCGGTTTGTAACTGAATTAACGGTTGTGCCATGCGAATAAATAGGTGACGGTGCCTGCTGTGGGCACCACACCTATTGGAATTCGCCATGCAAATGCCGAAGTTCAGTCTGACCCGCCATTCAAGCCGGCGCAAAGATCAGCGTGGAATTACTGATGAGATGATTGTTCAAGTGTTGGAGCATGGACGCCAAATTTTCACCCGGGGCGCCATAGCTTCTGTCGTAGGCCGCAAGGAAGTTCGTCGCCAGAATGAACGTGGCATCGATATCAGCAATCTGGAAGGCCTCCACGTTCTCTGCCCCACTGATAAGTTTGGAACGGTAATTACAGCGTACAGGAATCGCGATCTCAGCGGTGTGAAACCAAACATGGGACGTGGTAGGCACAAACCCAGGCACATTCATTCCAGAAAACCATTACCGAGAACCACCGCTCGCGACCGCTCTGCTTGGGTTCAGGAACTCGGCATGCCGGCATGACAATCAGACCGTAGTTTGAGAACAGGGATTCGGTCCTTGTTCAGAGTTCCAATCATGCGCAGGCCCATAGTTGCTGGAATCGTTGTGGTGGTGGCACTGATCATTGGTGCCACCTTCTATTTTGTTGGTATGAACGCCATTCGCAGGGCATTCACCGACCGTCGCCCACCCGTTGCCGAATACGCGCCGCAAACTGCACCTGAGGGCGCAGTTTTCACGCCAGCACCAACAGATTGGCCAGCTTTCCGTGGCCCTGGCGGAACCGGGATCAGCACAGCAGGAAAACCGCCCACAGAATGGGCCGCCGACAAAAATCTGGCTTGGCGCGTCGAATTGCCCGGATCTGGGGCTTCATCCCCCATTGTGGTGGGAAATTTGGTTATTGTGTTGGCTTATTCAGGCGGCACCGGAAAAGAACCTCTCGCGCGTACAATAGTGGCGTACAATTCTGAAAGCGGCAAGCAAGAGTGGGAATATCGACCTGAAGCCACTCACGCCGAAGACGCCTACAACGGATTCCTCACCGAACACGGTTATGCCAGCTCCACGCCAGCTTCCGATGGCAAACACATTGTCGCCATGCTAGGCAAATCCGGCGTCGTTTGCCTAAGCATGACCGGAAAGGAACTCTGGCGAGCGGCAACAGGCACCATGTCTGCCAACCGCCGGTGGGGAAGTGCCGCCAGCCCGATTATTGTGGGCAACCTTGTTGTTGTGAATGCTGCGGAAGAAGCACGGGCTCTGATGGCGTTTGACCTAGCCACGGGACAACACGTGTGGAAATCCGAAGGCGCCGCGCTGGAACTGAGCTATGGCACACCCGTTTTGACACGCAATTCCAAAGGCGAAGATGAACTGCTTCTAGGAGTGCCGGATGAAATCTGGTCGATCCACCCTCGTACAGGCAAGCTGCGCTGGCACATCAATGCCCCACTTCCAGGCAACGTGTCACCGAGTCCAGCAGTAGCCAACGATCTGGTTTTAATTCAGGGAGGCTACCCATCCACCACGCTCGTGGCTGCCCCACTGGGAGGCCACGGGAAACTCCCAGCCGATGCCATTCGCTGGCAAACAGGTGTCGCCTCTTATGTTCCAAGCGGATTGGTCCACGATGGCCATTTTTATTGCGTTACCGACAAGGGATTGGCTGTTTGCCTTGAGGCTGCAACAGGTGCCGTAAAGTATCAGGAACGGTTCGATATCAAAGGTGCCGAATCGCGCTCGAAGCCTGTCTACGCCTCATTGGTACTGGCCGATGGCCATCTTTATGCAGTCACACGCAAGGCGGGAGTATTTGTATATGCGGTTGGAACGTCTTTTTCCAAACCATCTGTTATGAAGTTAGGAGAAGGGGAAGATTTCTCAGCAACTCCGGCAATTTCCGGAAACAGCATGTTTTTGCGATCAGACACAGCGCTTTACTGCGTGCGCCATTAATGTTCCTCTTCCTTTTCGGGCTGCACATTGAAAATCCCAAAAATATTGGGGACCTTTCGTTTTTCAATGGCATCGTAAGACCCGATTCCGCCTTGCGGCTTAGGATCCACAAAATAACGCAACGCTACGCCTCGGGGAAACCAGCGACCTGAGTAATCGAGACCGTAAGTTCCCTGCAACGGGCCAGCCAAAGTGCTGTTACGCAAACCCAAGCGGGCGGGAGCACCACCACCTACCTGATAAACAATGCTGTCGGGCGTCACACTCGGCTTGGCAAGACATGAGACACGGTTGGAATTCCCCGCGCGGGCAAATGTATGGTCAGGCGCACTGGACATAGCTTGTTGCTCATCCTCTGCACGCCCGGTGCCGATGGACAATGCCATCAGGCCAGTTCCAAATAGCACCCACACGAGCTGCCCGCGTTCCATGGCAATGACCCCACGATCCTTAACCCTTGGGGAGGATCACAAGATCCATCGACCTGACTAGCACCAATTGCTGAAAGAAATGACGCGCACAATGCACTCGGTGTTACCTACAGGCCCACCATGAACGTTTATTTTTCCCAAACCTCCCATTTGATGGTTGACTGGCTTTTTATACAGGTGCAGCAACACCATGTCGATTCACTGCTGACTACCCTGTTTGACCGAAGATTTGTTTTCAGCCAATTCCCGGATGTGCTCCAACACTCTGCCATGAATCTGGTGAATGAGCAGGTCGGACCAGAG
>Ga0255132_1000257_pt1 | contig 21561 bp, 25 predicted proteins | sample Law_Law_RepA_8d_FD_188551 | JGI IMG/M metagenome (GOLD analysis project Ga0255132, IMG submission 188551) | Freshwater microbial communities from St. Lawrence River, New York, United States - Law_Law_RepA_8d | ecosystem: Environmental > Aquatic > Freshwater > River | place: USA: New York...
CTCTCTCATCCAACTGGATTCACCCCAAAAGGGCAATGTGGCGGCCAACACAAGCGTTAATCCACTGACCGTAAAGAATGCCTTGCTGGTGGATGAACTGCGAATGACGTTGAAATTGGTTTGCATGATGTTCAAAAATCAGTCCCTGGTCTTTGGAAACAAGCCTTGAGGCCGCACGATCAAAATGATCAAGAACATCATGTGCCCGCACCAAATCCCCCAACCCGAATCCCATCGAAATCCGATCTGCTGCGCAACGCCCAGCAACATGGCCCCAGCCAAGGTGCCCCAAAAACTGCCCATGCCACCAATGATGACTGATTCAAAGGCAAACAACAAAAGCAATGGACCGTCCGAGGGTGACACGGTGGTGCGCATGCCTTGCAGGGTGCCCGAGATGGAGATGAGTACGAAGGCCAATCCGGTGGCAGAGGCGTATACCTGACGCGCATTCAGCCCCATGAGTTCGGCTATTTCAGGGTCATCAGAGACGGCTCTGAAGGCTCTGCCCATATGGGTATTTTTGAAAAACCACTGCAAAAAGAATGTGGCCAACAGCGCCAAGACCAAGATCAACATAGGCAACAAACCAATTGATATGGACTCGGAGATTGCAAATCCAAGGGTATTGAGGCCATCGGATTCAATGGCTCTGGGGTCGGCTGAAAAAATTTCTAACAAGAAGTTTTGAGTGACGATCGACAGTCCAAATGTCACGACCAGAGATGGCAAGGGATCTTTTCCCAGGGTGCCATTCAAAACATAGCGCTGCAAGCCATAACCCAATACCCACGCCAAGGGCAACGTAACCAGCAATGTTTGAAGTGGCGACAATCCACTTGAGACCAATGCCAAGCTTGCAAATGACCCCAGGATGATGAAGTCACCATGGGCGGTATTGGTCAGTCGCATCACTCCAAACATGAGCGACAAACCCAAGGCAAACAACCCGTAAAGACCGCCTAAAAGTATGCCTTGAATCAGGGTTTCCACGTCTAAACTCCAAAATAAGCGTGGCTTATTTCTTGGTTGGTCAAGTTGTGCGAATCACCCTGCAAGGAGACCCTGCCTTCTTGAAAACAATACAGTCTTTTTGAAACTAACTTTGCCATGGCGACATCTTGTTCAACGATAACGACAGTCATACCCTCTGAGGTGATTTCGGGCATTGCACTGTAAATTTCCTTGATGACAATCGGTGCCAGTCCAAGTGACAGTTCGTCACAGAGCAATACATCGGGGTTGCTCATCAACGCCCGACCGATGGCGATCATTTGCTGCTGACCGCCCGACAGTGACGTGCTGGGCAAGGCTCTTTTTTCTTTCAAGATGGGAAAGAGTTTGTAAATTCTGGCCAAATTCCAGGCGCCCTTTCTTTGGGCGTTGGCTCCCATCATCAAGTTTTCCTCAACCGTGAGGGAGGGGAACAATCGTCGGCCTTCAGGCACCATGGTTAGTCCAGACTTGACGATATCCCCTGTGGGCAAGCCACCCATTGCTTGACCTTTCCAATGAATGGCACGGCGGGGCACTTTGATCAAGCCCGTCAAGCATTTGAGAAATGTGGACTTGCCTGCGCCGTTGGCTCCGATGATGGCTACCAGCTCTTCTGCGAACAATTCAAAATCAATCCCGAAGAGTGCTTGTGCATCGCCGTAAAAAGCTTCGAGGGATTGGGTGCGCAGGATAGGATCCATGGTCAGACTTCCATACCCATGTAGACGCGTTTGACCTCAGGGTCGTTCATGACCTCATTCGGCAAGCCCTGTGCCAGTTCTTGACCAAAATTCACAACAAAGAGTCTGTCCGCGACCGATAACAAAGCATGGACGACATGTTCAATCCAGATCATCGTCACGCCAGTATTCTTGATTCGCTTGAGTTCTTCAACCAGTTCTTGAGCTTCATGTTCAGTCAGTCCACCTGCAATTTCATCTAGCAACAATAGCTTGGGCCGAGTGGCCAGCGCCCGGGCCAACTCCAAGCGCTTGCGATTCAACAGCGTGAGCGACCCAGCGGCTTGATTGGCAAATGCAATCAAACCGGTTTGCTGCAAAACTTCAAAGGCTGTTTCCCAAGCCTGCGTTTCGGTTTCTCCACCACCAAAACATGCCGCAGTCACCAAGTTTTCAAACACACTCATGTTGGAGAATGGTTGTGGAACCTGGTAGCTGCGGCCAATCCCCGATCTGCAACGCAGATGAGGCGGCACAGCAGTCATGTCATCGCCTTTGAACACCACCCGTCCAGCATCTACTTTCGTGTCGCCTGAAATTAAGTTGAACAACGTGGTCTTGCCAGCGCCATTGGGCCCCAGAATTCCCAGCGTTTCTCCTTGCGCCACAGACAAGCTGATGTTGTCAGTGACTTTCAGAGCGCCATACGACTTCGATACAGCGTGCAGAGCTAACAATGACATGACCGATGGCCTGTGAAGATCAGTTCAGACGCAATTTAGAGTCTGTTGGGATGTTTTTGGCCGTCTCGTTATTGACAATGGACAACTCGTACTTGTACTTTTTACCCTTGTTCCATTGGCCCAATACCAGCGGTGTTTTGCTGACATTCTTGAATGGACCTTGGCCTCCCCAAGCGACATCGCCAACCACTGTTTTCAATTTACTGGCGGCGACGGCGTCGCGCACGTCAGCTGCCTTCAAAGACTTGCTTCTTTTGAGTGCATCTGAGGCCACTTCAAACAATGCATGTGCAAAACCGATGGGCTGTGTCCATTGTTTTTTAGTGCTGGACTCATAGAACGCGGCCAAATCCTTGGCGCTTTGCTTGGTTAAGCTTGAAGTAAATGGATGAGAAGGACTCCACCACACTTCAGTGGTCAGGCCGTCACCCAAATCACCCAATGCTTCAATAGCACCAGGGAATAACAAAGCTTTACCCAGTGTGATCACCTTGGGTTTAAAACCTTGTTGCTTTGCTTGAGTCAGAAAAGTTTTTGCATCAGGAGGAATCACCACCCCAGTCACAATTTCGACGCCATCTTTTTTGAATGCAGCAATTTGAGCGCTAAAGTCTTGTGTACCGTTCTGGAAGCGACCAGGGTCGGTCAAGGTGAAGCCCATTTGCGTGAGTGGTTTGGGGAATCCGAGTTCTTTGTCGCCCCATGCGTTACCGTCACCATCATTGGGGAATAGACCACCTACTTTTTTGTTAGTCTGAACACTTTTCCAACCATTGGTGAAATTAGCAATCACATCTTCCAAGCCCCAAAAAATATGGTAAGTCCAATTGAAGCCTTTAGCTGGATCTCCTTTACGTCCAAAGAACCATGGCTGCCAAGGAACCACACTTGAAATACAGGGAATTTCATTCAATTCTGCTACGTCACTGACAGGGTTAGACGTTTCAGGCGTACCCGCCGTCAGCAGCAATGACACTTTGTCCTTCAGTATCAGATCATTGGCCACCTCACCTGCGCGGTTGGGATTGGATTGACTGTCTTTCAAAATAATTTGCACTTCATGCTTTTTTCCAGCAATGGTGATGCCATCCTTGAAAGCCAGTTTCATCTGTTCGATAACCCATTTGTCAGCCTCACCAAACGGTGCCAACGGACCAGTTTGAGGTGAAACATAACCAATCTTCACAACATCTGCAGCCCATGCCATGGGCATGGACGTTATTGCAGCAGCTGCAAACATGCTTTTCACTATCGTTCTACGTGAACTTTTCATCGCTGTCTCCTTTGTGGTTGAAATTAACAAATCAAAAATGAGGTTGCTCACCCTCAAACGCGTTTTGCAACAGTTGTCGCAAAGCTACCTCCTCTAAAGGGCGAGGATTCGGATATTGGTTTTGCATGGCTAAATGGCATGCGTGATCAAGGTCTTTTTCTTGCATGCCGACATCTCGAAGCGCTATTGGGGCTCCGTTGGATTTTGCCAAGTTGTAGATGGCCAATGGCGCGTCGGCGGCATTCAATGCGCGAGCAATGACCTGCATTGACTCAGGTGCGTGCTTGGCGTTGTAGGCCAATGCATGCGGCAAAACGATGGTGTGTGTTTCGGCATGCGGAAGATTAAAACTACCGCCCAAGGTATGACAAAGCTTATGGTGCAGCGACATGCCAACATGGCCCAACACAGTTCCACACAACCAAGCACCATAAAGCGCATCGCTTCTTGCATACATATCAGAAGGATCACGGCCAATACCCGGCAATGCACGCCCCATGGCAGCAATACCTTCAGCGGCTAACAAATTCATGATGGGGTTGCCATCGTGGGCATACAACCCTTCAGCTGCATGCGCAATGGCATTGATGCCACTGGTAACGCTAAGTGGGATGGGCAAGCCCACCGTTAGGCTGGGGTCGTAAATCACTGTCTTGGGTAGCACGCGGTTGTCTCGACCCGTTTTTTTAACGCCTGACTCTGTGATGCCATAGATGGGGGTCATTTCAGAGCCGGCATAGGTAGTGGGTATGGCCAAAATTGGAAGGGTTGACACCAAAGCGATGGCTTTGCCCAAACCCGTTGTAGACCCCCCGCCCACGGCAACTGCACAGTCAGCCCCTAATTCAGAGGCAACTTTTCTGGCTTCTTGTGCGGTTTCAATCGGCACATGCATCACGGCTCTATCAAAAATCCCTGCCGCACTGTTGCCCAATAAATCTAATACTTGTTGAGCCAATACTCTTTGTTCAGGCGTACACAAAACCAATGCACGTTTTGCCCCAAGAAGCTCAATTTCTTGTTTGACTTGAACAAGACTTCCATCCCCAAAAATAACCCTTGAGGGTAAGGAAGTGAAATTGAAAAGCTTCATGGATTGTTCTTTATGTACGCGGGTAATGTGGGCTCAATTGCGCATCTACATTGACCCAGATGCTTTTGACTTGCGTATATTCACGCATTGCATCAAAGCCCATCTCTCTTCCGTAGCCAGATAGGCCAACACCGCCAAATGGCGAACCTGGATTGACCCGCTTATAGCAATTGATCCAAACCATGCCATTTTTCATGTCACGGGCAAATTTGTGGGCTCGCTGCAAGTTGTTGGTCCACAAACCACCGCCCAAACCATATTCGGTGCCGTTAGCTATTTGAAGCGCCTCTGCATCATCTTTGAAGGTGATGACGGTAACAAAGGGGCCAAACACCTCCTCCTGAGCAACTCGATCTTTCCAAGATTTAGCTCTTACAACTGTAGGCTCAATATAGCAACCCGATGCCAAATCACCCTTTGGAGCTAAACCACCCGCTAATATTTCAGCACCTTGGCTGCGAGCAATGTCAACGTAACTCAACACCCGATCTCGGTGCATCAAACTGGTCAAAGGACCCATCTCTGTTTGGGGGTCCAATGGATTGCCTAAACGAATACTCTTGGCGAGAGTAATGAATTTTTCAAGAAAGGCATCGGCGATCTTTTCATGCAGTACCAACCGAGATCCAGCAATACAAGCTTGTCCTTGATTGTGAAAGATAGCCCATGCAGCGCCATTGACAGCTGCCATCAAATTGGCATCCTCGAAAACGATGTTGGCACCCTTACCGCCAAGTTCAAGTTGCACCTTCTTCAAATTACCTGCACTGGCCTGAACAATCTTACGACCAGTAGCCGTACTTCCAGTGAATGCAATCTTCGAAATTCGCTCGTGTTCAGCGATGTATTGCCCTGCCACATGACCCAAGCCAGGAATGATGTTCACAACCCCATCTGGCATACCGGCTTCAGACATTAATTCTGCAATCTTCAACGAAGACAGCGGAGTGATTTCTGCAGGCTTCATCACAATGCAATTGCCAGCTGCAAGTGCCGGAGCCATCTTCCAACTGGTGAACATCAAAGGAAAATTCCACGGAACCACTTGCCCTACAACGCCTACGGGTTCTCTCAAGGTGTAATTCAAGAAGCCAGCTTCCACAGGAATTTGCTCGCCTTGAAACTTATCAGCCATTCCCCCAAAGTAGCGGTATGTGACAGCTGTTCTAGGTACATCCAGGATTCTGGAATCTCTAATTGGGTGACCCGTATCCAAAGATTCCAACCTAGCTAATTCCTCTGAGTTCGATTCAATCAAATCTGCAAGCTTGAGCAAAATTCGACCGCGATCCATCGCAGCCATTCGACTCCAAGCTGGAAATGCGTTTTCAGCAGCTGTTACTGCTTTGTCAACATCTTCCTTTCCAGCCATGGACACCTCAGTAATGATGGAGTTGTCATGTGGATTGAGAGTTGCTAATGTTTCACCAGATGCTGAATCAACGAATTGACCGTTGATGAACAATTGATGGCGAACAGGCGAACGCAAACCAGCAGCAGCTGCAATGTCTGCAAGATTCATAAAAGCTCCATTCCCGCTCGTGCGAGAGTTGATTGATGGTTATATTTAGAAAGTGACAGGTACTTGCGGTGCTTCGCCATTGGCAATTTCGTACACCAATTTAGGCGAGCCGTTTTCCCAAACCAACAACATGGACCGCTTGGGACTGAAGCCTTGATGGCGACAGTACGCAGGCATCGCAGCCATGTCGCCTGCTTTCATGATGACCCTTGCCAATGGTTGTCCGGTATCTTTGTGCGAACAATCCCAATCGATGGCATCACTCATTTGAAAGAACCATTCAACCCGGTCGTTAGAGTGCAAGATGGGAAGAATATGCTCCTCAGTTGTTGGGCACATATAGCTGTGCTTGACAACGCTTGTGAAAGATGGGTTCCAAGTGACTTGTGAACGACTCAAAAAAGCAAACAAGTTGAATGCATGAACCTCATTTTCAAATCCTGGCTCTGGGTGTAATTCAGGCATATCTTGAGGTACGTCTTTGAACTGTCGATTAACAGGTGCGCCACGCTCATCTGTTCGCAAAGCCAAATCGCCTTTCAAACCTACACATCTTGTGGCAAGCTCGCGAGCACGCGTGATAGCAGGTTTGTTATGACCATTTTTGCGACCATAGGGCTGTCCAGTCTCTTGTGGCGCTGCAAAAGGATCAAAACCTTCGTTGGTCCAATCGTCCAACATGTCTTCAAATACAGTTTTAATTTGATCAGTCGGGAAATTTTCAAGAATATCAACACCCGCTTCTTTCATCTTGCCATTGAACGCACCTGCCTGTAAATCTACGGATGTGTAATGGTTAACAGTGCCAATCACATTGTCAAAATTCACACCACCATAGAAGAATCCCCAAGCAACGTCTCTCATGAGTGCGGCTAAGAAATTACGAATATCCATGGTGTGAGACAAGGGGCGACCATCTCGCGTTGTCCATGTAATGTGGGCAAAATACTCATCGCGCCTGAATCCGAACGTTCCGAGTCTAAATTCGCGATACCCGGTCACTGCATGAGGACTAGATGAATAAACTGCTGAAGTTTCTTGTTGAGCTTGCATGATTTGATCTTTCAAAAGGAAGTGAAATGGGTGATTAAGCAGTCTGACAAATGTCAGCCCACTTTTCAACAGACAGGTCGCCTTGACATGTCTGAAGGACCACCACACTGGGTTCTGTTGAACGAAATTGATATGCGGTATTTTTAGGAAGCATGCCTTGATGGCCACGTTTGAGCTTCATCCAACCCATTTTTTGCCCTTTGGGTTCACCGTTGACCAACACGGCGCCGTTTTTTTCTTCGTCCTTCACCACTTGAGATGGATCTAACTTGACGAGATGAATTTCGACGTCTGCATCCATGTTCAATGCAAACTCATCGTGCGCACATGTGAACCAAGGTGAAGCACCCTCTGTTCTAAGAACCTCAAGCACATAAATTTGATTTTTTCCAAAAACTACTTTTTCGTAAGGCTTGGATTTATTCGCAATATCAAAGCAGTTGGAGAAGGCGTAATGTTTCGCGTCATCTGCGATGGGCTCGACGCGACCTTTTTCGAAATTCTTCAGCGAGCCAAATTTGGTTTCATATTGCAAGCTCATTTCAGTCTCCAATTATTTACAGCCTTGCTGCAGGTGGATGCACTTTAAGAGCAATGGGACTTCATAGGAATCCATTAACCATCGACCTTATTGTTCGTAATTCACGAACAATAGAGCGGGATTACCCTAATTTTTAACTGGTGACAATGGATTTTGATATCAATCCACTGTCGATCAGTTCAGCATCCCAAGGCGGGAGTCGCTTAAATTGAACAGAAATATGCTCGATAAAAAGGCGAAGTTTGAAAGCATTTCTAGAGGTTCCTGCATATACAGCAGACAACCAAAAGGCAGAAAGTAAGTGATCTGGGAGCACAACTTTTAATAACCCATCCCGAATCGCATCTGAAGCTACCAGTGTGGGCAAGCAAACAATTCCAGCGTTCTCCATAGCGTACTCTTTCAATAAATGAACACTGTTGGTTAATAATTTGGCGTTCAGATACAAAGTTATTTCATTTCCTTCGTGATAAAAGGTCCATTGATCTCTTGTTGGATAGCGCGAATACAAACCCAAACTATGCTCGTGCAAGTCCCTGGGGTTCTTGGGCACTCCAAACTTTTCAAGATAAGCGGGAGTAGCGCAAAAAACGCGTCGAACTGGAAATAAGGGGCGCGCAATCAACTCTGTCGAGGTGGGAGGGAATATTTGTAAAGCGCAATCAACACCTGCTTTAACTGGATCAACAACTGCATCACTAACGTTTAGATCTAATTTAATATCTGGATAGATTTCCTGAAACTCATGTATGACTGAGGCAAATCGACCTAATACAAATCCTGTCAACGCATGAACGCTTAAAGTACCTGCCGGTGACCCACGCACGTCTCTCATCTGATCGACGATATCGCTTGCTTTAGATACAAGCTCTGTGCAATCTCTTTGAAATGCCTGACCAACTTCAGTTAATCGAACAACTCTGGTGCTTCGGTGAAATAGCGGTGCACCCACATACTCCTCAAGCTGTTGTATGCGGTTCGTTACAACGGACCTCGCGATACGCAGTTGCCTGGCAGCTTCTGTAAAGTTCTGCGTTTGAGCTACTCGTACAAAGGTTTCGATGTTTTGAAGTCTGTCCATACGTTCAAATATACGTTACCTTTTCAATTCATGGAGTCGAGCCTCCGCCCTCCTCTGTTCGAGCCCCGGTTGTGGAGTCAAACATATGCCACAGGATTTGTGGCATTTTTCAAAAATTTGAATTTCATCAACACACAGCAGTTGAGAAAATTTTTAGCATGCTATAAAATTAAACTACATTTGTAGTAAAGGAGTTTCAATATGGGTATGCCAGTAAGAATTGACAACCAGCTATACGAGCAAGCAAAAAGCGAAGCCAAAGCTGAACACCGAACAATTGCTGGTCAGATTGAGTTTTGGGCAACTGTTGGGCGAGCTGCAATCGACAATCCTGAACTTCCAGTTGATTTTGTTGTGCAAGTATTAGCTTCGATGAAAGAGCCACGCAGCGATGCAACTCCATTTCAACCACGTAGCCGCACATGACGTATCAAGCAGTACAGACCCGCAGATTTGCGCGTCAATATAAAAAGCTGCATGACAACATTGCATCGGATGTAGATGCAGCAGTTGCCACAGTTGAATCTTCCCCGAAGATTGGAGACAAGAAAAAAGGTGATTTATCAGCCTTGTATGTTTATAAATTTCGAAGTCAGGGACAGCTTTACTTGCTGGGATACACAATCGGCGAGGAACTTAAATTGGTGTATCTTGAGGCGGTTGGACCGCATGAAAATTTTTACCGTGATTTGAAGTAATCCAATCAAATTTGACAGCGTAATAGTCCTCGAACTTTTTGGGTCAGCTTCACGAGAGTCATATTATTTTTTTGATGCAACAAGCAACAATAAAACAAGATATGAATTAAATCGAAGAACGTCTAAAGATCTTGAAAAGGAAATGATATGTTAAAGAAAAACATTGGATCGAGTTTCAATAATTTTTTGCAAGAGGAATCTCTGCTTGAGTCCAGCACTGCTGTTGCCCTGAAAAGAATTATTGCTTGGCAGATAGCCCAAGAAATGAAAGCTCAGAAATTGACTAAAACTGAGCTTTCTAAACGCATACACACAAGCCGCGCTGCCTTAAATAGATTGCTTGACGAAAACGATGCAAGCCTAACCCTCACCACTCTCGCCAGTGCCGCTGCAGTAATAGGTAAAAAAGTTAGCTTGCAACTTGTAGCTGCTTGACCAAAGATTAGAGTTCCGCAAGTTAATTTTTATAAGTACAGTTCAAGTACCTGAGCGGGAGTCGAACAATTTTGATTATTTGATTACTGTCGCGCAACTTCATTCAATTGCACGCCGTATCATTTCAATTCTAAGACCCGTCAGCTACTACTTCTTGGATCGCATGAGATCTTTTATATGGAACTCAAGCGTCAGATACAAGCTAAAGATCCGCTGAATTAGCTCGGTAAACTTCCGAATTGTCGGGATATTTTTACTTTGGTTGCCCTCCCCTTAAGCTGACACTAAATTAGTGTTTTATTTTCTAACTGTGCAAGGAATGAAAGCGATTTCAACTGTAGTTTTGCCCAATGAATTACAAATACTGCCGAAAGCTCAGGTCCGCCTAAACGGCATAAATTTCGATGAAGACTTTTTGTCGGCATTGGTAGCAAAGCACTTAACTAAACAGAGATTGGAAGTTAGACATAGAGTTTCAGATGCGTTTGAAATTTACATGCGCGAAAACCCATCGGCGCATCGCCGTAAATTTCAAATAGTCTCGCACCATGCTTACCGCTTATTTCTGGTGCAGCTGGGAGACATGGCGCTGGACGAATTGCGGCACTGCCATATCACCCAGCTCAGAGATTGCCTATTGGCAACTGGGCTCCATCCAAACAGTGTGAGGCGGCACATCACTGTAATCAACGCCATGGTGAATATGGCGTTCAAGCACCTCGACATTGATCGACTTAGCCCGTTCCGGCGCTTGTACATCCGTGGCGAGGGTGAGATGTCGCGCACCATAGCGCCTATCACCCAAGAGCAATTGTGTAAGGTGAAAGCGCATTTGCTCAGCCACCCTATTCCATCCAGGCTTGCCGCACTGATTCAACTAAACACGGGGATGAGAATTTCTGAGCCTGTGTTGGCTCGCTTAGATGATTTGGTGTTGGACCATGACATTCCACACCTCTGGGTGCGCAAAAACAGCCTGACCGACCGCAAAACCCAAGCCAGCATTCGCTGCGTACCCCTGCTTGGCGTCTCGCTACTGGCAGCCAAAGAACTGCATAGACGTGCCGTTATACAAAAAAGTGAATGGCTGATCCCTCAATATGCCTCAGAAGTTGGCAACACGTCGTGCGCGGCCACACTCAACAAATGCATGAGCCACCTGAACTTTAGGACTCACATGTTTCGACATGCTTTCATTGACCGTTTGAAAGCTTGCGGTGATGTACCTGTTCCAATTGCAGAAGCTATCACGGGACATGGACGCAATGTTTCGGATTTTGCACATTACGGCTCAGTGGGATACACGCTTGAGCATAAGAAAGCAGTTATGGAGCGAATCTTGATTTAGTTAACAGTTACTTGTCAATCAAGACTTTCAAATCGACTGAACCGCCATTGAACTTTTAGCAGCGTGTTCTAAAACGCTGCGTGCATGAATTAACTCCACACCAGGAAACAGCTCAACAAACTCGTTGATGCTGACGCCGTCTTCTAAATTTTCAAATAAGGCCACAACAGGAATACGGGTGCCACGAAACACCCAGTCTCCACTAACCAGCTCGGGGTTGAGTTCTAAAGAAGGGCAAGTGTTCCAATCAATCATGAACAAATGTTAATTCCTATGGGGGATAAAAGCAAACCTCAATACCCTTTAGCCCGGGTGCTGCTTATCATTGCTCGTTGTATTGCGCGACTAAGAGGTTAGGGGTCAGGGTATGGAGTCGACTCACCGCCCTCCTCTGTTTGAGCACCAGCGCAGGAGTCGAACTTTGTCCTTTTTCCTATTGGCATGGCCCCAGACCTACATATCAATATCGCACAAAAAATCGGACAGCCTCAACAAGGTATTGGCCAGTTCTTGGTAAAGTCGCAAAAATGATTCAAAGGAATCCATATGAGCACACTTTCAAATCCATCGAATGTCGAAAGCCATCCCCAGGTCAAAGCTGTCTTTGATGACATCAGACAAACCCGTCAAAGCGATTTCGTCAACAACATGTGGCGCTATTTGGCCTTTGATCCAGACTTGCTAGAGAGCACCTGGCGGGAGGTCAAAGCGGTCATGGCAACTCCCTCCACCCTTGATCCATTGACCAAAGAAATGATTTACATCGCGGTATCAGTCACCAACGCTTGCAGTTACTGTATTCATTCACATACAGCATCAGCCATTAGCAAGGGCATGTCATCTGCTCAGCATGCCGATTTAATGCGAGTTATAGCTTTGGCAGGAAAAACTAATCAACTCGCATCTGCTATGCAATTACCAATAGATGCTGTTTTCACCAAAGAGTAAGTTTCTCATTCGTCCACGACTGTTGGTGCGGATTAAATCATGACCATCTGTGCCGATTAAATCTTGACCAGGGGCTTTTGCTAGTAGGAGAAAACCCCCTGAGCAGATAAAATACGAATCAAACTATGGGGTTGTTATGAAAATCTCGCACTTAGTGAATCGATTCCAATATACATTCAACGTCGCACTGACATCTTGCCTTGTTGCGTCCACACCTGCCGTGTTAGCCCATACTGGCAACACGCCAGACGAAAAGGAAAGCAAAGTGGATTGCCGATCGGTGTTTAACTTCACCTTTCCCAAACTCATCGAGTTCATGTCAGAAATTGATTGCAACCAATTCATTTCCAGCAACAGCGACTGGAACTGGCGCTATCCCAACAGCTACTTTGACCGGCCATTCATTTCGGCCTTTTCTCCCCGAACACGCAAGCCAGAGCCGGGTGCGCGGTTTTTCAGGCGTATTGCAGCTTATGAGGTTGAAGGACAAGACATACAAGACGCTTATGACACTATTTTTACTAAGGTTAAAAATTTTCCAGACAAACAGTTACCTAAGCGCTTGATCCGTATGGACACAGTCAACGACATCAAAGACGAAACCCATATTTGGTTTGGATTCTCCAGCGAAGAAAAAGGCTGGGCTGTTGTCTGTGCACCTGAATGTGCGCCTGAATATCTTTTTTTAATAGAGAAGAGATAAAAAAAGCACCCTCCTTTCGGAAGGTGCTTGGATGACTTAAGTCAGATCAATTTCAATACAACACAATAGGGTTGCCAGGTGAGCCTGTCGCACCAATGATCTTCAAAGGTGCCCAAATGAAGGCACCTTCTTTCACACCAGCATTGAGCAAGCTCTCGGTGTCCACATTTTCCAAATTCCAGATACCACGGCGAGTTTGCAAATCGGTGTGGCAGGGAACGGCATAGCCCATTTCTTCATTGCCAGGTTGCGCATCGTTGGCAGAGGTGTCGCCCATGGTCAAAGCGATATCGCGGCTGGCCAAATAGGTACAAGCGCTCATGCCAAAACCTGGCTCGCCTTCAGCAAAAAGCGCACGTGCTGCCGCGCGTTGTTCAGAGGTCATTTTTTTGAATTTAGAAGCACCCCATGAATTGCCTTGACCAGTGTGCAAAGCGACGCAGTCTCCAGGACCAATTTCTTTCAGGCCTTGCGCTTGGACGATGGCTTTCACATCATCTGCGGTAACGATACCGATATCACCAGGTTGCTTGGGAACAGGCAACATTTCCGCGGCGGCAGATAGCTTGCCCTGCGATTTACGGTAAGCCACTGCATCCAAGACCACGAGTCGGCACACAAAACCAAACTCTGCAATGTGATCAACACCATGGGGACCCATGCCAACCACCTGATCGCCAGCGCCACGCTCATAGGCATCCCAGCTGATGATGCCGTTGTAGCCCATAGGGCCTTTGGAGGTGTTCACATAGATGTGACCAGGACCATCAAACTGGGTTTGAATTTGACCAATAGGCGTTGTTACCAACTCATCGTGGTAGACCAAGGCGTTTTTACCGAAAGGGCCGCCGGTAGGTGTACCCGGAATCCACATATTCCATTTGCGAGGGCCAAAGCCAGGGGCTTCTGAGTGGTAATGTTTACCAATCGTGACTGATTTGTTTTGTTTGATGGTACTTAAGGCGCGGGCAATATTGGCTGAATTTTTGGTGTGGTTGGCACTTCCAATTCGGTCATCTGCGCCCCATTTGGAGGGAGCCCATGAAAGAGCCGCATCGTCAATTGGTCCTTTGAGTGCGTGGTGCTGGGTACCTTCTTGCGCAAAAGCCAGTCCCATGATCATCGAAGCAGATACTGAAAGCAAAAACTTTAACTTCATACCGTTCTCCTTTATAAATTGAACACCCCAAGGGTTCAATCTTCAGAATAAGGAAGATTTCCCAAATTGACTAGGGCATGGTTAAGGTTTTTGGTAGGGGTATTCCTTAATCTGGGTCATTAGATTTTCTAAAGGGGGAATTTGTAAACAGTGTTCGCACATATCACATTAAGAACTTTCATATGCATCACGCTGCCGACTGGTTGAGTATTGATATACACATTAAATCCAAAGAAGCTGGCTCTCCATTTGGCGGCTCTAGCTCCATGGGCACCATGAGTTGCTATAAGTGTGGCCTGCATAAACCGCGTTCATTGGTAATTAAACAATACTGCGTTACGCAATTCGTACGCGGACTAGGTAGATAAACGTCTGTTGATGCACGCAGCCATGGACTGGGTCGCTACATCTTCCAACCATCCAAAGTCCATGTATTGGTGCGCTTCGCAAAAAAACCAAGGCTCTCGGGAGTCAGGTTCGAGCATCAAGCCACGGTCAATGAGTTGCCAACAAAACGCTTGGTACAAACTACTGTTGGTCTTGCGCCAGTCGCGGTAAGTCTCAGGCACGGTGGGGGTGAAGTGGATGCCCAGCATGGAGGCAGGACCGGCAAACCTGTGCTCAATCCCCGCATGCGTGAACACCCGACCCAACAGATCACGAACACGTTCGCCTACACGGTGAACCGTGGCCAAAGCGTCTGTATGGGTCAGGATGTTCAACGTGCAATGGGCTGCGCTCAAACCCACTAAATTGGCTGTGTAGGTGCCGCCATGCACGACGGCACCAGCATTCGCCCCGACCACGTCCATGACATCAGCACGACCGCCAAAGGCTGCTACCGGGTAGCCGTTGCCCATGGCTTTGGCATAGGTCGTTAAATCTGCATAAATGCCATACAAGGCTTGCGCCCCACCCTTGGCCACCCGAAAACCTGACTTCACCTCGTCGATGATCAACAAGGTGCCATGAGCCGTGCATAAATCCCGCAAGCGCTGAAGCCATGCCTGGCTCGCCGCTATGCTTCCCGCATTGCCGATGATGGGCTCAAGCACCACGCAAGCTAGTTGGTGGTCATGACGCTTAAACAAATCTTCCAAGGCACCAAAGTCGTTTAAACCAATGATGTCGACCAAGTCGTGGGTCTTAGGGGGAATACCTGCGCCAAAGGGTATCACCTTAGGTGCTTGGCCGCTGTGAGCGTCCCAGTTTTCGATGTCGGACTTCCACATCAACTCATCGTAGAGGCCGTGAAAGCCCCCTTCCACGGTTGCCATCCGCTCGCGCCCCGTAAAACCCCGTGCGGTACGCACCGCACCCATCACTGCTTCGGTTCCGGAATTGGCAAAACGCATCTTCTGTATCTGCGGGCACAAAGCTTTGATTTGCTGCACCACCAAGGTGTCGAGTTCGGTGGCAAAACCGGTCAAGGTGCCGCCGCTTTGTATTTGTGCAATCACCGCCTTATCAACACGCTCATCGCCATAACCCAGAATGACTGGCCCATAGCCCAAACGGAAATCGACATAGGTTTTGCCGTCCACATCGACCAATTCGCAGCCCTTGGCACGTTGGATGAAGACGGTGCGGTCGGGTCCCCAGTAGCGGTAATTTTCAGCCACGCCCTCCGGCATATGGCGCATCGCTTCTTTAATCAATTCAGACTGACGGCTCATGGTTAGACAGCCTCGCCATGCGGTGGACGCAGCAACATGCCAACACGTTCTTCCAGCAACTTCACCACGTGCAGCTCGGCCGCATCATCTCCGTAACGGGCTCTGGCCTCTTCAAACAAGGTTTGAGCGTGGGCGCCCATGGGGAGCGAGTAGCCTTGCGACTGGGCAATTTGGTTCACCAAACCCAAGTCTTTGCAACACAAGGCCAACGAAAAACTCGGGTCGTAGTGACCGGCAAAAATGGATGGGATGTCGTGGCGAGCCACCCAGCTGTCGCCCGCACTGGATGTAATAGCCTCTTGCACGACGTTCAGTGGCACCCCCGCTTTGGCCCCCAGCATCAAGGCCTCGCCAATGGTGGCAGCGCCCACAAACCACAACAGATTGGTCAAGAGCTTGACCGTGGCAGCGTTACCCGGCTTACCGCAGTGGAAAATTTTCTCGCCTATAACTAGGAAAATAGGCAAATGCCGGTCGTAGCAGTCTTTGTCTCCACCCACAAAAATGGACAAACGCCCCAAAACCGCCATGTCCACTGCATTGGTGACAGGTGCTTCTAAAAAATGAACACCTCTTTCGCCAGCCGTTTGCACCAAACGTTGCACCAATTCCACTGAACTAGTGGAGGTGTCAATCACTGTGGCACCTGAACGCACATGGGCTAGCACGCCATCAGCGCCGAGCATGACTTGGCTGACCTGAGGGGGGCCGGGCAGGGACGCCATCACCACATCTGCTTGTGCCACGGCTTGGGCGACCGAGTGGGCTGCTTTGGCACCCAAGGCCACCAAGTTTGCTGTTTTTTCTGGCATTGAGTCCAACACCGTGACGTCATAACCGGCGCGTACCAAATTGGCGGCCATGGGGTTACCCATATTACCAACACCGATAAAAGCCACAGTTGGCAGGTAGTTCATGTTTTTTTAAACTTCAGAAACTGCGGCTTGTCACCCGGATAAGGCTGGTAAGTAAAGCCAAAACCTTGTAGCAGCTCCAAGGCTTCGGCAAAAGGGTAGGTGCGGTAATGAATGGTTTGCGCCATCAGCGTGGTGTCTCCATCAGCTAAATAATAGTGCTTGATGAAGCCATGGTCAGCAGGCTCAATTTTTTGCGAATACAGCATTCCGTTAGAAATGGGAGTGGAGTAATCATGGTGCGGGCCTTGAACGCCCAGCAGCAGTTGGCCACCTGCTTTGACATGCTGCCCCACTTTGGATAAACCCTGCCGATTGGGTTCTTCTTGTGCAATGTGGCTGACCAAAAATGGCTCTGTGTCTCCGTCAATAACGAAGTACCACACGCCGCCATAGGAAAAAGCCAAGTCGTAGGTTTGTTTCAAATGTAATTCAGTTACGTTTTGGTGTTGCAACGTCACTTGGGGGAAATTTTGCAAGCGTTGCTGGGCAATGGACAACATGGCTTGGGTTAAGTCCACGCCAGTCAAGGCCAGGCTAGGTTGACGCTTGGCCAAAGTTTCCAGTATCAAACCGGTGCCACAACCAATTTCTAGGACTTGGGAAAAAGGCAAATGTTGCACCAAGTTATCTACAATTTTGTCGTAATCATAATAACCAGATCTCATTATTAAGTCGTAATAAACCGACATATTCGTGTAATCGCCCATTATCTTCCCTGGTAAACAGTTGACCGAGAGATCAGGATGGCGCCATTTAGCGTAGCCCCCTAAAATTTGGAGCAAGCATATCAGCCTCAAACCAGCACACTTTTCTTCATCAGCCACCAGCGGATCACGCCGTGGCTTTAGTTCATTACCGCGCGCGCTCTTTGGTAGCTTGCGCGGGCACGTCATGGACTTAGGACATGTCTCGGACACCATAAATCACTGTCTATCCTAGGGGGGACGGTCAGGACAGACGGACAAGACACCCCCCCTTTAGGTGGGAGGGTATGTCCAATGTCCAGAAGTTAAAACGGGTTTTCTCTGGCAAGTGGGGAGTTAACTCAACTTCATTGGTTAGGTTCGTTAAAGCAGCTTTTCTCAACCTCGTCATACATGGCTGCTCGCTGCGTGTCGCTGTGATAGACATGCCAAATTTGATCCGCAATCGCGCGTGTCAAATGCTTGAACTCTGGGTTGCAATGGTGTTTGAGTTGGTCTTGAAAAGTGGTTTGTCCGCGTTGCCATTTGTTCTCTCGCAAAATGAACGCATAGTGCACCAGTTCATGGCCTACCCCCCAGGTCACCATTTCCTTGCTGTATTGCTCGATAGTACGCGGGGCGATACTGATTTGCATTGCATACTCAGGAAATTTCTCAGTCGGATATTGAAAACCCATGCGTGCAAAAGGCGGCACATGCCAGTCCAAAACCAATTTAGGTGGTGGTAAATCCGCAGGTGCGTGCGTGCTTGTTTTCACAAAATCCCATAACCGACCAATGACGTCGTAATCGATTTCAGGAGGCGTGTATTCGATTTGTTTGAAATCATTGGCGGCCATGACTGAGCAGCACAGCCACACGCTTGAAAATGCAAAAAGAACTTTGTTTAACCGCATGCCTTATTCCTTGGAATAACTCCTAGTTTGGCATCAGGAGACCAAAGCCGGACTGGCCATGGGACATGCCCCTAACCCGCACGGGGTAGTGCGTGAATCACAAGGTAACGGAGTCGAACTTTGACTTTTGAGGGTTCTAGCTCCAAGCATGGAGTCGAACTTTGGCTTTTCGTATTCCAACCCCGCATCTAGAGCCTAACTTTTCGCGTGCAAAATGACGCTGCTTAGTGCAAAAAGTACGAAGTGCTGGAAAATTGTAATTTACGATTTTTTGGCAATTACACGAAATATTACTCGGCGGACGAAAAGCTATGTGCAAATGCATAACGACCTCTCAATATTCGGAGAAAGGTATACAGGCTAGCTTTCCATGCCAAAAAATTCATTAGAGAAATTTACATTTCATGCTTGAATCCACCACTTCATAAATTCGGATAAACCGAATTATTTCTTTTGAACCATTGCCCCAGCTACTCGTCCGCCCTTTTGAATTTCCAATTCCCCATACTGAAGCGTGCCATCAATCAGTCCAGTTGAATGAATAAAGACAAGATCAGTGCAGATGACATCTTGATAAATCTCACCGCGAACACTGATTTCTTTTGTGCGAATTACACCTTTAACCATTCCGCCCTTGCCTACATCAAGACGCCCAACAGTAATCTCACCAGTGACAGAACCGTTGATCGAGGCCATGCCTTTTGCAGAAATAGAACCTTCAAAGGTAACGCCATATCCTATGAACAAGCAATCGACGGCATCAGTATTTGAATTAACTTCCTCGGTATCAATCATGACTTCTCATTCAAAATAATTTGCTCTGGAAATGGTTCAGGGATTCGTATAAGGTTGCCTTGGTAGTACAACTTTATTTTGGAAAATTCATGGCTAAAAATCTTAAATGGCGGCTGGCCATGTACGGTCTTCGCCTCCATAGGTTTGAAGCTTAATGTTTTGATTTCATTGGCATGGTCCATGACACAAACAGAAACTGAATCACTCGCTACCAAGTGAACGTAGTTGCCAGGCTTCATTGGCTTGGTAGCAATTTTTTCAATTGAACGAGTATCCCAATCACACTCTGTTGATAAGCTGATTTTGTTCATTTTTACTGTCGATGACAATCCTTTGTCAGATTCAACACTTGGGAGAAAAACTGCTTTTTGTTCAGTATGGGGGGCATTTTTTTGTTTTCCAATGTCTTCCTTCATTGAGTCAGGTCTTTGACTTTGAAAAAAAAAGAGTGCGATTAAAGTCACTCCAAAGCAAATCATGTAAAGATGGTTGGTTGAAACTCTAAAGTTAAATGGTTCTAGAATTTTCATTAGTTTTGTATAAACAACACCTTCAGTCAGGGGAGCAGGTAATTCAGCAACAACAGCAAACAAACCTGACTCTATTGCCTCTTCTTTATGTGCAATGTGTACAACTTCAACCCCAAAAGATCGGATCAATTTCCGACCTACCGTGAATTTAATTTCTGGGGTGTAAAAGGCTGATTCCCCTCCCTCTTCCAGTTGCTTGATTTGCATCTTTGAAAGGGAATGGTTGCTTGCCAGCGTTGAAATATCAATTCCAGCAGCAATTCGTAATGACCGCAACTGCTCACAATGCTCAGGCAACCAAATAAATTTACTCATGGTTGCTTCGCAAGATGAGCCATTGCTAAGTTGAAGAATGCGCTAAAAGCGAGGCGTAACGATTGGGGGCAACTGAAGAAAGGTTTATTCCTGTTAAAGCCTCTTTCCTCTTTCGAATCCAAGTCATGGGTGTCATGAGTTTGTTTTTTGAAAACTCTGATTGCAAAGTCAAATGATCTAAACCGCTCACATTTATCAAATCAATCCAGTTGATCTGCTGATTGATATTCATATCAATCCATAAACACAAATCATCTATGGTTTTGTGATTTATTTGTGTGCTATTAAGAGTAAGTTGCTTGGCTAACATTTGTCAATTCACCAAAATAGTGCAAAATCAAGTGTATTTCATATATGTAGATTAAGTGTTCGGCTTATTTAAACGCATTGAAAATCTTGAAAAAATCAGCATTACCAAGGAAAAAGCCCAGTCAAAGTCGATCTCAGATGACTTTGCAATCTCTTCAAGATGCATTTGTTCGGGTTTTGATTGACCGCGGATATGAAAAAATGACCATCCGTGAAGTTGTAGCTGTTGCTGGCGTTGGGATTGGCACCTTTTACGATTACATGCCAAATTTAAGATCATTGGCAGCCTCAGCCATCAATAAACGCTGCACAGAATCTGCGGCAGTTTTGAGTTCAACCATGATTGATCATGAAGGACTTTCAATTGAGTTAACGGTTGAACAATTGTTAAAAGCGTTAGTCAAAGAAGGCTTTGGTAATCCCAAGGAATGGACAGCGTTGTTGATGCTTGAACGCTTGGTCTCATCTGCTGCAGGATTAAAGAAAATTCACGATCTTTATGTGCAAATATGGTCCCATGCCATAAGGCATTCAACTTTTGATATTGATGAGGACAAACTGATCAGCGTATCCAGAATGGCCCATGCGATCAGCTATGGCTGGTACTCGCATGACCTGCTTTTCTATATTGACGATCCGCGTCACACAAGATCGATTGAAGAAATTGCCCAAGGTATTATTGGAATTATCAAACTTACAGTTTCTCCAGTACTGAATAGAAACCAGAATACATTGCTAGGTAGCTCAGTCGTTAGAGTGCTGGACTAGCCAAAGCTAAATATAACTTCTCCGCAACTGTAAAAATTACGATTACAGCATCCTATTTGTTACTGTAAAAATAGTTTGGCTTTAAACTCCGAAATGGGCAAATGAAACGTCGAAGCTAGTTGATGAGTTGGTTAGACTCCGAAAATTAAACTCTACCAATTTGGGCCCTAACAATTCGATGTCCGATCATGGAGTCGAACTTTTAAGAAATTTAGTTCGAGCCCCAAACGTGTCGTCGAAGTTTTGGGGTCAAAATTCGCGGGTCAAAACCTGAAAAACTAGGTTTTCACCTCGCCAGTTGCAATATGCAACTCTTGGCTAATTACACGAAATATTACACGTTCCGTAATTATCAATATAAGTCATTGATTTATAATG